>Ga0210033_1000088_pt1 | contig 75506 bp, 75 predicted proteins | sample CryGeymeta201501_FD_185465 | JGI IMG/M metagenome (GOLD analysis project Ga0210033, IMG submission 185465) | Groundwater microbial communities from Crystal Geyser aquifers in Utah, USA - Crystal Geyser metaG 2015-01 (SPAdes) (version 2) | ecosystem: Environmental > Aquatic > Deep subsurface >... | reverse complement strand
GCGATATAGCCAAGCGACGATGCAAGACCTCATTTCAAAGGGTCTGATAGTACAAACTACGCCCGGAACCGTCCCTCAAAAGAAGCAATACTTGGATGACGGCTTGGGCGTCTCCATTCAGTCTCTTTGGGATGACATCACGGGAATCGGAGCGTCATCAACTCAAGGCACAGATTACCCAACCCAAAAACCAGAAGCCCTGCTCGAACGCATTATCAAATCCAGCAGCAACGAAGGCGATCTCGTCGCCGACTTCTTCTGCGGCTCCGGCACCACGGCGGCGGTGGCGGAAAAGCTCGGTCGCAAGTGGATTTGCACCGACCTCGGCAAGTTCGCCATCCATACCACGCGCAAGCGGCTGATCCAGGTGCAGCGCGAGTCGAAAGACGCGGGCAAACCGTTCCGCGCCTTCGAAGTATTGAACCTCGGTCGCTACGAGCGTCAGGCGTATCTCAACGTCGGCGGGCGTTTGACCGGCAAACAGAAAGAACAGGCGCTGATGCAAAAGGAGCGCGAGTTCCGCGACCTGATCTTGCGCGCCTATCGTGCCGAGCCGCTGGAGGGCGAGCCTTTTTTCCACGGCAAAAATGCAGGTCGGCTGGTGGTGATCGGCCCGATCAACCTGCCGGTGGGTCGGCTGTTCGTCGAGGAAGTCATCACCGAATGCCGCAAACGCGGTGCTTCGCGAGTGGACATGCTCGCCTTCGAGTTCGAGATGGGCCTGTTCCCCGCCGTGCTGGAAGAGGCGAAGCAAAAGGGCATTGATCTCGTGCCGAAACAGATTCCTCCCGAAGTGTTCGACAAGCGCGCGGTCGAAAAAGGACAAGTGGTGTTTTTTGACATCAGCTTCATCGAGGCGATGCCGCGCTATAACAAAAAGGATAAGTTCACGCTGCAGATCGAGCTGACCGACTTCTCCGTGTATTACACGCAAGGCGCAGCGGAAGCCGCCGCCGCGAGCCTCAAGGACGGCAAGAGCGAAGTCGTGTGCGAACAGGGCCAACTTATCAAGGTGAGCAAAGACAAGGAAGGCGTCGTCACGCGCGAGACGCTGACCAAACACTGGGCCGACTGGGTGGACTACTGGGCGGTGGATTTCGACTACATGAGCCGCAAAGAAATCATCAAGGTCGCCAAGAGCATGGGTACTGAAACGCATCTTCCCGGCATCGAGCCTGTTCAGGCAGGGCTGGTTGAATTCGAGGAGCGCTGGACCGGCAGCTACATCTTCGAAAACGAATGCCCCGGCCCGCGGCGCGCATTGGCAACTGAGCGCGCCTTGCTAGACGGCTCAAAAACTGCACACTCAGGCACGTCCAACTGAGGTTTCTAGGTTCAACACACTCCATCAATGACCCAACAAACCATTCCTGTCATCGCCATCGACGGCCCCTCCGCTTCCGGCAAGGGTACCGTCGCTGCCCTGGTCGCCCGTGAACTGGGTTTCCACTATCTCGACAGCGGCGCGATCTACCGTGTCACCGCTTATGCCGCGCAACAGGGTGGCGTAGCACTGGAGGACGAGCTGGGGCTGGTTGAACTGGCGCACAAGATCGCGCTGCGCTTCGACGGGGTCGAGGTGTACTTGAACGTCGCTGCCATCGGCGATGTGATCCGCAGCGAGGAAGCCGGCCGCGCCGCGTCTCAGATCGCGGCTTTGCCGGCGTTGCGCGCGGCACTTCTGGAACGCCAGCGCGCCTTTCGCCAGGCACCCGGCTTGGTGACCGATGGCCGCGATATGGGTTCGGTGGTTTTTCCCGATGCGACGGTCAAGATTTTCCTCACCGCGAGTGCCGAGGAGCGTGCGCAAAGACGCTATAAGCAGTTGATTGAAAAAGACTTCGATGCTAGTCTCGCCGCCCTGTTGCAGGACCTGAGGGAACGGGACGCGCGCGATGCCGCCCGATCATCAGCGCCCTTGCGGCAGTCGGCGGATGCTGCGTTGCTCGATACCACGAATCTGACCATCGCCCAGGCGGTGGCGCGGGTGCTCCAGTGGTTTCGGGAAGCAAAGGCTTAAGCTGTTGTGTAGCACTCCATCCGAAAGGCTGAGTCCTTTTGGTTTTTCATTTACCCCCACCGTGGCGACACGGTTTTCTTCAGGTTTCTCAATGCCCACTGCTTCCACCCAACCCGCCATGGACTCCATGGAATCCTTTGCCGCCATGTTCGAGGAAAGCATTTCCAAACAGGAGATGCGCCATGGCGAAATCATTACCGCCGAAGTTGTCGCCATCGACGACAACTTTGTCACCGTCAACGCCGGCCTCAAGTCCGAAAGCCTGATTCCCGTCGAGGAATTCAAGGATGACCGGGGTGGCCTGGAAGTGAAGGTGGGCGATTTCGTGCAGGTCGCCATCGAATCGCTGGAAGATGGCTTCGGTGCCACCAAGTTGTCGCGTGATCGCGCCCGCCGTCTCGCCGCCTGGCTGGACCTGGAAGCGGCGATGGAAGAAGGCCGCATCGTCAAGGGGTTGGTCAACGGCAAGGTCAAGGGTGGCCTTACCGTCATGTGTAACGGCATCCGCGCTTTCCTGCCCGGTTCCCTGGTGGATGTGCGTCCGGTCAAGGACACCACCCCTTATGAGAACAAGGAATCCGAGTTCAAGGTCATCAAACTGGACCGCAAGCGCAACAACGTCGTGGTCTCGCGCAAGGCGGTGCTGGAAGCCAGCATGGGCGCCGAGCGCGAAAGCCTGCTGTCCAACCTGAAGGAAGGCGCCACGGTCAAGGGCGTCGTCAAGAACATCACTGAATATGGCGCGTTTGTGGATTTGGGCGGTATCGACGGCCTGCTGCATATCACCGACCTGGCCTGGCGCCGGGTCAAACACCCGACCGAAGTGGTCAATGTCGGCGACGAAGTCAGCGCGGTGGTGCTCAAGTTCGACCAGGAAAAGAACCGCGTCTCGCTGGGCCTGAAGCAGTTGGGCGAAGATCCGTGGGTCGGCCTCTCCCGTCGTTACCCCACCGGCACCCGCATGTTCGGCAAGGTGGCCAACCTCACCGACTACGGCTGCTTCGTGGAAATCGAGCCGGGCATCGAAGGCCTGGTGCACGTCTCCGAAATGGACTGGACCAACAAGAACGTCAACCCCTCCAAGGTGGTGTCCCTGGGTGATGAAGTGGAAGTCATGGTGCTGGAAATCGACGAAGACCGTCGCCGCATCTCGCTGGGCATGAAGCAGTGCAAAGCCAACCCCTGGGACGACTTTGCCGCGACCTTCAAGAAGGGTGACAAGGTCAGTGGCCAGATCAAGTCGATCACCGACTTCGGCATCTTCATCGGCCTGCCCGGTGGCATCGACGGTCTGGTCCACCTGTCCGACCTGGCCTGGAACCTCCCTGGCGAAGAAGCCCTGCGCAACTATCGCAAGGGCGATGAAGTGGAAGCCTCCGTGCTGGCCATCGACGTGGAAAAGGAACGCATCTCCCTGGGCATCAAGCAGATGGAGAACGATCCCTTCAACGCCTACGTGGCCACCCACGACAAGGGCAGCATCGTCACCGGTACGGTGAAGAGCATGGACGCCAAGGGCGCCGTGATCTTGCTGGATGGCGAAGTGGAAGGTTATCTGCGCGCTTCCGAAGTGGCGCGTGACCGCGTCGAAGACATCCGCACCCATCTCAAGGATAACGAGACGGTGGAAACCGTGATCATCAATATCGATCGCAAGAACCGTCAGATCAACCTGTCGATCAAGGCCAAGGATGCCGCCGAGCAATCTGAAGCCCTGCGCAAGCTGGCTGCCGAGCATTCCACCGGCACCACCAACCTGGGGGCGCTGCTCAAGGCCAAGCTTGATAACAAGGTCGGCGAATGACAGAAATAGGCGCAATGACCAAGTCGGATCTGATTGCCCGGCTGGCGGAGCGCCATCCCCATCTGGTGGCGGCGGATGCCGAGCTGGCTGTCAAAACCATCATCGACGCCATGGTGAACTGCCTGGTGGAAGGTGAACGGATCGAAATTCGCGGTTTTGGTAGCTTCAGCCTCAACTTCCGTCCACCCCGGCTGGGGCGCAACCCCAAGACCGGCGATAAGGTCGAGGTGGCGGGCAAGTATGTGCCGCACTTCAAGGCGGGCAAGGAATTGCGCGACCGTGTCGACATCAAGGGATAACTTCATTCGTTTTTGTTGAACCGGCGCCGCTCATGCGGCGCCTATTTTCTGGTTCCGGCGTAGCCGCCTGCCGCTACAATCCCAGGCTTTCCCGCACCGGAAAACGCCATGCGCGCCCTGACACTATTTCTCAAAATTATCCTGTTCGTGTTGTTGCTCGGATTCGCGGTCAAGAATAGCGACGTGGTCACGCTACATTATTTTCTCGGCTACGAATGGCAATCTCCCTTGGCGCTAGTGATTCTGGTGTCGTTCGCCATCGGCCTGTTGATAGGGCTGCTGGCTTGTTCCTGGCAACTGTTGCGCAACCATCGTGAATTGCGGCAGCTACGCCGGGGGATTCCTGACCATTCCAAGCCGGAGTAATTTTTGGAACTCGAAGCCTGGCATCTCCTGGTTATTCCCCTGTTCTTTGCCCTCGGCTGGCTGGCCGCGCGGGTGGATATCCGGCATGTCATGCAGGAATCTCGCGCGGTGCCGCGTTCTTATTTCAAAGGCCTCAATTACCTGCTGAATGAGCAGCCGGACCAGGCCATCGAGGCGTTTTTGGAGGTGACCCGCCTGGACCCGGATACCCTGGAACTGCACTTCGCTCTGGGCGCCCTGTTTCGTCGTCGCGGCGAACTCGACCGTGCCATCCGCATCCACCAGAGCCTGGTGGATCGCGCCGATCTGCCGCAGGACCAGCGCATGAAGGCGCTCTATGGCCTGGGCGAAGACTTTCTCAAGGCGGGCCTGCTGGATCGCGCGGAAGACGTGTTCCGGCGCCTGGAAACCGGCGTGCACACGCTCGATGCGCTACGCAACCTGCTGGAAATTCAGGTGCTCACCAAGGATTGGCAACAGGCCATCGTCACCGCGGAGCGTTTGGAAAAACTGGGTTGCGTGTCGCAGAACGCCAATACCGCGCATTACCACTGTGAACTTGCCGCGGCCGACATGCGGCGCGGTGATAGCGATGGCGCGCGGGCACAACTGGAGCAGGCGTTGCGGGAGAACCGCCGCTCCGCGCGCGCCTGCCTCTTGCTCGGCGACCTCGAAACACAAGCGGCTCATGACGAGGCCGCCATTGCGGCCTGGCGGCGGATCGAGGAAATCAACCCGGCTTTCCTACCCCTTGCCGCCGAACGACTGGTGCAAGCGTATGGGCGACTGGGCCAGGATGAACAAGCCGTCCGCCTTTTGCGGGACTATCTGGAGCAGCACCCCAGCCCGGATTTGCTGCATCTTCTGTTCCAGACTGTGGCCGCGCGCCAGGGTTGGGAGGCCGCGCGCGAACTGGCGGGTGAAGAACTGAAACGCAACCCTGGCTTGCGCGCCCTCGACGATTACCTGCAAGCCAGCAACGCGCTTCAGCCGGAAACCGAAGCCGGACGTGTGGAAAGCCGCCTGGCCCAGGATCTGGTCCATACCCAAGTCAGCCAGGCCGCTTACTACCAGTGCGGTGATTGTGGCTTCAAGGCGCGCCAGTTCTTCTGGCAATGCCCGGCCTGCGCGCGCTGGGAAAGTATTTCCCCACAACGGTTGGATCATGAGTGATCCCATCGGGCGCGGCCCGTTTCCCTCACCCCTAGCCCCTCTGATGGAACCCCTGAGCAATCGACGAGGAGCCTGTCAGACTTTGGTCGTCGATAACGAAAATCGGCCCCAGCGAGACCATTTTTTGCCGGATTTTCCGCCGCATGGTTGTTCCATGGGGCAAGAAGCCGGTGAAAAATGGGCCGTTGCGGTCGATTTGCAGCCGACGATTCCAAAGTCCGACAGCCTCCTAGGCTGCCCAACTACGGCAGCCAAGTCGCTGCTTATCCCACAGGGAGCGGGGAACCTCGAGAGTCGCTCACGCGACGGGAGTAACAAAGTCATCGTCGCGTTGGACTATCCCCAGGCCGATCAGGCGCTCGCCTTCGTCGACCGGGTACGGCCCGACATGTGCCGCCTCAAGGTGGGCAAGGAACTGTTCGTCGCGGCTGGCCCCGCCTTCGTGGAAGACCTGGTGGAACGGGGTTTCGCGGTCTTCCTCGACCTAAAATTCCACGATATTCCCAATACCGTGGCGCAGGCCTGCAAAGCGGCGGCGCGGCTCGGGGTGTGGATGATGAACGTCCATGCCTCCGGTGGGCCGCGCATGATGCTGGCCGCGCGTGAAGCGCTGGAGGGTTTTTCGCGGCGGCCCCGCCTGATCGCCGTGACCGTGCTGACCAGCATGGGCGAAGAGGAATTGCGCGCCATCGGCGTTGAGGCCGCCGCCCGCCAACAGGTGTTGCGGCTGGCTTCTCTAGCGCATGGCAGCGGCATGGATGGCGTGGTGTGCTCCGCCCAGGAAGCGCCGTTGCTGCGTTCCAGCCTCGGTGCCGAATTTCTTCTGGTGACCCCGGGTATTCGTCCCGCCGGCAGCAAGGGGGGCGACCAGACCCGTATCCTCACCCCGGCCCAGGCCATTCAGGCCGGTTCGGATTATCTAGTCATCGGTCGGCCCATCACCCAGGCCGTTGATCCATTGGCCGCGTTGGAATCCATCACGCGGGAAATCGCTTTTTCTACCGAGTAAGTGAACCATGAAAATCGCTATCGCCGGTACCGGCTACGTCGGCCTCTCCAATGCCATCCTGCTGGCACAACATAACGAAGTGGTCGCGCTGGACATTATTCCGGAGAAGGTGGCGATGCTGAACCGCAAGGAGTCGCCCATCGTCGACGTCGAGATCGAGGACTACCTGAAAAACCGGCCGCTCGACTTCCGCGCCACGCTCGACAAGCAGGATGCCTATGCGGGCGCCGATTTCGTCATCATCGCCACCCCTACCGACTACGACCCGGAGACCAACTACTTCAACACCCGCACGGTCGAATCGGTTATCCAGGACGTCAAGGCCATCAACCCACAGGCGGTGATGATCCTCAAGTCCACCGTCCCGGTCGGCTATACCGCCAAGCTGAAGGCGCAGTTCAACTGTGAAAACCTTCTTTTCTCACCCGAATTTTTGCGTGAAGGCAAGGCGCTCTACGATAACCTCCACCCCTCGCGCATCATCATCGGCGAGCGCTCCGGGCGCGCCGAAACCTTCGCCAACCTGCTCCGGCAAGGTGCCATCAAGCAAGACATCGCGGTGCTGTTCACCGACGCCACCGAGGCCGAGGCGATCAAGCTGTTCGCCAATACCTACCTCGCCATGCGGGTAGCCTATTTCAACGAACTGGATACCTACGCCGCCACCCATGGGTTGAATACCAAACAGATCATCCAGGGCGTCTGCCTCGACCCGCGCATCGGCGAGCACTACAACAACCCTTCATTTGGCTATGGCGGTTACTGCCTGCCCAAGGACACCAAACAACTGCTCGCCAACTACCAGGAGGTTCCGCAGAACCTGATGCGAGCCATCGTCGATTCCAACACCACGCGCAAGGACTTCATCGCCGACAGCATCCTTAAACGCAAACCTAATGTGGTCGGCATCCATCGTCTGATCATGAAAAGCGGCTCGGATAATTTCCGCGCCTCCTCGATCCAGGGGATCATGAAACGGATCAAGGCCAAGGGCATCGAGGTCATCGTCTACGAGCCGGTGCTGACGGAGCCCGCGTTTTTCCACTCCAGGGTGGTCAACGACCTCGCTGAGTTCAAACGGCTCTCCGATATCATCGTCGCCAACCGCATCACCGAGGACCTGCGCGACGTGGCGGAAAAGGTCTACAGCCGGGATCTGTTCGGGAAGGACTGAGGCGCCATGTTCAAAACGATCGAGGATTTCGTCGGCAACACGCCTCTGGTGCGGTTGAAAAAACTGCCCGGAGAGACCTCCAACGTGCTGCTGGTCAAACTGGAAGGCAACAACCCTGCCGGCTCGGTGAAGGATCGGCCAGCGTTGTCGATGATCGCCCGCGCCGAGGCGCGTGGCGAGATCAAGCCGGGCGACACCCTGATCGAAGCCACCAGCGGCAACACCGGCATCGCCCTGGCGATGGTGGCCGCCATCAAGGGCTACCACATGGTTCTGATCATGCCCGAGCACCTCTCCATCGAACGCCGCCAGACCATGCGTGCCTACGGTGCCGAACTGGTGCTGGTAAGCAAGGCGGACGGCATGGAAGGCGCGCGCGACCGGGCGGAACAGATGCAGCGCGAAGGCAAAGGGAAGATCCTCGACCAGTTTTCCAACCCGGATAACCCCCTCGCCCACTACGAGGGCACCGGCCCGGAAATCTGGCGCGATACAGGCGGTCGGATCACCCATTTCGTCTCCAGCATGGGCACCACCGGCACCCTCATGGGCTGCTCGCGCTACCTCAAGGAACAGAACCCCGCCATCCAGATCGTCGGCGTGCAGCCGGAGGAGGGCGCGCAAATCCCCGGCATTCGCAAATGGCCGGCCGAATATGTGCCCGCCATCTGTGATTACGCTCGAGTGGACCGGATGATCTACGTCGGCCAGGCGGCTGCGGAAGAAACCACCCGCCGGCTAGCCAGTGAGGAGGGCATCTTCGCCGGCATCTCCTCCGGTGGCGCGCTCTACGCGGCGTTGCAGCTGTCATCGGGAGTGGAAAACGCGGTCATCGTCTCCATCGTCTGCGACCGCGGTGACCGTTATCTCTCGACTGGGGTGTTTCCCGCGTAGGGCGCCCCTACGCATTCGGCGACTTGAGCAGCACCATCACCGCGCCACCCCCGCCGTCCACCGGCCGCGCCTGAACGTAGGCCAACACCTCGTCGCGCTGCATCAGCCAGTGGCGCACATGCAGTTTCAGCACCGGCTCGCGATTTTTCGAGCCCAGACCCTTGCCGTGAATGATGCGCACACACCGCGCGCCGCGGCGTTTGCACGCGAACAGGAAATCCGCCAGCTCCCGCTTGGCTTCAACTCGGGTCAAACCGTGCAGATCGAGTTCCGCCTGCGCGACCCAGTCGCCACGGCGCAAGCGGCGCAGGGTCTGGCGAGTGATGCCGGGACGCAGATAGGATGTTTCTTCCCCGGTTTCCGTATCCGCATCCCAGCGGACCGGGTCGTGCATCGATTCGTGGATGGCCTCACGCTCGTCGCGAAACAGGCTGAGCGGAACGGGGGGAAGTCGGGCGGGGGAGGTGAGCACGCGGCCGTGTGGGGTGAGTGGAACCACATCCTCCAGCTCGGCCCGGAACAGCTCGCATTCCTCGGAAGGCAAGGCGGGAGAGTGTAACTTACCGCCTTTATTCATGGTATTACAACGAAATGTTAAGGTAGCTTGTCAAGATAACGCTCGGCATCCAGCGCCGCCTGGCAACCGCTTCCGGCACTGGTGATAGCCTGCTTGTAGATCATGTCCTGCACGTCACCGGCCGCGAAAACGCCCGCGACGCTGGTTTGCGTGGCATTGCCATGGCGGCCACCCTGGGTGGCCAGGTAGCCGTGATCCATCTCTAGTTGCCCGGTAAAGAGGTCGGTATTGGGCTTGTGGCCGATGGCAATGAAAATACCGGTCAGCGTGATTTCCTTGGTCGCGCCATCGGTCATGGATTTGAGGCGCATCCCGGTGACGCCACTCTTGTCGCCCAGAACTTCATCAAGAACCTGATTGACTTCAAGAACAATTTTGCCTTCCTTAACGCGTTCCATGAGGTGATCGACCATGATTTTTTCCGCTTTGAAGACATCGCGGCGGTGCACCAGGGTGACCTTGGAACAGATGTTGGAGAGGTAGATGGCTTCTTCCACGGCGGTGTTGCCGCCCCCGATCACCGCGACTTCCTGGTTCTTGTAGAAGAAGCCATCACAAGTGGCGCAGCCGGAAACACCACGCCCCATGAACTTTTCCTCGGACTCCAGCCCAAGATACATGGCGGAAGCGCCGGTGGCGATGATCAGCGCATCGCAGGTATAGCTGCCGGCATCGCCGGTCAGCGTGAAGGGGCGGTTTTTCAGATCGGCGGTATGGATGTGGTCGAAAATAATCTCGGTATTGAAGCGCTCGGCATGCGCCTGGAAACGCTGCATCAGGTCCGGCCCTTGCACACCGTTCACATCGGCCGGCCAGTTATCCACCTCGGTGGTGGTCATGAGCTGGCCACCCTGGCTCAAGCCCGTGATCAAGACCGGTTGCAGATTGGCGCGGGCCGCGTAAACGGCGGCGGTATAACCGGCGGGGCCGGATCCGAGAATAAGCAGACGGCAATGCTGGGTAGACATGAGGTTCTCCATGGGAAGACGGTGGGGAGGTGTAGACGAGCTACCGAATTGCAAGCAGCGTGGGTTGGTGCGATTTTATCAGGCTCAGGGTTTCGATCGGCATGGAAAGCCATGCAACCGTTTTATTTAACATAATATTCATTCAGGGTTTATTCGGGCATAACGAAACTGTCCCGTGTCACACGGCTTATACTTGTGGCACATCCAATTCCGGCGACTTGATCATGAAACAACTGACGATCCGCGAAGCTCGTGAAGGCTTGTCGCATCCGGAGGCGATGTTCGCCGATACCGAGGAAATCCTGGTCGTGTGCCGCGGCGAGCCGATAGCGCGGATTCTGCCCGTCAACCCGAAGCGCAAGGTGCGGTCACTGGCGGCATTCCGCGCCACGCAGCCATTCCAGGATGTCCCCAGCGAAGTCATCATCTCTGAAGACCGCGAAGATCGCTGCTGATGGTTTACGTAGACACCAGCGCCTTGCTCAAGCGCTATATCACCGAAGCCAATAGCGACGAATTCGATGCCTTCTTCATGGCCCGCACCCCTTTGGCCATCAGTCGCTTGACCTTGGTTGAAATGCGCTGCGCTTTGGCACGCCGCCGCCGTAATGGCGATATCTCAACGACCTTGGAAGAGCAGGCGATGGATGAAGTCCGCACCGACATTCAGGACGGCGTGCTGGCGGTACACCCTATAAGCGACGATCAGGTCGTCCATGCCCTGCATCTGATTGATCAGATCGCCCCCTTCCCCTTGCGGACTCTGGATGCCTTGCATCTATCAGTCGCGCGTCGTATCAACGCCGACGAATTTGCCACCGCCGATCGTAACCAGGCGGATGCCGCAACTGCGCTTGGCCTGATTGTTTTTACTTTTATTCAAATCAAATCATGACTGAATCCACCGCCCCCGCCCTCGCCCAAGATGAAAACCAGATCATCGCCGAACGTCGCGAGAAGCTCGCTGGCATCCGCGCTTTGGGGCAAGCCTTCCCCAACGATTTTGAGCGTAAGGACTACGCCGCCGACCTGCACGCGGCGCATGGCGAAACCGCCAAGGAAGACTTGGAAACCCACCCGGTCGCCGTGCAACTCGCCGGCCGCATGATGCTGAAACGAGTCATGGGCAAGGCCAGTTTCGCCACCCTGCAGGACATGAGCGGGCGCATACAGATTTACGTCGTGCGCGATGCGCTCGGGGAGGCGGCCTATGACGCCTTCAAGCGCATGGACCTGGGCGACATCCTTGGCGTGGCCGGCACCCTGTTCCGCACCAAAACCAACGAACTCACCATCCAGTGCACCTCGGTGCGCCTGCTGACCAAGGCGCTGCGGCCACTGCCGGAGAAATTCCACGGCCTCACCGACCAGGAGCAGAAATACCGCCAGCGCTACCTCGACCTAATCACCAACGAGGACTCCCGCCGCACTTTCATCATCCGCTCCAGAGTCATCCAGGCCATGCGAGAGTTCTTCACCTCGCACGGCTACCTGGAAGTGGAAACGCCGATGATGCACCCCATCCCCGGTGGGGCCTCCGCCAAGCCCTTCGTTACCCACCACAACGCGCTCGACATGCAATTATTCCTGCGCATCGCGCCGGAGCTGTACCTCAAGCGCCTGGTGGTCGGCGGCCTGGAAAAGGTTTTCGAGATCAATCGCAGCTTTCGCAACGAAGGGATCTCCACACGGCATAACCCGGAATTCACCATGGTCGAGTTCTACGAGGCCTACCGGGATTACCGCTACCTGATGGACTTCACCGAAGCCCTGTTTCGCGCCATCGCGCAGAAAGTGCTGGGAACCACGATCGTGGCCTACCAGGGCAACCAGATCGACCTCGGCGCCCCCTTCGCGCGGATGACCGCGCTCGACGCGGTGCGCCACTACCACCCGGAACTGCGCGTCGCGCCACTCGACGATCGGGCATTCGTGATTGAAGAACTCAAGCGCCGCAAGATCGCCCACCGTCCAAACGACGGCCTCGGCGGCCTGCAACTCACGTTGTTCGAGGAAACCACCGAGCACCTGTTGATCCAGCCCACCTTCATCATCGACTACCCGGCGGAAACCTCGCCACTGGCGCGCCGCAACGACATCGACCCGAACCGCACCGACCGCTTTGAGCTATTCATGGTCGGCCGCGAGATCGCCAACGGCTTCTCCGAACTGAACGACCCGGAAGACCAGGAGGCCCGCTTCGACGCCCAGGTAGCGGCCAAGGAAGCCGGCGACGAGGAAGCCATGTTCAAGGACCAGGATTACATCCGTGCCCTGGAACACGGCCTGCCCCCCACCGCCGGTGAAGGCATCGGCATCGACCGCCTGATCATGCTGCTCACTGACTCGCCCAGCATCCGCGACGTGATCCTGTTTCCGCAGTTGCGGCGGGAGGAGTGAGGGCGGAGTATCAAGCGCGCTCGTATCCGATAGAAGGAATTACCGCATGTTGCAGACCATAGAAGTTGAAATCGACAGCGACGGTCGTGTTCATCCACTTGAACCGCTGCCTTACATCTTGTCCGGACGTGCGTATCTCACCTTGCTGCCGCCGCCCAACGAGACCCTCTCTCTCGCGAACAAACACGGTAGCGCCGCCCAGGCGCTTGAACTGCTTGCCTCGGAGCGTTACGCGCAGCGACCACGAACCGATGTCGACGAAGTACAACCGCGGATCGAGGCACTACGCAATGACTGGGGAGAGCGCTGATGCGGCGGGCGTATCTCGATGCCTGTGTGGTCATCTATCTGATCGAAGGCGTGGACACGTTCAGCGAGACAATGAAGCACTTTCTTACCCGCAACGACGATGCCTTGCTTTGCGTATCGCCTGTGGTTCGCCTGGAAGTATTGCTCAAGCCTTTACGAGATGCTGACTCGGTACTGGTGGTGGATTACGAGGATTTCCTCACAGCGCAAAACTGGCTTGCCATCAACAACCGCATAGTCGACCGGGCTCTGCGCCTCCGCGCCCAGCATGGTCTGAAAACGCCCGATGCGCCGCACCTCGCCACCGCGTTGCACTATGGCTGCGAGGAATTCTGGATCAATGACGACCGCCTGAACAAAGCCGCCGGCCCGCTGGCGGTGAATGTCCTCCAACCGTTCCCTGCATGACCCCCGCCCTCCAGCAAGCCCTCGCCCAGGTCAACCACCTCGTCCTCGGCAAGGAAAACCAGGTGCGCCTGTGCCTGGCCTGCCTGCTGGCGCGCGGCCATCTGTTGATCGAAGACGCGCCCGGCGTCGGCAAGACCACCCTGGCGCATGCGCTGGCGCGCACCCTGGGGCTGGATTTTCACCGCATCCAATTCACCAGCGATCTGTTGCCGGCCGATATTCTGGGGGCGGCGATCTATGACCGGGAAAGCGCCAAGTTCAGCTTTCACCCCGGCCCGATCTTCGCCCAGGTGATCCTGGCCGACGAGATCAACCGCGCCAGCCCGAAGGCGCAGAGCGCGCTGCTGGAAGCGATGGAAGAAGGCCAGGTCAGCATCGAAGGCGAGACGCGACCTCTGCCCGCCCCCTTCTTTGTGATCGCCACCCAGAATCCCAGCGAGCAGGTAGGCGCCTTTCCGTTGCCGGAATCGCAGCTCGACCGTTTTCTCATGCGCATTCGTCTCGGTTATCCCGACCACGCGGCAGAACGTGCTTTGCTCCGCGGCCAGGATCGGCGCGATCTGCTGGAAAACCTGCCGGCGACACTGACTCCGCTGGACTTCATGCGCCTGCAACAAGAGGTGCGGGCGGTGCATGTCTCGGATGCCCTGCTCGATTATCTACAAGCCCTGCTCGCCGCCAGCCGCGCGGACAGCCGTTTCGCCACCGGCCTCTCGCCGCGCGCCGGACTCGGTTTCCTGCATGCCGCGCAGGCCTGGGCGTTTCTTGAAGGCCGCACGTTCGTGCAACCGGAAGATGTGCGGGCGGTATTGCCAGCGCTGGTGCCGCATCGTCTGTTCCCGGCGCTGGGCTTGAGCAATCCGGCCGACGATTGGGCGGCGCGGATATTGCTGAATGTGGCGATACCGTAGGTGCGAATTTAGCCGCAGGGGTATCCCTTGGGGCATTCGCACAACCCGGTCATTTGGTACCAATGAATTTGCGGCTACCGCCGAGGAGAAACCCATGACTCACGACTACGACAGCTTGACTCCCCCTCCCCTGCCTTATGACCGGCGCGGCTTTCTGGTGACCGCCCTCGGCGCTGGTTTTGCCCTGGCGGTGCAGCCAGTGATGGCGCAAACCGCCATCACCACCTCCGCCAACGGGCTCACTGCCGGAGAAATCAGCGTGCTGACGCCAGATGGCGCCATACCGGCCTATCGCGCGCAACCAGATCAAGGATCCAACTTTCCGGTCATCCTGGTGGTGCAGGAAATTTTCGGTGTACATGAGCACATCAAGGACGTCTGCCGTCGTCTGGCCAAACTGGGTTACCTGGCCATCGCCCCGGAGTTGTATGCGCGCCAGGGCGATCCGCGCCAATACACGGCGATTCCCGACATCCTCGCCAAAATTGTCGCCAAAGTTCCTGATGCCCAGGTCATGCGCGATCTCGACGCTTGCGTCGCCTGGGCGCGGAACCATGAGGGCGATAGCGCGCGCCTGGGGATTACCGGCTTCTGCTGGGGCGGGCGCATCGTCTGGCTGTATGCCGCGCACAACCCCAAGGTCAAAGCCGGCGTCGCCTGGTATGGCCGCCTGGTTGGCGAGGCCAGAGCTTTGACGCCGAAGCACCCACTTGACCTGGTGGCTGCCCTGCACGCCCCGGTGCTCGGCCTCTATGGTGGCCTGGACCAGGGGATTCCACTGGAAACGGTGGATAAGATGAACAAGGCGCTGGCCGCGGTGCAACTCCCCGCCAGCAAGGCGTCCATCCTCCACGTTTACCCCAACGCCCCGCACGCCTTCAACGCCGACTACCGCCCGAGCTACCGCAAGGAAGAAGCGGAGGATGGCTGGAAGCGGATGCAGGGGTGGTTCAAACAGAACGGCGTATGACGGTGGGCATGACGGCCGCTTTGAGCTCGCTCGCCACCTTCACCTGGAAAGGAACCCGCCGCTGTTACCTGGGGAATCTCTGATGTATCTCGGCATCGACTTCGGCACCTCCGGCGCCCGCGCCTGCGTGATGGCCCCCGGTGGGGAAATCGAAGAGATAGCACGGCTGGAATTCGGCAACCTGACGCCCGACGAAGCCGCCGCCACATGGTGTGAGGCGTTGTTCAGCCTGATCGCACAGATTCCAACCGGCCTGCGCCGCCGCCTGCAAGCTCTGGCTATCGACGGCACTTCCGCGACCGTGCTGGCCTGCGACGAAGCCCTTAACACCACTTATCCGCCGCTGCGCTACAACGACGCCCGCGCGGTGGCCGAAGCCGAAGCCATCCGCCGCGCGGCAGGCAGAGAGCACCCGGCGGCGATGGCCACCTCCGGCTTGGCCAAGGTGCTCTGGCTGAAAAAACATCTGGGATTACGCCGCACCCGCCTCTATCTCAACCAGGCCGACTGGCTTTCCGCCCTGCTTTCCGGCCGCCCGGTGAGCGACTACCACAACGCCATGAAAATGGGCCTGGACCTGGAAACCGGGCAATGGCCGGCCTGGGTGGCCTTCCTGGCCGACGTCGACACGCTGCCGGTCCCGGTGAAACCCGGCACGGCCCTGGCCCTGGTGGAGCGCCCGCGCGCGCGGGAACTCGGCATCAATCCCGACTGCCTGGTGCGCGCCGGCACCACCGACAGCATCGCCGCTTTCCTTGCAGCCTGTCGCGTCAGCCAACCGGGCGAAGCGGTCACCTCGCTAGGCACCAGCCTGGTATTGAAGCTGCTCTCGACCACCCGAGTAGACGCCGGCGAATACGGCATCTACTCGCACTGGTTCGGCCGCTACTGGCTGGCTGGCGGCGCCTCCAACGCCGGGGGCGGCGTGCTCCGGCAATATTTCAGCGACGACGAACTCCTCGTTTTGTCCGCGGGCATCGACACGGCGCGCGCCAGCGGCCTGGATTACTACCCGCTGCCGAGCAAGGGAGAGCGCTTCCCCATCAATGACCCGGAAATGCTTCCTCGCCTGGAGCCGCGCCCACCCAACCGTGGCGAATTCCTGCGCGGCCTGCTGGAAGGCCTGGCGAATATCGAAGCGCGTGGTTATCGCTTGCTCATGGAACTCGGCGCCACCCCTTTGACCGCGGTCGCCAGTGCCGGTGGCGGCGCCCGCAATGACGCCTGGACGCGCATCCGCGCGCGCCATCTGCAAGTTCCGGTCACGCGGGTGTTGGCAACCCATGCCGGCGAACAGGAAGCCTGCTATGGGGCGGCGCGACTAGCCTGTTTTGGAACCGAACTTTTCCCTGGAGGTAGTGATGACTGACGGCCTTTCCTGCACCAGCCCGATGCCCTTGGCCTGGCACCCCGTCCACCTGGACGAGAACACGCGCCAGAGCCTGCTGCGCGAGGCGACGCTGTTGCTGATCGCGCTTAACCAGATGGAAAGCACGCACGAACAGGACAGCGGCGGCACGGAAAATCGCCGCCTGGAACGCCTTGAAGCCAAACTGGATCTGGCCCTGCACCTGCTCGCCCGCGCCCTTGAGCCCGGCCCCCCGCCCACCACCCGCAGCGTGGTTCTATCGCCTTTGGGCGTGGAATGGAACGACGAACAGGCGCCAGCCGCCGGCACCCTCGTGATCCTGGAACTGCGCCCTTCCGCCCACCTGCCGCTCACCCTGCGCTTGCCGGCGGTGGCGCGGGAACCGTTGCCGGGCCAGGCACGGGTGAGTCTGGTCGACCTGCCGGAAGCGCTTGACGACGCTCTGCACCAGTTCGTGTTCCGCCGCCATCGCCAGGCGATCCACGCACGCGCGGGCGGCTGATTTTCGCCACGGCGACCCATGACGGCCCTACCCTACTTGCCCTGGCGCAAACCCATCTTGGAGAGCGGGCCGCTGCGCCTGACCTCGCGCCGCCTCTACCTCCTGCCCACCCGCTCCGGGCTGCTGTTCGGCTTGCTGCTGCTAGGGTTGTTGGTCGGCGCCATCAACTACGGCGTCAGTCTGGTCTATCTGTTCACCTTCTGGTTCGTCAGCCTCAGTATGGTGGGCATGCTGCATACCCAACGCAATCTCACCGGCTTGATACTGCATGGCGGCGCCACCGCGCCCGTGTTCGCGGGCGAGAACGCGCTTTTCCATCTCCGGGTGGAGAACCCCAGTCGCCTGCCACGGCAACGCATTGGCCTGCGCCATGCCCAGGGCCAGGGCGAACCCGGCGACATTCCCGCCGCCGCCGAAGCGGTGATTGACCTGCCGCTGCCGCAAACGGAACGCGGTTGGAAAACCCCCGGCCGTTTTGCCATCCACAGTGAATTCCCGCTCGGCCTGTTCCGTTGCTGGAGTGTGTTGGAGTTGGACTGGGGCGTTCTCGTCTACCCGCGACCGGCGGCGGAAGGGATGCCGCCGCCGGTCGCGGACGACGGCGACGAAGAAGCCAGCGCCGCGCGCCGCGAAGGCTTGGAATTCGATGGCCTGCGCGACTACCAGCCCGGCGATGCGACGCGCCGCATCGCCTGGAAGGCGTCGGCGCGTCGCGGCGATAAACTGCTCACCAAGCAATTCGCCAGCGCCACCGGGCAATGCCTCTGGCTGAGCTGGTGGCAAACCCCGGAACGCGACGTCGAAGGCCGCCTGTCACGCCTCACCCGTTGGGTGCTCGACGCCCACGCCGCCGGCCTCGCCTACGGCCTCAAACTGCCCGGCCGCGTGTTGCCACCGCGAACCGGCGCGGCGCATCTGCGGCAATGCCTGGAAGCGTTGGCACGGCATGGCAGCAACACGTCGTAGGAGCGGACCGTGTCCGCGTTCTCAAGTCGTTCGCCGGACCGCCCCAAGAAAGACGGCGATTTTCCCGAGCCGGGGGCACAGCTAATTCCACGCAAAAAATCGCGGACGCGGTCCACTCCCACGCCACCCACCCTCGCCCCCCTCCTCTGGTTGATCATCCCCCTGCTTCTGGTGCTGGCGCCGCATGCCCCGCATCTGCCGCTGTGGATCAGCCTGGCCTGGCTGGGCTGTGCCTTGCTCCGCCTGCATGGCGCGCAGACCGGGCGGCAACCGGTCGGACGTGTACTCAAGATGCTGCTGACGCTGGCCGGGGTGGCGGGGGTGCTGCTCCAGTACGGTACGCTGATCGGCCCGGCCGGTGGCGTGGCGCTATTGGCCTTTCTTTCCGGCGCGAAGCTGCTGGAGACACCTACCCCACGCGACCGCCTCGGCCTCTTGTTCGTCGGCTGTTTTCTTCTGGTGGCGCATTTCCTCGATCGGCAAAACCTGGCCACCGCCGGCTACATGGCGTTCGCGGCGCTCGCTCTAGTCGCCGGCATGATCGCCACGCAAAGCCCCGCCAGCACGGCTTGGCGCCCCACCCTCGCCCTTGCCGCCCGCCTGATGGCGCAGGCGCTGCCGCTGGCGCTGCTGATTTTTCTGCTGTTCCCGCGCCTGCAAGGGACGCTCTGGGGCTTGCCGCAACAGGTCGCCGCGCAAACCGGCTTGTCCGACCAGATGAGCCCGGGCGACATCAGCCAGCTCATCCTCTCCGACGAACTCGCCTTCCGCGCCGAATTCAGCGGCGCCGAACCGACGCCACAACAGCTTTACTGGCGTGGGCCGGTGCTCTGGGATTACGACGGCCACACCTGGCGCACGGCTACCCCGCTGCGCGCCGCCATGCCGGAAGCCACGGGCAACGGCCAACCACTACGCTACAGCCTGACCCTGGAACCGCATCGGCAACGCTGGCTGCTCCTGCTTGGCTTGCCTACCCGCCTGCCGGAACTGCCCGGCAACCCCACCGTCCTGGGCGCAGATCTGCAATGGCGGGCCAGGGAGCCCATCAACCAGCGCCTGCGCTATGACATCGAGGCGTATCTGGATTACCAACTGGAGCCGGCATTGTCCCCGACACTGCGCGCGCGGGCACTGGCCCTGCCAGTGGGCGGCAACCCGCAGGCGCGAGAACTGGCTCAAAGCTGGCTGGATCACGCGACCAACGACATGACCCGCGACGCCGCCATCGTCAACCAGGCACTCACCCTGTTCCGTGCGCAACCCTTTTTCTACACCCTCAATCCGCCCCGTCTCGGCGAGTCGGCGGTGGATGATTTCCTGTTTACCAGCCGGCGTGGCTTCTGCGAGCACTATGCCAGCGCTTTCGTTTTCCTGATGCGCGCGGCTGGCGTGCCGGCGCGGGTGGTCACCGGCTACCAGGGTGGCGAGCGCAACTCCCTCGGCAACTACCTCATCGTGCGCGGCCGCGACGCCCACGCCTGGGCCGAAGTCTGGCTAGCCGGGCGCGGCTGGCTGCGGGTCGACCCGACCGCGGCGGTCGCTCCGGCGCGGGTCGAGCACGGCGTCAGTGCCGCCCTCCCGGCCGCCGAGCGCCCTGGCAATCTGGCTACGGGCGCCTGGCTGCGGCCACTTGGCCTCGGCTGGGATTTGATCAACAACCAGTGGAATCAATGGGTAATCGGTTACGACCAGGCGCGACAGCAGCAATTCCTCGCGCGCCTCAACCCGCTCCTGGCCGACTGGCGGAGCAGGGTTTGGGCGCTGGGCCTGGGCGCCACCCTCCTCGTCGTCGGCGTCGCCGCCGCCCTCTGGCCGCGCCAGGCCGTTATCCAAAGCGACCCGGCCAGCCGTGAATACCAGCGTTTTTGCCGCGCCCTGGCCCGCCTCGGCCTGCCGCGCGGGGCGGCGGAAGCCGCGGAAGACTATGCCCGCCGCGCCCAGGCCCGGCGGCCCGACCTGGGTAACGAAATCAAACGCATCACCCGCCTCTACCTCGCCAGCCGCTACGGCCCGGCGGGATACCAAAGGGGAGCAGCGGCAGCGGACGACGCGCTGCGCGATCTGAAAAACGCGGTCGCCGCGTTTCGCCCCGGACGCCGCCCGGCGGCTAAACTCGGTGTTTCCGAGCCAACCTGAATGCCGCTATGGAACGCTTCACCATCTCCCTCGACGAATCCCTGGCCGTGGCTTTCGATCGCCTGATCCGCGACCGCGGCTACGCCAACCGCTCGGAAGCCCTGCGCGACATGATCCGACGTGAACTGGAAACCCAGCGCATCGAAAAAGCGGAAGCCCCCCACTGCGTCGCCAACCTCTCTTACATCTACAACCACCACGAACGCCGCTTGGCGGAACGCCTGACCGACCTGCAACACCACGCCCACGACGTGGTCGTTTCCTCCATGCACGTCCACCTGGACCACGACAACTGTCTGGAAACGTTGTTCATGCGCGGCCATACCGACCAAGTCCGCGCCTTCGCGGAAAAACTCATCGCCGAACGCGGCGTTCGCCACGGCACCCTCAACCTGATCCCGGTGGAAGCGGAAACCACGCCGCAGCATGTGCATAGCCGACCGAGAACCTGAACTGAATAACCTTACCCGACAAGGCATCACCAATATGCTGCAATGGCTGCTTGGCTTATTCAAATCGTCATCTCCCGTGACCGAGAGAAAACTTATCACGAAGGGCCGGGCTGAACCCGAACCTGATATTCAGTTGCCCCCTCCTTTTCTTCGTCGCGAGGCCATGCTTGACCGCAACCAGCAAGTGGCGGCTTATGTGTTTACCGTGGAAAAACCTGCCGCCATGCGTGCCCACACCTGGCATGCGACGACGCAACAATTCTTCGGCAACGTTCTAATTGATCACTTTTCAACCGGCGAACTGGACCGGCTGCTGGGCAAGAGATTGGTCTTCCTACCCCTGGGGCCAGCCAGCCTGGAACACTCTAAGCTCGATCAACTGCCCCGCAAGAACCTGGTGATCGAATTCGACCCGCCACTCGGGATGGAATTCCCCTAGGAGGCGGTGCTCGCCAAGCTGACCGCCCTGCGCGATAGCGGCTTCCAACTCGCCTGTGGCTATGGGCTTATAAAGCATGGCCTGCCGGAAGCCCTGGAACTTGCCCAGTTCATCAGCCTGGGCAATGTAATGAATCAGGACCCGCCGGATATTCTGGCTCACTGTCGCCAGCTTGGTACACGCTACCCGGAGCGCAGATTGCTGGCCCGCAACATCGATTCTATCGAGCTATACCAGGCCTGCCGGCAGATGAATATCCAGTTATTTCAGGGGCGCTTCCTCACGCTCGGAAACCCCAACCCGTCCGACAAGGCTCCCCCCTACCGCATGTTCGTGCTGGAACTGCTCAACGCGATCATGCGTCAGGCGGAGTATGAAGAACTGGCTGATATTGCTTGGCGCGATCCCGTACTGGCCTACCGGCTATTACGTTTCGTGAACTCGGCCGCCTTCGGTTTGCGTGAGAAGATTGACAATCTCAGGAATGCCATGGCCTATGTGGGACGGGATCAGTTGTACCGCTGGCTTACCCTGTTGCTATTCAGCGGCAAGGAGCCAAACCCCCTCGACGAGGCCCTGCGGGAAAATGCCTTGGTGCGCGCCAGGCTGGTGGAAAAACTGGCCGATGGGCGCATGTCGCGGAAGGAGTGCGACGAGGCATTCGTGGTCGGCATCCTGTCCGTGATCGACGCGTTGCTGGAGATTCCCATGCGGGATGCCCTGGCCCAACTGTCGTTGCCTGAAACCATGTCTGACGCCCTACTGCGGCGCGAGGGCAAATACGCAGCCTACTTGAAGCTGGCTATCGCCTGCGAGGAAAGCGACCAAGACACCATTCGGACTCTGGCGACTGAGTGCGACATGGATGCCGTCATGGTTAACCAGTACCACATCAAGGCATTGACCTGGACCCTGAACTTCAGCGAAAAGCTGGACGACCAGTAAACCCCTGGCGACGCGCCACCATGAAGTGAAACTATCACGGCCTACTTTACCGAAGGGGGTATCTGTCAGGTAACCCTATGTCTTTGCCCCCAGCGCCGTTCGCAGTATCTCTTCCAGTTGCTGCTTGTGCAGGCTGGCATAGCCGGTGGCGGGGGAGGAGGACTCGGGGCGGCCGGCATAGCGCAGGGTGATGCCAGTGGCCAGGCGAATGGGGTAGGCGGCATAGCGCCAGGCGCCCTGGTTTTGTGGCTCGTCCTGCGCCCAGACGATGTCGTTCACCTTTGGGTAGCGCGCCAGCAGTTCGGCAAGCTCCAGGTCCGGCCAGGGGTAGAGCTGCTCGATGCGGATGATGGCAATGTCTTTATTTTCCTGTGTCCGACGCGCGCGCAGCAGGTCGTAATAGAGACGCCCGGAGCAGAATACCAGGCGGGTGATTGGCGCCGGGTCAAGGTTATCTAGCTCATCGATCAGGGGCTGGAAGGCGCCGCGCGCGAGTTCCTCCAGGCTGGAACTGGCATCCGGGTGGCGTAGCAGGCTCTTGGGGGTAAATACAATCAAGGGCTTGCGATAGGGGCGCACCACCTGGCGGCGCAGCAAGTGGAACATCTGTGCCGGGGTGGTGGGCTGCGTGATCTGGAAATTGTCGTGCGCGGCCAGTTGCAGGAAGCGTTCGATGCGCCCGGAGGAATGTTCCGGGCCTTGGCCCTCGTAGCCATGCGGCAGGAAGAGGGTGAGGCCGGAGAGCAGCCCCCATTTGCTTTCGGCGGCGGCGATGAATTGGTCCACCACCACTTGGGCGCCGTTGGCGAAATCACCGAACTGCGCTTCCCAGATCACCAATTGATCGGGCGCGGCGCTGGCGTAGCCATATTCGAAGCCGAGCACGGATTCTTCCGAGAGCACCGAATCCACCACCAGGAAGTTGGCCTGGCCGGGAACCAGGTTTTGCAGCGGGATATATGCGCCGGCATCCCAGCGTTCGCGCTTCTGGTCGTGCAGCACGGCATGGCGGTGAAAGAAAGTGCCGCGCCCGGAATCCTGGCCGGTCAGGCGTACCGGCGTGCCATCCGAGAGCAGGCTGGCGTAGGCCAGGCATTCCGCCATGCCCCAATCCAGTGGCAGCTTGCCTTCGCCCATCTGGCGGCGGTCGTCGATGATCTTCCGCACCCGGGGATGCAGAACAAAATCGGCCGGCACGGCGGTGAGTCGACGCGCCAGTGCCTGCAAGCGCGGCAGCGGGATGGCGGTGGGCGTGGCATCGCGCCAGTGGCTGTTCTTGTAGCCGCTCCAATCCGCCGCATAAGGGCTCTTGACAGCGGGTGGCTGGCTGCTGGGGGCGTCCAGGCTGGCGCGGAACGCTTGCACCAAGGCGTCCGCCGCGCCGGCGTCAACAACGTCAAGATCAGCAAGACGCTGGGCGTACAGCGTGCGCGTGCTGGGCAGAGCCTGGATACGGCGGTACATGAGCGGCTGCGTGGCCATCGGCTCATCCTGCTCGTTGTGGCCCAGGCGGCGGTAGCAGATCAAGTCGATGGCGATGTCATGCTGGAACGCCATGCGGTAATCGAGGGCGATGGCCACCGCGCGCAGCACCGCTTCCGGATCGTCACCGTTCACATGCAGCACCGGCGCCTCGACGATCTTCATCACATCGGTGCAATACAGGCTGGAACGGGTATCGCGCGGATCGGAGGTGGTGAAGCCGATCTGGTTGTTGATGACGATATGCAGCGTGCCGCCCGTGCAAAAGCCGCGGGTGGCGGCCATGTTGAGGGTTTCCGTCACCACCCCCTGGCCGGCGATGGCGGCGTCGCCATGGATCAGAACCGGCATCACCTGTTTGCCTTCAAGGTCACCCCGGCGTTGCTGCTGCGCGCGCACCCAGCCTTCCACCACCGGGTCGACGATTTCCAGATGCGAGGGGTTGAACGCCAGCACCGCGCGAATCGGGCCAGCGGCCGTTTCCAGATCGCTGGCGAAGCCCTGGTGGTATTTCACGTCGCCGCTGCGGCTGGCGCTGCCGTTGGCGTGCGCGGCCTGCTCGAACAATTCGATCACCGAGCGCCGCAACACATTGTGCAGAACGTTGAGCCGGCCCCGGTGCGCCATACCCAGGCCGATTTCCCGCACTCCGGCGCGGGCGGCCAGTTCCAGCAGGGTGTTGAGCAGGGGAATCAACGACTCGCCGCCTTCCAGCGAGAAGCGTTTCTGGCCGACGAAGCGCGTGTGCAGGGTTTTTTCCAGGGTTTCGGCGGCGGTGAGTTGGATCAATAGCCAGCGTTGCAACTCCGGCGTGATTTCCAGGCTACGGTCGCCTTCCACCCGCTGCTGCAACCAGCGCTTCTGAGGGGTGTCGGTGAGATGCATGTATTCCAGCGACAAAGTGCCGCAATAGGCGCGCCGCACCCGCGCCAGAATGTTGCGCAGGGTATCTCGCGCCGGGCCGACCAGAGAGCCGGTATCGAATTCCTGATCCAGATCGGCGTCGGTGAGGCCGTGATTGGCCGGGTCCAGTTCCGGAATGTGCGGCGGCGGCAGGTGCCGCAAGGGGTCCAGATCGGCGACACGAAAACCGCGAAAGCGGTAAGCATTGATGAGCTGCAACACCCCGACCTGGCTCGCCTCACATTTAAGCAGCGGCAAATCGGAAACCGCCAGGGCTTCTTTCTTGGGGAAGCGCGCGAGCGTGGATGCGGAGGGGACGGGTAGCGCTGACGCCGGAATCAGATCCGGCCGTTCGGATTCGAGCGCCGCCAGGTAATCCGCGCTGCCAGAAAACAAGGCCGTGATGGGAAAAGAATCGCGCTGCATGGCGGGTCGCCACCGGGAAGTTGATGCGGCCTGCACGCTAACGGCTGCCGTGTTGCGGTGCAAGATGAATTTCAACCTGGAAACGACGGTTGAAAGAGGCCCATCTCATTGCCGATCCGCAATGCCTTGTTTACCTTCTCTACTCGCTTCGTTACTCTCACAGCACAATCCGCCAGACAGCATGCCCCCCTCCATGCAACACGATCTGCTCAGCACCTTCAACCAATACTTTGAACTGGTTCATGCGGACACGGAGGCCTTGCGTGAGCAAGTTTTCAAACTGCGCTATCAGGTCTATGTACTGGAAACCGGGTTCGAGGCCGAGGCCGATTGCAAGCGTGGCCAGGATGCCAGCGGCCAACTCATCGGCTGGGAAGAAGACGAGTTCGATACCCGCTCCGACCACTATTTGTTGCGCCACCGCCGTAGCGGAGTCTATGCCGCCACCACGCGCCTGATTTTGCCGCTGAGCGAGGCGCCGGATGCGCCCTACCCCATCGAATTGCACTGCACACTGGATGAGCGGGTGAATGACCCGTCGCTGCGGGCGCATCTGGGCGAGATCTCGCGTTTTGCCGTTTCCAAAGTCTTCAAGCGGCGCCTTGGCGAAGCCGGCAGCCTCGCCGGGGTGGCGGCCGACATCGAAGTGTATTTAAAAGACGACGAACGCCGCATCTTGCCGCATATTTCGCTGGGTCTGTTCGCGGCCGTCATGCGCATGGCGCACGCGCATGGCATCAGCCGCTGCTATGCGGTCATGGAACCGGCACTGGTGCGGCTGCTCGGCCGCTTCGGCGTGGTCTTCCGGCGTATCGGGCCGGATATCGAATATCACGGGCTGCGCGTGCCCTGCATCACCACCGCCGACGAGTCCTTGCCCAGCATCAGGCGGGTCTCGCCCCAGATATGGGATCTCATCACCAACCGCGGCGAATTTTTCATCGCAGACGCCTAATTTCCCCCTTCTCGCAACCCTCTCCCACCGCCGATTATCATGACTACCCCCCAAGATATCCGCACCCTGGCCCTGGTCGGCCACGGCGGCGCCGGCAAGACCAGCCTGATCGAAGCCCTGCTCGCCGCCAGCGGCGCCATTCTCGCCGCTGGCTCCGTGGCACGCGGCAACACCGTATGCGACTACGACGCGCTGGAAAAAACCCATCAGCACTCGATCAAGGTGGCCATCGCCCATCTCGACCATCAAGGCACCCGCATCAACCTGCTCGACACTCCCGGCTACCCCGACTTCATGGGCCAGGCCATGTGCGCGCTCGATGCGGTAGAAACCGTGGTGGTGGTGATCGACCCGAAAAAAGGCCTCGAACTCACCACCCACCGCATGATGCACTGGGCACAAACCCGCAAGCTTGCCCGCATGATCGTGGTGAACAAGATCGACCTCGCCGATGCCGATCTCTCTTCCCTGCTCACGGAAATCCAGAGCGCCTTCGGCCGCGAGTGTTTGCCCATCAACCTGCCAGCCGATGGCGGCACGCGGATCATCGACTGTTTTTTCAATCCCGGCGGCATAGTAGGCGCCGCGGCCGATTTCTCCTCTGTCGAGGACGCCCATCGCGCCCTGGTCGATCAGGTCGTGGAAGTCGACGAAGACCTGATGAACCTTTATCTGGAACAAGGCGAGGTCGCGCCGGAACAACTGCACGGCCCGTTCGAGAAAGCACTGCGCGAGAACCATCTGGTGCCGGTATGCTTCGTCTCCGCCAGCACCGGCGCCGGCATTCCCGAGCTGCTCGACGTGATCGCCAAGTTGCTGCCCAACCCTGGCGAGGGCAACCCGCCGCTGTTCGTGCGCGGCGAAGGGGAAGAAGCGCAATCCCTGGTTGCCTGCCCTGACCCGGATAAACACGTGCTCGCCCATGTGTTCAAGGTGGAAATCGACCCCTACGTGGGCAAGACCGCCATGTTCCGCGTCTATCAAGGCACGGTCACACCAGAGTCCCAACTCTACAACGGCGAATCGCGCAAGCCGTTCAAGGTCAACCATCTATACCGCCTGCAGGGCAAACAACTGGAAGAGGTGAAAGCCTGCATTCCCGGCGACCTCTGCGCCGTCGCCAAGGTGGATGACCTCGGCTTCGATACCGTGCTGCATGACGCCCCGGATGACGACCACATACACCTGCGGCCGTTGGACTTTCCCCATGCCGTCTATGGTCTGGCGGTGCGGCCGAAGAAGCAGAACGAAGTCGATAAGCTCTCCGAGATCCTGCACCGGCTGCGCGCGGAAGACCCCGGCCTGTTCTTTGAACACGACCCCACCACCCACGAAGCCGTGATTCGCGGCCAGGGCGAAGCGCACCTGAAATGCGTGCTGGAAAAGATGCGCGAGCAGTTCCACCTGGAAGTGGACACCCACCCGCCCACCATTCCCTACCGTGAGACCATTTCCCGGAAGGCGGAAGGCCATTACCGGCACAAGAAACAGACCGGCGGCGCCGGCCAGTTTGGCGAGGTCTATCTGCGTGTCGAACCCCTGGCGCGCGGTGCCGGCTTCGAATTCGTCGATATCGTGAAAGGCGGCGTCATCCCCGGCCCGTTCATCGCCGCTGTCGAAAAAGGCGTGCGCCAGGCCATGGAGCTGGGCACGGTCGCTGGTTTCCCGATGCAGGATGTGCGCGTCACCGTTTACGACGGCAAGAGCCACGCGGTGGACGGCAAGGAAATCGCCTTCGTCAGCGCCGGCAAAAAAGCCTTTCAGGAAGCCGCCGCGCTGGCCCACCCCATCGTGCTGGAACCGATAGTCAATGTAGAACTGACCGCGCCCGAAGCGGCCATCGGTGACGTCAGCGGCGACTTTTCCGGGCGCCGTGGCCAGATCACCGGCCACCAGAGCGGACGCGGCGGCATGCTCATCATCAGCGGCCAGGCGCCACTGGCGGAACTGGATAACCTGCAATCGCGCCTGAAAGCGCTCACCGGCGGCCAAGGCTCCTACACGCTGGAATTCAGCCACCACGAACAGGTACCGCCGAACGTGCAACAGCAACTGGCCGCCGCCTTCAAGCCAGCGCAAGACGAGCAGTAACCACTTGCCCGCCTGGTTCGTCTACATCCTGCGCTGCGCCGACGGCACGCACTACACCGGCGTGACCACCGACCCCGGACGCCGCCTGCAAGAACACAACGCGGGCGGCAAACTGGGGGCGCGCTACACCCGCGCCCGCCGGCCGGTGGTGCTGGCGCATCAAGAAACCGCCAGCAGCCGGGCGGAAGCCTGCAAACGTGAAGCGGCAATCAAGAAACTCTCGCGTAATGCCAAGCTGGCTTTGATCCGCCGGGCCAATTACCCAAGCACCCCACGGAACTCGCCTTCCTGAACCCATGGCCCTGGATGCCGACACCCCTTTCATGCTTGCCGCCCTGGAACAGGCGCGCCTCGCCTGGGATGCCGGCGAAGTGCCGGTGGGCGCGGTGCTAGTGGTGGAGGGCAAGATCGTTGGACGTGGTTATAACCAGCCGATTTCCGCGCGCGACCCCACCGCGCACGCCGAAGTCATGGCGCTGCGCGATGCCGGCCAGCGGCTCGCCAATTACCGCCTGCCCGGCACTACGCTCTACGTCACCCTGGAACCCTGCGTGATGTGTGCCGGCGCCATCCTGCACGCGCGAGTCAGCCGCCTGGTCTATGGCGCGCGCGATCCAAAAACCGGCGCCCAGGGCAGCGCACTTGACCTGTTCGGCGATCTGCCCGGCCCGGTGCCACGCCTGAACTACCATTGCACGGCCACCTCCGGTGTGCTTGCGGAAGCCTGTGGCGCCCTGCTCTCAGCTTTTTTCGCGGAACGGCGCGCGCGACCCCACAACGAACCATGAAATTGCGCATCGACCTGGCGGCTCAGGAACTTGAACTGCTCGACGACAACGCAGCCATCCTGCGCCGCTACCCCATCTCCAGCGCCGCCAACGGCCCCGGCGAAGAGGCCGGTAGCTATTGCACCCCGCGTGGCCAGCACATCGTGCGCGCCAAAATCGGCGCCGACCAACCGCTTAACACGGTATTCAAAGCGCGCCGCCCGACCGGCGAGATTTACACCCCGGAACTCAGCCAGACACAGCCGGAACGCGACTGGATCCTCACCCGCATCCTCTGGCTCTCCGGCAAGGAACCCGGTTTCAACCGCCTCGGCACCCGCGACAGCATGCGCCGTACCATCTACATCCACGGCACCCCGGACGAGGTCTTCGAACAAGCGCCGCGCTCGCACGGCTGCATCCGGATGCGCAACGCCGACCTGGTGGAATTGTTCGACCTGGTTCCCGCCTACACGCCGGTGGAAATCGTGGCAGCCTGAGCGCGGCGGTGGCTGACTGGATTCGACCCCTATGCAAGGATCCCTGCTATGCGCATGTTGAATGAGTAGGCGTTGGTCGATTTAACCCGGACGTGGCATGGGTCCGGGTTGGCCAACGCGGATCTGGACATGGTTTCCGCCGCTGAGTGCAGTGGTGGTTCCACTACAGGAGACCACCATGGGACACACCCGATTATCATCCGCTCCCGCCCGCATCGACGAGGCGGTGGTCGCCAAAATTTCTTGACGATCATCCCCCGCGAGGAAGTCGAGCAATTGTTCGGCTCGCTCGGCGGGCTCCACCCGACACCAAGATGCGTCGGTTCCAGGCAGCGGACGCGCTCATGCGTTTTCTGCAGACACTGTAACTATGTGTAGCCGTGCTGGCCTGAACAGTGGCCAGTGCTGTGATTCTCGGGGTACCTGCGCATCGTTGCGATGTGCGCATAGGGGTTGTGAACGCCCGCCACATCGCAAGCAGCGGCCAAACCACTTGCCTATTTCCCGTCGATATAGCGCTTGTCGTCGAAGGTGGCCACCCACTCGGGTTTGTAGATGACCATCAGGGTCAGCACCATGCCGGTGAGGAAGGCCTCGCTCCAGGCCATCAGCAGGTAGTAGGGCAGGTATTCATCCAGCAGGTAGTGCAGTGAATAACTGCCGGAGAGCGCGGCGAAACCAGTTGAAGTAATGCCGACGGCAAAGATGGCCACGGCGGCGCCGAAGAAGGCGTTGAGAAAGAGATAGATGAACAGATGGTTGGGCAGACGACGATCAACAATGCGGTAGATTGCCCAGCTCACCGCTACCGGCACGCCCCCCATCAGCAAAAAATTGGGCGCGAAAGCGGCATATTCGCCGTGCCAGAGGGTGAGGGCGGCGACCACCAGACCTAAGCCAAACAAGGCGAACAACGGGCGGAACATCAGGGTCAGCACGGTGGCGCCAAGCAGATGGAAGCTCAAACCGGGTTTGATGCCGGTCTTGATCAACCACAGCGCCAACACGGCGACGGTGGCGCCGAGAAAGATATTGAGGTTGCGCCGGTCCAGCAGCATGGTCCAGCTTGCGCGCCAGGCGATCAGCCCGCCAATCAGGGCACTGGAAAGCCATAGCAGCCAAAGCCAGTGGGCGGGGATGTTGCTGGAAACCAGGTTCATGTAAATCGCTCCGCTATACTTGCCGGCCATTTTATTAGAAAACGCTTATCCATCATGCGCCTTGCCCTCTTCGACCTCGACAACACCCTGCTGGCCGGCGATTCCGACTTTGAATGGGCACAATTTCTGATCAACCAGGGCGTGCTCGACCGCGAGGTGTATGAGGCACGCAACCAGGCGTTTTACGACCAGTACAAAGCCGGCACCCTGGACATCCACGAATTCCTCGATTTCCAGTTGAAGCCGCTGGCGCGCCACCCGCGCGCACAACTGGACGCCTGGCACCGCGAGTTCATGGCGACCCGAATCATTCCCATGATCGCCCCGGGTACGGCGAAACTGCTGAAACGCCACGCCGAGGATGTCCGCATGATCGTCACCGCCACCAATCGTTTCGTCACCGCCCCCATCGCCCGCCATCTCGGCGTGCCGCACCTGATCGCCACCGATCCGGAAGAAAACGGCGGCGAATTTACCGGCCGCGTCGCCGGCACGCCGTCGTTCCGCGAGGGCAAGATCACGCGCCTCACACAATGGCTGGCGGACCAGGGCAAGACTTGGGCGAATGTAGCGGAAAGCTGGTTCTACAGCGACTCACTCAATGATCTACCACTGCTGGCACGAGTGCTTCACCCGGTGGCGGTGGACCCCGATGCTACTCTGCGCCAACACGCCGAGGCGCACGGGTGGCCGGTGATCAGTTTGCGCGGGTAATTACCCGCGCACGCAGCCGAGTAGCCGGACTGAGATTTACCGGAATACAAAAGCCTTTGCGCTGCATCCAGCCTACCTGTGTTATGCGAAGACACCCTGTTCACGCCGTCCGCGCCCGCAGCACCTTGATCTGGAACAGGGTGTTACGTTCGTCTTCTTCCAGGGCGGCGCGGATGTGGTGCACGGTGGCCCGGTAGCGGGGAATGAGGTTGTATTTCAGGGCGTTGACCCGCTTCTGCGTCTTGCGGCTGGCGGCGAGCAGGCGCCAGAGGGCATTCTCCGCTTCGCCCAGACGGGCCAGGGTGATGGTGAGGTCGCGCAGGCGCAGGCGCGCTTCGTCGAAGCTGACATCAGTCCACATCAGGCCGACCGGTTGCAGTGGCAGCGGCTCGGCGGAGACGCTGGGATATTCCACGCCGACGCTGGAGCGGGTGACCACTTTCAGCGCCACGGCGAGCTTCAAGCCCACCGAGGATTGGCGCAGCATCTGCCCGCCCATGCGCATCTGCACGATGCCCAGCCAGCGATAGGCCTCGGCCAGTTCCTGGATGGTCAGGACGCGCAATTCCCGATACTGGGCCAGGCGTTCGTAGACCAGGCGAGTCAGGAGATCGCGCTTCTTCTCCAGCATCTGCCGGCCCTGTTCGAGAAACCGCGCCTGGCGGCCGACCTGTAACAGGGCGCTCTTGGTGGGGGGGACGGAGAGGCGTTTTTTCATGGCGATTCGCTATTCGCAAGTGGCGAGAGATTCGGAGGATGCGGTTCGTTCCTCACCACATCCTACGTATTTGCGCCTTTGTGGTACTTGGCCAGTTCATCTTCGGAAACCCGGATCAGGGCTTCCGCCGGCAGCATGGAGAGCAGGTCCCAGGCGAGGTTGAGGGTTTCATGGACACTGCGGTCCTCGTCTTCGCCCTGGCCGATGAAGCGGCGCTCGAACGCTTCGGCGAATTGCAGGGTGCGGCGGTCGGCATCACTCAATTCCTCGGCGCCGATGATCGCCGCCAGGCCACGCACTTCCAGCGCCTTGGCATAGCTGGCGAACAACTGGCTGGCGACGTGGGGGTGATCCTCGCGGGTGAAGTTCTTGCCGACGCCGTCCTTCATCAGGCGCGATAGCGAAGGCAGCACGGTGACCGGGGGATACACGCCCTGGTTGGACAACTCGCGCCCGAGCACGATCTGGCCTTCGGTGATGTAGCCGGTCAGGTCGGGAATTGGGTGGGTGATGTCGTCGGACGGCATCGACAGCACCGGAATCAGGGTGATGGAGCCACGCCGATTCTTGATCCGCCCTGCCCGCTCGTAAATTTCCGCGAGGTCGGAATAGAGATAGCCGGGATAGCCCTTGCGCGCCGGCACGTCGCCGCGCAACACCGCCACTTCGCGTAGCGCTTCGGCATAGGCGGTCATGTCGGTCATCACCACCAGCACGTGGGTGTCCAGGTCGAAGGCCAGGTATTCGGCGGCGGTGAGCGCCGCGCGCGGGGTGAGCAGGCGCTCGATCACCGGCTCGTCGGCCAGGTTGAGGAACATCACCACTTTGTTCAGCACGCCGCTTTCCTCGAAACTTTCCTGGAAGAAACGCGCGTCGGCGTGAGAGGCACCGAAGGCGGCGAACACCACCACGAATTCCGAGGAGGCTTCTCCCAGCAACTTGGCCTGGCGCACGATCTGCGCCGCCACCCGGTTATGCGGCAAGCCGCCGCCGGAGAAGATCGGCAGCTTCTGGCCGCGGGTGAGCGAGTTCATGCCGTCAATGGCGGAAATGCCAGTCTGGATGAACTCGCGCGGATAGGCGCGGGCGGCGGGGTTGAGCGGTTCGCCGTTGACGTCGCGGCGGTCGCCGGAAATGATCGGCGGACGCCCGTCGCGCGGCAAGCCTGCGCCATTGAACACGCGGCCAAGGAGATCGCGCGAGACCGGCAACTTGAACGGCTCATCCAGGAAACGTACCCAGGTGCGCTCCAGGTCCAGGTTATCGGTGCCCTCGAACACTTCCACCAGCACGGCATCGTCAGCGGAGCGGATCACCAGGCCGTTGCGCAGGCGTCCGGCGTGGTCTTTCAACTGCACACGCGAGCCCGCCGACACGCCGGGCACACCGCCCATGACGACCAGGCCGCCCTGAGCGGAGGTCGCGGTACGGAATTCAATGTTTTTCATCACTGCTGTCCGAAGGTTTCCGGAGTGTCATGATTTAATTTAAATTACTAATAAAGTACGAATATAGCTACAGCAACACCAGATTATCCCGGTGGATCAGTTCCGCCGCGTCCATGTAACCGAGCAGCGCCTCGATGCGTGAACTCGGTTGGCGGGCGATGCGGCGGGCTTCGTCAGCGCCATAGTTGACCAGGCCGCGGGCAATGTCGCGGCCGTCGCTGTCGCTGCAGGCCACCACTTCACCACGATGGAACTCGCCGATGACCTCCGCCACGCCAATCGGCAACAGGCTCTTGCCCTGTTCACGCAGAGCACGCACCGCGCCGTCGTCCAGCTTGAGACGACCACGCACTTGCAGATGGTCAGCTAGCCACTGGCGACGCGCGGCGAGCGGCGCGTTGATGGCCAGGAGTTGTGTGCCGAGCGCTTCTCCCGCGCCCAAGCGGGCCAGGACATCGTTTTCACGCCCGCTGACAATCACGGTATGCGCGCCGCTGCGGGCGGCGCGCTTGGCGGCGAGAATCTTGGTTAACATGCCACCGGTGCCAACACTGGAACCGGCGCCACCCGCCATCGCTTCCAGTTCCGCTGTGCCGGCCACGGCTTCATGGATGAACTCGGCGTCCGGGTGCTTGCGCGGGTCGGCGCGGTAGAGGCCACGCTGGTCGGTGAGGATAATCAGCGCGTCGGCTTCAATAAGGTTGGCCACCAGGGCGGCGAGGGTGTCGTTGTCGCCCACCTTGATCTCGTCGGTGGTGACCGTGTCGTTCTCGTTGATGATCGGAATGACCTTGAGTTCCAGTAGCGTGCGCAGGGTGGAACGGGCGTTCAGATAGCGTTCGCGGTCGGCGAGGTCGGCGTGGGTTAGTAGAATCTGCGCGGTTTGCAGGCCATGCGCGCGGAAACTGCGCTCATAGGCCTCGATCAGCCCCATTTGCCCGACGGCGGCGGCGGCCTGGAGTTCGGAAAGCAACGCCGGCCGCTGCTTCCAGCCGAGGCGCTTGACGCCTTCGGCGATGGCGCCGCTGGAGACCAGCACGATCTGTTTGTCCAGTGCGGTGAGCCGGGCGATCTGCGCCGACCATAATGCCAGACGCTCATGGTCGAGGCCGCGCCCCTCGTTGGTTACCAGGCTGCTGCCGACTTTCACCACCAGGCGGCGAGCAGCGGCCACGACAGAACGGCTCATGCGCCCTCCCCCGCCTCCGCGGCGGCGCGGGTCTTTTGCAAATGTTCCATGATGGCGAACACCAGCGGCTGACACCCGGTCGCGGAAATCGCGGCGATCGCGAACACCGGTCCTTCCCAGCCGAACTCCTTGATGAAATCGGCAATGCGCCCGGCGCGCTCCTCCTCGGGGATCAAGTCAATCTTGTTGAGCACCAGCCAGCGCGGCTTGGCGTGGAGGTCTTCATCGTATTTGCGCAGCTCATCGACGATGGCGCGCGCCTCGCGCACCGGGTCGACTGCCGGATCGAACGGCGCCAGATCGACCAGATGCAACAACAAGCTGGTGCGCGCCAGATGGCGCAGGAACTGATGGCCCAGTCCCGCCCCCTCGGCCGCGCCCTCGATCAGGCCGGGCACGTCGGCGACCACAAAACTGCGTTCGCTATCGACGCGCACCACGCCCAGATTGGGGTACAGGGTGGTAAACGGATAATCGGCCACTTTCGGACGGGCGGCGGAAATGGCGCGGATCAGGGTGGACTTGCCGGCGTTCGGCATGCCCAGCAGGCCGACATCAGCCAAAACCCGCAACTCCATGTGCAGACGCAGTTCCTCGCCTGGCTCACCCGCTGTGGTCTGGCGCGGCGCCCGGTTGGTGCTTGATTTGAAATGCAGATTGCCCAAGCCCCCCTTGCCACCCTTGGCGACCAGGGCGCGCTGGCCATCTCTGGTTAAATCGGCGATCAACGCGCCGGTTTCCTCTTGGGTAATCACCGTCCCCACTGGCACCCGCAGGGTGAGATCTTCACCGCCCTTGCCGTAGCAGTCGGCGCCGCGACCGTTCTCGCCATGCTGCGAGCGGAACATGCGGGTAAAACGGTATTCGACCAAGGTATTGATGTTGCGATCGGCTTGGGCCCAGATGCTGCCGCCCTTGCCACCATCGCCACCGTCAGGCCCCCCCATGGGGATGAATTTCTCGCGCCGGAACGAGGCGGAACCATTGCCGCCACGACCCGCGATGACATCAATTCTGGCTTCGTCGATGAATTTCATATTGCGGATTCCTGAAACAAAAAAGCCCTATCCAGAGGATAGGGCTCTTCGGGTGCGGAGGGTTGAACCCTCGGTTCGGCAAAACCGCTCGAGCCGCCCCCCGAGGGGGCCAAGCCAATCTTGGGAAGGCCCGGCGATTGGCTTGAGGGCTTACGCCGCGACCGGCACCACGTTGACCGTGCGACGCTGACGCTCGCCCTTCACGGTGAATTCGACCACACCGTCCACTTTCGCGAACAGGGTGTAGTCCTTGCCGACGCCGACGTTGAGGCCGGGATGGAACTGGGTGCCACGCTGGCGCACCAGGATGTTACCGGCCGGTACGAACTGGCCGCCGTAGCGCTTCACACCCAGCATCTTCGGGTTGGAGTCGCGACCGTTGCGGGAACTACCGCCTGCTTTTTTGTGTGCCATGCCTATCTACTCCTGATCAGACGGAGGACCCGACATCGATGCCGTCGATGCGGATTTCCGTGTAGTTCTGACGATGCCCCTGGGACTTGCGATAGTGCTTGCGGCGGCGCATCTTGAAAATCATCACTTTCTCGCCTCGGCCATGCGACAGCACGGTCGCTTTGACGGAAGCACCGGCTACCATCGGGGCGCCAACCTTGATGTCGTCGCCGTCGGCCACCATGAGCACGTCCGTGATTTCGACTTCGCCACCCACTGCCACGAGCAGAGTCTCCACCTTCAGCTTGCCGCCGGCAGATACCTTGTATTGTTTACCACCGGTTTTGATCACCGCGTACATGCCAATCTCCAAAAATCTAGGCTAATCCGGAAAACGCGGCATTCTATTGGAAGCATCAGACGAATGCAAACCGCAGGTATAGTTCCAGCCCCATCTCCACCTTCCCGCAACATGAATACCCCCACTTTGCCGCGCCGTTTTGCCTGTCTGGTCTATGAGGCGATGTTGCTGGCGGCGGTGCTGTTCGTCGGGGCCATTCCCTTCGTGGCGTTGGCGCAGTTTCTTCCCCACGAGTTGTTCCGGCTGCTGGTGCAGATCTACTGGCTACTGCTGGCGGGCGGCTATTTCACCCTGTTCTGGCGACGCGGCCAAACTCTGGCCATGAAGACCTGGCACATCCGGGTGGAATCGGCATCGGGGGCGCCGCTCGACAGCGGCCAGGCTGTGAAGCGCTATCTCCTGGCCTGCCTGCTGTTCCCGGTGACCTGGTTCTGGGCCTTTTTCGACCAGGACCGCCTGTTCCTGCATGACCGGCTCGCGGGCACCCGGTTGATCAGCACGCTCCTGTAGCGCCGTCTTCCAGCCGGCGCTACAGGAGCGTGCTGATCAACGCCGTTCCATCCACCAGATAGCGGCACCGGCCGCCAGTCCAAAAACCAGGATGGGCACCGATGCGGACAGCGGGGCCGGCCAGTCCTGCAATTGCGCGAATTGGGCGGACAACCTGTTGGCGATATGAAAACCCAACCCCAACAAGATGCCCAGCAGCAAACGCCCGCCCGCCCCGCCCGCGCGCGGCGGGCGGTAGGCGAAAGCCAGGGCCAGGAGCAGCATCACCGGCGCGGCCAAGGGGTAAGCCACTTTGTTCCAGAAGGCGATAAGGTAGCGCTGCGCGTCCTGCCGATTCCGCGTCAGATGGTGGATATACGAATAAAGCGTGGTCATCGACATGCGTTGCGGTGAAACCATCAGCACCGCCAGGAGGTCCGGCGTGACCGCCGAGGCCCAGGTCTGATCCACCAGGTGCTGCGTCTGGGTGCTGTTCTCGCCCAGGCGGGTTTCCGTCACCCGCCGCAACATCCAGTGGCCATTGCGCCATTCCGCGGATTCGGCGCGACGCAGCGAACGCAACTGAAAGCGTTCGTCGAAAACGTACAAACGGAGATCCACCAGGCTGGCATCGGGCCGCATCTCGCGGATATTGATGAAGGTCGCGCCGTCTTTCGCCCACACCCCAGTCTGGAATTCTTTGGCAACCACCCCGCTGGTGGCGCGCAGCTTGAGCTGCTGTGCGGCGCGTTCCGCGGGGGGCGTGACGTATTCGCCAAGCAACAGGGCCAGGCCACCGACCAGCAACCCGACCCCCAGCATCCAGGCCGCCAGACGGAGCGCGGACAAGCCGCCCGCGCGCATTACGCTGAACTCCGAACTGAGCGCCAACCGGTTCCAGGCGAATAAGCCCCCCACCAGGACGGCAACCGGTATCAATTCATTCAAACGCCCTGGGATATTGAGCACGACGAACAGGGTGGCAAGCAGCGGAGTGTAGGTTTCCGTATGGCTTTCGGAGAGTTCATGAATGAAATCGAAGAAAGAGAACATTCCGGTCAGCGCCAACGCCGCCAGGGCGCTGGCAACGAGAATTTCCCGGGCGATATAACGAAACAGAAGGCTCATGCGCGGCCGGGCGCGTGAAAACGCCGCCAGTAGGCCAGTGCCAGCACGGCCAGCATGGCCCCGTGCACGAGTGCGATGCTGGCGCTGGCGGAAAGCTGGGAACGGGCCACCCAGCCCTGGGACAGGCCGACGAAATTGCTGTAGGTGGCATAGATCAGAATCGCGAACACCGCGTTGAGGGAACGGCCGGCGCGCGGGTTCACATAGCTCAAAGGCACCGCCAACAAGCAGAGGATCAAAGTGCTGATTGGATAGCTGATGCGCCAGACCCATTCCGCCATGTTTTCCGCGGTCGGATTGGAAAACAGGGTGGCGAGGCTACGGGTACGCGGGCCGCCAGCCTGTTCGGCAACCACCTGAGGCTCAAGGCGCACGGCGTAGCTGGCGAAATTGGCCACCCGAAAATCCGCCAGCCCGGGCGTGCCCTCATAGCGGTTGCCCCGCTCCAGTACCAGGAAGCGGTCGCCGTTTTCCTTGATCTGCACATACCCTTGACGGGCGACGATCACCCCCATGCGCCCCTGCTGTGTCGACTGGACGAAGACGTTGCCAACATAGTGAGCATCGGGCGAGGCGGTTTCCACGAAAAACACCCGCTGCCCCTGGCGATCCTCGGAAAACACCCCAGGTGCCAGCGTGGACAACCGATCCCGGCTGGCCAGGTTTTCCTCGAACAACGTCTGTTTGCTCACCAACCAGGGGATCAACACCATGCTGACAAAGGTGATCATCACCAGCGCCGGCAGGGAAAACAGGATGACTGGCCGCATCCAGTCGAACGGCCCCAGGCCCGCATTCATCCAGATCACCGCCTCACTATCGCGCCAGAGCCGGGACAAACTCATGAATACCCCGATGAACAAGGCCATGGAGAGCAGAATCGGCAGAAAGCGCGCGAATCCGAACCCCAACAAGGGGAAAACGGCGTCATTGGCAATGTCTCCCAAGGCGGCCCGGCCCAGTACACGCACCAGCAGCATCACGGCGAAAATTGCCGCCAGCGCGGTGAAGGCCATGGCGCTACCAGCGGCCATCTCGCGGATCAGGGTACGATCAAACAAGCGCATGAACGGAGGTTTTCGAGGTGGTTGAATTTTGACTATTCAAACATCAACTACGGATAATCCTGGAAACTTCTTCTTTTCATAAGAATTTGTATTTTTCAGACAGGATCATCGGTATTGGAGCCAAAAATGGAATTCAGCATAAAAAGCGGCAGCCCGGAAAAACAACGCAGCGCCTGTGTGGTGGTCGGCGTATTTGACCACCGCAAACTTAGCTATGCGGGGGAAGTCATCGATCACGCCGCCGCGGGCTATCTGGCCGACATTCTCCGGCGTGGCGACATGGACGGCAAGCCGGGCACCACCCGGTTGCTGCATAACGTTCCTGGTCTCTTGTGCGATCGGGTGCTGCTGGTTGGTCTCGGCCGCGAACGTGAATTCCGCGACAAGAATTACCGCGAGGCGGTGCGCGCGGCGGTCAATGCGTTGTCCGAAACCGGCGTCAGCGAAGCAGCCGTGTACCTCAGCGAGATCCCGGTAAAAAAACGTGATCTCGGCTGGAATGTGGAACAAGCGGTTCTGGTCGCGCAGGAAACGCTGTACCGCTTCGAACAGATGAAAAGCAAACCGGAAGAAAGCAAGCGCGTCCTGCGCAAACTCACCCTGGCGGTGTCGCGGCGCGGCGAACTCGCCACCGGCGAGGCCGCCGCGCTGCGCGGCCAGGCCATCGCCGCCGGCATGAAACTGGCGAAGGATCTCGGCAACCTGCCCGGCAACGTCTGCACCCCCGGTTATCTCGCCGCGCAAGCTGAGGAACTGGCGAAATCGCGGGGTTTTGGCGTTGAAGTCCTGGACCAGGCCGCCATTGAACGATTTGGCATGGGCGCCTTTCTTTCCGTCGCCAAAGGCAGCGACGAGCCAGCGCGCTTCATCGTGCTCAGATACACCGGCGGCGACGAAAAACAGCAACCCATCGTCCTGGTTGGCAAGGGCATCACCTTCGATTCCGGCGGCATTTCGCTCAAACCCGGTGCCGACATGGATGAGATGAAATACGACATGTGTGGCGCCGCCTCGGTGCTGGGCACGTTCCAGGCACTAGCCGAACTCAAGCTGCCGCTCAATGTAATCGGCCTCATTCCCACTTGCGAGAACCTGCCATCGGGGCGCGCCAACAAGCCAGGCGATGTGGTCACCAGCCTATCCGGGCAGACCATCGAAATCCTCAACACCGATGCCGAGGGCCGCCTGATTCTGTGCGACGCGCTGACCTACGCGGAACGTTTCGATCCGGCCTGCGTGGTGGACATCGCCACCCTCACCGGTGCCTGCGTGATGGCGCTCGGCCACGTCACCTCCGGCCTGCTCGCCAACAACGACGGCCTGGCGCGGGAACTGCTTCATGCCGGCGACGTGGCCGATGACCGCTGCTGGCAACTCCCCCTGTTCGACGAATATGAAGAACAGTTGAAGAGCAACTTCGCCGACATGGCCAATATCGGCGGCCGCCCCGCCGGCACCATCACCGCCGCCGCTTTCCTCGGCAAGTTCACAAAAAAGTATAACTGGGCGCACCTCGACATCGCCGGCACCGCCTGGAAATCCGGCAAAGAGAAGGGCAGCACCGGCCGCCCGGTACCGCTGCTGGTGCATTTCCTGGTGAAGCGGGCGGAAGGGTGATTCACGTCGGATTCGGCGCAGGGTGGATGCCTGCAGGGCGATCCGCCGATGTCATGGCGGAACCGCTACGCGTTCCGCCCTACGGTGCCAGCACCGTATCCCTCGCTTCCGCCAGCAACCCTGGGTAATCGCGCGAGGCGTGCAGCCCCCGGCTTTCGTGGCGCGACTTCGCGCAGCGCACGATCAGGTCGGCGGTGAGTACCAGGTTGCGCAGTTCGATCAGGTCGTTGCTGACCCGGAAGTTGCTGTAGTACTCGTCGATCTCGTCGCCGAGCAGCTTGATCCGGTGGCTGGCGCGTTCCAGGCGCTTGGTGGTGCGCACGATGCCCACGTAGTCCCACATGCAGCGGCGCAACTCGTGCCAGTTGTGGGCGATGACGATTTCCTCGTCGGCATCGGTCACCCGGCTTTCATCCCAATCCGGCAGTTCGACCTGAGGGGCTGGCTCTGCTTCGGTGATATGCGCGGCCGCCGCGCGGCCGTAGACCAGGCATTCCAGGAGGGAATTGGAAGCGAGCCGATTGGCGCCGTGCAAACCGGTGCAGGTGGTTTCGCCGATGGCATAGAGATGGTCGGCATCGGCGCGGCCATTCTGGTCCACTTTGACGCCGCCGCAGGTGTAGTGCGCGGCGGGCGCTATCGGGATCCATTCACGGGTGATGTCGATGCCCAGTTCCAGGCAACGCGCATGGATGTTGGGAAAGTGGCTGACGATGAACTTGGCCGGTTTGTGGGTGATGTCCAGATACACACAATCGAGGCCGCGTTTCTTCATCTCATAGTCGATGGCGCGCGCCACCACGTCACGCGGCGCCAGTTCGCCGCGTTCGTCGTGTTCCGGCATGAAGCGGCTGCCATCCGGCAAGCGCAGCAGCGCACCCTCGCCACGCATCGCCTCGGAGATCAAAAACGACTTGGCGTGCGGGTGGTAGAGACAGGTCGGGTGGAACTGGATGAACTCCAGGTTGGCCACCCGGCAGCCCGCGCGCCAGGCCATCGCGATCCCGTCGCCGGTGGCCGTGTCCGGGTTGGTGGTATAGAGAAAGGCCTTGCCGGCGCCGCCAGTGGCCAGCGCGGTGAAGCCGGCGGCGAAGGTTTCCACGTGGCCGCTGGCGGTATCCAGTACATAGGCGCCATGCACCGCGCTGCCTTCGTGCCCGAGGCGGCGGTCGGTGATCAGGTCGATGGCGATGTGGTTGGAAAACAGCGTGACATTGGGCCGTGCCGCCATCTTTGCCAGCAGGGTCTCCTGCACCGCGCGCCCGGTGGCGTCCGCCGCGTGCAGGATGCGGCGGCGCGAGTGGCCGCCTTCCCGTGCCAGGTGATAAGCCGCCTTGTCGCGATCAAACGGCGCGCCCTGCTCGATCAACCATTGCAGTGCCGCCGGAGCGGCTTCCACCACCCGCCGCACCACCGCTTCATCGCACAGGCCGGCGCCCGCCACCAGGGTATCGCGGACATGCTCGTCAAAGCTGTCTTCCGGGCTCATGACGGCGGCGATGCCGCCCTGCGCCCAGTAGCTGGAACTGTCGGTCGCGGCCTTCTTGGTCACCACCGCGATGCGCATGCTGCTGGGCAAGGTCAAGGACAGAGTGGCGGCGGCGAGGCCGGAACCGATGATGAGGACGTCGTAACGCTGCATGGCGGTAAGGAAAAAAAGGGAAACCAACGCGGCAACCGCCCGGTCTTGGACAGCGGGCGGGCTTTCGGACTGGCCGGTTATACTCGCCCCGACATGGATTGCAAGCCGCTCGGCGGCTGACTCAGGGAAGCGAATGAGTGATCGGGAAATCGACCTCCAATTGGTCGAACAGGTACGCGAAGGCGACAAACGGGCATTTGGGCTGCTGGTGGAGAAATATCGCCGCAAGATCATCCGCCTGTTGTCGCGCATGGTGCGTAACGCGGACGACCTGGAGGATATCGCCCAGGAGACCTTCATCAAGGCCTATCGGGCACTGCCGCAATTTCGCGGCGACGCGGCGTTCTACACCTGGCTGTATCGCATTGCCGTCAACACCGCCAAGAACCATCTGGTGGCGCGCGGCAAGGCGATGCGCACGATCAGTGATCAGGCGATGAATGACGACGATGAGCCGGATGAGCGCCTGGTGGCACAGGACATCAGCACACCGGAAACGGAACTCTTGTCGAAACAGGTAGCCATAGCCGTGAACGAAGCGGTGGATGCCCTGCCCGAGGAATTGCGCCAGGCCATCACCCTGCGTGAAATGGAAGGCATGAGTTACGAGGAAATCGCCGAATTCATGGCCTGCCCGATTGGCACTGTGCGTTCCCGCATCTTCCGGGCGCGCGAGGCGATCGCCAGCAAGTTGCGGCCGATCCTGGGCACCCCGGATGACAAAAGGTGGTAGCAAGATGAATACGACACACGAAGCTGGCGACAGCGCCTACGACAACCTCTCCGCCTTGCTGGATGGTGAACTTTCCGATCAGGGCGCGCGTTTGGCGATTCGCCAACTGCGCGATGACCCCACGCGGCAGGCGCGCTTCGCCGAGTACTGCGCCATCGGCGACCTGTTGCGCGGGCAGCATGAAGACCTCCCCGGCCTGACGCGAAAAGTGATGGCCGCCCTTGACGACGAACCCACGGTACTGGCGCCGCTGCGCAAACCCCGCGAAAAGCGGCCGCTGCTCTGGCTTGCCGCCGCCGCCAGTGCCGCCATCACCTGGGGCCTATGGAGCGCCCTGCCGAGTCAGGAGAGCAGCGCTCCGCTTGCCGCCATACCGACCCCGGCCGATGTCATGCCTTACCTTGTCGCGCATCAGGACTATGCGCAGGCCGTACTGACCACCCCGGAAATGCATTACACCCGGGTCGCCCTGAGCGGAGAAGCACGATGAGCCCCACCCGAAAACACCGCTTCGCGGCGTTCTCCCCCCAGGGGATAAAGAGACACTTGGGACGGCCCAGCGTGTTTCTTGGGGGGGTAGTTTGGGTTTTGCCGCTGTGTGTGGCGAGTGCTCAGGCCGCACCCTCTCCGCCACCAACCGCGCTGCCGCAAGCCGAGGCCGCCGTCTGGTTGCAGAAGATGGCGGATGCCGCGCGCCACATGGCTTATGAAGGGATCTTCGTGGTGCGCCAGGGCGATAACATTCAGGCTCTGTCGGTCAGCAACCGCCTGGTCGGCCAGGGCGATGAAAGTCGACTCGTGACCCTGGATGGCAACCTGCGTGAAGTGCGGTGCAGCAAGACTGGTGCGGTGACCCTGGTGTCTGACGGCAACCAGGTACGCATGGAAAAACGTCTCAGCCGCCGCCATTTTCCCGACCTGCTGCCCGCCAACCCGCGGGCCTTGCTCAATTGGTATGACGTCCGCCTGGGGGAACCGGCGCGCGTCGCCGGCCTGGATTGCCGCAACGTGGAAGTTTTGCCCAAAGATGCCTTCCGCTGGGGCTACATCCTGTGCGCGGAAAGGGACAGCGGCCTGCCTCTGAAAGCCGTGCTGGTCAATGGCAACAACCAGCCCCTCATGCAATACGCCTTCGCCGAGGTCAAGCTGGCAGCGTCGGTGGGGCCATCAAGTAACGCGCTGAAGCCACCGGCCTGGGCTACCGCCCACCCCACGCTCCTGCCCGACATGCCCGAGCCCGCGCGGCCCGTGGAGACCGAGCAGATCGTGGCCAGGATCCTACCGCCCGGCTATGTCCGCATTACCGCCGTCAAACGCCACCTGCCCAACATGCCAGGTGAGGTCGAGCATTGGGTATTCAGCGATGGCCTCACCCATATCTCCCTGTTTCTGGCGCCAAACAGCAAGCCGGCGCACAGCGTCAGGGGAGAAAGCGCGCGTGGCATGGTCAATCTGATGCGACGCCAGGTCGGCGGCTTCCAGGCCACCGTGCTCGGCGACGCGCCCTGGCCAGCGGTGGAAACCATCGCTCTGGGGCTGGAGCCGAGGAAATGATCGAAACCCCCGCCCGCGTCACCCGCCTCGAAGGCGACAGCGCCTGGGTGGTTAGCCACGCGCCCGCCTCCTGCGGCGCTTGTGCCGGCAAGGGTTGCGGCAGCTCGTTGTTCGCCCGCGTGTTGCATGCGGACGAGCCGGAATATCGGGTCGACAACCCCATCGGCGCCGAGGTGGGTGACTCCGTGGTGGTGGGCCTGCCCGATGGCGCCCTGCTCGATGCGGCGGTAGCGGGGTATCTGGTGCCGCTCCTACTGCTGATTGCCGCCGCCGCGCTGGGCCAACAAGTCGCCGGGGAACTCGGCGCGGTGGCGGGGGGTCTTTGTGGCCTGTTGCTGGCCGCGCTGTATCTGAAGCGGCGCAAGTCACCGGCCGTCCAGCCGGTGGTCCTGCGACGCGGAGAAAACGCCTGCGCTAGCCGCTGACTCGTAGCGCCGGCATCCCCGCCGGCACCGATACCCCCGCCGGCGGGACGCCGGCGCTACTTACGAGGTGTGACATGAAGAAATGGTTTGCCTTGCTGGGTCTGTGCCTGGGCTTTGTGGCCGCGGGCGCCCGCGCCCAACTCCCCGACTTCGTCGATATGGTGGAAAAGCAATCGCCCACCGTGGTCAACATCACCACCACCCAGGAAGCGCGACGCCTGAAACGTGGCCACAGGATGCCGCAGCCGGATGAGATGTTCGACTTCTTCCGCAAATTCGTGCCCCCCGAGGGCGAGAAGTTCCTGCCGCCCAGCCGTGGCCAGGGCTCCGGTTTCATGATTTCCTCCGATGGCTACATCCTGACCAATGCCCACGTGGTCGATAAAGTCGATGAAGTCACCGTGAAGCTGGCCGACAAGCGCGAGTTCCGCGCCAAGGTGGTGGGTTCCGACAGCCGTACCGACGTCGCCCTGATCAAGATCAATGCCGAAGGCCTGCCTCGCGCCACCCTGGGCAACCCGGACAAACTACGGGTGGGTGAATGGGTGCTCGCGATCGGTGCCCCATTCGGCTTCGAGAACTCGGTCACCGCCGGCATCGTTTCCGCCATCGGCCGGTCGCTGCCGCAGGAAAACTACGTCCCCTTCATCCAGACCGATGTCGCGGTCAACCCCGGCAACTCCGGCGGGCCGCTGTTCAACATGAAGGGTGAAGTGGTGGGCATGAACTCGCAGATCATCTCCCGCTCCGGCGGCTACATGGGCCTGTCGTTCGCTATCCCCATCGACGTCGCCATGGACGTGGCCGAGCAGTTGAAGTCACGCGGCAGCGTCAGCCGCGGCCGCATCGGCGTGGTGATCCAGCAGGTCACCGCCGATCTGGCCGACTCCTTCGGCCTGAACAAAGCCGAAGGTGCCCTGGTAGCCGATGTCGAGGCCGGCAGCCCGGCCGACAAGGCCGGCCTCAAAGTGTCCGACATCATCCTGAAATACAACGGCCGGCCGGTCGCCAATTCCATCGACTTGCCGCGCATGGTCGGCGCCAGCAAACCCGGCAGCCGCGCCAATCTGAGCGTCTGGCGCAAGGGCGAAATGCATGAGATCGGCATCACCGTCGGTGCGATCAAGGACGATCTGGTCGCCACCACCATGCCGGAAAAAAACAAGAGCAACCGCGCCGGCTTGACCGTCAGCCCGCTCTCCAAGGAGCAAAAGAAAATTTTGAAGATCGACAGCGGCGTCCTGGTGGAAGACGTCGAAGGTCCGGCCAGCCACGCCGGTATTGAACAGGGCGACATCATCCTGGCGGTCAACAACCAGGCGGTGAACAACGCCGAGGAACTCGCCCGCCTGCTCAATGACCCGAAACGCAAGAGTGCCGCCCTGCTGATCAAGCGTGAGGACAATGCCCACTATGTCTCGCTGCGGCTGGACAAGTAGGCCGCCCTGGAAAACCCCACAACGCCGCCTACCAGGCGGCGTTTTTCATGATGCCTGATGGACCACATACACCATGAGGGTGTGGTGTTCCGTGGCTTCGATCTTGGCTAGTTGGGTGATGACAGCGGCGTCGACCACATAGCCCTTGGCCAGCAGCAGGTAGCCGTCGCGGTGCATCAGGTCGCGTGAGATGACCATGCCGGGCCTCAGGGCGGTGGGGCGCAACGGAATTTCGTCGATGATGTTCTGCAACTGCTCGGAGAGGATTTCCACGTACGAGTCGATCACTGCCGGGTCATAGCGCTTGCCACGTTGCTCGATCAGATAGGACAGCGCGTCCTTCGGCTTCATCGGCTGTTGCGTCATGGTGCCGTTGGTGAGGGCGTCGTAGTCGTTGGCGGCGCAGAGGATGCGCGCGCCCAGGGGAATCGCGATGCCCGCCAGGTGATCCGGATAGCCGCTGCCGTCGTACCACTCGTGGTGGTGGCGGATCAGCGCGGCGGCCTCCTTGAGTTGTTCGATCTGCATCAAGGCCTGCTGGCCGCGTTCCGGATGGCGCATGACCGCGGCGCGCTGGTCGGCATCAAGGGTGGAGAACGGGCGCTCCAGAATGGCGTCGGACAAGCCGATCTTGCCGATGTCGTGCAGCAGGGCGGCAAACAGGACATTCTGCTGCTCCGTGTCGGAGAGGCCGAGCGCGCGCGCCAGGCTGCGTGAATGGTCGGCGACGCGGCGGGCATGGCCGGAGAGGTTCTTGCCGCGCATCTCGGTCAGGCTGGAGAAAGCCTGCACGGTGTTGACGAAGCCGGTTTTCAGCCTGGCGTGGGCCGATTTCACATACTTGATCGCTTTGTTCAGTTCCTCGGTGCGCTCCGCCACTTTCTCTTCCAGGCTGGCATTGAGCGCGCGCAACTCGGTGTTCTGCGCTTCCACCATGGCGTTCAGGCGGCCATTTTCCTGTTCCAGACGGCGCCGCTCCAGGGCTTCGCGCACGATCAGAACAATCTCGTTGTCGTCCCAGGGTTTGTTGATATAGCGGTAAATCTGGCCCCGGTTGATGGCGGCGATGGTGGATTCCATGTCGGCATAACCGGTGAGAAGAATGCGGAGGGTTTCCGGCCAAGCCAGGCGCACCTGTTCGAGAAAGTGGGCGCCATCCATCTCCGGCATACGCATGTCGGAGATGACCAGGTCGATGGCCTCCTTCCGCAATATTTCCAGGCCGGCGGCGCCACTCTCGGCGGTGAATATCGGGTAACCGTGCGGCCGGAACAAACGTTTCAGCGAGGACAGGATGGACGGCTCGTCGTCGACGAACAGCAGGGTGGCGGGAGTGGATTCATTCATGCGCTGAGCTCGAAGGTTGTTGAATGGGCAGCGTGATCCGGAAGGTAGTGCCCTTGCCCACTTCGCTTTCCACGTTGAAGCGGCCGTGGTGCTTCTGGATGATGCCGTAGGCCAGCGACAGGCCCAGGCCGGTGCCCTGGCCAACCGGCTTGGTGGTAAAGAACGGGTCGAAGATGCGGTCGCGGATGGCTGCAGGGATCCCCTTGCCGGTATCCGCCACTTCCAGCCACACCTCGTTTTCGGATTGGCTCATGCCGCTGCGCAGAGTGATGGTGCCGCGCGGGCCTTCCATGGCGTGGGCGGCATTGACCAGCAAATTCATGAAGACCTGGTTCAACTGCGAGGGCAGGCATTCGATTTCCGGTATCTCGCCATATTCCTTGACCACGTCGGCACGGTATTTGATTTCGTTGTGGACGATATTCAGGGTGCTATCCAGGCCCTGGTGCAGATTGGCGCGCTGCCAGTCGGGTGAGCTGTCCAGGCGGGAGAAATCCTTCAAGTCCTGGACGATCTTGCGCACCCGGCTGATGCCTTCCTTCGATTCGTTCATTAACTGCGGGATGTCCTCACGCAAATAGGGCAAGTCGAGTTTCCGCCGCAATTCGTCCAGCTCACCGCGTTCCGGCGCCTCGCTCGGCAAGGCCGCTTCCGCCGCTTCATAGCGGCCGATCAGGGTGAACAGATCGCGCAGGTAATTTTCCAGCGTGCCCAGGTTGGAATGCACATAGCCGATCGGGTTATTGATCTCGTGCGCGACACCGGCCGCGAGCTGGCCGATGGACGCCAGCTTCTCCGATTGCAGCAACTGGCTCTGCGCCTCCTGCAATTTGTGGTGCAGGCTTTCCAGTTGCTGGTATTGCTGTTGCAGCAAAGCCTGCGAGCGGGTGCGCTCGGAGATGTCACCCTCCAGTTGCTGCATGGCGCGCGATAGCGCCTCGGTGCGCTCGTCCACCCGCCGTTGCAGTTCCACGTTGATGTCCTGAAGCGAGGCCTCCATCTGCTTGCGGGCGCTGATGTCGGTGTGGATGGCGATGTACTGGGTGGGTTTCCCGTCCCGGCCGAGAAATGGAACGATGCTCGAATTCAGCCAATAAAAACTTCCGTCACGGCGACGATCGCGGATTTCGCCATGCCAGACCTGGCCGCTCATGAGGGTTTCCCACATCGTCTGGAAAAATTCCAGCGGATGCCAACCGGAATTGACGATGCGGTGGTTCTGCCCGATCAATTCACGCAGTGAATAGCCGGAGATGTCGCGAAACTTCTCGTTGACATAGGTGATGTTGCCCGCGGTGTCAGTAATGCTGACGATGGCGTGTTCGTCCAGGGCCGTCTTCTGCGCCTGCAACTCCTGATTGGCTTGCTCCAGCAGTTCGTTCATGTGTTCCAGCGTGGTCAGGTCCTGGGCCACGCAGAGCACGCCTTTCCAGCCGCCATCGCCATCGGGAGCACGCGCGGGAATCGGGGTCCGGGCGATGATGTAGTGCCCCTGCTGGCCGTCCGGTTTAGCCAGGCGCCGGTCTTCGCGCCGGGTTTGTCCGGTTTCCAGCGCTTTCTGGTCTTCCAGGTCGTTCTTCAGCCCTTCGACGCGGCCCCAGATGTCTCCTTCTCCCTTGCCGGAGAGCAGATTCAGAGACTGCCCGGCGACTTTTTCGAAGCCGGCGTTGCACCAGACGATGCGTGAGCCCGTGTCCTTGAACCAGATCGGCAGCGGAATGTTCGCCAACATGACACGCGCTTCGCGCTCTCCTTCGCGCAGCCGCAGCAGCAATTTGCCCTGGCGGCGAATCACTAGCACGGCGATCAGGCCGGCCAGCAACATCGCCGCCAGGGCGCTGGCGAGCATCAGGTTGCGCGCCAGATGGTATTGCTCATGCGCCTGGCTGGCGGCCGCGCGGCCGCTCCTGATCTGTTCGTCGAGCAACTGGCGCAAGCGCAGGGTGGCCAGGTTCTGTACCGGAATCGCCAGGCTGAGCAGCAGGCGCTCCGCCTCATCCTTGCGCTCCGCCAGGGCCAGGTCGAGCACAGCCTCCTGCGCCTGGGAAGCGCGCGCGGTATGCACCCCCTGTTGTTGCAGAAGCGACTGCTCCAGCGGCGAGAGCGGCATTTTCAGCAGTTTTTCCCGCGCCCCACGGAAGAGGCCGGCCAGTTCATGAAACTGCTGCGCCAGTTCGTCGCGTGCGAACGGATCGGGTTCTTCCAGGATGCCGTGCAACTGAATGGGCCGTTCACGCGCGGCGATATACATCTCGGTCACCAGGCGGGTGCGCTCATTGTTTTCATCGACGATGTGGCTGATGGTCTGGTTCATCGCCCGCAGATAGACCAGGCCCACCCCGGCCAGCACCAGCAACAGGCCAATCACCAGCAGGAAACCGGCTATGAGGCTGTTATTGGTCGCTTTCACGGGTTGTTGCATGGGGCCATTTCTCGATCACCGCGCCAGCAAGGCGCAGTAGTTCTCATGTTCCTGCTCAATGCCAGCCAACAGGGCTTTCAGGGTGGCCCGATCTAGGCCAAGGCGGCGCCAGGTTTCCATATCCAAAGGCGGCACCCGCGCCCGCGGATCGCCGGCCAGGTCGAGCGCATGCGCCAGAATATTGGCGACATGCGCCACGGCGACCATGTCGCCACCACCACCGGGCGCATGGTGCAGAGCCACCGCGCGCGCGATGTCCGCCGGGAAGCCCCAACGTGAGGCCAAGGCCTCCCCGGCCTGCGCGTGGTCGAAGCCGAGCACGGCCTGTTCCGCCTCGACCAGCAAGCAATCATTCGCCGAGCGCCAGGCCAGGACTTCGGCGTAATGCGTCGGCCGCGTGGTGGCCAGCAGCAACACGCCGATGTCATGCAGCAGGCCCACAGTGAAGGCGGTTTCCGCATCCCCGCCGGATGCGCGCGCCAGCGCCCGCGCGCACAGCGCGGTGCCGATGCCATGGCGCCAGAAGCGGGTGAGATCGAAGGCAATGCCCACGGGGGGCGGAAAATAGCCCATCACCGAGGCCGCCATGACCAGGCTACCCACGGCGCGAAAGCCGAGAATCACGATGGCCTCGTGGATGCTCGCCACCTCATGCTGGATGCCATAGAAGGGCGAGTTGGCCACCCGCAACGCACGCGCCGCCAGGGATTGATCCTTGGCGATCCCTTTGGCAATCTGGCCAATATCGGCGAATTCATTATTCAGGGTCTTGACCAGCTCGCCGACGACCGCCGGCAGAGAGGGCAACTGGCGGATGTCGGCGAGGACTTGTTCGAGGCTGAGCGGCGCGGCCCCGGCTGCTGCGAGCCGGTGGAGCGCGGGCGTCGCATGGGCTGTGCCGGCAAGAATGCCAGCATCGCCAAGGTTTACCTGATCCGGGGCAGTCTGCTCCAGACGGAATTCCAGCACGGCGTGGTACAGATCGAGATCGGCTGTGCTGGCGTCGCCACCGCGGAACAGATAGTCGAGCCGCGTCTGTTCCAGAGGGAGAGTGGCCATGTTCATGAGTGCATCTCGCACGGCAGCAGCGCCAGCAGGGTGCCGCGCGAGCCCGTGTGCAGCCCCATCGGTTGATAGACCACACGGTATTTGCGGCCATCGTGGCGCACCTGTTCAGCCATGGCGGCGGGCTGCTTCAGCCATTCCCGCAGGGATTCCGGCAACGCTTCGCCGGCCTCGCGCCCCAGCAGCGGCTCGCCACCGCCCAGGCTGGCGTCGGCGGCGGCGTTGGCAAGGGCGATCAGGCCAGCTTCGTCGATGCCGACGATCGGCCAGGGCACCAGTTGCAACACTTCCTGCAAGGTTCCCAGCACGGTTTCGATCTGCCGGGCCTGGCGCGCCTGCGCCGCGACATGTGCCTGCAATTCAAGGTTGGCGGTTTGCAGTGCCTGGCTGAGGCGCCGGTTCTCGTCGGCAATTTCCTTGACGCAGAAGGCTTCGCGGATCTGTTCGCGCAGTTGCTCGTCGTCCCAGGGCTTGGTGAGGAATTTGTAAATCGCGCCTTCGTTGATGGCATCGGTGATGAATTGCAGATCGGTATAGCCGGAGAGCACGATGCGCATGGTTTCCGGACGTATCTCCTTGGCCCGGCGCAGGAATTCCACCCCGCTCATGCCGGGCATACGCTGGTCGGAAAGAATCACGTCTACCCGCTGCCCGGCGAGAATTTCCAGGCCCTTTTCCGGATCGTCGCTGGCGAGGAGGGTGTAACCGTCGCGGCGCAACAGGCGTTGCAGGGCAGTGAGAATGTTGGGTTCGTCATCCACCAACAGCAGGGTACGGGAGGGCGGGCGGTCAGCGGTCATGGCTGGAGCGGATTGGCCAATGCGAGGGCGGCCTGGACGCGGAAGGCCTCGCGGATGCGCTCACGCAATTGCGTGTCATCCCAGGGCTTGGTGAAGAACTTGTAAACGGCGCCGTTGTTGATGGCATCCAGCACCGAGGCCATGTCGGCCTGGCCGGAGAGGATGATGCGCAGGCAATCCGGATGCATGTCTTTCACCCGAGCCAGAAATTCGCTGCCGCTCAACCCAGGCATGCGCTGATCGGAAATCACCACCTGCACCGCTTCGCGCGCCAGCAACTCCAGCCCTTCCAGCGCGTTGTTGGCGATGAGGATGCGATAGCCCTCCTGGCGCAACATGCGGCGCAGCGCCGAGAGGATTCCGGGCTCGTCGTCGACCAGCAACAGCGTGTGCGCAGCGGTTTGTGGCGCGCCTGGCAGCGTCGTGTCGCTGGCAAGCAGGGCCAGGTAATCGGCCTCGGGCACGGGACGGCTGAACAGATAGCCCTGGATTTCATCGCAGCCCAGACGGCGCAGATAGGCGAGCTGCGCCTCGTTCTCCACCCCCTCGGCGACCACATGCAGATTCAACCGGTGCGCCAGGCCGATGATGGCGGCGACGATGCTGGCGGTGTTGGCTTGCGTCACCATGTCACGCACGAAGGACTGGTCGACCTTCAGGGTGTCGATGGGGAAACGGCTGAGATAGGCAAAACAGGAATAACCGGTGCCGAAGTCGTCCAGCGACAGCGACACGCCGATGTCCTTCAAGCGGTGCAGCAAGGCGGTCGTGGCCTCGGGGTCGTGCATCACCAGGCTTTCGGTGAGTTCCAGTTCCAGGCAGACGGGCTTCACCCCATGCCGCGCCAGCGCCTCGGACACGACCTGCTCCAGATCGCCCGCGAAAAACTGGCGCGCCGAAACATTCACCGCCAAGCGCGTCTCTGCAAGGCCCTGGTCGGCCCAGGCGCGCAGATGGGCGCAGGCCGTGTCGATCACCCAGGCGCCAATCGGCACGATCAGCCCGGATTTCTCCGCCAACGGAATGAACTCGCTCGGCGGCACCACGGTGTCGCCGCGCCGCCAGCGCAGCAACGCTTCGGCACCAGCAATCCGGCCATTGTGGAGATCGCCCTGGGCCTGGAAATACAGTTCCAGCTCGTCGCGCTCCAGCGCATGGCGCAGCGCGGATTCCTGCTCCAGGCGGAACAGCACGCTCATGCGGCACATCCTGCCGCGCGGCGATGACGGGTGACCGGGCGAAATTGCATGGTTATCTGATTGAGGGTTTGACAGGGTTATTAGCGGCTGCGAGGGGGACAAACTTGAGTGGAAAACCGGTATCCGATGAACAAAGCGGGTGGGATAGCGAAGGTGAGTGGCTTCATCACGGCCGCGATCCGCCTTCCGCCCCCTTCTGCTATCTTCGCGTCCATGCGCATTCTCATCATCAAGATGACTTCGCTGGGCGATGTCGTCCACCTGCTCCCGGCGCTGACCGAGGCGGCTCGCCAGGTGCCTGGCCTGCATGCTGATTGGGTGGTAGAGGAAGGTTTCGCCGCCCTGCCCGGCTGGCACCCGCTGGTCGAGCGGGTGATTCCCTCTGCCCTGCGACGCTGGCGGCGCGGACTCGGGCAAAGCGCGACCTGGACAGAGATGGCGGCGTTTCGCCGCGAGCTCCAGGCACGCCAATATGATCTGGTCCTGGATGCCCAGGGGCTGATCAAGAGTGCGCTGGTGGCGTGCCTGGCCGACGGGCCACGAGCCGGCCTCGCGCTTGGCAGCGCGCGCGAGAGTCTGGCCTGTCTGGCCTATGCGCGGCGCTACCCGGCGCCGCGCGAGCTGCACGCCATCACCCGCAATCGCCTGCTCACCGCCCAGGCGCTCGGCTACCCGATGGGCGCGGAAGCGGAACTCCGCTACGGCCTGGCCACGCCACCGCCATTTCAGGTTGCCGGCCTGGCGGCGGACTACGTGGTCTGCCTGCATGGCACCGCGCGAACGGAAAAGGAATATCCGGAAAGCGACTGGGTGAAACTGCTGGCGCGAGTCGCCGCACTCGGCCTGCGCGTGGCCCTGCCCTGGGGCAATCCACGCGAAAAAGAACGCGCCGAACGCCTGGCGGCGGGCCTGCACGGCGCCATCGTCCTGCCGAAACTGGGGCTCGCCGAGTTGGGTGGCGTGATCGCCGCCGCGCGTGGCGTGATCGGCGTTGACACCGGCCTGATGCATCTGGCGGCGGCCTTGCGCTTGCCCGGCATCGGCCTTTATCCGGCCACCCCGCCAGGGCGTTTCGGCGTCTATGCGGAAGCCGACGCCCCCGCCCTGATCAATCTGTCGCGGCCGGACGAACTGGCGCCGGCCGCAGTGGCGAAGGCCTTCGCCAGTCTTTTCGCCGAACATCGCCAATAACCGATCGCGCTGAATTGGAACCCGTCGTTTCATGCCAGGGGAGGGCCAGTTTCTGGACTTTAAGGTGTGATTTACGGCACAATCGCCGCCGTTTCCCACCAGCCGGCCAGCTCTTAAATGCCCCGTAAGCGCACGCCGAAGCCCTCTTCCGAACAAGCCAGCCCGGCAGCATCCGGCAAACTCATCCTGGTTCTGCACGGCCCCAACCTGAATCTCTTGGGCACCCGCGAACCCAAGCATTATGGCCACCAGACCTTGGCCGAAATCGACGCCGCCCTGATCGAACAGGGCCGCGCCGTCGGCGTCGCTGTGGAATGTTTCCAGAGCAATGCCGAACACGCCCTGATCGAGCGCATCCATGCCGCGCGCGACCAGGGTATCGCTTACATCATCATCAATCCCGCCGCTTTCACGCATACCAGCGTGGCCCTGCGCGATGCGCTGGCGGCGGTGGCCATCCCTTTCATCGAAGTGCATCTGTCCAACGTCCACGCTCGTGAAGCCTTCCGCAAGCATTCGTATTTCTCCGATCTTGCGACCGGTGTGATCTCCGGCCTGGGCGCGATGGGTTACCTTTTCGCGCTGGGCTATGCCCTCAACGCCCTGGAGGAATAAGACCATGGATCTCCGCAAGCTCAAGAAACTGATCGACCTGGTCCAGGATTCCGGCATCGCCGAACTGGAAATCACCGAGGGTGAGGAAAAAGTCCGCATCACCCGCACGGTGGCCGGCCAGACCCTCTATGCCGGTATGCCCATGATGCAACCGGGCATGATGCCGATGTATCCACAGCAGGCGCCCGCCGCCGCCCCGGCGGCCATTGTTGCCGCCGAACCGGCGGCGCCGGAAGGCCATGTGGTGAAGTCGCCCATGGTCGGCACCTTCTACCGCACCCCTTCGCCCAACGCCAAGCCGTTCGTGGAAGTGGGGCAGGCGGTCAAGACCGGCGACACGCTGTGCATCATCGAAGCCATGAAACTCATGAATGAGATCGAGGCGGACGAGGGCGGCGTGATCAAGACCATCCTGATCGAAAACGGCCAACCGGTGGAATACGGCGAGCCACTGTTCATCATTGGCTGATGTAGCGCCGGCTTCCAGCCGACATGCCGGCTGGAAGCCGGCGCTGCATAGTAGAGGGCTACTCCATGTTTGAAAAAATTCTGATTGCCAATCGCGGCGAAATCGCTTTGCGCATTCAGCGCGCCTGCCGCGAGATGGGCATCAAGACCGTCGCGGTCTATTCCGAGGCGGATGCCGAAGCCAAATACGTGCGCCTGGCCGACGAATCGGTGTGCATCGGGCCGGCGCCGTCGGCCAAGAGCTATCTGCACATCCCCGCCATCATTGCCGCCGCCGAGGTGACCGATGCCGAGGCGATCCACCCTGGCTATGGCTTTCTCTCGGAAAACGCCGGCTTCGCCGAACAGGTCGAGAGTTCCGGTTTCGTATTCATCGGGCCGCGCGCCGAAACCATCCGCCTGATGGGTGACAAGGTTTCCGCCAAGGACGCCATGAAGGCAGCCGGCGTACCGGTGGTGCCTGGCTCCGAGGGCGCCCTGGGCGATGACCCGGACGAGTGGCTGAAGATGGGACGCGAGGTCGGCTACCCGGTGATCATCAAAGCGGCGGGGGGCGGTGGCGGGCGCGGGATGCGCGTGGTGCATACCGAAGCCCACCTGATCCAGTCCGTGCAACTAACCCAGGGCGAGGCGGGCGCGGCCTTCGGCAACCCCGTGGTGTACATGGAAAAGTTCCTCGGCAACCCTCGCCATATCGAGTTTCAGGTGTTGTCCGACTCGCTCGGCAACGCCATCCACCTGGGCGAGCGCGACTGTTCCATGCAGCGCCGCCACCAGAAGGTGCTGGAAGAAGCGCCGGCACCGGGGCTGGACCCGAAACTGCGCAACAAGGTCGGCGAACGCTGCGCCGAGGCCTGCCGCAAGATCGGCTATCGCGGCGCCGGCACCTTCGAGTTCCTCTATGAAGACGGCGAATTCTTCTTCATCGAGATGAACACCCGTGTGCAGGTGGAACACCCGGTCACCGAACTGATCACCGGGGTGGACATCGTCCAGGAAAGCATCCGCATCGCCGCCGGCTTAGCCCTGGCGAACAAGCAAAAAGACATCCAGTTTCGTGGCCATGCGCTGGAATGCCGTATCAATGCGGAAGACCCGGCCACCTTCATGCCCTCGCCCGGCCGTATCACCCTTTATCACGCGCCTGGCGGCCCCGGCGTGCGGGTGGATTCGCACGTGTACCAGAACTACTACGTGCCGTCCCACTACGACTCCATGATCGGCAAGCTGATCACTTACGGCGCCACTCGCGAGCAGGCCATCGCCCGGATGCGCATCGCGCTGTCCGAGATGGTCGTCGAAGGCATCAAAACCAACATCCCGCTGCACCAGGACTTGCTGGTTGACCAGGCGTTTCTGGAAGGCGGGGTGAGCATCCATTACCTGGAAAACAAGCTGGGGATGAACAAGCATTGACCTGTAACGCCGGCGTCCAGCCGGCGTCTTGAGCTTGCCGGCGAGGCGCCGGCGTTACATGGACGCAAACATGCCCTGGCTCTCACTGAAACTCGCGGCGAACCAAGCCGAAGCCGAAGGCCTGGCGGATGCACTCATGGACGCGGGTGCCCTCGCCGTCTCCATTGAGGACCGCGATGCTGGCACGGCCGAGGAAGCGCCACAATTCGGCGAGCCCGGGCTGGCGGACCCCAAAGCATGGAACCGTAACTGGGTGGTGGCGCTGCTGGATGCCGATGCCGCTCAGTTGCCTGACCTGCCTGCCCTGTTCGCGCGGCTTGGCCTGCCCGCCGACCACGAACACCAGGTCGAGCGTGTGGAGGAGCAAGACTGGGTGCGCCTGACGCAATCCCAGTTCGACCCCATTCCCATCTCGCAACGGCTCTGGATTGTGCCCTCCTGGCATGTAGCGCCCGACCCGGAGGCGATCACCCTGTTGCTCGACCCCGGCCTCGCCTTCGGTACCGGCAGCCACCCCACCACGCGTCTGTGCCTGCAATGGTTGGAAGGCAATCTGCATGAAGGAGAAAGCGTCCTCGATTACGGCTGCGGCTCCGGCATTCTCGCCATCGCCGCCGTCAAGCTGGGCGCCGGCACGGTCGTCGGCGTGGACGTCGATGCGCAAGCGGTCACCGCCTCGCGCGACAACGCCCTGCGCAACCAGGTGACGGCCAGTTTCACCCTGCCCGATGCCGCCCCGACCGGCCAGTTCGACGTGTTAGTCGCCAACATCCTCACCAACCCGCTGAAAGCGCTGATGCCTTTGCTGGCGGCGCGGGTAAAGCCGGGTGGCCGCATCGCCCTGTCCGGCATCCTCGCCGAACAGACCGAGGAGGTTATGGCGATCTACAGCCAGGCCTTCACCATGCGCCTGTGGCAGGAAGCGGAAGGCTGGGTCTGCCTGGCGGGCCAACGCCTAACAGCTAACGCATGCTGACCACCTGTCCCGAATGCCACACCACTTTCCGGGTCACCCAGGAACATCTCGGCTTACGCCGTGGGCTGGTGCGCTGCGGGCACTGCGCGGTGGTGTTCAATGCCTACGACAGCCTGCTGGCCGAGTTGGTGGCGCCGCCCACCGAGCCGGACGAGGTTGAGAACGCGCGGACACCCACGCTGACTGAGGAAACATCGAGCGAGCCCGGACTGCCGGAACCGGCAGTTAACGTACAGGCCCCGGAACCGGAACCGCCGATAGCGGCAGGAGGGCCGCTTGCGGAGCGATCACCCAATGAAGAAACCTCGGAATCCATTCTCCTTTCGGAACTGCCTACGCGCGCCGACAAGAAACGTGCGGCTCCGGCTGGGCGTCTACGTTTCTTCCTGCGACTGCTGACGGCGCTGACTCTGGGCGGGCTGCTGCTGCTGCAACTCAGCTTTTTCCTGCGCGCGGAACTGGCCGCCACCTGGCCAGCCAGCCGCCCGCTTCTGCAAGCGTTATGCCGGCCGCTGAATTGCGCGGTGCCGCTGCCACGCCAGCTCGACAAGACGGCCATCACGAAATCTTCGCTGGAACACGATGCCGAAAACAAATCGCGCTCGCGGCTTACTCTGCTGTTCGCCAACCGCAGCGGCCAGACGCAGGCCTGGCCGCACATCGTTCTCAGCCTCACCGATGTGCGCGACGCAGCGGTCGCCCAGCGCGTGTTTTCCCCCCGGGAATACCTGGGCAAAGGCGCCAGCCAGGAAGCCGGCATGGCGACCGGAGAAGAACGGGAAATCCGCCTCGACCTGGATACCGGCACCCTTGAGGCGACCGGTTATAAGCTGGACCTGGCGTACCGCTGATTGTGCTTTGGCGGGATGGCTGGACGCCGCCGATGCATCAACCTAACATGCGCATGGTATGCACATGTTCACACGAGCTAATCATGGCAAGCGCCACAGAACGGATTCCAGTCCTGGTTACCCGCCAGGAGAAAGGGCAAATCGCCGCGATGGCGAAGGCGGCGGGGATGTCGATGGGTGAATTTCTGCGCCGGGCGGCGGCTTCGTTCCGCCCTTCCGAAGACGATCGGGTGCTGGAAGGCATGATCGAACAAATGACCATGACCACAGCGCAGGCGAATGCCGCCATCGACGACGCCCTGGCATTCGTCGAGGCCTCCAACCGGCGCATCGAAGCGCTGGAAGCGCGGCGGGCGGCTTGATGGGCGTCGCCGACAAGATGTGGGACGCCATCACCACGGTCATCAAGATGAACGACAAGGTGGAACGCATGGCCGAGGCGATGAAGGCGCAGCAACTGAAAATCGAAAGCCTGACGGAACGGGTGATCCGCCTGGAAACTGCCCTGGAAATTGGCCTCGCGCGGCAGAGTAACTCGGCACTACCGAGACTCGAAGAGCGCGCCAGCAAACCTAAGTGGTAGGCCGTTCCAAGCCGCTTTTTTGCCACTACAAGGTTCGCTTGGCTGCGGTTCCTCGTAGTAGAGCGTATCCAGCATGGCAACCCGGTATTGCCAGTAGCACGCCGCCTCGCCATCTGATTCGGGTGCGCACCACCAAGCAGATGCGGTTATCGGTTCGATGACACGTTCCCAGTAATTATCAAGACTCAGGGTCGTCGGCGCGAACCCCAGGGCTTTGCTCAGTCCCGCTCTGTTCTTCGAGTCGATGCTGGCGAATCTGCCTGAACAGCTCGTCGCCAGCATTTCCTTCGAAAAAAAGAGCAGCCTCGATATTTCTGTCTGTACCCCCTCCCGTGAAATTAGCGCTGGCCACAATTGCAGCGGCGGCGCCGGTTTCGGACTGAAAGTAATAAATCTTGGGGTGGAAGATGCCGCTGTTACTGTCTGGATACCTCTTTGCTCCTGGGCAATCCCTGAGCGCCCTCAATAGATAGGGGTCGGTATGGCTGAGCGCGGTGCCGATAATGAGCTTCCTGATCTTCTTCTTGTCATCCAGGAGCTGTTGCGCAAGCGGGCCTTGAGAAGAACCCCAGGCAATCGCCCAGTAGAACTTGTCAAACGCCTCCATCAACCGTCCGAGTTGTTCCCCGATTTGCTTTGCGTTCAAGAGCGTCGTTTTCATCGTGCTCTTCCATTATCGAGCGTTGTTCCCTCAACCCGGCCCTCTCCCACAGGGAGAGGGCGAAAAGCCTACAACCCCGCCAGCACCCGGATATGCGCCGCCACGCTGCGGCCTAGCGACGACAGGTCATACCCCCCTTCCAGCAGCGAGACGACGCGGCCCAGGATGTGGGCTTGGGTCACCGCCATGGATTGCTCGGTGATCCAGACGTAGTCGTTTTCAATCAGGCCGAACTGGCCCATGTCGTCTTCGCGGTGGCCGTCAAAGCCGGCTGAGAAAAACAGCATTTCCGGCTGGAAGGTGGCCAGCCGGGGCAACACCTTTTCCTCGAACACTTCGCGGTAACGCTTGCCGGTAGTACCGGCCGGCAGGGGCACGTTGACGATGTGGTCGCTCACCGTGTCGGCGCCGCAGTAAGGGTAGAAGGGGTGCTGGAAAGTGGAACAGAGCATCACCCTGGGGTCATTCTTGAAGATGTCTTCAGTACCGTTGCCATGGTGCACGTCGAAATCGACGATGGCGACGCGCTTGAGGCCATACGCTGCCAGCGCGTGCGCCGCCGCCACCGCGACATTGTTGAAGATGCAAAAACCGCCGGCCCGGTTGCGAGTGGCGTGATGGCCGGGCGGACGGCAGGCGACGAAGGCGGTTTCCACCTCGCCGCGCAGCACCCGGTCCACCGCCATGACTGCGCCACCGGCGGCACGATAGGCCGCTTCGAGACTATGCGGGTTCATCACGGTGTCGCCGTCGAGTTCGACCATGCCCTCATAGGGCGAGGCGGCTTCGATAGCGTCGATGTAGGCGGGGTCATGCACCCGCGCGAGCTGCGAACGATGCGCCAGAGGGGCTTCGTGATGCACCAGGAAGTCAAACAGGTGTGCCGCGTGCAGGCGGTCGTTAATGGCGCTGAGGCGGGATGGGCTTTCCGGGTGCTGGTGGCCCATGTTGTGCTTGAGGCATTCGGGGTGGGTAATGTAGGTAGTATGCATGGCGTACGTCGTCGAAAAACCAATAGTCAATATACGCCGGGTTCATGCTCCGGTAACGTGCGCGGGCCTATCATCGAAGACCACGCCAAGCTCGCCGCATGGCGGGCCGAGTCCGCGATAACAACCGTCGTAATCACGGCCTCGGTCCGCGTCTACCCGCGCGTTCAAAGGAATAAAAGATCACCCACAGCCTCGAATGACTCGATTCAAGTCACTCGGATACGAGCCGCTAAAGTGGGCTTCACCCACATCAACAACACGCACACACCATGTCACAACACTATCTGCACCCCCTGTTCATGCCCCGTTCCGTCGTCGTTTTCGGTGCCAGCGAGAAAGAGGATTCGGTCGCCGGCATCCTGTTCCGCAATCTGCGAAAATCCGGCTTCAAGGGCCATGTCTATCCGATCAACCCCAAGCACGATCAGCTCTACGGCGAGCGCTGCTATGCCTCGGCCGATGATCTGCCGGAAACGCCGGAACTGGCCTTGATCGCGACACCGGCGCCGACCATACCGAGCATTATGGAAGCGTGCGGCGCGCGCGGCATTCACCATGCGGTGGTGCTATCCGCCGGCTTCCGCGAGGTGGGGCCGGCCGGGGTCGCGCTGGAACAGGCGGTCATCACCGCCGCGAAGAAACACGACATCCGTTTCATCGGCCCCAACTGTTTGGGCGTACAGCGCCCAAGCATCGGTTTCAACGCCACTTTCAGCCAGGGCGCCACGTTGTCCGGCGATCTCGCCCTGGTGTCGCAATCCGGTGCGTTATGCACAGCGATGCTGGATTGGGCGGAGTCGAACGGCATCGGTTTTTCCAGCGTAATTTCCACCGGCGCCTCGGCGGATGTGGATTTCGGCGAAATTCTCGATTACCTGGCATACGACACCGCCACCCGCGGCATCCTCATGTACATCGAGGGCATTCGCGACGCGCGACGCTTCATGAGCGCCCTGCGCGCGACGGCGCGGATCAAGCCGGTAGTGCTGGTCAAGGTGGGACGGCATGAAGCGGGTTCCAGGGCGGTGGCCTCGCATACCGGCGCCCTGGTCGGCTCCGACGCGGTGTTTGACGCCCTGGTGCGACGCGCTGGCGTGGTACGGGTGAAGTCCATCCTGCAGTTGTTCGCCTCCGCCCGCGCGTTGTCTTCCCACATCACCCCGACGGGTGGGCGACTGGCCATCGTGACCAACGGCGGTGGCCCCGGCGTGATGGCGACTGACCGTGCCGTGGACCTGGGCGTGGCCCTGGCGGAGCTCAGCCCGGAGACACTGGTTAAGCTCAACGCGGCACTGCCGGCCAACTGGTCACATGGCAACCCGGTGGACGTGATCGGCGACGCCACCGCCGAGCGCTACCGCGCCACGATGGAAGCCTGCCTGGCGGACCAGAATGTCGATGGCGTGTTGGTGATGCTGACCCCGCAGGCCATGACCCGTCCAACCGAAGCCGCCGAGGCGGTGGTTGAGGTGGCGAAGAACTCCAGCAAGCCAGTGATCGCCTGCTGGATGGGCGAGGCCCAGGTCGCGGAAGGTCGTCGCCGCTTCAAAACGGCAGGCATTCCTTATTTCTCGACCCCGGAGCCGGCGGTGGAAGTGTTCTCCTACCTCTCCGCTTTCTACGAAAACCAGCGCCTGCTGATGCAAACGCCCGGCCCGGTGGCCCAGGGCACCGATCCGGATGTCGAAGGTTCACGCCTGATCATCGAAGGCGCCCTGGCACAGGGCCGCCATATCCTCACCGAGGTGGAATCGAAGGCGTTGCTCTCCGCCTTCCGCATTCCGGTGGCACAGACCACGATCGCGCGCGACCCCACCGAAGCCATGTTGATGGCGCAGCAGATGGGCTTTCCAGTGGCCATGAAGATCAATTCCCAGACAATCAGCCACAAATCCGATGTCGGCGGCGTGCGTCTGGGGTTATCCAGCGGCCATGCCGTGCGCTCGGCCTACACTGGCATGCTGGCCGAAGTACAGCGGCGGGTGCCCGATGCGCGCCTCGACGGTGTGGTGATCGAACCCATGCTGGAGCGGCCGAATGCGCGTGAAGTACTGGTGGGGGTGACCAGTGACCCGGTGCTGGGGCCGGTGATCGTCTTCGGCAGCGGTGGTGTCGATGTGGAAGCCGCGCAGGACCGCGCCGTGACCCTGCCACCGCTGAACCGCTTCCTAGCCCGTGACCTGATGAACCGCACCCGCGTGGTCAAGTTACTGGGCGAATTCCGCAATCGCCCGGCGGCCGATTTCAACGCCCTGGAGCAGGTCTTGCTGCGCGTATCGGAAATGGTCTGCGAACTACCCTGGATTCAGGAACTGGACATCAACCCGCTACTGGTCGACGAGAACGGCGCGCTCGCGCTGGATGCCCGCATCGTCATCGCCCCACGCGCGCCCAGCGCCGACCGCTACGCGCACATGGCCATCCACCCTTATCCGGCGCATCTGGTAAGCACCTGGCAACTGCCCAACGGTGTCGACGTGATCATCCGTCCGATCCGCCCCGAGGACGCCGAACTGACGCAAACCTTCGTCCGCGAACTCTCCGAAGAGACCAAGTACTTCCGCTACATGGATGCCGTGCGCGAACTCTCGCAAGCCATGCTGGTGCGGTTCACCCAGATCGACTACGACCGCGAAATGGCCCTGCTGGCCGTGACCCAGGTGGAAGACAAGGAAGTGGAACTCGGCGTGGCGCGCTACGCCATCAACCCGGATGGCGAGTCCTGCGAGTTCGCCGTGGTGGTCAACGACCAGTGGCAGAAACAAGGTATTGGCCACAAGATCATGGCCGTGCTGATGGACATAGCGCGCGCCAAAGGTATGCGGGTGATGGACGGTGAAGTGCTGAAAAGCAACCGCCGCATGATCAAGCTGGCGGAAAGCCTCGGCTTCAAGATCGAGGCACACCCGGAAGACGACAGCGTGCGCTATATCTCGCGGAGTTTGTAAGGGTGTCGCATCCCGTGAGGTTAGTTAGTTGTGCCTATACAGAAATTTGATCAGGCGCATCAGTTTCCAGGCATGCCGTACCCCGGCGAAATAAAGCGCGAACAGGGCGAGAAATCCATAGAGCAGGACAGCATCGGGCACGTCCCAGCGCCAGCCGACCAAGCCGACCAAGCCGAACGCCACCGCGGCCAGCAAGATAAAGTTCACCACTTGGGAGTCGGTATAGCCAGCGCGCGACAGGATATGGTGGAGATGATCACGACCGGGGTGAAATGGGCTTTTCCCCTCGACCATGCGACGCAACATCAGGCTCACCGTATCCCAAAGTGGAATGGCGAAAAACCACAGCGCAGCGGCAGGCGGAAGTCCATTCCTCTCGGTTTGCGTCACCCGAATGACCGCCCAGGCCAACAGAAAACCCAGCATCAAGCTGCCGGAATCGCCCATGAACACCTTGGCACGATGCTGCCAGGGCAGCCGTATGTTGAAGCATAAAAAACCCATCAGCGCCCCCGCCAAAATCAACAAGGCAATAAACGTTACCTCCCTGCCTGTGAAATGGGCGGCAGTGGCGACAAAAGCGGTCGCAATCAAGGCCAGCCCACCCGCCAGTCCATCCATGCCGTCAGAGAGATTGAGCGCGTTGGCCATGCCCACCACCGCAAATACCGTGAACGGCACGGCCATCACGCCCAGGGCAACGGGCCCAAAACCGAACAGGTCGCCAAGGCTTGTAAGCCTTGCGCCGGCAAACAACACCATGATCAAGGCCGCAATACCCTGCGCCAGAAAACGCCTTCGCACCGACAGGCTGCTCCGGTCATCCAGAAAGCCAACAACCACAATGATCGATACCGAGGCAAACAGCCCCCAGAAGATGTCGGAGTCGGCAAGGAACCAGGACGCCGACACCGCAATCGCAAAAAACATGGCCAAGCCGCCCACCAACGGGATCGCACCCTGGTGATGTTTGCGCTCATTGGGATGGTCGAGCAAACCGAAATTATGTGCGGCCCAGATCAATGCGGGGGTAACCAGCAAGGTGAGAAGCAACCCACAAACCAGAACTATCAAGATATTTTTCCCAATGTATTTTCAGAAAGCCATAACCTGTATTTTTTGCCATGTCACTGCCAATGCTGATCTTGGTCAGCATCAAATACGCTGTGGCACTGTTAGTGCGCATTGCTGCCATGATCGTTTGTTCAACAATTAAAGGTGGTGACATAGCCTTTTTTTGGGCTGAACGTAAAACCTTGAAGATTGTACCTACGCTTACGCACGTTGGTTCATTCGGCACTATTTGTTCAACTCTATGGTGGGCGGGTATTGAGTTGCCAGGCAACGGGATTGATCTCCGCTTGAAAGAACCTGCCACGGTTGCCTGACCTTGTCAGGTTACCGAGGGGTTGATTGCGCGAAACGTTTTGCTGGCAGCGGGTTCGATTCCCGCGCTGGGACTAATGCATTCGGAAGACTTCTATGCGGATGTACCGGTGTTGTAATGTAAGGCTTTGGCCTTCGCTGATCTGGCGGTAGCTGGCGTTTATGGCAAGGCGTTACCGTTTACTTTTGTCATACGAATCAATAAGTTAATTTTACATTCTCAAGTGAACCGAAGGTCAGTCTGGCGACTGGTAGAATGGCGTCTCTTCCGCCCTGCCGCCGCCCATGCCCCTGCTCTCCGCTATTCTTCTCGCCAGTGCCGGCGGCGGCATCCTGTCGGTACTGCTGGCGACGGTGGCGTTGCGGATGAAGGCGGATTGGGTGCCGGTGATGATCAGTTATGCCATCGGAGCCCTGCTCGGCGCGGCTTTTCTTGAAATTCTGCCACATGCGTTGGAACAGGCCGGCAGCATGGAAGCCCTGAGCGGAACCGTGCTAGGCGGCATTCTGGGCTTCTTCCTCCTGGAAAAACTGGTGCTCTGGCGGCATTGCCATAGCGAACATTGTGAAACGCACGGCAGCGAGGCCTTCGCCCCTCCACCCCTGCACGACCACGGCCGCTCCGGCATGATGATCACAGTGGGCGACACGGTGCACAACTTCGTCGATGGCGTCATGATCGCCGCCGCCTTCCTGGTCGATTTAAAACTTGGCGTAGTCACCGCCTTCGCTATCGCCGCCCATGAAGTGCCGCAGGAACTGGGCGATTTTCTGATCCTGCGCCACTCCGGCTACAGTAACCGGCAGGCAATTATGCTCAATCTGCTGTCCAGCCTGGCCATGCTCGCGGGCGCCCTGCTCGGTTATTTCCTGCTCGCCCCGCTGCAATGGATACTGCCCTACATGCTGGCCATCGCTGCTTCTGGCATGATCTATGTGGCGGTGGCGGACCTCATCCCCGGCCTGCACAAGCGGGTCGAGCTAATCCACACTGGGCAGCAGGCACTGCTCATTGGCCTGGGCATTTTCACGGTCTGGGCGGCGAGCACACTCGCCCATGAGTGGATGAACGCACAGGGATAAAGCCGTTTCTTCGGGAGAAATTACATGGCCATAGCGCTATACAACGACGGCAAACACATCTGCCTCATGTTCAACGACCTGGTGGACGACACCGGTAGCGCCGCGGTGCAGGCGAACCAGTTTCTGATCGTCTCGGATGGCGAGGGCGCGCTGATCGACCCGGCCGGCAACATGACCTACAACGCCCTGATCATGGCCATGCACCAGTATTTCCCGTTCAAGCAATTGAAATATATCTTCGCCTCGCACCAGGACCCGGACATTGTCGCGTCGCTCAACAAGTGGCTCACCGCCACCGAATGCACGCTTTATGTCTCCAGCCTGTGGGAACGTTTCCTGCCACACTTCTGCACCGCCAACCGCACCGAGGGCCGCATCATCGGCATCCCCGATCCCGGCATGGTCATCCCCATGCGCGATACCAATATCTATGCGGTACCGGCCCACTTCCTGCATGCCGAGGGCAATTTCCAATTCTACGATAGCAAAGCGAAAATTCTTTTTTCCGGCGACATGGGCGCCTCCTTGGTGCACCACGACGCAATCGTCGATCCGATCACCAGCAAAGCGCAGTTCCAGGCGCATCTGGCGCGCATGGATGGCTTCCACCGCCGCTACATGGTATCGAACAAGGCCTGCCGCTTCTGGGCGCGCATGGTGCGGCAAATGGACGTGGAAATGCTGGTGCCGCAACACGGCCGCTGGTTCAAGGGCAAAGAGGTCATTGGCGCCTTCCTCGACTGGATCGAAAACCTCAACTGCGGCATCGACCTGTTCACCCAGGACCATTACAAGATGCCTACATAGTATTGACGGCCATATAAGGCGTAGATCGTTCGGGATGTGACAGGTAGGGAAAACCACCTGCCCTCGCCTCCCCACAAAACATGCACACCTACCCCCGCACGGTAAGTTTTACCGCTCACCAGTTTCCTGCTACCCCAGCAGTAGCACCCCCCACACCACCAGCACGTTGATCAGAGCAATCAGCACGGCGGCGCTGCCGATGTCCTTGGCGCGTTTGGCGAGTTGGTGGTTTTCCAGGGAGATGCGATCGACCGCGGCTTCAATGGCGGAGTTGAGGAGCTCAACAATGAGCACCAGGAGGATGCTGGCGATCATCAAGGCGCGGCCGCTGGCGGCGACATCGAGGATAAATGCCAGCGGGATGAGCGCCGCGGCAAGGAGCGCTTCCTGGCGAAAAGCGTCCTCGTATTTCCAGGCGGCCTTGAATCCGGCCAGGGAGTATAAAAGCGCATTCCAGACCCGCTTGAGGCCGGTCTTGCCTTTGTGCGGACTTTCTCCCGCGTTCAAATGGGTTTCCAGGCCAGATCGAGTTCGCGCGCGGCCTTTACGTCGTCGAGGCGGCGCACCGGCAGGGTGTGGGGCGCGCCCTTCACCAGTTCGGGCGTCATTTCCGCTTCTTCCTTGACCTTGGCCATCGCCGTGACAAAGGCGTCCAGGGTTTCCTTGCTTTCCGTCTCGGTGGGCTCGATCAGCAGGCACTCGGGTACCAGCATGGGGAAGTAGGTGGTGGGCGCGTGGAAGCCGTAATCGAGCAGGCGCTTGGCGAAATCCATCGCGGCTACGCCGGTGGCGTCCTTGAGCTTTTTCAGGCTGACGATGAATTCGTGGCTGGCGCGACGTTCCGGGAAAGCGAGATCGAAGCCGGCTTTCTGCAATTCGGCGGCCAGGTAGTTGGCGTTGAGGGTGGCAAAGTCGGCCACCCGGCGTAGCCCCACGCCACCCAACATGCGGGCGTAGACCCAGGCACGCAGCAGCACGCCCATGTTGCCGCCGAAAGCGGACAGCCGCCCGATGGATTGCGAACAATCGCCCTCCTCCGCCCAGCGGTATAAGTCGCGCTCTTCCAGCACATAGGGAATCGGCAGGAACGGCATGAGACGCTCCGACACGCCCACCGGCCCGGCCCCGGGACCACCACCGCCGTGCGGGGTGGAAAAAGTCTTGTGCAAATTGATGTGAATGGCATCGAAACCCATATCACCAGGCCGGACGCGGCCAAGAATGGCATTGAGGTTGGCACCGTCGTAATAGGCCAGGCCACCGGCTTCATGGACGATTTTCAGGATTGTGACGATGGCTTTCTCGAACACGCCCAGGGTGGACGGGTTGGTGAGCATGAGGCCGGCGGTGTGCGGGCCGACGACCGCTCTCAGGGCTTCCAGATCGACATTGCCCTGGCGGTCGGTGGGGATTTCCCGGACTGTGTAGCCGCACATGCTGGCGGTAGCCGGGTTGGTGCCATGCGCGGCGTCGGGAATGATGATTTCCCGCCGTGCCATGTCGCCACGCGCATCGTGGTAAGCGCGAATCATGGCTACACCTGTGAATTCGCCATGGGCGCCAGCCATCGGTGCCAGGCTGACGGCGGCCATGCCGGTGGCTTGTTTCAGCATTTCCTGCAACTCATGCAGGCAAGTGAGAAAACCCTGCCCGGTCTCCGCGTCCGCCAGCGGATGCCGCGCCAGGAACTGCGGCAGCATGGCCAGTGTGTTGCAGGCACGCGGGTTGTATTTCATGGTGCAGGAGCCGAGCGGGTAGAACTGGGTGTCGATGCTGTAGTTCTTCTGGCTCAAGCGGGTGTAATGGCGCACCACGTCCAGTTCCGATGCCTCCGGTAGTAGCGGTGCCGTTTCGCGCAGCAATTCGGCCGGCAGATCGGCGGCGGCAGGGGCGTTGTAAGGCGCCTGCGCGTGGGCGCGGCGGCCCGGGTGGACGTGTTCGAAAATAAGCATGGGCTTTAGGCGTGAGGCGTGAGACGCTGCATCAAAGGGGCTAGGGGTAAGGGCAGGGAGATCTACTTGTATGCACAGGGCGGCACGCTGGGATCACGTCCATTGCGCCGGCTGAGTATCCGCTCCAACTGCTGCCGATACTGCTCCAGATCATCCTCAGTCTTCGTCTCGGTAGCACACACCAGGATGCAATCGCCCAGTTCCGGATAGTCGCGGCCGAGCGCATAGCCTCCGAGGATGCCTTGGGCACGCAGGGCGCGCAGCACATCGGGTACCGGGATGTTCACGCGGATCACCGCTTCATGAAAGAACGGTGAGCTAAACACGCGCTCGACGCCGAGCAGCGACACCAGTTTGTCGATCAACGCGCGCGTGTTGGCATGGGAAGATAGCGCCACGTTCTTCAAGCCTTCTGGCCCCAGCAACGCCATGTGGATAGTGGCGGCGGTAACCAGCAAGCCCTGGTTGGAGCAGATGTTGGAAGTTGCCTTGGCGCGGCGGATGTGCTGTTCACGCGCTTGCAGGGTGAGGACGAAGCCGGGCTTGCCATCGAGATCGACAGTACGACCGACCATGCGGCCGGGCATCTGCCGAACCAGCGCCTGGCGCGCGGTCATGAAACCAAAATACGGACCGCCGGAAGACAACGGCACACCCAGCGGCTGGCCGTCGCCGACACAGATGTCGGCGCCTCGAGTTTGTGTACCCTCTCCCCAAAGTCCCGGCGGCTTGAGCAAGGCAAGAGCCAGCGGATTGGCGACGGCGACAGCCAGCATGGCGTGGGCGTGCGCCCAATCGGTTAGCGCATCCACCCGCTCCAGGGCGCCAAAGAAGTTTGACTGCGGGATCACCAGCGCCGCCGCTTCACCGGCCAGGACTTCCAAGGCGGCCAGATCGGTGATGCCGCTGGCCTTGTCGAAAGGCACGCCAACCAATTCGATGCCCTGATTCTTCACCATGGCCTGAGCAACCGCCCGGTAACGCGGATGCACGGTGTCGGGCAGCAGCACCCGACGCACCCCGGCTTTGTTGGCGCGCACCGCCATCAGCACCGCTTCAGCCAGCGCGGTGGCACCGTCGTAGAGAGAAGCATTGGAGACGTCCAGCCCGGTCAGGCTGGCCATCATGGTCTGGTATTCATAGAGGAGTTGCAGCGTGCCCTGGCTGGCCTCGGCCTGGTAGGGCGTATAGGCGGTGTAAAACTCGCCGCGTGAGACGATCTGCCAGACCGCCGCAGGGATGTGATGCTCGTAGGCACCGGCCCCGAGAAAACTGCTGTAGAAGCCATCCTGGGCGGCGCGGCCATGCGCCAAGCGGGTAACGGCCATTTCAGTCAAGCTGGGGGGAATGCCACCCAGGCCGGCACAATTGAGGTCAGCCGGGATTTCGTCGAACAGGGCATCCAGCGACGATGCCCCGATGCTGTCCAACATGGTGGCGATATCGGCTTCGGTGTGGGGGATGAAGGGCATCTAAGTTCGCAGTATTCAGTTTGCAGTCGGCAGCCTGGTCGGTTTTATCTGCAGACTAAGGCCTGCCAACTGTTGACTCGGATCAATGGGCTTCAGATTCGACGTGGGCGGCGTAAGAGGTCGCGTTCATCAGGCCATCGAGCTCAACGGAATTGCTGGGCTTGAGCTTGAACATCCAGGCGGCGTAGGGATCCTGGTTAATCGATTCGGGTGCGCTTTCCAGACCGCCGTTGGCTGCGGTGACTTCGCCGGCGATGGGCGCATAGACATCGGAGGCGGCCTTCACCGATTCCACCACGGCGCATTCCTCACCAGCGGCCAGTTTCCGCCCGACGGTGGGGTTTTCCACGAACACCATGTCACCGAGCAGTTCCTGGGCGTGGTGAGTGATGCCCACAGAAACGTGGCCGTCGGCTTCCAGGCGAGCCCATTCGTGGGTTTTGGTGTATTTAAGATCAGCGGGGATGGACATGTCTTTTTCCTTGTTTGCGAATCAAATTCAAACTAGCGCGCGGCCATTGCGTACAAAAGGGTATTTCACCACGGCAGCCTTCAAGCGTTTGCCGCGTATGTCGACTTCGATCGTATCGCCGACATCGATTCCGACGGGAACCCGCGCCAGGGCGATGGAAACATTGAGCGTGGGCGAGAAGCTACCGCTCGTGATCTCGCCTTCGCCTTGGGGTGTGAAGACCGCCTGATGCGCGCGTAGTACACCGCGGTCGAGCAGTTTCAGGCCTACCAACTGCCGGTTGTGTGGCAATCGCAAGAGCGCATCCTTGCCGATAAAGTCACGCTCGCCGCTCACGTCAACGGTCCAGGCCAGGCCGGCGTCGAAGGGGGTGACGCCCTCATCCATGTCCTGGCCATAAAGATTCATGCCAGCCTCCAGGCGCAGGGTGTCGCGCGCGCCCAGGCCGCAGGGCTTCACTCCCGCTTCCAGCAGAGCTTGCCAGAAGAACGGCGCGGCCTTGTTGGGCAGCATGACTTCGAAGCCATCCTCGCCGGTATAGCCGGTGCGAGCAACAAACATCTCGCCAACCACCACGGCATGAAAGGGTTTCATTGCTGCCGCCAGGTCGCTCGTACCGGGCAGGGCAGCCCAGAGTTTGCTGGCCGCGTTCGGTCCCTGGATGGCGATCATAGCCAGGTCGCGGCGCGGGGTGATAACGAGATTGGGCGCCAGCTTCTCGCGCTGTTCATCCATCCAGGCCAGATCCTTGTCGGCGCAACCAGCGTTGACCACCAGACGAAACCAGGATTCAGACATGAAATAGACGATAAGGTCGTCCACCACGCCGCCGCCTTCGTGCAGCATGCAGGTATAGAGGGCACGGCCGGTGGTCTGGAGTTTGTCAACATTGTTGGCGACGAGCTGGCGCAAAAAAGGGCGTACCCCTTCGCCCTTGATGTCCACCGGCAGCATATGCGAGACGTCGAACATGCCGGCGTCGCGTCGCACAATGTGGTGTTCCTCGATCTGCGAGCCGTAATGGATGGGCATTTCCCAGCCGGAAAAATCCACCAGCTTGGCGTTGGCTTCGTGATGTTTTGCGTTAAGCGGCGTCTGTTTCAGCATGAGAGACTCCTTGTGATTCTTCCGCGTAATAAGAACTGCGCACCAGCGGCCCGGCCTTGATCCAGGTGAACCCGAGCGCGCGGCCGATGGCTTCATATTCGATGAATTCGTCCGGATGCAGATAACGCGCAACAGGCAGATTATCCAGCGTTGGGCGGAGGTATTGGCCGAGTGATAAACGTTGCACGCCTACTCCACGCAGATCACGCAACACCGCGATGATTTCGTCTTGCGTCTCGCCCAGACCCAGCATGAGGGCGGACTTGGCTTCAACCATTGACGAATGGGCGGCGATCTCCAGCAGGCGCAGCGAGCGCTCGTACTTCGCTCCACGGCGAGCCTGGCAATACAGGCGCGGCACAGTCTCGATGTTGTGGCCCCAGATCAGATCCTGGCGCGCTTTGCTGGGCAAGGTGGCTAGGGTATGGGTAAACAGATCGGCGGCCTTGATCTGCGCCTTGCGGAAATCCGGGGTGAGGAATTCCACTCCCACCTCAGGCCTGCGTAAGCGTAATTCGCGCAGGGTATCGGCGAAAGCGGCGGCCCCGCCATCGGATAGGTCATCACGATTGACCGAGGTGAGCACCACAAATGAAAGGCCCATTGCCACGGCCGCCTCGGCCACGCGGCAAGCCTCTCCGGCATCCTGCCAGGTCGGCTTACCGGTCTTCACCGAGCAGAAGGAACAGGCGCGGGTGCAGACATCGCCCAGCAGCATGAAGGTGGCGGTACCCCGGCTCCAGCATTCGCCGCGATTCGGGCAGCGCGCTTCTTCACACACAGAATGCAGATTTCGCTCATGCAAGGCGCGTGCGATATGGGGATAAAACACCTCTCGCCCCAGGTTCTGGCGGATCCAGATCGGCATGCGAGAAACGTTGCTGACTGTCGGCAAAACAGGCTCCAGATTCACAATAAAGGTGAAAGCCAGAGGTTTCACGCCGACACCACAATCTATCGCGTGCGGACATCGGCATTCCGGCCAGCTTGCACCCCTCTGTCCTGGCACCTGAGAGATTTACCCCATCGGTGACCACGCGATCGACTGCGCGGTGCTCTCCAGATTTGCCCATTTCCCGTGGTCCTTTACCTGAGCGTTTGCGGGTGAGTTGTGCCTTCGGCGGTCCAAAAACGGACTCTCTGATAAAACCCCTACCCTTCGGTATCCCTCGGAAACGAGGGCGGGCAAGACTATACCGGAGCGCCACGGACGCGCACAGCGACTTATCGTTTTTGTCTCATCGCTTTTCCCCGCCGGACGGCATCAGGTGGTGTTCAACCGCGAATACCGCAGCCTCCACCCGTGAGGAAAGATTGAGTTTGGCCAGAACGTGGCGCACGTGCAGCTTGACTGTGTCGTAACTAATGTCGAGATGGCGGGCTATCGCCTTGTTGCTTTCACCCCGCCCGAGGTGAGTGAGGATTTCCCGCTCGCGCTGGGTCAGGGTATCCAACACCGAGGTGGTACTGTTGCTCTTGGTATCCAGCAACCTGACGAGCTTGGTCGTCATGCCCGGCGCCACCACGGTCTCCCCGCGCGCGGCCCGATCAATGGCATCGACCACTTCATCCGGCTCCATGCTCTTGAGCAGATAGCCATTGGCACCGCTACGCAGGGCACGGGCCAAATCCTCCTCCGACTCGCTCACGGTCAGGATCAAAACGGGCAAGTTAAAACCCTCCGCACGCAACGCCTGCATGACCATGATCCCATCGGTACCGCCGATATTCAGATCAAGGAGAAGTACATCCGGATTGTGCTCTCTGAGCAATCCCGCGACATCCGCCGGGTTGCCGGTGATGTCGGCCACATGGATCGCGCCTTCACGTTCCAGTAGTTCCGCGAGCCCCTTGCGGAACAAGGTATGGTCATCGACCAGGACAATACGCATCTGAGTCATTTCTGTTCCTCGACACCCTGATGCGCCGGAAACGCCAGGCGCACGATGGTGCCACCCGCAGCCCGGCTTTCAATAGACAACTTCCCTTTCAATTTGGCGGCACGCTCACGCATGATGGTCAATCCAAAACTCTTGCCTAAGTCCGAAGCTCCGCCACTGCGCAACCCAACACCATCGTCGGCCACGTTCACCACATATTCGTTTTCGTGCAAATCCAGCGTCACGACTACATGGCGTGCGCGCGCGTGTTTGCAGATGTTATAGAGCGCTTCCTGGATGATATGGAAGACCTGGATTTCCTCTTCCGGAGTGAGCACGACATCCTGTGCCACATTAAGAAAATCCACGTCGGCATTGGCTTTCTTGCGAAAGCTCTCGACCATTTCCTGTAACGCCGGCACCAGGCCACGAGGGTCGATCCGGTCACGAAACTGCGTGATTAGATTGCGCAAATCCGAATAGGCCATATCGACAGCCTCTTCGACATCACCTAGATAGCGGTTGGCTCGATCATGATCGTTGTCGGACAACGCCTCATTGAGCACGGTCAGTCGCATCTTGGCATAGGCCAGTGTCTGAGCCAGTGAATCGTGGATCTGGTTCGCGAGCATGGTGCGCTCATTCATCAGGGAAATGCGGATGTTTTCGCGGGTCAACCGCGCGTTCTCCAACGCCATACCGAGATGTTCACTGATGGAGTTGAACAGATAGCGTATGTCCTCGGACAACGGCTGTGGTTCTTCCATGAACAGGTTGTAGACCCCAAGCACCTTGCCCTTGTGGCGTAGCGGTACCGCATATACCGTGTTGCAGCGCAAGGAGGTATAAATATGCCGAACCTGCTTCTGGCATACCTGAAGAACGCTGTCGTACTGGGTTGATTGAGTCAGCGTGGCCTGACCGCAAATGCCACACTCGAGGGGCACATAACGCTCTCGGTCAAGCAGCGCTGGGCTCAGCCCGATCGAGCCGATCATGCGAAGGTGTTCACCATCAGCAGTCAACACACGCACAGCACCGGCCCGAGCCCTGGAAATCCTCACCATGATCTCCAGGAAGCGCAGCAACATTTGATCTGTATTGGCATCCGAACTCATGCTGCTGGCAATTTCAGCCAACACCTCGATCACAGGTAGTCGATCACCTGCGTTCAGAGGCGGTGGTATGCCATGGACAGCCTTTGTAATGGCACTAACGGAGATGTTCTGAATGGACACGATATAGGCCAGTGATACGATTCGGCTATGTTAGGTGAGTCCGGAAACAGAGGGTAATCCAGGTTAAAAAGATTCGACATGACAATCGCATCATCATGCAATGTTATGGGCTGCACATAGCAAAACCCCCGCGCAAGCGGGGGTTATGTGTAAAGGAGGAGTCTGGCGATGACCTACTTTCGCCGGCGGAGAGCCGACTATCATTGGCGCGGACATGTTTCACGGTCCTGTTCGGAAAGGGAA
>Ga0210033_1000087_pt1 | contig 76671 bp, 61 predicted proteins | sample CryGeymeta201501_FD_185465 | JGI IMG/M metagenome (GOLD analysis project Ga0210033, IMG submission 185465) | Groundwater microbial communities from Crystal Geyser aquifers in Utah, USA - Crystal Geyser metaG 2015-01 (SPAdes) (version 2) | ecosystem: Environmental > Aquatic > Deep subsurface >... | reverse complement strand
CTCGCCGTGGGGTGCAGGACTTGTCCTGCACCGAGCGCAGTGGGCGCGTCGACGCGGTCAGCGGGCTCGGGGTCGCGCAAGCGCTGACCCCCCACGAGGAAATCGGAGCGCCAGATTCGGCGCGCCTCACGCCGCTGCCGGCGCCGATCATCACAGCGAAGCGCGACGCGATGGCAATCGCAGGCGTACCACTTTTGAGGACAGATTGCCGAATGCCCCCAGGACGGAGGCCGAAAATGGCGCATCGGTCGAGGGTCCGTGCCGCCGTCTGATTGCTCGCGGGGCCGCCAGGTGACACGAGGTGCGCCATGGCCTCGTCATCGCCCACGTTCACGCCCTCACCGCGTCTGACCGCACCCACCCATCCCATCGCCCGCCTGCCCGAAGAGTGGTCGGCCGTGCTCGAGGAGTGGGGCGAGCCGCGCTATCGCGGCCAGCAGGTCTTCGAGTGGATCCACAAGCACGGCGTCTTCGATCCCGAGCAGATGAAGAACCTGCCCAAGAGCCTGCGCGCGCGCCTGGTCGAGGAGGGGCTCTCCCTGCCCGTCTCGCCCATCGTGGGCAAACCCTCCGCGGACGGAACGCGCAAGGTCTTGCTCACCCTGGAGGGTGGTCTGGACGTCGAGACGGTGCTGATCCCCGAGCTCGTGCGCGAAGGCGAGGAGGAGGAATTGGAGGAGGGCTGGGAGCCCAAGAAGCGCGTGGTGACGCAGTGCATCTCGAGCCAGGTCGGCTGCGCGATGGGCTGCGTCTTCTGCGCCTCGGGTGTGCTCGGGCTGAAGAAGAACCTCAGCGCCGCGGAGATCATCGGCCAGGCTCTGGCTGGACGCGCCGCGCTGCCCGATGACCAGCGCCTGCGCAACGTGGTGCTGATGGGCATGGGCGAGCCCCTGGCGAACTACGACGCCGTGGCGCGCGCGCTGGTGCTGCTCACCCACCCCGACGGGCTGAACCTCTCTTGGCGGCGCGTGACCCTCTCCACCAGCGGGCTCGCGCCCGAACTGGACAAGCTCGGTCGCGACTTCGGCGGCAAGGTGCAGCTCGCCATCTCGCTCCACGCCGTGGACGACAAGCGGCGCAGCGCGCTGATGCCCATCAACCGCAAGCACAACCTGGCGTCGCTGGTCGCGGCGCTGAAGCGCTACCCGCTGCCCAAGCGTCGCCGCATCACCATCGAGTACACCTTGATGGAGGGCGTGAATGACTCCCTGGCCGACGCGCGCGGCCTGGTGAAGCTGCTCGAGGGCGTGCCGATCAAGGTGAACCTGATCCCCATGAACCGCGTCGACGGCAGCGACCTGCGCGCGCCCAGCGCCGAGGTCGTCGGGCGCTTCCGCGACGAGCTCTTCAACGAGGGCGTGCCCGCCTTCGTGCGCACGCAGCGCGGAGACTCCCTGGCCGCCGCCTGTGGTCAACTCGCGCTTCAGGGCGACGGCCGCAAGGTGAAGCGCCGGCCGCTGCCGCGCGCGTAGAGACGAAGCGCGCACCATCTTGTGGGCTCAGCGCTGACCTTCTACCCTCGCGGCATGTCTCAACCCTTGGTTCTTCGTGGCATCTGCCTCTTGGCGCTCGTCGTCTCTCTCGGCTGCGGCGACGACTCCACTCTGGGCACCACGGACGGCGGCAGCGGCTCCGGTCTCGGCGCGTCCAAGCGCGTCGTCGACCTGAGCAGCGCCGAGGTCTCCCAGCTGTGCAGCTGGGGCGTGGCAGCCGCCGGCGGGCCGGGCGTGACGACCACCTGTTCCTCGGGCGACGTCACCACTCAGACCGTGGCCGACTGCGAGACCTCCATGGGCAGCGTCACCGCGAGCTGCACGGCGACCGTGGGCCAGGTCGAGGCCTGCATGGAGGCGATCGGCGCGGACGCCTGCTCGATCTACACCTCCCCCGCGTGCCAGCCGATCTTCGCCTGCGCCAGCGCTGCGCCGTAGCACCGCGCCGCCCTGGGCGACCCCCGTTGGGTTCTGGCCATTCGTCGGTCTATCCTCACGCGGCATGGTGAAGGTCGAGCTCACGAAGCACCTCTTCCAGTGCTTCCCCGATCTCGAGGGCAAGACGCTCACGGTGGAGGCGACCACCGTGGCCGAGGTGGTGCGGGCGATGGAGGCCATGGCGCCGGGCCTCGGCTTCTACATCTGCGACGAACGCGGGCGCCTGCGGCGGCACGTCAACATCTTCATCGGCGACGAGCCCATCCACGACCGCGGCACTCTGAGCGACGCGGTCGGGCCGGACGCCCAGGTCTTCATCCTGCAAGCGCTCAGCGGAGGCTAGACATGTCCGAACGCATCCTGGTGGGCACCCGCAAGGGCACCTTCGTCGTTGAGAAGTCCAACGGTCAGTGGCGACCGCGCCTGGTCGGTCACAAGGGCGCCGGCGTGAACTACGTCGCGCGCGATCCGAAGCGCGGCACGCTCTGGGCGGCCCTCGGTCACGGCCACTGGGGCGCCAAACTCTCACGCTCCAAAGACGACGGCTTCACTTGGGAGGACGCGCCGCAGATCGCGCGGCGGGGACCTCTTCACGGGCGACGGCAACGGCCGCACGCATTGGCAGGGCACGCCAGCGTCCGAGGGCGAGCTCGCGCCCGGCATCCACTCGATCGTGGTCGACCCACGCGACCCGGACCGCTACCTCGTGGCCATCTCCACCGCGGGCGTGCTCGAGACCACGGACGGCGGCAAGTCGTGGCGCAACCGCAACAAGGGCCTGTTGATGGACTACCTGCCCAACCCCGCGGCCGAGTGGGGCCACGATCCGCACTTCGTGACTCTGTGCGAGGGGTAGCCCGAATACGTGTGGCAGCAGAACCACTGCGGCGTCTTCCACAGCACGGACGGCGCGGCGACCTGGAAGAAGGTCAGCGCCCCGGCGGCGGGCGTGCACTTCGGTTTCCCCGTGGCGGTCGACGCCAAGGACGGACGCACGGCGTGGGTCGTGCCCGGCTGCTCCGACATGCAGCGCATCGCCATCGACGGCGGCCTCTTCGTCGCGCGCACCGAGGATGGGGGCGAGACCTGGCAGCAGCAGCAGCTGCTGCGCGAGGGCCTGCCGCAGGAGAACGCCTACGACGTGGTCTACCGCCACGCCCTCGACTGTCATGGCGACACGCTCGCCTTCGGCAGCACCACCGGCAACCTCTACGTCAGCGAGGATCGCGGCGAGAGCTGGCGCGCGGTGGGCCACAACCTGCCGCCCGTCTACAGCGTCCGCTTCGGCTGAGTGCGGAGCCCGGGAGCCGACCGCCGCGCCACGGCCGAGCTTGTCCGCCGGTCTTGACCGACGTAGGTTGAATCATGCCGTCCAAGATCGTCCGCCAGACCCATCGTGATGCGAAGGGCCGCCTGTGGAAGGTGGCCGTCGTGCCGTGCGATCAGGCGGAGCAGGAGGACGCGCGCTTCTGGTACGAGGAGCTGTCGCCCGAGGAGCGGGTGGTGGCCGTCCACGCCTGCGTGGAGAGCGCTCTCTTGGCGCAGGGGGTAGAGCATGTCCCAAGACTTCGAAGAGTTGCTCGCGTCGTTCAACGCCGCCGGCGTTAGGTACCTCGTGGGCGGCGCGCACGCGCTGGCCCTGTACGCGCGACCCCGTGCGACCAAGGATCTCGACCTCTTCATCGATCCGACCGAGGCCAACGCACGACGGGTCCTGAGGGCGCTCGCTCACTTCTTTGGAGGCAGCGTGCCCGGCTACGTCACGGTGGCGGCGCTGCGTGATCCCGATTCCATCGTTCAGCTCGGTGTGGCGCCGGTGCGCGTCGACATCCTCTCCGCGCTCGCCACCGTCAGCTTTCGGAGAGCCTACAACCGTCGAGTCGACGCCCATTTTGGCGCCGTGCCCGCGCACTATCTGGCGCGAGTCGACCTGATCGCGGAGAAGCGGCACTTCGACCGCCTGCAGGATCGTGCGGACGTGGCCGCCTTGATGCGGGCGCACGAGCCGTCGAAGCACCACGGCGATTGAACATCCGGCGCGGCGCGCTGTCCAAGACGCCGTGCATGGTATCTTCGCCCCCGCCTTGACCCCCGCTCACCGCTTCGCGCTGGCCGCCCTCGTGCTGTCGGCATCCCTCTCTCCCTCGATCACGCAGGCGCAGCTCGGGATGCCCGTGTCCAGCGTGGGCCAGAGTCCGCCGCGCGTGGACGGCATGCTGCGCGACTGGCGCGGCGTGCGCTTCAGTGACGTGGGGCACGGCGACGACGCCTCCATGCGCTACGCGCTGGCCTGGGACGACACGGCGCTTTACGTGGCCGCCGAGGTGCGCGATCAGCGCATGGTGCGCGAGTCGAGCCCCACGACCAACGAGGACGCCATCATCCTCACCTTGGCCGCGCGCCACGGCAACGGGCCGATGCGCGCCGTGGAGGTCTATCTGGAGGCGGGCCTCTCCGGGCACACGGCGGCTCGCACGCTGGTGGCCGACCTGGGCGGGCGTCCGCATCCGCTCCGCGGCGCCAGCATCGTGGAAGCACCGAGCGACGGCGGCTACTCCCTCGAGGCCAAGATCCCCCTGAGTTCTCTGGGCCTCGGCGCTGCTCTGGACGACATGCGCGGCGCCATCCGTCTGCGCGACGTGGACTCCCAGGCCCATCCGGTCGTGAAGTCCGAGCCCAGCTCCGCGCCCGTGATCCCGAACGACCTCGGGCGCCTGCCCGAGTTGATCGTCCAGGGCGGGGAGGGCGACGTGCTGCGCGCCTTCCTACACGATCGCGGCATCGAGGCGGCTCAACCACGATTCTCCCTGCGGGGTGAGGTGTTCGGCGGCGCACCGCCCGAACACGTGGCGGTGGTGGGGCGCTACGTCGTCGTCTACGGCCGCGGCTATCAGGAGGGGCACGGCTACGGCTTCGTCGAGCTGCCCATCTCCTCGGCGGACGACGTGCGCATGACGCGTCTGGTGGAGCTGACCGGGGACTCGGAGAGCGAGCTCCTGCTCCGTTACCGCGAGCGTGGCGGCGGCGGCTATCGCGAGCTGCTCGCGGTCTTCTCCTTCAGCGCGCAGGGCCTCGATCGCAGCTTCGTGGCCGAGCTCGAGAAGGGCACGGGCTCGGGCAGCGTGCAGTCGAGCTTCCGCATCGAGCGCCACGGCCGCAGCGCGCGCGTGCTGATCCGCGCGGGCGAGGCGCGGAACCTCAGCGCCGAGAACTTCCGCGAGCGGCCCGCCAGCGACGCCGAGCCGATCTTGCTTCCCTGGGGGCCGATCCGCGCGCGCAGCTACGCCTGGGATGGGCATCGCTTCGCGCGCGTCGCCGAGGAGGCCAACCCCGACTACGTCGATCCGGCGGCCGCCCAGGCGGCTGCGGCGGTCAGGCCGACTCCGGCGGCGGCCCCGGAAGCGCCCGCGTTGCCCGGCGAAGCGGAGCTGCTCGCCGCGCTGCGACGTGAACGACAGATCCCCGCGCGCGTTCGTCCACGCCTGCGCACGCAGGCCAACCTGGTCGGAGACGCGCGCCCGGAGACGCTGCTGGCGCTGGGTTCGGCGCTGGTCGTGATCGGTCCCGGCTACCGCGAAGGCCGTGGCTACTTCTACTACGCTCTGCCGCTCGAACGTCCCGACGACCTGCGCTCACTACAGGTGCATGACCTCGACGGCGACGGACACGCGGAGATCCTGGCGCGCGTTCGTCAGCGCACGCCCGCCGGAGGTCGCGACGTCTTGCTCGTCCACTCGCTCACGGCCACGGGCTTCCCGCGCCTGCTCGCGGTGGAGGTGGCGCGCGAAGAGGCGGGCAAGCGTATCGACAGCGACGTCGCCTTTGCGCGCGGCGGCCTCGAGCTGCGCGCCGGACCTGCCCACGGCTTCGACGCCGCGAGCTGGCCCTACGCGCAGGAGGCCAGCAACGGCATCGATCCGCCGGTCCTCCCCTGGGGTGAACGCACGCGCACGTATCGCCTGCGTGGCGGTCGGCTCTCGCGGCAGTAGAGAGGCGCCTCCGCGCCCAGGGGCAGCTCGAGTGTTCTCGCGATGCGCGTAGCATCTTCGCCCACATGACCTCGCCTCGCTGCGCCACGCGGCTCTCTCGCACACCTCCCATCCGCGCCCTGGTGCTGGTCGCGATCCTCGTCGGCGTCGTGGGCGGCTACCGCTCGCATCGCCTCGTCGACGACGCGGGCATCTGCCCGTTGCCGAGTCTGCCGCTCGTGCGCTGGGAAGAGCCGACAGATCCTGGGAGCTGCGTGCTGTTCGGCAATGACCGCGAAGGCCACACCTACCGCGGCGACTGCACCACCACGAGCTGCACCTTGACCATCGACGGGGGCGCGACCTGCACCTGCGACGTCCTCGATTACGGCAACACCTGCTCCGACGGCATCCCCACCTGCGTCGATTGGCCGATCTTCGATTTTGGTTCGCCCTGACGCAACGCCCGACGAGGGCGGTGGGATGAGCCGTCCTCTTCGCCCTCTCGGGGAGCCGTCTGATCACTCGCAGCGCAAGGTGATGGTGCGTGCGCGGGTCCTCGGTCCCTTGAAGTCACGGCGCTCCGTCGCGAGCAGGGTCAGGGTTTCATCGCGCACCAGGCCACGCGCGCGTTCGATGCGGGCCGCGTATTCGTAGTCCTGCTGTTCGGGCGCGAGGTGCTCGAGGTCGGGACCGAGCGGGTGCACACCGATCAGGACCTCGTGCTTGTCCCAGCGGTGAGGCGTCAGCGCGAACACGCGTCCGCGCGGGCCGTTCACCAGCTCGGGTCGTCCGAGCGCGTTGGCGCGCCCGACGCGTTGCGGCGTGGTGATGGGTTCGAGGTCGTCGCTCAGGCGCGCCAGGTAGAGCCCCGGTCGACGGTGGGGGCGGCGCAGGTCGCGGAAGGCGAGGGCGAGTCCGTCGAGCAGCTGGACCATGGTCGGGCTCGGGGTCGCGTAGGAGATCTCGAAGACGCGGTGGGGGACGAGGCGCTGGTCGGCGATCCAGACGTAGCCCGCCGTGGCGCGCTCGACGCTGAAGGTCTCCGCCCAGGTGACGCGGAAGCCGTCGCCGTGGGCCAAGAGGCGCGGGGTTCCGGCGAGGGCGCGAGGGTTCGAGAGCAGGTGCGCGGACTGTTCGGAGTCGGGCGAGAGCACGAAGGCGCGCGCGCCGGGTCCGCGGGAGTCGGCGTAGGCCACCACGGGGCCACGAGGCGTGATGACGAGGTCGACCTCCCCAGGATACGGGTCGAGCTCGGCCAGCATGCGCCGTCTCACGACGTGCGCGTCGGCGTCGAGCTCGAGCAGCATCAGCCGGCCGGGCATGTCCCGATCCGCGTCGCCGCGGCGCATGCAGGCAAAGAAGAGACGCGTCGCGCTCGCGGCCAGAGCGGAGCCGGCGTCGCACTCCGCGCCCAGGCGCACGGGCGTCAGAGGCTGATCCAGGCGGTGCAGGAACGTGCCCTCGGGCGAGGACAACACGGCGTAGCTGCGCTCGCCCAGAGCGGCCATGGAGAGCCCCGAGAAGCGACCGCCCAGGCTCTCTTCGAGCGTGGCCTCGGCGCCGAAATGGCATGGGGCCTGCTCCGGCGCGCCGCAGGCCTGCAGCAGCGAGACAGCCAAGCCGAGCAGGCAGACGCGGACCCTCGCCCCTCGTCGCCCCGTCAGGCTCAGAGCTCGACCCTCGCCGCGAGCGTGCGGCGGATGGCGTCCCGACGGCGTTCGAGCTCGTCGGGACCCTTCACGGGGGCGAAGCGCGCGTCCGGCCCGAAGCGTTCGACCAGCAGGAAGCTGCTGGGCACCATGGCCGAGAGCTGGCCCACCAGGGTCTCGAATTGCACGGCCATTCGGCCGTCGACCTGCTTCTCGACGTAGAAGGGCGTGAGGCTGAAGTCTCGGTCCAGCGCCTTGGCGTCAAAGACCAGGGTGTTGGTGTTGAAGACCGGGATGCGCTCCTGATCGAAATCGCTCGGGAAGCGGAAGGCCTCGACGATCTGCAGGTGTCCGTCGACCCGCGCCGGCGCGCCCCCTTGGTCACCCGCCTCCTTCTGCACCACCTCGACCGTCATCGCCCGGCCCTGCTCCAGGTGGTAGCCCAGGACGGCTGGGTCCAGGGTGGCGAGCAGGTTGTCGACGTTGGACATGAAGAGCGTCTTGCCGCCGGACTCCAGGAAGCGCCTGAGCACGCCGCTGCGGCGCAGAGCCGCGGGCAGGTCCCCGTGTCCGGGCGCGTAGGGCGAGGCCAAGCCCTCAGCGTCGCGGAAGATCTCGCCCTCGGGCGTCAGGCGCAGGGACGCGCTCTGACGGAAGCAGGTCACGGGGCAGCCGTCCTGCGCCAGGGCCAAGCCCAGGGCGTTGACCTCCTCGTGCGTCGCGAAGCTCGTCATCACGTAGACGGGGACGCGGCTCCGGGCTCGATCCGCGGCCTGTGCGGCGTCGGCCAGCTTGAGCGAGAGGAACGACTCGCCCTCGTAGACCGTGACCCCCGCCTTGACCACGCCGCCGAAGCGCGTCGCCATGCCGCCCGCCAGGATGACGACGCCCACCTCTCCGCGGGCCAGGGCGGCGCGTCCTCGCTCGCTCAGCTCAGCGCGCGACGGGGTGCCAAGTGCCGGCAAGTGCGCGATATCACCAGCAGTTGGCGGCTTGATCTCACCACTCAGGCGGTTCGTCTCGGGACCCGCCTCGTGCTGGGCCAGGGCTCGTCGCTCCGCCTCGAAGACCGCGCCGTTGAAGGCATGCTCTTGAAGAAGTCGGCGGGTCGCGTCGTCTATAGGGAGATGAGCGCTCATGCCACAGGTTCTCCCATGGCCCCTACCACGCCCACAACCCCTCTCGATCAACTCGTGAGGGGGCCTGGCTGTGGGCAGGGTCGAAGTGTGGCAAGATGAACTCGTCCCTCGATCCGAAAGGCGAGACCATGACTCCCACCATCGCAACTCTTCGCAGCGCTCCGCTCTGGGCGGCTCTGACCGTCTCCATGGTCAGCGGCTGCTATGGCACGGTGCGCACGCGCCCCATGTACGTCCATCCCGTGGCCACGGCGACGGTGACGACGGGTCCGGCGTATCAGGATCAGGGCGTGGTCGTGTACGACGCACCGCCCCCGCCTCGCGCCGTGGTGACCGTGCGTCCCGCCGCGCCGGTCTACGGCGCAGTCTGGGTCGAGGGGCAGTGGCAATGGAATGGCGCCCAGTATGTCTGGGCCGAGGGCCACTGGATCGCGCCCCGCGCGGGCGCTGTCTACGTGCAGCCTCGCTGGGAGCGGCGCGGGCGTGGCTACGTCTACGTGCAGGGCACGTGGAACGCCGGGGGCGGCCACGGGAACGTCCAGCGGCGGCCGGTTCAGCAGCGTCGAGACAACCGCCACGACAATCGACGTCAACCGAACCGCGGGCGCACTCAGCAACAGGGCGGAAACGTCACGGTCCAGGTCCACTGAGCGCCCGGATTTGGAATGTAGGCGCGGTGGACAGCGTTTCGGCCTGATGTAACCCTGAGACTCGTTCGCGCGTCTCATTCAAGGGTAGCCGAACCTCCATTCCATGCGTCGCCGTCTACGTCAGAAGACCACCTGGGTCTTCCTCCTCGCCATGCTGGGCTCTCTGTCCGTGCATCTGCCGGTCTATGAGGTGCTGGGCAAGCTCGCGAAGGTGTTCGAGGCGCGTGACGCCCGGCGGGCGTCGTCGGAGACCACGATGGAGTTCGACGTGGCGGAGCCGCCCGAGGTCTCGCCCGAGGTCGACCAGACCCCGGATCCCGAGTCCGTCCCGCTTCCGGTGCTGCCCACGCCCGACTCGACCCAGCACCCGGCCGCGCCGGCGCATCCGGCGGTCACGCGCCAGCGTCCCACGCCGCCCGAGCCCGAGGCGCCCGCCCCCGAGGTCGTCCCCGCGCAGCCTACGCCCGAGCCGCCCCAGGTCGACACCACGAACCCCCAGGCGGTCCAGCAGCGCAGCGCCGATCCCAGCGTGGCGCCGCCGCCCGATGCGCGCTTCATCGCCCGCGAGAACAGCCGCGTCGACGAGGAGACGCAGGCGCGCCTGCGCAGCCTGACCCAGGACGCGCCCCAGACCAGCGCCGGTCGGCCGCACCAGAACAGCGAGGAGGAGGAGCCGGGCAACGCGGACGATCAGCAGAGCGCCGAGGCGCGCGATCGCGAGGGCAGCGACGCGCGACGGCCGACGCCCGAGGAGTCGCAGGAGCAGCGCCCCGTGCACGCGTCGACGACACCACCGCCCAACGTGGTGGCCGCCGGCGATGGTCGGGCCGAACAACGCGCTCGTGAAGCGCAGGCGCTGGCGCGGCAAGTGTCGCCCGCGGTCGAGCAGGAGCAAAGCGTTCAGATCAACGACGGGGACGGCAGCTTCACGGTCACGCTCCCGCGTGTGGCGCGAAGCGCGATCTCGCCGCTGGAGGGCGGCGAGCAAGCGCGTCGGCGTCAAGTGGCGGGCGAAGGACGCGGTCGCGGTCAGGACGGCCCCGATCTGCGCGTGGCCTGGTCACAGTTCGAGAACATCGCCGGCCGCGAACGGCTCGATCAGGACCGTGAGGCCTACCTCGCGGAGCGCCGCAGCCGTCAGCGAGGCTCGAGCCACGAGGCCCATTGGCGCGAGTTCCGCGCCGCGATGGAGAACTACGTGCCCGGCGTGCGCATGGGCAACCAGACCGCGCTGAACGCGGCGGCCTCACCCTTCGCCGAGTACATCGCCGCCGTCCACCGCCGCATCCACCCGCAATATGCGGAGCGCTTCCTCGCGGGTCTGCCGAGCTACAGCGACAACCCCTTCTCCGACAGTACCTTGATGACCAAGCTCGAGATCATCCTCGAGCGCGACGGGCGCGTGCATCGCATCGGCATCATCCGCACCAGCGGCTTCTTGCCCTTCGACTACGGCGCCTTCGCGGCCGTGATGCGCGCCCAGCCCTTCCCAGAGGCGCCCACGGAGATCCTGAGCGGCGACGGTCGCGTCTATCTGCGCTGGGGTTTCTATCGCAACGAGCGGCAGTGCGGCACGTTCAACGCCGAGCCCTACATCCTGCCCAATCCTCCGGACACGGCGACCTTGCCTGGTGGTCTGCGCGACACGCCCGCGGCCGGTGGCGTGATCCCCAGCGGCTCCACGCCGACCTGGGGTCGCCAGCACGAGCCCAGCGAAGGCGCACCCACCGAGGGCGCACCGACCGACGGCGCGCCCAGCGAAGGTCACGGCCCCGCTCCTCCGCCTGGGCACGAGGTCCCGACCGAGGGCACACCGCCGCACGAGCGCCCCGCCCCAGTCGCTGTCCCCGCCGGTGCCGCGCTGGGCTAGAGCACGCTAGCTCGCAGGGGTTCGAGTCCGCCTACGGGCGTCGGGTGCCGGTGACCGGGAAGCTGTGGTTGGCGCAGCCACCGAAGGAGCAGGAGAAGCCATCCGTGTCGATGTAGGTGGTGGTGAGCATGCCCGTGAAGTGGTCGGGGTCCGAGAACGTACCAGTGAGCGTGTAGTGCTCCTCGCAGCCGCCGGCGACCACGGTCTCGACCATGAAGTCCGCGCCGGTGGGCCGCGGCGTCTGGGTCATGGGCGCCCACGACGAGGTCATGGCGCTCACGCTGAGGATCGGCCCGGGACAGCTGAAGGTCACCTGAGAGACGTTGAAGTTGACCATGCCCAGCGCGCAGCTCCCGCTCGGCGCGGGCGTGATGTCGAAGACGCCATCACAGGGCGGCGCGGGCGCGGGGCACATGCACTCGGCGCGCGACGAGTCGCAGGCGAAGACGCACATGTCCGACGTGGTGTCGCAGCTGTCGAGGGTGCAGGCGTCCGAGTCGTCGCACGCGCGCGGCGCCGCGGCAGGCTCGCAACCGAATTCGACGGAGCAGGTCTCGATGCCGTTGCAGAAGTTGCCGTCGTCGCAGTCGGGGTCAGTCGTGCAGTCCGAGGAGGCGAAGCAGCCCGACGTGGTCGTGCAGCGCTCGCCGGCCGCGCAGCGCGCGTCGATGGCCGTGTGTCCGCAGGTGTTGTCCACGCCGCAGGTGTCGACCGTGCAAGCGAAGGTGTCGTCACAGTCGGCGTCCGTAGCGCAGCCCGTCGCCGTGGTGCAGCCCGTGGTGGCGTCGCCCGTGGCCGGATCGCAGGTCGATCCCGGGCCCGCGTCCGCGCAGCGCGCGTCGATGGCCATGTGACTGCACACGCCGCCCACGCCGCAGGTGTCGAGGGTGCAGCTCGCGCCGTCGTCGCAGTCCGCGTTGCTGGCGCAGCTCGGCATGTCGACGCAGCCGCGCCCGACCTCGCAGGTCTGGGGCGCAGTGCACAGCTCGTTCAAGGCCGCGTGCGTGCACACGCCGCCGACGCCGCAGGTGTCGACCGTGCACGGGAAGCCGTCGTCGCACTCCGCGTCGGACGAGCAGGTCGAACCGGTCCCCGAGTCTCCGCCCGCGGGACGGCGGTCGCCGCCGCAAGCGGTCAGGGCGAGGGCCACGAGGGCGGCCGACGTGAAAAGCAATGTCTGTCGCATCAGTGACTCCGCGCTCCGTAGAGGGTCGAATTTTGGTTCGGGCAGAAGGAACAGCCGCTGCTCATGGTGGCGGTCCACGTGCCCTCGAAGTCGTTCGAGTCGGTGAAGTGGCCCGTGAGCGTGTAGTCCGCGCAGCCTGGGTTGTTGGCGGTGACCGTGAAGTCGGCGCCCGTGGGGATCGGCGTCTGGCGAAGGCTCATCCAGTCGGCCTGAACGCGCAGCTCGCTCGCCGTGGTCGAGAAGACGATGCTGCCGAAGGAGTAGCTCGCCGTGCCACAGCCCAGGTTCGGGGCGGGCGCGACGATGAACGTGCCCGTGTAGTGCATGGTCGGATCGAAGGGCACGGCCGGCGTCCCGCTGTCCGTCACGGGCACGCCGGCGTCGCAGCCGTCGGCCAGAGTGTAGGTGCAGCCCTCTCCCGTGCTGGCGCTGGCCTCGTTGCACATGTCGACGGTGCAGGCGTTGCCGTCGTCGCAGCTGACGTCGCGCGTACGGACGCAGAACCCCATGCCCGCGCTGGTGACGCAGTTTTCCGGGCCATCGCAGTAGATGCCGTTGTCGCAGTCGGCGGCGACGGAGCAGCCCGAGGTGGTGCAGCCACGCACGGCGTCGCAATGCTCTGCCGCGGCGCAGAAGGAGTCTTCGGGCAAGTTGCGGCACAAGCCGCCGACGCCGCAGGAGTCGATGGTGCAGGCGTTGGTGTCGTCGCACTCCGAGTCGCTCGCACAGTTCATCCCGGGCCCGGTGTCGACGGTGGCGTCGGACCCGCGCGCGTCGGCGCTGGCGTCGTGACCACCGGCGTCGCCCGCGTGGCGGCTGCCGCCACCGCCGGAGCAGGCCATCAGCCCCAGAGCGAGGCACGCCAGAGCCCTCGAGACTCGTCGATCTCGCGCTCGCTTCATCGACGCCTCCAGGCGAGCAGGCCGAGCAGGCCCAGTGCCAACCAACCCGAAGCGTTCGCGTTCGCGCGGCCGCCCAGAGCGCAGCCTCCGCCGCCGCTGCCGATGAGGCCGCCATCCGTCGTGGTACTCGCGTCCGCCGCCGCGGCGTCTCCGCCCGTGCTCGCGTCGTCGACGGAGGCATCGACGCCCGCGTCGCTCGAGCCCGCGTCCGCCACACCCCCGTCGGGGGCGGGCGCGGAGGAGGGCGAGATGGAGAGGCGGATGGCCCAGTCGCCGCCGATGCCGAAGCCGGGCTCCTCGTTCCAGAACCAACCGAGGCCCAGGGCGTAGCCGAAGTCGTTCTCGGGGGCGACCACGCCGTCGTCGTCACGGATGGGGAAGGCCGCGGGCGAGGCGTTGCCGGCCGCGACGCACGAGGCGCTGCGATCGGTGGCGTCGGGCTTCAGCGTGATCACCACGCGCAGGTAGGTTTCTCCGGCGTCCACCACGATGGGTGCGTCCATGTCGTCGACCAGCATCAGCTCGTTGAAGGCCGCCATGTAGGCCAGTGAGCCTGGCGCGTCGGAGGCGCTGCGCGTGAGCGGGATGTCCACGCCGGCCCAGACCAGGCTCTCGCTGGCGTTCCACGCGCCGTCCGCGGGCAGATCGCGGATGCTACCGGTGGGCGCTTCGGAGCCCGCCCAGACCTCGAGGTCCACGTTGGCGTTGCCGGCCACGGCTTCGCCCGCGCAGGTGTAGCTGCCGCCGCTGCCCGTGACGCGAGCGTTCGCGACCGCCACCAGCACCGAGCGCAGCGTGAGCGGGAAGTCGGTCGGCACGAGCCCTCGCGCGGGCGCCGGCAGGTCGCGAAAGACGACGCCGTAGCGCTCCGTGGCGCAGAAGCCGCAGGTGATGGCGACCGGGGAGTCCCCCCCCAGGGTGTCGTGGGCGACCGTGACCTGAGCCGAGGCGGGCGCGGCCAGGAGCAGCGCGGCCAGTGTGAGAAGAGCCATCAAGCGAATCATGGCGCTCAGGATAACCGAAAATCTCCGGATCGCGGACCCCTGCCTCACTCAGGGCCGCTGTTCCCCGCAGCGCGCCCCTGCCGGAGTCCCCTCGCGTTCACGGTGCCGAGCGCTTGCTAGTGACGAAAGTGACGAGGAGCGTCCCCGATGACGCTGGCCCGCGCTGGCTGGCGACGCCATGCTCCGGGCGTGTCCGTTGACGCCGACCTGCCTCCCGATCTCGCGCTGGCTGCCGAGCTGCGCGCGCGCGCCTCGGCCGAGGGCTTCGCCAAGGTGGGCTTCGCGCGGGCGGAGGCTTTGGGCGAGGAGGCCGTGCACCTGCGGGAGTTCCTGGCCGCGGGCCGACATGGCTCGATGGACTGGATGGCCCGCACCGAGCAGGTCCGCGCCGATCCGCGTCACGAGGGCATGGTGCCCGAGGCGCGCAGCGTGATCGTGCTGGCCTCCGCCTACGCGCGCTCGGCGGAGGAGGTGGGACCGAGCCCCGGCCGCGTCGCTCGCTACGCGCGCGGACGCGACTACCACAACGTGCTCAAGCGACCGCTGCGGCGGCTGGAGCGCTGGCTTCAGGAGCGGGGCTACGCCACGCGCCACTCCATCGACTCGCGGCCCGTCTTCGAGCGCGCCTGGGCGGCTCGTGCGGGCGTCGGCTTCGTGGGTAAGAACGCCTGCCTGATCGTGCCCGGCGTGGGCTCCCACGTCTTCTTGTCGACGCTCGTGACCGCCGCGCCGTTGCCCGCGGATGAGCCCATGGCCGAGCGCTGCGGCGCGTGTCGCGCTTGTCTCGACGCCTGCCCGACGCAGGCCTTCGTGGCGCCACGAGTGCTCGACGCGCGCCGCTGCGTCTCCTACCTGACCATCGAGCACGCGGGCTCCATCGACGAAGACCTGCGCGCCGGTGTCGGCCCCTGGTTCCTCGGCTGCGACGCCTGTCAGGACGTCTGCCCCTACAATCGTGGGCGCTTGCCCGAGGCCGACGCGACCTCGCCTTATCGCGCGGACGAGCGCTGGCAGAATCTCTCGGCCGCGGACGTCCTGAGCATGGACGACGCGGCGTACCTTGCCTTCTCCGAGGGCAGCCCCGCGCGTCGCCTGGGTCGCGAGCGCGCCGCGCGCAACGCCGCCCTGAACCTGGGCAACAGCGGCGACAAGCGGCACCTGCCCGTGCTGCGCGAGGCCAGCGCCGATCCCAGCCCGGTCGTGCGCGAAGCCGTGGCCTGGGCCATGGCGCGGCTCGAGGGCCAGTGAGCTCGCGCGGGGCGGCTCAGCCTTGCGCGTCGGGATCCGTGGCGTAGCCCTTGGCGTCGCCGTGCGGTCGATCGACTGCGTGCTTGGCGTCCGGATCGTCGCCCTCGGGATGCACTTCGCGCACGTGACGCTCGAGCTCGAGCAAGAGGGGCTCGAGTCCTTCCCGCGTCGCCGCGCTGAAGGCGTAGAGCGTGATGCCCTGCGCCGCGAGGGCGCTCCTCAGCTCGGGCTCGATCTCCCGCACCTCGGGCAGATCCATCTTGCTCAGAGCGATCACGGAGGGACGCTTGGCGAGGTTCTCGTCGAAGCGGAGCAGCTCGTGCTCGAGCGTCGCGAGGTCCTTGAGCGGCTCGCGCTCGGGGTCGGGATCCAGGGTAAGCACATGGAGCAGCACGCGCGTGCGCTCGACGTGGCGCAGGAAGCGCAGACCCAGGCCCGCGCCCTCGGCGGCGCCCTCGATGATGCCAGGGATGTCGGCGATGACGAAGCTGCGCTCGTCGCCCAAGGAGGCCACGCCGAGGTTCGGCACCAGAGTGGTGAAGGGGTAGTCCGCGATCTTGGGTCGCGCGCGCGAGACTGCGGCGATGAACGTGCTCTTGCCCACGTTGGGGAAGCCGACCACGCCCACGTCCGCCATCAGCTTGAGCTCGAGGCGCAGGCGCAGCGCGTCGCCCTCCTCGCCGGGATCGGCGCGTCGCGGGCCGCGATCCCAGGGCGTCGCGAAGCGCATGTTGCCGCGTCCGCCCTTGCCGCCCTTGGCGATCAACAGACGCTGTCCGTCCTCCGCCAGATCCGCCAGGAGCACGCCGCTCTCGGCGTCGAAGACCTGCGTGCCGACGGGCACACCCACGACCACGTCCTGCCCGCCCGCGCCGAACTGATCGCGCCCGCGTCCCGGCTCGCCATCTTCGGCCGCGACCAGGCGTCGGTAGCGCAGGTCGAGCAGCGTGCCCAGGCGTGAGCGCGCCTCGAGGTAGGCGTCGCCGCCATCGCCTCCGTCGCCGCCCGAGGGACCGCCGAGGGGCAGGAACTTCTCGCGACGGAACGCCACGGCGCCGCGACCACCCTTGCCACCACGGATCTCGAATTCGACTTGATCGACGAACGCCACGACCGAGGCGTACGGCGGCGGAAGGCACGGAGCAAGTGATCGCGCGGGCTGCCTTGGCATATGCTCCGCCGATGCCGCATCGGCGAGCCTCCCTTTCGACTCCGCGTGATCACGTCCGGGGTGGGTTGTGTGGTACGGGCCTCGTCCTCCTGCTGTTGGCGCTCGGGTCGCCCCTCGCCGTGCGCGCCCAGACCATCACCGACAACGACTTCGAGGTCGACGCCGTGGATGGTCCGGTCCTCGGGTCCAGCCGCGAGGTCGGCATGGGCGGCGCGTACACGGCGCTGGCCTCCGGTGCCGCGGGCGCGCCCTTCAACCCCGCGGCCTTCGCGTCCCGCGAGCTCTACGAGTACGAACCCTGGGCCTGGGACATCGCCTTCAGCTGGTTCTTCCCCGGCGTCGGCGGCGCCAACGACTTCTTCGACAACGGCCGTCGAGGCGTCGACACCTCGGGCTTCCAGTTCATCGACATCGGCGGGCGCATCCAGTTCAAGGAGGGCGGCGCGGGCGTGCTGGTGCGCACGCTCAACTACCACGTCCCCTTCGACGCGAGCACCCGCTTCGACGTCAACTTGATCACCGCGCACGGCGGCCTGGCCTATGGCCTCTTGGACGGACAGCTCACCATCGGTCTGGGCGTGCGCGTGGCCGACATGAGCGTCGCGCTGGTTCACCTCGACTCTCGCGCGGCGGCGAACGACAAGCTGATCTCCTTCACGGGCTTGGGGGGCGAGGCCGGGTTCATCCTCGGACTCACGTCCATGCCCTTTCGCATCGGTGCCACCGTGCGCATGCCGGTGGATTCGCGCGTGGCGCCCGATGACCCGAGCGCGGGGACGACCGACGTGTCCGGGATCCTCTTGCCTCGCACTGTGCATCTGCCCTGGGAGGTCGAGGCGGGCATCGCCTGGCAGCTTGGTCCCAAGCCCCTCAACGCGCGCTTCTTTCGCTACAAGCGCGTGGTGCCGCGCGTGCTGGGGCAGCTCTCGGGGCGCGAGGGCGCGGACGCCGCCGCCGCCGAGGCGCAGGACGAAGTGGAGCATGAGGCCTACGTGCGCAGGCGCTCCCTCGAGCGCCGATACGTGCTCCTCAGCGCCAGCTTGCTCTTCATCGGCAGCACGAGCGATGGCGTGGGCATCGACGCCTTCCTCGAGCAGCAGCGTCGCACCCGTGGCCGCAACATCTCCTTCAGCCTGCGCCTCGGAGCCGAGGCCGAGATCGTGCCCGACTGGGTGAAGCTGCGCGCGGGCTTCTACATCGAGCCGGCGCGGCAGACCGGGGTCGCGCCCCGACCGCACGTCACCGTCGGCACGGATGTGCGCCTCTTCACCCTCTTCGGCACCACCGTGCGCGGCACCTTCACCCTCGATGGCGCGCCCCGCTACGCTGACGTGGGCGTGGGTGTGGGCGTCTGGCATTGAGCCGCAGCCGAGGCCCCACACGAGCCTCCGCAGGCCCGATTCCGGTCCGAGTCAGGCCATGAAGCTGCGCGTGGCTCAAGCGAGCCCCAGCGCGTACACTCGGCCGCGATGTCCGCTGGCAAGGAACGAACAGCCCTGGGGGTCGCACGCGCGCGCTTCGTCGAGGGGCTCTCTCGCAAAGGCAAGGAGCTCTCGGGAGCCCTGGCGTTGGTGGCGAGCACGCCGGAAGAGGCGCGTCCCCGCGACGCCCTGAGGAGACGACTTCAGGCGCTCTACGCCTCGGCCCAGGTCTTTCGCGTCGAGGCTCTGGCCAGCGCCCTCGGCGAGTCCATCGAGCGCCTCGACGCCGCCGCCAAGGCAGGCGCGGAGATGTCCTCGGACGACCTCGACGCGTTGGCGCATCTGGCCGCCACGCTGCCTGCGCTCGCGGGCGCTCCCCAACCCGAGCGAGCGTCCGTCGCGGCCCCGAAGGACGTGGTCATCCCCCGTCCGCCGGGCGCGGCCGCGCCGGGCGCGCACGCGCCCGTCACAGGCGACGTCCCCGTGCCCAAGGCCGCCCCCGTGCCCCGCCTCGATGGCAGCCCGAGCTCGCCCCCCATCGACAGCGCCAAGGCCACGCCGCCGGGCCGACCGGCCGGCCTCGGCGATCCCCTCGCGCCCGTGATCTCCGTGCTCGTGCTCGACGACGCGCCGACCGTGGCCTCCCTGCGCGCGCTCTTGCCCGCCGGCCGCTACGAGGTCATCGGCAGCGCGGACGCGGAGGACGCCGTGGCGCTCGCCCAGAGCTTGGCGCCCGACGTGATCCTCGCCGACTGCGCTCTGGCCCTCGGGCCTGGCGTCGATCTCATCGGTCGCCTGCGCGCCGATCCGCTCACGGACTTCGTGCCCCTCGTGCTCCTGCATGCGGCCGCTGCGCCTCTCGATCCGGTCTCCGTGCGCGAGGCCGGCGCCGACGAGGCGCTGGGCAAACCCGTCGAGGCGGTGAGCCTGGTCGCGCTGCTCGAGCGCCTGACCGATCTTGGTTCGCGTCCGGCCTTCGCCGTGCTCGGCGACCTGTCGGTGGAGGAGCTCTCGGAGCGCCTGGCGCTGGAGCTGCGGCGTGGGTTGAGCGAGGCGGTGTCGCGTGGCGCCGACATCAAGGTGCCCATCGGTGACGGCTCCGAGCTCTTGGCCGCGACCTGGTCCACCATCGGTCGCGTGCGCGCGTGGGTCTCGGAGCGCTCTGGCGGACGCGTGCACTTCGAGGATCCCGTGGGACGTCGCGGTCCCGCGCTGGTCTCCCTGGGCGAAGAGGCCGACGAGGACGCCACCGTCGGCAACATCTCGCTCGCGGGCGTGCGCGCCATCGTATGCGACGACGATCCGGCCGTGACCTGGTTCTTCGCCGGCCTTCTGCGCGAGGCGGGCGCCGTGGTGGAGGAGGCGGAGGATGGCCTCGAGGCGCTCGAAGCGGCTCGACGCGAGCGCCCCGACGTGGTGCTCAGCGACATCCTGATGCCCCGCATGGACGGACTCGCCCTGTGCCGCGAGATGGGGCGCGATCCGATCCTTGCGGACGTGCCCGTGATCCTCCTCTCCTGGAAGGAAGACTACCTCTCCCGCATGCGCGAGCTGCGCTCCGGTGCCCGCGGTTATCTGCGCAAGGAAGAGGGTGCCGGTCGCATCCTGGAGAAGCTGCGCGAGGTGCTGCGACCGCGCGCCATGCTCGAGGAGCGACTGCGCGCCGGGGGCGAAGTGCGTGGCCGCCTCGAGGGGTTGGGCATGCTGCCGCTCCTGCGCGTCGTGGCCAAGGCCCGTCCCGACGCGCGCGTGACCGTGCGCGACGCCTGGAACCTCTTCGAGCTGGAGATGCGCGACGGCTCCGCGCGGGACGTGAATCGCACGGCGCGCGATGGAGGCTTCGCTCGGGGTGAGCGAGCCTTGCTCGAGTTGCTCGGCGTCGGAGCCGGTCGCTACACCATCGAGGAGCGCGACGCGCCCGCCCGCGCGACCATCCCGCCCTCGTCCACGCCCAGCATCGAGGAGGCGGCGCTGCGCTTGGCCGCTCGCGTCGACGCCGTCTCGGGCAAGGGCCTGTTGCGCGCCGCGCGCCTCGAATTCGACGAAGACCTGCTCGCCGCATCCCTCGCCGCGTCCCCCGCCAGCGTGGGTGAGGCGGTCGAGGCCGCCCAAGCGCGAGGACCCCGCGCGTGCTTGGGCGCGGCGGAGGTGTCTCCCGAGACCCTCGAGTCCTGCCTGGTCGATCTGGCCCGACGTGGCGTACTCATCGGCGTCTACGGCGAAGAGGGCGAGGATCGCATCGCCGAGGCGCTCGCCGCTCGTGGCGGACACGTCTCGGGGCTCGACCGCAAACCGCCCGCGCCCGCCTCGAGCTTCACTGCTGTCTCGAGTCTCACTGCTGTCTCGAGTCTCACTGCTGTCTCGAGTCTCACTGCTGTCTCGAGTCTCACTGCTGTCTCGAGTCTCACTGCTGTCTCGAGTCTCACTGCTGTCTCGGAAAAGGGCTCGGCCCGCGCCGAAGACGAGGCCGCGAACGAGCTCGACTGGCTGCCCAACGAGGAGAGCACGGGAGACATCGTCCAGGCTGCGCATCGCATGGCGTCGACGCCCCGTGACCAGTTTCGGGTCGAAGACGACGAGGACGACGACCAGGTTCAGGATTCGTCCGACGCGGACGAGTTCGATCCGGAGTACGACGAGGACGCCTTGCTGGGCGCGGATCTGGACGACGATCTGGATCTCGAGCCCTTCGCCACAGCACCGATGGCGCCCGACGCGCCAGGCGCCGAGCCCCAGGCGCCGTCACCCCAGGAGCCCGCCGCGGCGGGGCCGCTCTCCTGGCTGCTGCTGCTCCTCGCGCTCTTTGCCGTCGGCTACCTCGGCTTTCAGCTCTTCGAGCGCCTGATCGCCAACGCTCCCGAGTCCGACACGGGCTCCACGGTGGCGCCGCCTGCCATGGCCCACCCCGTGCCCCCGGTTCGTCGTGTGAGCCCGCCGCCAGCGCGCCCCCAAGCTCCTGGCGCCAAGGTCATGCCCTCCAAGCTGCTGCGGCCGAATTCTCCCGCTCCCGTCGACCCAGGCGCTGACGCCATCCCCGCCACACCCCTAGGCCCCGCCTCGGCGACCGCCGGACTGGCGCGCTCCCTGGCCTTCGCCCAGGGGGTGCCCCACATCATGGACGCTGGCGTCGCGGTGCCGCCCGGACGGGGGCTCCTGGTCGTGGCCGCGCCCCCGGACGGATCGCCCACCGACCTCTTCGTCGACGACCAGCGCATCGGTCGTCTGCCCCGTAGTCTCGCCGTCACGCCCGGGCGCCACGAGCTGAGTTTCCGAGGCGGTGCCGGCACACATTTCCGTGTAGTCACTGCCGCAGCGGGCGAAACACGGATCGTGACCGCTCCCTGATTGTGGATGACTTCCGGGCCGCTTTCGTCCCCGAAGGGCATGCGGCGGGAAGTCTCGACGCCGGGCGTTTGTTTGACCCTGGATCCAGCGGCGTGCTAGCTCGGCCATGGCGGCGATCGGGCGAGATCTCCGCTCTGCGGACTCACCTCCGGGAGGATTGATGCGAAAGTACGGGATCTTGGCCAGCGCGCTGCTGCTCCTCGGGGCCTGCGGCGGCGGCGATCACGCGGCTGCGGCCGGCGACGATGCACCGAACTCGGGCGGTACGGGCGCGGCCGGCGGAGCGGCGAACTCCGCGACGTTTGCGGGCCTGACCGCGCAGCTCGACCTGTTGAACCTCGCTCACCTGGCGGACGTGGATCACCAGGGCCTGTTCATCGACTTCGGCACCCGCGCCCAGTCCAAGTACACGGGCGGCGATTGGCGAAGCGGCTGGGGCAGTCGATCCGCCGACGGAGACACGACCTTCGCTCGCGTGGGCCGTCGTGGCCGCGTCTGGTTCTGGGCCGACGCGCCCGGCCCGATGGTGGCGCGCCTGCGCATTCGCAAGGTCGCCACGCGCGCGCTCACGCCCTACATCAACAACTCGCAGATCCAATCCGTCTTCCTCGAGGACCAGCCCGGCTTCCAGACCGTCGACATCGCCTTGCCCGCCGCCCAGGTGCAGCGCGGTGAGAACTACTTCCTGCTCTCCTTCGGCGACGCCAACCAGGTGGACGGCGAAGAGGTCTCGGCCGAGGTCGCCTCGATCCGCTTCGTGAAGGGCGCGACCGTCCCCGCCGGTGAGTACGACGCGCCCGTCTGGGACAGCTTCCGCGCCACCGTCGACCTCGGCGGCCAGGAGCGTCCGGCGTTGACCGTCCACGCGCCCGCCACCATCAGCTACTTCGTCGAGATCCCCGCGGGCGGAAAGCTCGGCTTCTCGCTCGGCCACGAGGGCGCGGGCAACGTGCCTGTCAAGGTCTTCCTCACCCCAGAGGGTGGTCAACGAACGCAGATCTTCAGCGGCCAGGCCGGCGGGCATTGGAACGATCAGGCTCTCGATCTCTCGGCCCACGCTGGCGCGATCGCGCGTGTGGAATTCGTGGCCGAGGGCGCCGCTCCGGGCCGCGTGGCCTTCGCCCAGCCGGGCCTCTTGATGCCGGAGCAGACGCCGCCACCGCGCGTGGAGCCGGCGCGAAACGTCATCGTCTTGCTGATCGACACGCTGCGCGCCGACAAGCTGAAGCCCTACAACACGCACAGCCGCGTGCGCACGCCCGTGCTCGACCACTTCGCCTCCGAGGGTGCGCTCTTCGAACGCGCGCAAGCCGAGGAGAACTGGACCAAGCCCTCCTGCGCTTCGGTCCTCACGGGCCTCAGCCCGCTCACGCATCACGCCAACACCGACTCCGCGCGTCTGCCCGCGGCCGTGACCATGCTCAGCGAGCACCTCGGCACCAACGGCTTCCGCACGGCGATGTTCAGCGCCAACGGCTACGTCTCGGACCGCTTCGGCTTCGACCAGGGCTGGGACCACTACACGAACTACATTCGCGAGAACAAGAGCACGCTGGCCGCCAACGTCTTCCGCGAGGCGGGCGATTGGATCGAGCACAACAAGAGCCAGCGCTTCTTCACCTACATCCAGACCATCGATCCCCACGTCCCCTACGATCCGCCGGACGAGTACCTGCACATGTACGACCCGAGCGACTACTCGGGGCAGGTGCGCAACCGCATGACGGCGGACCTGCTCGAGCAGGCCAAGCGGAACCCGCCCCAGGTGACCTTCTCGCCCGAAGACGTGCGCCACCTCGAGGCGCTCCACGACGGCGAGATCAGCTACCACGATCACGAGCTCGGCGCGTTCATCGAACGCCTCAAATCCCTCGGCGTCTGGGACAACACGCTCTTCGTGGTGGTCGCCGATCACGGCGAGGAGTTCAACGACCACGGCTCCTGGGGACACGGCCACTCCGTGTATCAGGAGCTGCTCCACGTGCCGCTGATGTTCCGCTACCCGGGCGCGATCCACGCGCAGCGCGTCCCCAGCGTCGTGAGCAGCATGAGCATCCCGGCGACCGTCACCGCGCTAGTGGGCACGCCGGCCCTGCCCGCGGACGAAGGCACGAGCTTGCTGCCCCAGATGCAGGGTCAGGTTCCAGTCGGACCTCAGGTGGCGTTCAGCAACTTCCAGGACGACCGGCGCGTGATCACCAGTAGCCGCTTCAAGTTCATCGTGCGCGGCAACCTCACGGCGACGCTCTTCGATCTGCAGCAAGATCCGGGTGAGCGTCACCAGCTCGAAGCCGGCCATTCGTCCATCGCTCGCCGCTACCTGCGCGTGCTCCTCGGCCAGTACCTGGGCGCGACCGACCGCCGTCATTGGCTCTCGCCCGACCAGGGTGCCGGCACCCAGCTCCAGCGTGAGGACGCCACCATGGACGACACCATCCGCGCGCAGCTGCGAGCCCTCGGTTACGCGAACTGAGAGACCGAGCCTCCTCCGCGAGCGCTGCGTCGACGATGACCCGCCGGGCCGCGTGACTCACTCGCGCGGCGGCGGGACGGTGGACGGACGTTCGAGGGGCAGCAGCATCTCGACCTCCGTGCCCTGCTCCTGCCGACTCTTGATCTGCATCTCACCGCCGTGGGCGCGAACCACGCGATTGACGATCGCGAGCCCGAGGCCCGTGCCGGAAGGACGCGTGGTGAAGAAGGGATCGAGGGCGCGCTTGCGCACCTGCGTGTCCATGCCCTCGCCCGAGTCCGAGAACACGAGCTTCACGGCCGGGTCGCCCCCGGGTAGCTCGGCCAGGCTCGCGGAGATGGAGAGTTCGCCCGAGCCGTCCATGGCGTCGAGCGCGTTGTCCACGACGTTGGCCAGGGCTCGCTCGAGCAAGGTGGCGTCGCCCGAGAACTCCCGAGGCGCGCCCTCGAGCTCCAAGCGGAAGCTGACGCCCTGACCCAGGGCGGGCGCACGTCGCGCCAGATCGACGGCGCGGTCGAGCAGCTCCGCCAGATCCACCGCCGCCGCCTGCGGTTCCAAAGGCTTGGCGTAGGCCAGCAGGTCGTTGACCAGCCGGTTCAAGCGATCGCTCTCCTCGTCCAGGATTCCCAGCAGGGTTGCGGCGCTCTCGGCCGGGAGCTCGGGTCGCCGCAGCGCGCTGGTCGCGTTCTTGAGCACGGCCAGAGGGTTCCTCACCTCGTGGGCGATCACCGCGGAGAGTTCGCCCACGGCTGCGAGCTGCTCCTTGTGGACCAAGGCCTCCTGCGCGAGGCGCAGCTCGGCGTAGCTCTGTCGGAGCGCGCGCGTGCGCTGCATCAGCTCGTCTCCCGTGCGCACGAGGCGTCGCATCAACACGAAGCTCACGCCCATGGAGCCGATCACGGTGGCGTGCCCGAAGACCAGAGGCAGCGGCATGTCGCCAGCACGCACCACCGTGTCCCAGACGAAGGCCACCACCGGGATGCTCGTGGTCGTCGCGGCGACGGTCGCGTCGGATCGCAGCCGCGAATTGCGCATCTCGCGCACGGCCAAGAAGGAGAGGGTCACGGCTCCCGCGGACCAGGCGATGGCGATGGGTGTGAGCGCGGGCCGCAGGGTCGCAGCCGCGACGCGCGCGGGGTCGACGAAGAGCCCGGCGAGGACCATCACCAAGCCCAGACCCGCCCAGGCCCTCGCGGCCACGACCTGCCCGCGCGACTCGACGCCCGCCAGATCGCCGCCGAAGCGCACGAAGGCGTGCAGCGCGAGCATCAGCCCACTGAACTCCACCTGCACGGCGAGGGCCGCGTCCGCCGGCGTCACGGCCAGGCAGAGCCGACTGTCGCCGTAGCAATAGAGCGCCCACGCGACGGACAGGGTGGCGAAGCTCGCGAGCTCGGGCGCCTTCGGCGTGCGGAGATAGAGCACGGCGTAGGACAGGCCCGCGAAGACGTGAACCGCCGTCTCCGACAGCGCGATCACGGCCGCGAAGTTCACGACGAGAACCCGCGGATGGTGCTGAGGTCCGACTCGCGTCGCTCGCCCCGGGGCGGCGGCAGCAAGCTCGGACGCTCGAGGGGGAGGCGGATGGTCACGCTCGTTCCGGCGCCGTAGCTGCTCTCGATCTCCACCCGACCGCCGTGGTTGCGCACGACGCGTTCCACGATGGCGAGGCCCAGTCCCGTGCCCGCCGGTCGCGTGGTGAAGAAGGGCGCCGTCGCCTTGTTGCGCACGAGCGTGTCCATGCCCTCGCCCTCGTCGGTGAAGGTCAAAGCGAGCGCAGGCCGACCGTCGATCTCGCTCGCGGACACGCGGATGGTCAACGTGCCGCCATCGGGCATGGCCAGGAGCGCGTTGTCGATCACGTTCACGAGCGCGTGGCGCAACAGATCGGCGTCGCCCCGCAGCGTGGCCGGTCCTTCGGCCAGGTCGAGGTCGAAGCGGACGAGCTCGGGGTGTGCCGCGCCATGGCGTGCCCGCTCCACCGCGCGCTGCACCAGCGCCGCGACGCCCACCTCCTCACTGCGTGGCGTGACGGGCCGCGCGTAGGCCAGGAGATCGTGCATGAGTCGGTTGAGGCGATCCGTCTCCTCGTCGAGGATGTCGAGCAGCGTGCGCCGATCCTCGTCCCGCAAGGTCGGCCGCCTGAGGCCCGAGATCGCGTTCTTGATCACCGCCAGCGGGTTGCGCACCTCGTGGGCGATCACGGCGGAGAGCTCGCCGACCGCCGCCAGCTGTTCCTTCGTCACCAACAGCTCCTGCGTCATGTGCAGGTCCTGCGTGCTCGTCTCGAGCTCCACCGTGCGCGTCGCGAGATCTTGCCCCGCGCGCATGAAGCGCCCGAGCAGCGCGTAGCTCATGGCGCCCACCGTGAGCATGGACGTGTGCTCCAGCAGGTACATGCCCCGCGTCACGCCAAAGCGGATCAACGCATCGTGCACCGTGCACGCGAGCGCGATGGCCAAGGAGATCATCACCAGACGTAGCTCCCGGTCGCCGCGCCCCGCGGACCAGGTGCGCGCCAGGGCCCAGAAGGCGATGCCCGCCGTCACCGTCATCATCAGCTGGCCCACCGGGCTGACGTGCACGAGGCCGGGTACGGCTCCCGAGCCGAAGCCGATTCCAATCGGCGTGTACTCAGTGCCGAGCCCGGCGGCGACGATCCCGATGCTGACGAAGGCTACGCCGTAGACGAAGCGACGCGCGGGAACGGGGCGCTCCGCCAGCGCGTGGCAGAAGTCGACGAAGAAGGGGGCCAGGGCTGCGGTGGCGATCTGCGAGACGCGCAGCATCTCCCGCGCGTCGGTGGGGTCCGTGGCCGTGAGCAGCGAGGCATCGGCCAGGGAGTCCACCGCGAGCGTGGCCAGGATGAGCGCGAAGTACAGGTACTCTCGATCCGAGCGCCTGTGGGCCCAGAGCGTGCCGTAGTACAGGGCCACGTAGGCGTAGACGGCAGCCCAGGCGACCGTCAGCGTCGAGATCGGGCCCATGGTCGGGCAGCATACGCCAACGCCAAGCCCCGTGGAATGCGCGCCTTTTCTTCACCCCGCCTGGCGGTGAGAAGGCCAGGCTCGGGGCCCCCATGCGCTCCAGGCGTGCTACCGTGCGCCGTTCATGCTTTCTCGGCTCCGTTCGTTCCTCGCGCTCCTCCTTCTCGTGGGCGCCTCCGCGTGCGGCTCCGGCCACGCGGACGTGGACTCCGGCACGGCCGTGGACGCGGGGATGCGCGACGCCCAGCCGTCCGACGCCGGCCGCGTCGACGCCCAGGCGGTCTGTTCTCCCGCCTGCCCGGCCACCGAACTCTGCTGCGCGGATAGCCACGGCGACGGTCGTTGCATCAACCCCCGCGAGGACGTCGAGAATTGCGGCGGCTGTGGGAAGACCTGCCTGGGAGGGAAGGGCACCGCCTGCGTGCTCGGCTCCTGCGTGTGCGGGCGCGTGGACTTCGGCTGTCTGGGCACCGATGAGAGCCTCTGCTGTCCAGCGCGGACGACGGACGGTCTGCCCTACTGCGCCAACCTGCGCACCGACGGCGACGACTGCGGAGCCTGTGGCGCGGCCTGCGACATCGACCAGGCGAATATGTGCGCCGAGACGCTCTGTGTGTGCGGCGCCGCGCGCGGACCGTGCACGGGAGCGCCGGATTCGCGCTGCTGCTCCGATGGGCTGGGCGCCGCGTTCTGCGTGGACACGACGTCGGACACGGATCACTGCGGCTCGTGCGGGAATCGCTGCGGCTTCGGCGAGACGTGTATGGACGGTCTCTGCACGCTGGGCGTGGCATGTCCCAGCGGCTGCTCCGGCACGGGGATCTGCTGTCACGGTGTGTGCTGTGTTCGCGCGGCGTGCGCGCGCGACGCCTGTGGGTCCGGCGCGGACGCGGGTGTGACGGACACAGGTGTGACGGACACAGGTGTGACGGACACAGGTGTGACGGACACAGGTGTGACGGACACAGGTGTGACGGACACAGGTGTGACGGACACAGGTGTGACGGACACAGGTGTGGTGGCCAACGACGGGATGTGGCTTTGGCTCGGGAGGTGTGCATGAGCGTGACGAAGGTGCGCTACTTGATCGTGGGCGCGGGGATCTCGGGCCTGGCCTTCGCGGACCGCGTGCGGGACGACGACTACCTCGTGCTCGAGGCCGCCGCCGAGATCGGGGGCTACTGCAAGACCGTCGCTCAGGACGGCTTCGTGTGGGACTACTCGGGTCACTTCTTCCATTTTCGCCATCCGGAGATCGAGCGCGAGCTTGCCGCGCGCATGCGGGACCAGCGCATCGTCACGGTGCGCAAGGACAGCCGCATCCGCTTCGGTGACGGCTACGTGGACTTCCCCTTCCAGAAGAACATCCACCAGCTCCCGCGCGAGGATTTCCTGGCCTGCCTCGTCGATCTGCACTTTCGCGATCAGGCACCAGCGCAGAACTTCCGCGAGATGCTGTACGCGCGCTTCGGGCGCGGCATCGCCGAGCGCTTCCTCGTGCCCTACAACGAGAAGCTCTACGCCACGGACTTGGCCACGCTCGATGCCGAGGCGATGGGACGCTTCTTTCCCTACGCGGACGAAGACGAGATCATCCGAAACTTCACCGCCGCCGACAACGCCAGCTACAACGCGACCTTCACCTATCCTGAAGGCGGCGCGATTCAATACGTGCACGCGCTGGCCTCGGAGCTCGATCCAGCCCGCATTCGCACGGGCGAGCCCGTCGTCGCCATCGACCCCCGCGCTCGACGCGCGACCACCCCAAAGGGTGAGATCGAGTTCGAGTACCTGATAAGCTCGGCGCCCTTCGACAAGCTCTTGCAGCTCGCCAAGGTCGACTTCGACCCCAGCATCTACACCGCCAACCAGGTAGAGATCTTCAACCTGGGCTTCGACGCCAAGGGCCCGGAGGACGTGCACTGGATCTACTATCCGCAGCGCGACCTGCCCTTCTACCGCGTCGGCTTCTACGACAACATCATGGGCACGTCGCGCATGAGCTTGTACGTCGAGATCGGGCGGCCGCCGGAGTACGAGCTCGATCCCACGCGCGTCGACGAGACGCTCTCGCAGGTGCTCGATGGACTTTCGCGTGCCGGCGTGACCACGGATCAGAAGCTAGTCTCGAGCCACCACGTCTTGCTCGATCCTGCCTACGTGCACATCACACGCGCCTCCCGCGCGGACGTGGCCCACAAGAAGCGCATCCTGGGCAGCCGGGGCATCTACTCCCTCGGCCGCTACGGCGGTTGGACCTACTGCGCCATCGAAGACAACATCGTCGAAGCGCGCGAACTGGCCGCCGCGCTCACGGCGTTCTAGGCGCCGCGTCCGTCGCTGCGTCGCTCCTCATCGCTGCGTCGGTCCTCATCGCTGCGTCGGTCGTCGCGCTGGTCGTCGCGCTGGTCGTCTCCGTCGTGCTGGCCGGTACGAGCAAGGCGTGGTCCAGCTCGAGGCGCACCTCGTCGTCGGCGCCGTCGAGCTCCAGATAGATCGAGCCACCGTTCAACGTCGTCGCCGGCAGGGGCAGGCGGTGGCTCATCCACTGCCCGTCGACGGGGATCGTCGTCTGAACGCCGCCCAGGTGGAGCGTGACGTTCGCGGCGTGGTCGTCGTCCGCTCGCCGTAGGCGCAGCAAGAGCTGCGACGCTGAGCCCTGGAGCGCCCGCGGCACGCTCAAGCGCAGGCGCACGTGAGAGCTCCGGCTCTGGCAGTGCGTGCGGTTGAGGTAGTCCCAGTCGTGACGCAGGGGCGCCTCTTCGCACTCGGTGAGTCCACGCGGACCCGGCGTGCGGTGCGCGTCCGTGCCGCCGATGGCTCCGGCCTCGATGGCGCCCAGCCGAACCAGCGCCTCGGGGATGTACTTTGCGTCCGCCTCGGTGGCGGCCATGGGCACGAGCAGCGCGATGGCGCGTGGATCACCCAGCTGTCCCAGCGCGCGACCGACGTTGTCTCGAACGTTCGAGTGGGTCTCCCAGTTCAACATCTCGGTCAACGGATCGTAGGCGCGCAGATCGCCGAGCATGCCCAGGGCTACCACCGTGAGGTAGCGGATGCGGAACTCGGGCAAGAGCGCGATCAGCGGCTCGACGGCCCGAACGTCGCCGAGTCGACCGAGCCAGCGCACGGCCTCTTCGCGATCGTAGGTGTCGTGGCTGACGTAGAGCGCGTCGAGCAGCGCGGGCACGGCGCGGGGATCACGCAGGCGCCCGAGGGAGATCGCCGCGCGCGTGCGCAGATCCGGATCCTCCGCCGACACGAGTGGCACCAGCGGCTCCTGAGCGCGCGCGTCGTACTGCCGGCCCAGGGCGATCGCGGCCTCGGCGGCCACCATGGCGTCGCCATCCTCCATGGCCGTGAGCAGCGCGGGCGCGGTCTCGGGATCGGCGAGGTTGGCCAGGATGCGCGCCGCCTCCTGCCGTTGGTCGGACGCGGCGCTGGCGTCGGCGAGCAGCGCGAGCAGCACGGGCTCGGCCCGTCGATCCCCGAGGCGGCCCACCTCGAGCGCGTGCTGACGAGGATCCTGCTCCACCGGCTCGAGCGAATCGAGCCAGGCGTAGATCTCCGCCGCCAGCGCGTCCTTGCGCGTCTCGTCTTGGCTCGCGAGGTTCACCCGTTCGTGCGGATCGTGCTCGAGGTCGTAGAGCTCGTAGAGCCCGAAGCGGAGATTGGCGATCAGCTTGTAGGGCCAGTCCACGACCATCCGCAGATGGGAGACGGCAGAGAAGGCGGGCCCAGGCTCGAACTCCTCGCCCGCCAAGAGGGGACGCAGGTCCGAACCGCGCATCGAGCTCGGCGGCGGCAGGTCCGCCATGCTGAGGAGCGTCGGCGCGACGTCGATCAGCTCCACGGGCTGGTTCACCCTACGGGGGGATACGCCAGGAGCGCGGATGATGAGCGGGACCCGCGCCTGCTCCTCGTACACGCTCGAGCCGTGGTAGACGCCGCCGTGCTCGCGGAATTCCTCGCCGTGGTCCGCCGTCAGGGCGAAGATCACAGGGTGCGTGAAGCGGCTCTCGATCTCGCGCACCAGGCGCCCGAAGCCGCGGTCCGCGTTCTGGATCTCGCCGTCGTAGCGGTCGAGGTCCGAGCTGCCCAGGCGGGTCTCCTCGTAGGGCTCGTGGACGTCGAAGTAGTGGACCCACAGGAAGCTCGGCGGTTCACCCGCGGCGACGATGCGGTCCACCTCCTCCAACACGCGATCCGTGCGCTCGTCGGCGTGCATGTTCGCGTGGTCGTGCAGCGCCAGGCCGTAGGCGCCGTCTCGATAGGCGACTAGGCGCTCGCCGTCCGTGTGGAAGATGCCGAGCGTGTAGAAGCCCGAGGTGCGGTAGCCGGCCTGACCGAGCGTCGAGGGCAGCGTGTCCGTGGGCAGCGGCGAGCCGAGCTCGACCGTCTCGTGCAGGTACTCGCTCGTCATCAAGCTCGAGAGCGAATAGCTGCTGTGGGGCGCGGCGCAGTAGGCGTGTTCGAAGACGACGCCCTCCTCGGCGAAGGCGTCGATCTCGGGGCTGGTCGCGCGATCATAGCCGTAGAGGCCGAGGTGATCGGCGCGCAGCGCGTCGATCGTGACCAGCACCACGTGCGCGTCCGACCAGGTGGGTAGGGCGGTGGCGGCGGCGTTGCGCTCGCGCGCTTGGCGGCGTTCGCGGAAGGCCTGGCTCATGGCCTGGGCCGTGGCGCGGGACGGACGGGCGCGGGCCAGGAGCGGCTCGAATCCAAGCAAGACGCTGCGGGCCGTGGCCGCGCGCGGCTCGAGCAGGCTGACCTGCACGTTTTGATGTTGGCTGAGCGTACCCAGGTTGATCGCGAGCATGGCCACCAAGACCGTCAACGCCATCGAGGTTCGACCCGGCAACACGGCCTTGGTCAGCAGGGTTGGCTTGCGATCTTCGAGCAGCATGCGCAGCGCGTGGAAGGCGACGGCGAAGGTCAGGACGCCCAGGCAGGCGTGCAGGTAGTCGTAGAGCTTCGGGTAGAGCAGCTGATCGCCCTTGCCCAGGGCGAGGCTGGCGAGCAGGAGACCGACGGCGAGCCGTCCGCGGGCGCGCTTGTTCCCGCTCGCGCCCAGTCGCTCGAGCAGCGCTCGGCCAACGGCCAGGGCCAGGGCTAGGCCGCCCAGGACGAAGGCGATGGCGCCGATCTCCAGCCAAGGTTTCCCGGGCAGGCGAGACATCATCCCGCCCGAGAAGAGCTCGTGCGTGACCCCGCCGATGGGCCCCAGCGCCAGCAGGTAGTCGGGGAGCCAGGCCGGCCACCGGCGCTCGGCACCGCGCGTGCGCCCGTGCAGCGTCGACAGGCCCAGGGCGAGGCCCGTCCGGATGGCCCCGTAGGCGACCGCTCCAAGCGCGCCCAGGGGCACGAGCAGACCGATCAGGCGGAGCAGGAGCCAGGCGCGGTCGTTCCACCAGGGCATCCAGAGCCACGAGGCCCCGAAGTCGGCGAGGGCGAGCAAGAGCCCCGCGCCGGCGCCAGCCCACGCGACCAAGGGCCACCCTGGAGGTGGCCATCCCTCGGCTTCCGAAGCACGAACGTTGCGTTTCGCGGTCATTCGCAGGGAGCCTGGGTCGAGGGACGCCCCCTCTACGCGTGCGGCGGAGGAAGCTTGGAGGCGCCGACCGGATTCGAACCGGTGAATGGAGGTTTTGCAAACCTCTGCCTTACCACTTGGCCACGGCGCCGAATGCGGACAGCTTCTTAGCCAACGAAGGGCCCTCTGTCCAACGCTTTGCGGTCGAGGGTGGATCCGCCGCCCGGGCGCCCACCTCGCCGCCCCGTCCCTCTGCTCCCCGAACACCTCGATCGAGACCCGACGCGAGTGCGCCGCTCCTGCCGATCCAACACAAAGGCCCCGTCCGCCCTCCCCATCCCCGGAGGTGCCTGACGGAGCCTGATGTGCGTCGGATGGAGCGGGCGACTTCAGCGTCCGCTCGTCGCCAACTTGAGAGCCTTCTTCGGAGCTCGCTTCGCGGCCTTGCGCTTCGGGGCCGCCTTCTTCGGAGCCGCCTCGGCGCCGGAGACGGTGATTCCGATGAACTTCCACGCCTCTGGCGCGAAGTTGTAGGCCGACTGAACGCGCTCGGCCTCGGCCACGATCTCCGGGGTGGCGTTCGCGCGTCGCGCCTTCACGCCTGCGCGCTTCAGCGATGACGCGGTCTCGCCCAACTGCATGAGATCGTCGACCTTCGTCAGGATCTCCATCGACTTGAGGCCCTTGCCGCCCTTGCCGTCCTTCAGCTCCTTGATCAGGCGCTGACGGCGCTTCTCAGTGCGGCCATCGAGCTTGCTTGCACCCTTGGTTCCACCATCGAGGAGCGTGTTCAGCCGACGAGCGGCCTTTCGCTTTTCGATCGCTTCGGGGCTGCCGCGTCGGTTCTTGGGCTTGGCGGTGCTCTTCGTCGTCTTACGGGTCTTGGCCATGGGATGATTGCCTCTCGGGGGGGGGAGTTGGATGTGGAGATTGATTCTCCACGCAGAGATGGGGGTGGTCTATCGCAGATGCGACTCAGGCGCAACCGCTGGCCCCCTGGTCGCGCCTGCTCCCGACGCAGCGGAAAGGCGATCGAGAGGGTGGTCCCGAGGCGAGAGGTTCGGGCCGGTGGCCACCGGGTTCGTGCACTTCCACACGCTGAGTATGGTGGAGGTGACGGGCCCGTGGTAAACGCGCCGCATGACTCACACATCCAACAGCTTCGGTGCCCGCGAGACCTTGAAGGTCGGCGGACGCTCGATCGATCTCTATCGCCTCGGCGCACTCAGCGAGGCCGGTGTCGGCGACGTCGCGACGCTGCCTTTCTCGATTCGGATCCTGCTCGAGAACCTGCTCCGGAACGAGGACGGCAAGACCGTTACGCGATCGGATATCGAGGCCGTGGCGAGCTGGGACCCCGCCGAGAAGGCCTCCACGGAGATCGCCTACCGCCCCGCGCGCGTGCTCCTTCAGGACTTCACGGGCGTGCCGGCCGTGGTCGACCTGGCGGCGATGCGGGAGGCGTTCCGACGCATGGGCGGTGATCCCTCACGCATCAACCCACTCCAGCCGGTGGATTTGGTCATCGATCACTCGGTTCAGGTGGATCATTACGGAACCAAGGATGCGTTCGCTCAAAATGTGGCCCGCGAGTTCGAGCGAAATCGAGAGCGCTACCAATTTCTGAAATGGGGACAAAACGCGTTCGAGAACATGCGCGTGGTGCCCCCCGGGACGGGCATCGTCCACCAAGTAAACTTGGAGTACCTCGCCGACGTCGTGTTCACGCGAGACGACGATGGACACACCTTGGCCTATCCCGACTCGCTCGTGGGAACCGATTCCCATACGACCATGATCAATGGTCTGGGAGTGCTGGGCTGGGGCGTCGGTGGAATCGAGGCCGAGGCGGCCATGCTGGGCCAGCCTGTGACCATGCTCCTGCCTCAGGTCGTGGGCTTCGAACTCCGAGGTCAGCTGCCCGAAGGCGCCACCGCCACGGATCTCGTGCTCACGGTGGTGCAGATGCTGCGCGCCAAGGGTGTGGTCGGGAAGTTCGTCGAGTTCTTCGGCGACGGCATGGCGCAGCTCTCCCTGCCCGATCGCGCCACGATCGCCAACATGGCGCCCGAGTATGGCGCCACGATGGGCTTCTTCCCCGTCGACGGCGAGACGCTCTCCTACATGCGCTTCACGGGCCGGGACGAGGCCGACGTGGAGCTGGTCGAGGCCTACCTGCGCAAGCAGGGGCTCTTCCACACGGCGGACGCGCCGACGCCGCGCTTCACCGACACGCTTTCGCTGGATCTGACCCGCGTCGTGCCGTCGATCGCCGGGCCCAAACGGCCCCAGGATCGCATCTCCCTGACCGACGCCAAGGGCGCCTGGCTGGAGAGCTTGAGCGAGTTCCGCGCCACCTATCCGAATGGGCACGCCCGCGCTGACGTTACGAGTGGCGACGACCAATTCGTGCTCGAAGACGGCGCGGTGGTGATCGCCGCCATCACGAGCTGCACCAACACCTCGAACCCGGCGGTGCTCATGGCCGCGGGCCTCGTGGCCAAGAAGGCGCGTGCGCGCGGTCTGGACGTGAAGCCCTGGGTGAAGACGAGCCTCGCGCCCGGTTCGCAGGTCGTCACCGACTACCTGAACCAGGCCGGGCTGATGGGCGACCTCGAGGCCCTCGGCTTCAACGTGGTCGGCTACGGCTGCACCACCTGCATTGGCAACTCGGGACCCCTCGACCCGGAGATCACGACGGCGATCGTCGACGCCGATCTGAACGTCACGGCGGTCCTCAGCGGCAACCGCAACTTCGAAGGTCGCGTCAGCCCCCTGACCCGCGGCAACTACCTGGCGTCGCCTCCTCTGGTGGTCGCCTACGCCCTGGCCGGCACCTTGAACATCGACTTCGCCTCGGAGGCGATCGGCAAGGACGCCAAGGGCGCGGACGTGATGCTCGCCGACATCTGGCCCAGCAACATGGAGGTCACCGAGGCCATCCGGGGCGCGGTCAGGCGTGAGCAGTTCCAGGAGCGCTATGGACACGTGCTCGACGGCACGGCTGAGTGGCGTGAAGTAAAGGCGCCGGAAGGCAGCACCTTCGACTGGCAGGACGACTCCACCTACATCCGCAACCCGCCCTTCTTCGACGGAGTCGAGCCGGGCAAGCCGCCCATGCCCGGTGACATCGAGGGCGCGCGCCTGCTCTGCCTGCTCGGGGACATGGTCACGACCGACCACATCTCGCCCGCTGGCAGCATCGCCAAGGACGGCCCGGCGGCCGCCTATCTGCGTGAGCACGGCGTCTCGGAGCGCGACTTCAACTCCTTCGGGAGTCGGCGCGGCAACCACGAGGTGATGATGCGCGGCACCTTCGCCAACGTGCGTCTGCGCAACCTGATCGCGCCCGGCACCGAGGGTGGCGTCACCCGCCATCTGCCCGACGGCGAAGGCATGAGCATCTTCGACGCCTCGGTGAAGTACGCCAAGGAGGGCACGCCGCTGATGGTCATCGCTGGCAAGCTCTACGGCACGGGCTCGTCGCGCGACTGGGCCGCCAAGGGTACGCTGCTCCTGGGCGTGAAGGTCGTGATCGCGGAGAGCTACGAGCGCATCCATCGCAGCAATCTGATCGGCATGGGCGTGCTCCCGCTCGAGTTCGCGCCGGGCGAGTCCGCCAAGAGCCTCGGCCTGACGGGCGAAGAGGTCTTCAGTGTGATCGGCATCGCGGACGGTCTCTCGCCCCAGAAGCAGATGACCGTGCGCGCGGGCGACAAGAGCTTCACCGCCATCGCGCGTCTCGATACGCCTCAGGAGGTCGAGTACTACGTGCACGGCGGCATCCTGCAGTACGTGCTGCGTCAGCTCGCGAGCGCGTGAGCGAGGGCTGCGACGACTGCCATGAGCGCGCCGACGCCTCTTCCCCGGAGGAGGACGTCGCCGCGCCCCAGGTGCACTTCACGGCCGAGGCGCGTCGGCAAGCCCAGACGCGCCTGACAGCGTCGGGGCATGGCGCCCTGCGCTTGGTGGTCGACAAGCAGCACCGCCACGAGCTCTTCGCGGACGCGCTCCGCCCAGGGGACACGTCGCTCTCGCTCGACGGCTTCGAGCTCTTGGTCGATCGCAAGTCCAGAGCGCGCGCCGACGGGATCCACGTGGACTACGTGCACGCCGATGGGGTCGAGGGCTTCGTGATCGAAGATCCCGAGGCGCCGCCTCGCGTCTGTTCACTGGCCGTGGAGACGCTCTCGGGCTGGCTCGCGGGCGGCAAGAGCGTCTGGCTCTTCGACGTGCGCCTCGAACCCGCGCCGGACGCGCACGAAGTCTACGCCCAGGCCCAACCCCTGGACGACGCCGGGCGCTCCTTGCTCGAGAGCCTCTCGCGCGACGTGCCTCTGGTCTTCCTGGCGCAGCATCGCGAGCGCGCATGGGCAGCCGCGGGCCACGCCGTGGGTGCTGGCTTCGTCGAGGTCTACGCCTGCGCCATCCCGTGAGGCGACGCTTGCCGTCGCGCGGTCCGGATCAGTCGCGCAGGATCACGTCGCAGTAGTACTTGACCCGCCTCAGCAGGCGGCCATGCCAGCGCGTGTCGACGTCCTTCTTGAGCGCCAAGAGCAGGCGACGCTTGAGCGTGTAGCTGTTCACCACGCGCTTGGGCGGCTCCCCTTTGGCGCCCTCGAGCGGCGCCCACAGGCTGTCCTGGTCGAAGCCCCAGGCGGCGAGGTCTTGCTTGCTGCAGCCGGCCAGCATGCGCTGCGCGAGCGCGAGCTTGCGCTCGTCGTGGACCAGCGCGCTCGCCCACTTGGCCACCGAGTCGGTGACCGGACGCTGGTGTCGCTGGACGCCGATGGGATCGCCCATGCCGGCCTTGGCGGCTTCGCCCTGACCGTAGTCGGCGGCCTGCTCGGCGTTCTCGAGCCCGAGGAAGGCGAAGATGTGCTCCAGGCCGAGCTCCGGCGCGGCCACCAGCTCCTCGTAGCGCACGTGGTGAAGCGGCACGGGCCGTTCGCGCAGGAAGCGACCGAGGGCGGAGACGTAGCGCTCCACGATCGGGTTGAAGTCGTGGGCGGCTTGCCAGTCGCCCTCGAAGAAGCTGTCGGCGAAGGAGCTGAAGATGGCCAGCGGATGACGGGTGAGCACCACGTAGCGCGCGTCCGGATAGAGCTTGGACAGGAAGGGAAGGGCGAGGGCGTTGGCCGGCGTCTTGTCGAGGAAGCGCGTCTTGCCCGTGGGCGCGAGGGCGCGACCGTAGAGCGTGTTCGCGTAGGCGCGCAGCGCGTCGAGGTAGTCGGCTTCGCCGCGCGGCAAGGAGTCGACGAAGGCGCGCTGGGCCTCGGCCGCGTTGATGTGATCGAAGGGCGCCTTGTCGACCGTGGCGTGGTAGCCGAGGTGCGCCAGTGGCGAGATCAAGTGGGGCTCGGGGTGCGTGTGGATCTCGGGGTGCTTGCCCAGCATGCGCTGCAGCAGAGTCGATCCGGATCGCGGGGCCGACAGCACGTAGACGAGCTGCTCTCCCGAGAAGGCGTGGGGCTCGTCCGGGTGATCTGGCGTGCTGGCGTTCACGGCGGCTTTCGCGTGCGTCACGCGGTGGAGGGAGGGCACGCCCGAGTCTTTGCTGCCCGCGCCGCCTTAGTCAAACTTTGCTCCGGCCGCGCCCTCGTCTGCGCCTGACGGCTGTCGCCGGGCGCTCGCCCGTGCTATCCCGGCGCCGGGTGTTTTGGGGTTGCGCGCGGAGGCGTCGATGGCAGAAGTGAACAAAAACGGCACGAAAGAGCCCCTCGGCGGACGGCAGCGGCCGCCCGTGGATCCCTCGACCCTGGCGCATCGCGATCTGCTCGATGGCGACTTCTGGCGGAAGATCCCGGCCTTCGCCAAGGTGACCGAGCCCGAGTTCCTCGATCATCGCTGGCAGATGAAGCACACCATCACCAAGGTCGAGACCTTGCTCTCGGTGATGGCGGGCCTCGTGCACGAGGACTTCGCGAGGGATGCGGAGGAGGGCTTCCGCATCGCGCCCATGGCCGTGCGCGTCTCGCCCTATCTGCTCAGCCTGATCGATTGGGACGATCCGCTTCACGATCCGATCCGGCGCCAGTTCATTCCCCTCGGCTCCACGCGCTTGCCGGATCACCCCAAGCTCACCTTCGACTCTCTGGGCGAGCAGGACGACGCGCCCGTGCCGGGTTTGACCCATCGCTACCCGGACAAGGCCCTCTTCCTCACGCTCGACACCTGCCCCGTGTACTGCCGCTTCTGCACTCGCTCCTACGCCGTCGGACCGGATCAGGACGCCGTCGAGAAGGTCAGCCTGAAGGCTCGCCCCAGCCGCTGGGATCGAGTCTTCGAGTACATCGCCTCGCGTCCCGAGCTCGAGGACATCGTGATCAGCGGCGGCGACGCCTACAACCTGCGCCCGGATCACGTGCGCCTGATCGGCGAGACGCTGCTCGACATCCCGCACATCCGCCGGCTGCGCTTCGCGACCAAGGGCCCAGCCGTGCTGCCTCAGAAGCTGCTCAGCGACGACGCTTGGGTGTCGGCCGTGGTGGGCGTGGTGGAGCGCGGGCGACGCATGGAGAAGGACGTGGTGCTCCACACCCACTTCAACCACCCCAACGAGATCACCCAGATCACCCAGCGCGCCGTCGCGCGTCTGGTCTCCCAGGGCGTGATGATCCGAAATCAGTCCGTGCTGCAGCGTGGCGTCAACGACAGCATCGACACCATGATCCTGCTCGCCCGCCGCCTGAGCTGGGTGAACGTGCATCCCTACTACGTCTATCAGCACGATCTGGTGAAGGGGACGGAAGAGCTGCGTACGACCGTGGCCCAGGCCGCCGACATCGAGAAGCACGTGCGCGGCAGTCTGGCCGGCTACAACACGCCGACCTTCGTCGTCGACGCGCCCGCCGGGGGTGGCAAGCGCTTCGTTCACTCCTACGAGAGCTACGACCGAGTCACGGGCATCAGCGTGTACACCGCGCCTTCGGTCAAGCCCGGCAAGAGCTTCCTCTACTTCGATCCCATCGATCGGCTTCCCGCGGAGGGCCAGGCGCGCTGGGCCGATCCGGCGCAGCATCAGCCGATGATCGACGAGGCGCTCGCGGCCCTACCGCGCTGAGCGCTTGCGCCTCCCGGCGTTTCCGTGCCCTTGCCTCAGCGTGCGCTGCGGCTGGGCTTGCCTCGCCCCCGGCCGCTCGCGCGCGCCACCACGACCTGCGACTCACTGTCGTCGCTCAACGGCTCCCCATCGAAGCTGCCCTCATGGCGTTCGATCGTGAAGCCGTTGTAGTGCAGCAGGGCCTCGAGCTCCGCGGGGAAGAACTGCCGCTGCGCGAGCAGGCTCGACTCGGGCGCGCCGTCGTGTCCGTCCGCGACCCAGGCCATGGTCACCAACTGCACCTGGCGCACGGCGTCGTAGCGGAAGTTCTCGCGGTAGCGGTAGCGGCGTCCGTCCTTGGCTCGCGTGAAGCTGCCGAGCTTGTAGACGTGCTCGGGATCGCGCGCGAGATCGTGCGGGGTGGGCATGAGCACGTCGAAGACGAAGTGACCTCGAGGCCTGAGGTGCGCCTTCACGGTCGAGAGCGCGCGCTCGATATCCTTGCGCGTGTAGAGGTGCATGAAGACGTTGAAGGGCGCGACCACGAGCCCGAAGCGTCGGTTCAACCGCACGCGTCGCAGATCGGCCCGCACCAAGGTCACGCGTTCGCGCACGGCCTTGGGCGCCTTCGCCAACCGCTGCTTGGCGCGCTCGAGCATGCTGGGCATCAGGTCGACACCCACCACCTCGAGGCCACGCTCGGCCATGGCCAGGGCCACGCGTCCGCTGCCCACGCCGAGCTCCAGCACGGGAGCGCCGCACTCGGCGGCGAACTCGGCGTAGAAGTCGATGTCCTCATGGCGACGCGCGTAGGTGCGATCGTATTGCGCGGCGTCGCGGTAGTGCGCGCGTGAGCCTTCGCTCAGCGTCTCGTCCTCGCTCACGGGATGTCCTGGCCACGCTGGGGCATCTCGCCGGGCGGTGGGCCCGCGTCGTAGCCCTCGCCGATGCGTGGACCGAGCTCCATGTCGTAGATGCGGTAGCCGCCCGCCTCGTGCGAGAGCACGAAGCGAATGCGTCGTTCGTAGGGACGACCCAGGAACTCTCCCTGCGCCTGGCCCGCGAGCATCAGCTTTCCGTCGTCGAGGTTCGCGGTCTCGTCGGGCACGAATTCGAGTCGGTCGCGTGCCATGTCGTTCCAGACCTTCACGATCGAGCGCGTCTCCGGGTCCAGGCTCTCGTCTCCGCGCTCGCGCGCCACCACCGCCTCGAGCGCGGGCCCCACGCTGAGCTGCTTGGCCACGGCGTGGTCGCGCTTGCGCCAGGCGTCGAGGAAGCTCTCGGCCGTGTCCTCCGGCGTCTCGGTACGCACGGCCACCGCGTCGGGCGCACCCGTCGCGCGCGCGTCGGACGTGGGCGGTGCCGTGTTCCAGAGCAGCGCGATCACGCCCACGCAGACCATGGTGCTCGACGCGGCGAGCACGAGGGTGGTGGGTAGGCGCTTGTCGCGCTGAGGACTCTTGGCGGCCACGGCAGGGGGCTAGCTGGGGTCGCCGCCAGCGTCAACCACGACGCGACCGGATCACGCGTTGGGCGAGCTCGGCGAAGCCGCGTCCGCGGTCCTCGCGCGTGATGAAGCCGGGCGCGATGGCCAGCGCAGGCAGGTGGTCCTCGACGTTGGCCACGCCCACGCTGAGGTCGAATCCGGCGAAGGCCGCGGCGTCGTTGGGGCTGTCGCCGATGAAGCATCCGCGCTCCCCCAAGGGGTCGATGCCGAGCCGCCGCTGGATCGCGCGCTGGGCGCCGCGCGCCTTGTCCCAGTCGCCGGGGATGGCGTGCGCATGCACCGACGAGACCACGAAGCGCATGCCCGCTTCGAGCACCATGCGCTCGAGCTCGCGCAGCGTCTCCGGCGCCATCACGGTGAGCTCCGCCACGTCCCAGGCGAGGTCACAGCGCCGCGCCTCGTCGTCGTCCGTGATGCGCGCGTCGGGCAGCGCGCGCGCGACCTCCTCACGCAGCGTCGCGAGCGCCGCACGCTTGTGCTCGCGCTCCGCTTCGGAGTCCCAGTAGCCGCGGAACACTCCCTCCGAGTCCACACCGATGAAGCCCGCGCCGTTCTCGCCGATGGCCAGCTCCACCGGCCATTGGCGCGCCATCACCTCGGCCCAGCCCAGAGGCCGGCCGGTGATCAACACCATCGCCACGCCCGCGTCGCGCAGCGCCCATAGGGCGTCGTAGGCCTCGCGCTCGAGCTTGCCGTGTCGGGTCAGCGTGTCGTCCACGTCGCTGACCAGGACCTCGACCTTCGACAGGCGCGCGTCGCTCAGCTCGACCAGGGGCGCGGGGCGTGCCGCGTCTCGTCCGGACTCGCCTCCGCTCATGCTTGCACGCGCGCCAGGGCGCACTTGAGGTAGCGGCCCTCGGGGAAGGCCGCGGGCACGGGATGGTCTTCGCCCGCGCCGTAGACTCCGAGCAGCGTGAGCTCGCGGTCGGCGTCGCGAGCGGCCATCGCCAGCGTTCGCAGCCAATCCTCCACGCGCATCACGCCCGAGCAGGAGCAGGTGAAGAGCAGGCCGCCCGGCTCGACCAGCCGGAGCGCGTTGGCGTTGACGCGGCGATAGGCGCGACGCCCCGCGTCCAGATGGCGTCCCGAGGGCGCGAGCTTGGGCGGATCGAGCACGACCAGATCGAAGAGCTCGTGGCGTCTGGCCAGCTCGGGCAGGGCCGAGCGGGTGTCCTCGCACTGGTAGCGGATGCGATCGGCCTGGCCGTTCTTCAGCGCCAGACCCGCCGCGTTGGCCAGAGCGGGCGCGGAGCTGTCGAGGCTGAGCACGCTCTCCGCGCCGCCGCGCGCTGCCGCCAAGCCGAAGCCTCCGAGGTAACAGAAGGCGTCGAGCACACGTCGACCGCGCGCCATGCGCTCCACGAGCGCGCGGTTCTCGCGTTGATCGAAGTAGTAGCCCGTCTTCTGCGTCAGCTCGACGGGGACGGAGAGCTGCATGCCGCGCTCGCGGAAGACCGTCTCCGTGCGCTCGGCGCCGCGCACCACCCGCGGCTCCACCTCGAAGCCCTCCAACTTCTGGGAGCCGCTGCGCGCCTCGATCACCGAGGAGGCGCCCGTGACGCGCATCACCTCCGCGAAGATGAGGTCCTCACGCAGCTTCAGGCCCAGAGTCGAGAGCTGCACGATGGCCGTGTCGCCGTGCATGTCGACCACGAGCCCGGGCAGGCCGTCGCCCTCGGCGTGGCAGAGGCGGTAGCCGTCGGTCGCCTCGCCCGGCAGGCCGAGCAGCTCCGTGCGCCAATCACGCGCGCGCTCGAGCTTCTTGCGGAAGAAGTTGGCGTCGAGGGGATCCTCGGGGTCGCGGCTCAGCACGCGCACGACGATGGCGCTCTTGGGAGACCAGAAGCCGCGTCCGAGGGGTTGGCCTTTGGGATCGCGGACCGTCACCGCGTCGCCGGGCGCCGGCGCGCCCTCGAGGTGGTCGACGGCTTGGGCGAAGATCCAGGGATGGCCGGCCCAGACGGGTTGGACGTGACCTTTTCGGAGCCAGACAGAAGGCATGCGGGATGCTAGCAGGCTTGCGAGGTGCGGGCGTCCCGAACGAGGATTCGCCATCCCCGTGTCGTGCCCGGTTGCGGCCATCCGGGGCCGGTACTAGGGTCCACGGGCGCTGCTTTTGATCGCGGCCGGAGGTGTCTCGTGCCGACTCTCGGAATGGGCGAACTGCTCGTCATTCTCGTCATCGTTCTCCTGATCTTCGGGGCGAGTCGCTTGCCTCAGATCGGCGAGGGCATCGGTAAGGCCGTGCGTAACCTCAAGCGTGGCTTGAGTACGGACGACGACATCGACGTGACGCCTTCAGAGCGTCGGGTCGAGAAGGAGTCCTCCGCGCGCAGCGTGAAGGAGGCCGAGGTCAGCGAGGCCGAGGTCGTCGACAAGCACTGACGGCCGCTCCTGCCGTCCCGCCCCGCGCCTTCCATCGCGCGCCCGCCACCTTTCGCATCCTTGGTCCGGACTCTCCTACTAGTGTCTCATGCCCCCGCGCACGACGCTGCGGCAGGAGGAGATCACCATGGCATCGAGCCCCGCGACGTCGAGGGCACGTCGGGCGTCCCCGCGCGAGAGCTGCGGAACCAGGAAGAGCGCCACGTCGCGTGGACAGTCTGGGTTGAGCACCAGGGCGGCCTGGACGCTGGCGCGGATGATCCAGCGTGCGGACAGGAAGATCTCGCGCAGGACCTCGCCCGCCACGGGCCGGGCCGAGGCCGCGCGCAGGACGTCGACCTCCGTCAGGCGCGGGTTGTCGAGCAGGATGTGCATGACGTCGGGGTGGGGGTCGCGCAGCACCCGGCTCAGCAGCTCACGATCACGCGTGCGTGCCAGCGACTTGCGCTCGCCCAAAGTCGGTGGGCGACCTCGACCGAAGTCCGGGAGCTTCGCGGCCCTTGGGTCGTCCACGGGATTGGCCTGGCCCAGCAGGGCCTCGAGCTCGAGCGCGCCCTCGGCGCGGGCGTTCTCCAGCAGCCTCTGCCTCAGCGCCTCCCCGGCGGGCTCCGAGAGCGCGAGGCCGATGGCGAGCCAGGCCTCGGGGAAGGCCGGGCAGCGGCCCACGGCGCAATCACGGGCCGAGCGCAGCACGTCGAGCGTCTCCCGCGCGGGCATGCGTTCGAGCTGCTCCCGCGCCCAGCGCGCCCGCATCGTGATCTCCGGCAGCGCGCGTACACGTTGGGCGAGCTGGAGCGCGCGCTGATCGGGCGTCATCACGACTCCATCCTGCCTCCGGGCGGGGCCGGCGGCCAGTGCCCTCGGCCGAACTCGGTCAAGCGCGCTCCACGGTGCTTGACGCGTCGCGTTGTAGCGGCATAGTCGAAGGCCGTGACCACCGCTGACCAGTTGGGCGCAGAGCATTCGTCGCACGAGGGGAAGCCGCGCATCATCAAGCGCTACGCGAACCGCAAGCTCTACGACACCCAGGACAGCCGCTACGTCACGCTGCAGGAGATCGCGCACTTCGTGCGTGGCTCCGGTGACGTGCGCATCATCGACAACCGCACCAAGGAAGATCTGACCAACGTCACCTTGGCTCAGATCATCTACGAGGAGGAGAAGAAGGGCGGCGAAGCGCGCTCGATCCGAAGCCTCCGAGACTTCATCCAGCAGGGCGCGAGCCGCATGCGAGAGGGTCGGGAGCGGCTGCTCGAGTCGATCCAGCGTGGGCCCGTGGGCAAGCTCGTGACGCGTCGCGAGGGCGACGAGTCGGCGGACGCCGCGACGGCGACGGACGAACCTCTGGAGCCGAAGGCCGCGCCGGAGGAGCCGACCGCCGCGCCCGAGACGGCGGCCCACCAGGATGCGGCCTGGTCTCGCATTCCGCGCATGGCGGACGAGGGCCTGCGTTCCTTGCTCCAGACGGCCCTCACCCACGTGCAACAGCTGCAGGCCGAGGTTTCACGCATGGGCGGGCGCATCGAGGAGCTCGAGGGGCGCCTCTCGCGCCGTCACCATTCGCCCCCACCTGGGGACGAGAGCGACGAGAAGTAGACGCGCGCCTGGGCCGGGATCTTTCGGCCGAGCTGGAATCAAGTGCCTGGGTGCGGCGTTGAGCGGATGATAAGGACGCAGCGAGCCCATGAAACAACCGCTTTCAGAATCCGCGAGGCTCACCCAGGCCGCCCGTACCCGCAGAGATTTCGAGCGCGAAGCCCTGCCTCATCTCGATTCCCTCTACGCCGCGGCCCTGCGCCTGACCCGGCGCCCCAGCGACGCCGAGGATCTGGTCCAGGAGTCCATGCTCAAAGCCTATCGCTTCTGGGATGGCTTCGAGGCGGGGACCAACGCACGCGCCTGGCTGCTGCGCATCGTGACCAACACCTTCATCAACCGCCATCGTCGCAAGGCGCGCGAGCGGGCCGTCTTCGAGGGCGTGCTGGCTGGTCCTGTGGGCGAAGGCGTGATGAGCCGCGCGGCGATGCGCGGTCTGACCCACGCGGAATCCGAGGCCGATCGTCGGCTCCTCGCCGGCGAGATCCTGGCCGCCATGGAGAAGCTCGCGCCCCAACAGCGTCTGATGATTCAGCTCTCGGACATGGAAGGCCTCGCCTACAAGGAGATCGCGGTCGTGCTGGGCTGCCCCGTGGGCACGGTGATGAGCGGACTGCACAGGGCGCGCAAGGCGCTCCAGAAGCATCTGATGGTGCAGGCCGTGGAGTTCGGGCTGGTCGAAGCGGAACCCGAGGTGGAGGGGGCGGCACCTTCAGCCGCCGTCTCCCTCGAGGATTACCGTCGCCAGAAGGTGGCGCAGTCATGAGCCGCTGCGCCATGGTTCGTCGACACGTCGGCGCGTATCTGGACGGCGAGCTCGAGCCTGCGTCCCAGCTCGACTTCGAGGAGCATCTCGACGGCTGCGCCGAGTGCCAGGAGCGTCTGGCCTTCGAGGTGGCGTTCCGCGACCGAGTGGTGGAAGCACTCGGCGACGTGCCGGCTCCGGCCTCCTTGAGGCAACGGGTGCTGCTCGACTTGGACCAGGCCGAGGCCAAGAGCGAAGGCTCCACGTCCGGGGCGCTGATTCGCATCTGGTCGCCCTTCGCGAAGGGCGATGGCTCGAGGCGCGGGCGCTTCTCGCGAGTGTCGATCGTGGCGGCCGCGGCCGCGGCTCTGTTGCTCTTCGGTGGCAGCGCCATCGGATTGAGCGGCGCGTCCGGCACGGGCGTGGACGCAGCCGGGCTCGGTGGCTCTCTGGGCGGCGCTTCGTTGCTCGAAGACGTGGTGCGCTTGCACGCAAGCTCGCTGCCCTCGGATGTGCCCGAGGCGAAACAGGAATCCGTCGCTCGCTACTTCGAGGGCAAGGTTCAGTTTCCCGTGCATCCGGCCCGCTTCGACCGGGGTGACGTGCACCTGGTGGGCGCGAGATTGTCCAGCTTCCGCGATCGCCGCGCGGCCGCGCTCTACTACGTGGCGGGCGGTCGCAGGGTCACGATGGTGGTGCTCGACTCTCCGCCTCCGGCCTTGCTCACGGGAGCGGCGCACGTGCTCGCCCGTGGACACGAGATTTACTACCGCGACGTGCACGGCTACACCGTGCCCATTCGTCGGCAGCATGGCCTGACCTACGTGTTTACGGGCGATCTCACCCGGCCCTCGCTGCTCGACCTGGTCGCTTCGGCACACGTCTCGCGCTGAGCGCTCGACTGTCCTCTCCAGGGCAGCAGCCTGTTCAGAGCCGCAGTCGTCCGGGCGGTCCTCCCCCGAAGAGTGGTCCTCGCAATGGCCGCCTTCGGAGTTCGCGCGCCGTGAGAGCGCGGCAGAGCGTCCGAAGAGTTCACGAGTCGCGGGCAACCTGGGCGAAAACACAGCGCTTTCGCCGCTGTGCGTTGACACCTCAGGGGCGTCGAACATATCCTCCGACTCCGGATTTATCCCTCTCGGACCGAGCCCCGGACCGGGATTCGAAGGAGCAAGATGGCGCAACGGATTCTCGCTTTCGAGGCGGATTCGAATTTCGCGGCAGAGCTCTCGGCGGGCTTTGGCTCGCTGGGTGTCGAGGTCGAGGTCGTCGCTGATGGGACCGCCGGTCTCGAACGCGCGGGCGCCGCGCCGCCCGACCTGATCCTCCTGTCCATCGAGTTGCCCGGGATGAACGGTTTCTTGGTCTGCAAGAAGATCAAGAAGAACGCCCAGCTCAAGAGCATCCCGCTGATCATTCTTTCGAGTGATGGGAACGCCGAAGAGATCTTCGAGCAGCACAAGAAGCTGCGCACGCGCGCCGAGGACTACCTGAAGAAGCCCGTGGGCTTCGACGTGGTGTACGAGCGTTCGGCCAAGCTCATCGGGCTCGACGACGCCGGGGCGCTGACCGTCTCCGCCGAGGAGCCCCTCGAGGACCCTACCGAGATGGGTTCCCGTGACGAGGTGGACGACGAGATCGACGCCTTCGCGGACGACGCCTTCGACTCGATCATGCTCGACGAGGACGATGGCGATGACGACCTGATCATCGAGGCGTCCGAGCCGGAGCCGGAGCCCACCGCCGTGGTGGAGCCAGGGCCCGAACCGGAGCCCGAGATCGAGGCGTCCGAGCCGGAGCCCGAGGCGGACGAGCTCGAGATGCTCGACGTCGAAGACGACCTCATGGAGCCCGAGCCCGCCGTCGCGCCGGCCTCCGTGGCGCCGGCAGCGCCAGCCGCTGCTTCATCTGGAGGCGCCCCGTCCGGGGAACTCGAGGCCCGGTTGGCAGAGCTCACGACCGAGCTCGCGGCCGCGCAGGCGGAGGCGAGCAAGGCCGCCCAGCTCGCGCGCAAGGTGTCGGATCTCGAGTCCAAGGCCGCGCGCGGTGGCGGCGTGTCGAGTCGCGACTTCCTCGACCTGCGCGAGACGTTGAACACCAAGGATCGCGAGATCCTCGATCTCCGGGATCAACTCTCCGCTCGCGACAAGCAGCTGATCGAGCTGCGTGACACGAGCCTCAAGCTCGAGCGCGCCAAGGCCGACAACGAAGACAAGTTGATCGACCTCGAGCGCAAGGCGTCGGACCAGCAAGAGAGGGTCGCCACGCTCGAAGCGGATCACGTTTCGGCGACCAAGCGCGCGGAGGAGCTGCGCGCTCGCGGCGAACGCGCCGAGGAGAAGGCGCGCAAGCTCGGCGAGGAGGTGGACGCCGAGAAGACCGCGCGGGCGCGGGAGGTCGCGTCGCTGCGCAGCGAGTACGAGACCAAGCTCACCGAGACCACGACCGCCCACGAGGAGGCGCTGTCGCTGGCCAAGGCCCAGGCGGCGGCGGCGAAGGCCGCGGCGGAAGAGGACCGTGAGGCGGCGCAGCGCGCAGCCCAGGAGGAGATCGCCGCCAAGGTCGAGGAGTTGACCGAGGCTCGCGAGGCGGCGCTGGCCGCGGCCAAGGCCGAGCACGAGTCGGCCCAGGCGACGCAGGCGGAGCAGGCCGCTGAGGCACAAACGGCTGCGCTCGCAGCGCTGCGCGAAGAGCTCGAGGCGGAGGCGAGGGCCAGCCTGGCGGCGGCGGAGGAGAAGCGCGAGCAGGAGCTCGAAGCGGCCGCGACCGCAGCAGCGGCGGCCCTGGCGGCACGCGAGAGCGAGCTCGAGGCCGCTCAGGCGGACGCCCTCAAGACCGCCGCGGATGCCCACGGCAAGGAGTTGGCGCTGCTCGGGCGCAAGCTGGCGGAGACCGAACGCAGCCTCGAAGAGGGCATGCAGAACGCGGCCCGCTTGTCGGAGCAGAAGGCCGAGCTCGAGACCCAGCTGACCGAGACCCAGGAAGCGCGCGATCTGGCAAACGCCCAGCTCGCGGCGGCCAGGGCGCAGGTCGACGAGCTCTCGACGGAGGGCAAGGCCAAGGACGGGAAGATCGCGGAGCTCGAGGCTGCACGCGCTTCTCTCGAGGCCGCGCGCGACCGTACGCAGGCCAAGCTCGACTCGGACGAGGCGCTGCTCGAACGCGCGCGCCGGGCCATGACCATCGGACTCGGTCTGCTCGAGGACCAGCGTCAGAACGCCGTGGCCGAGGCCGAGGCGGAGTAGCCCCGAGAGGCGGCCGGCGATGTGGGCAGAGCCCCTCGTGCGCGCCGCGCTGTCGGCGGTGGATGCCGAGCGCGCCACGACGGCTGGGCTGGAGCGGCTACAAGCCGCGGAGCGCCTGCCGCCCGTGAGCGTCTTCGCCTTCGGCAAGGCAGCGTGGCCGATGGCGCGTGCCGCCTGTCGAAGCGTGGACGTGAAGCAGGGCTTGGTGCTGGCGCCCGCCGCCGAGGGTGTCGACGCGGACGCGCTCGCGCCGCTCGTCGTGCTCGCGGGGCATCATCCCTGGCCCGAACCCGGCGACGAAGCCCACGGCCGCGCGTTCCTCTCTTTGGCCCAGTCCCTGGGCGCGTCCGACGTGGCCCTCTGCCTCGTCTCGGGCGGGGGCTCCGCCATGCTGGAGCTGCCCGTGGTCGGCCTCTCCCTCCCCGAGCTCGCGGCGGATCAGAGGCTCTTGATGCGCGCCGGGGTCGACATCGAGCTGCTCAACGCCTTTCGATCGCGTCTGTCGCAGCTGAAGGCAGGGCGCCTGGCCGCTGCCATGGGCGAGGCTCGCGTGATCAGCCTCATCCTCTCGGACGTCCCTGGACACCCCGCGGCCACGGTCGCGTCGGGACCGACGGTCGCGAAGGTCGAGGGGATCGACGTGCCGGCGGCGCTGGAAGGGCGTGGTCTGATCGAGCGGATCTCTCCCGCCTCGCGCCGTGCGCTCGAGCGCGAGCCGACGAAGTTGCGTCTACCGCGACGGATTGAGCAGCATGTGGTGGCGGACGGTCGCGCCGCCATGCGCGCCATGCAGGGCGCACTCGAGGCTCGAGGTCTGCGCGTCGAGGAGCGTCACGAGTGCATCGAGGGAGAGGCGCGCATCGTCGGCGAGGCCCTCTACCGTGAGTGTCGGGAGCGCTGTCGACGGGAGTCGCTCGACGCCATCGTCTTCTACGGTGAGACCACCGTGACCGTGCGTGGCTCGGGCCGCGGTGGCCGCAATCAAGAACTGGTGCTCTCGGCGCTCCGCCAGTTCGATGGCGCTCGTCTGCTCTGCTTCGGTACGGACGGCATCGATGGCGACAGCGCGCACGCGGGCGCGTTCTTGGACGAGAGCGTCGTCCGACGCGCTCGGGCGCTCGGACTGAGCGCCGACGACGCCCTGCGCGACAACGACTCCGCGCGCTTCTTCGAGGCGGCGGGTGGGGCGCTCGTCACCGGCAGCACCGGCACGAACGTGGCCGACGTCGGTTGCTACCTGCGCGCGCCTCAGGAGAGGGCGGTGGCGAGCTCGGCGTAGAGGTGGACGTTGGACTTCATGCCCTTGTGGAAGTCCGCGAGGCAGAGCGACTCGTTCTCCGAGTGCGCAAGGCACGCGGGATCCTCGACCCCCGTGAGCAGCGCCGGGACGCCGCCCAGCACCTTGGCAAAGGGCTCGACGAAGCCGATGGAGCCACCGCAGCCGATGGCCACCGCGGGTCGACCGTAGCCTTCGGCCAGGGCGCGTCGCGCCGCTTCGAAGGCCGCGCCATGGGCATCGGTCCGCCACCATCCGGCCACGGGCTCGGGCTCGATCTTCACTTCGAGCCCCCAAGGGACGGCGTCGCGGATGGCCTTCACCAACGCCGCGCGCATCTCCTCCGGGTTCTGTGAGGCCACGGTGCGCAGGCTGATGCGCGCGCGTGCCGCCTCGATGATCTGATTGGACGAGCCCTCGAGCGGACGCGCCTCGAGGGCGATGATGGTCAAGGACGGCTCGTGCCACAGGCGCGCGAGCACGGGCAGCGTGGGCTCTCCGCACAGCTCGGCGCTCGGCACCATGCCGGCCTGTTGCTTGAACTCGTCGTCGTCGAAGGGCAGCGAATCGAGCTCCGCGCGTTCGTCCGCTTCGAGCTCGCGCACGCCGGCTCGCAGCGCGGGGATCACACGCCCTCGGTCGTCGGTCAGAGAGGCCAGTGCCTTGGCCAGACCCATGACCGGATCGGGCACGGGGCCGCCCCACATGCCGCTGTGCACGGGCTGCTTCAATGAGCGCACCTCGACCGTGGCGCCCGCGAGGCCGCGCAAGGAGACCGTGAGCGCGGGGATGCCCACGTCCAGGTTCGAGGTGTCCGTCAGCACCAAGGCGTCCGCGTCGATGCGGTCGCGGTAGGTGGCGAGGAAGGCCTCGAGGTGTTCGGAGCCGATCTCCTCTTCGCCCTCGACCACGACCTTCACGTTGATGGGCAAGCCGCCGGCTCCTTCGAGCCAGGCGCGAATTGCGGCCAGATGCATCACGACGCCCGCCTTGTCGTCGACCGTGCCTCGGCCGTAGAGCCTGCCGTCGCGCTCCGTCGGTTCGAAGGGAGGCGAGAGCCAGCGCTCGTATCGTCCCTCGGGCTGCACGTCGTGGTGCCCGTAGATCAGCACCGTGGGCGCGCCCTCCGCGTGAAGCCATTCGGCGTAGGCGTAGGGGTGGACGCCCGCGAGCTCGAGCACCTCCGCGTTCTCGAGGCCCACGCGCTCCATCTCGCGCACGACGGCCTCCGCGCTGGCGCGCATGGTCGCATTCGGTGCCGGCTTGGCGGAGACGCCACCGATGCGAACGAACTCGTCGAGCGCCTCGCGGTGATCCGCGGTGTGGGCTTCGAGGTGGTGGAGGGCGGCGGCCAACTTCTCTGTCATGAGCGCTTCCTACCAGAGCCTGGGCCCCCTCGCGAGGTCAGTTCCCAACCCGGAAGAGGAAAATCACGAGGCCGAGCAAGACCGCGATCAACAGCCCCAGCGCCACCAGCGCGAGCGTCGACGCGCGACTCGGAAGCACCTGCTGCACACCCGCGGGAGCGCCTGCTTCGAGCGGGGATGGGCGCTCGGTCGGCAGGTCGCCATCCGTCGCCGAATCGTCCCGAGGCGCGTCGTGCTGGGGTGATGGCCCTGCGTCGGGCGCGTCTTGCGTGGCGTCGTGGCTGCCCGCGGTCGCGTCGACGGAAGCATCGTGGTTCGCATCCGGGTCGGACTCGGTGTCGGCGACCGGCGCGTCCGAGGCACGCACGTCGTCAGCGGCTGACGCGCGCGCCTGTGCTCCGTCCTCCGAAGCCTGTGTCTGTGCGGGCTTCGAGGCGCGGGTCTCGTCGGGGGTGTTGTTGGACCCGTCGGCGACGCCTTTCGCGTCCTCGGTCGTGGCGGCGCGCGAGCTCACGGAGTCGGGGAGGGCGTCGGCCTTCGCTCTGCCGCGGCCGAGGGTCTCCTCGGACGTGGTCGGCGGCAGGCGCGTGCGAGTCTCCGCGTCTGGAGCGGCGGCGTCGACCCGCCACCTCGCGGGCCCGCTCTGGGCGACCACGGCCGTGCCTCCAGGGCTGGCGCGCAGGGTGGGCTCGAGGCCGAGCTGAGCGCGCTGGTCGAGCGCGCGCCGGCTGGCCTCCGCGACCATGCGCCCGAGCACGAGTCGGGCGGAGGGTGGGGGCGTCGCCCCGGCCAGGCGCTCGAGCAGGGCGCCCGCCGTCGTCGGTCGCTCCCGGGGATCACGCGCGATCAGCGCCTCGATGGCTTCGACCAGCGCGGGAGCCACGTCCGGTCCGCTCAGATCCGAGAGCGGCACGTGCCGCCCGGCGTGCACGCGCTCGAGCGTCTCGACATCCGTGGGTCCGTCGAAGGGTCGGCGCCCGGCCGCACATTCGTAGAGCAAGACGCCCAAAGAGAAGAGGTCGCTGCGCGCGTCGTACTCCTCCCCGCGCGCGTATTCGGGCGCCATGTAGGGGATCTTTCCCTTCGCCGCGCCGCTGCGCGTGAGCCCGGGTGAGCTCATCGCCTTGGCCACGCCGAAGTCGGTCAGCTTCACGTCGCCGGTCGGGCTCAGCAGCACGTTCGAAGGCGAGATGTCCCGGTGGACGACCCCTTCGACCGAGCCGTCGGGACGCGCGGCGTGGGCGTAGTCGAGCGCGTGAGCCAGCTCCACGGCGAGGTGTGCGAGCACTCCCGCGGGCAGGCGTTCGCCCTCCGCCAGAAGTCTGCGCAGCAGCTGTCTGAGGTCGACGCCGTCGACCAGCTCCAGCACCAGGAAGTGCCGGCCCTGCTCCAGCCCGAAGTCCAGCACCTGCACCACGTTGGCGTGCCTCAGCGTCGCCGAGATGCGCGCCTCACGCAGGAAGAGCTCCACGAAGTCGGAGTCGGACTCGAAGACGGGCAGGATGCGCTTCACGCACACGCGCTGCACGACTCCTCCGTGGCCTCGGCGTACCGCCTCGTAGGTCTCCGCCATCCCGCCCCGGCCGAGCCGCCGCACGAGCTCGTAGACGCCCACGCGCGCGCCCGCATCTCCTCCTTTCGCCTCTCCGCTCATGCGGGCAATTCCTACTATGGACTCACGGTACGGACCAGCCCGGTACGAACCAGCCCGGTACGAACCAGCCCGGTACGAACCAGCCCGGTACGAACCAGCCCGGTGGAAGGCCGCTGCCCGTCAGAGCTTGCGGTAGACGCCCACGACCACACCGAGGACCTGGGTCGTGCGCCAGTCGTTCTTGGGGATCAGGATGGGCGCCATCTGGCTGTTCTCGGGCTGCAGACGGATGTGGTCTCGCTCCGGGAAGTAGCGCTTGCAGGTGGCCTCGTCGCCCACCAGGACGACCACGATCTGGCCGCGCTCGGCCGTGAGCTGCTTGCGCACGAAGACGAAGTCCCCGTCGTGGATGCCCGCGTCGATCATGGACTCGCCGCGCACTCGCAGGCCGAAGACGTCGCGGCTGCCACCCACGAGCATGCGGTCGATGCGAACGCTGTCCTCGGGCTCCTCGATGGCCTCCGCGAGGTTACCCGCCGCCACCTGCCCGAGGATCGGGATCTCGATCAGGTCGTCGTCGATTGGTTCCGGCTCGACCACGATGCTGCGGCTGCCCTCTGCCGGGCTGTCGTCGAGGGCGTGGCCGTCCACGTCGCGCACCAGGCGCAGAGTGCGCGACTTCATGCATTCGCGCGTGAGGTAGCCCTTGCGCTCCAGAGCGCGCAGGTGGTCGTTCACACCGTTCGTGCTGCGGATGCCGAGGTGTCCGCCGATCTCGCGAAGGGTGGGGGGGTATCCAAATTCATCCATGGAGTCGTGGATGAACTCGAGCACCGCGCGTTGCCTATCGGTCAGCTTCTGAACCGCCATCTCGACCTTGCTTTCGTTGAACCGACCTTGCTCGGGCGGCCGCGCTCCATGCGCCCAAGGGGGCCAATCACGGAACGTTTGTACACTGATTTTCCGAGCAGTCACCGGAGAGTAGGGCACATCCGCACGGGTGTCAAAAATTCCGGGTGCGTCCGTTCAGGTCGATGCCCGAAGCGTACCGGATCGGCGCCTACCCGGTACGGCACTTCTGCCGAGGCGGGGCGCCCGCGACGGGTACCCGGGACGCCAATCGATGCCGATCGACCCGCGGGTGTAAGCGCCAGCTTGCGGCGGCGTTGCCTCTACGAACAGGCGCCCGTCGGCGCCACCCGGAGGAAGCCATGCATCTCGGTCCGCGCGCTCGACGTCTGATCTCGACATCCACTCTGCTGCTGCTCGCCCTGGGAGCCTTGGCTACGCCGGGGAAGGTGGCGGCCCAGGCGCTGCACTACGACCCGTCCAGCGGGACCTGGGTCCGCAGCCCTGCGCGCATCCTCTACGTCACGCCCCAGGTCTACGTTGCGCCCCAGCGGCAGCCGGACGTAGTCGTGCGTGTGATCCCGCCGGTCCAGCAGTACGTCTCCATCTCCACGCCCGTCGAGTGGGTCCAGGAACAGCCGGTCGAGCCCGAGCCGGTCGAGCTCGAGCCTTCCGAGGCCACGGAACACACCGGCCTGGTCGTGGGCGCGGGCTTTGGCGCCCTGGGAAGTCTGCGCCACCGCAGCCGGGCGGGCATGGCCGCGGAGATCCACCTGGGCATCGAGCGCGGCGCGGCCGAATTCGACCTCGGCTTCACCCTCGCCCCGAGCGCCCTCGGAGCCGACGTCACCGCGGCTTCGCCTCAGGGCGGAGGCATCTACGGCGCAGCCGCGAGTCTTGCGTATCGTCCATGGCACTATCTGCGCCTGCACCCCGTCGTCGGTCTGGGCTTCGAGGCCCTCTTCGCCAACGCTCACCAAGAGGAGAGTCACCTGGCCTTCGGTGTCGTGGGCAGGTTTGGCGTCGAGGTCACCTTCCCCATGGAACCAGGCCGTCTCTCCCTCGGTCTGGACGGAACCCTGCACCAGGTCCTCGGGTCCTCCGCCGCCTACCCGACGCGCGCCAATTCCCTGTACGGCTTCGGCGCGCACCTGGACTATCGCTTCGGTCGCTGAGCCGAGTCCGGGCCAAGGGAAGAATCGTGTGCGATACCGAAAAGGAGTGTCGTATGCGATTCTTTTCTTTCGTCAGAACTGGATGGTGCGCTCGCGGGCGTCCAGCTTGGACAGGCTCTGGCGCGTCTCGTAGAAGCCGCGCCAGGTGTCGAGGTAGCCTTGCAGCAGACGCTCGGGGCTCATCTGGGCCGGCTGGAAGACCACGTTGGCGTCGTTGTACTTGGACCAATCGCGGTGGAGGATGCGGTCCTGCGCCACCATCTCGTACCAGTCGGACGTGCCGGGATAGGGCGTGCGGATGGCGAACTCGGCCTTCTTCAGTCCTGCCTCGTCGGCCACGGCCAGCATCTCGTCGAAGCTGCCCTCGTCGTCGTCATCGTTGCCCAGCAGGAACGATGTATACGGTTCGATACCATGATCGTTGGCCTTCCGGATGGCGTCCACCGCGCGCTGGCGCTGCCGCGGGTGCTGACGGTTGAAGGCCTGGCGCGTGATCGGGTCGAAACCGCCGACCAGGTAGAACATGCGGATGCCCGAGGCGCGCATCTCGTCGAGCAAGGCGCCGTCCGAGGCCAGGATCAGCGGCATGCTGGTGCCGAGGTAGCTCACGGGCGCCTCTCGACCGGTGTCTAGCAAGGCCTTCACGAAGGTGCGCGTGTGGCGTTGGGGCGCGCCGGGGAAGAGGCCCGTGTCCTCGGTCAGGGACGCGAGCTTTCCGCGCTTGGCGAGCTGCTCGACCTGGCCGACGATGTGCTCGATGGGCATGGGCCGCAGGCGTCGACCCAGGCTGTTGGGGATGGCGCAGGCCACGCACTTCATGGGACAGCCGCGTGACTGCTGGACGGGGTAGTCGCTGGGCCGGTAGGCGTCGCATTCCTTGTCGAGGTAGAGGTCGATGCGGGGCAGCGGCAGGGTGTTGACGTCCACGAGCTCGGTCGCCTCGTAGCGAGGCAACAGCTCACCACGGGCTGCGTCCACCAGCACCTGGGGCCAGATTCCGTCGCCCTCGCCCACGACCACGGTGGCGTGCTCGGCCGCCACGTCGGGCATGTTGCTCGGGAACACGCCGCCCAGCACGACCTGTTTACCGCGGGCGCGGAAGGCGTCGGCGATCTCCATCGCGCGCTTGGCCGATGGCGTGAAGGTGGAGATGGCGACCACGTCGATGTCGTCGTCGAGGCCGATGTCCTCGAAGCGGTCGTCGCGGAAGTCGAAGTCCCAGCTCGAGGGCGTGACCGCAGCCAACGAAGCGATGCCCAGGGAAGGCGGCCCGAAGTACTCGTCGCAGGGCACGACGTCGAGCAGCTCCGGATGGTCCTCGGCGTGACGGTTGAAGGCGGGGTAGATGAAGCGCAGTTTCATGACGGTATTCCTTCGGCGGAGGCGGCGGTTCCGAGTGAATCGGTGATGCGCCGCTCGAGGCCCGAGAGCTCTTCGAGGCGGGGCAGGCTGTCGAGTTGAGAGCTGGCCTCGGTCAGCAGCTCCGCGGTCGCGTGGCGGGCCAGGTCGGACGGCTCTTCGGCGTGATCCGAGAGCATGGCGCCCACCACGGCGACGTTCATATGGGCACGTGCCAGCGCCAGCAGCAGGCGCTGCCGTTCGATGGCGCGGACTCCCAGGCGCTTGCCCAGGGCCGCGGTCTCGCGACGCAGGCGTTCGTCCACCTCGAGGGCCGCGCGACCGGCGGGCACGCGCGAGGCGTGCGCGGGCAGGCGCTCGTCGTGCAGCGCCTTGCTGGCCAGCAGCGCCGCGCCCAGGCGCACCAGGAGCACGTCGTTTGCGCCCTCGAAGATGCGCGTGACCCGGCAATCTCGGGCCAGGAGCGGGACGCCCGTCTCCTCGAGGACGCCCAGGGCGCCGTGCAATTGGATGTTCCTGTCGCAGACGTCGAAGGCGCCCTCGGAGCAGAAGACCTTGGCCACGGTCGACGAGGTCTCGATGCTCTCCCCGGCCGCGCGGCGTGCGGCGACGTCGGCGATGGAGGCGCGCATGGCGTGGATGAGGGACGCCATGTGGGCGAGGTGGGCGCGGCTGGCCTCCATGTCGCCGATGGGGCGTCGGAACTGCACGCGGTTCTGGCCATGGGCGTAGGCCAGGGCCAGCGCCTTCTCGGCCGTCCCCAGGCAGCCCGCCGCCATCACCGTGCGGCCCAGCGCCAGCACGGCATGCGCGTGGTTCATGCCCTGACCCTCTTCCCCGATCAGGTTCGCGCGGGGCACACGCGCGCCCTCGAGGTGCAGCGTGATGGTCGAGGAGCCGCGGATGCCGAGCTTGTGCTCCTCGGCGCCGATCACGAGCCCGGGCGTCTCCCGCGGGATCATCACCAGGCCGTGGGCGCGCCGTCCGCCGATCCCCGGCGTCTTGGCCAGCACGGTGAACAGGCCCGCGAAGCCGCCGTTGGTCACGTAGCTCTTCTCGCCATCGATCACGAGCTCGTCCCCCTGGAGCTGGGCGATGGTGCGCACGCCGCCGAGATCGGAGCCCGCGGTGGGCTCGGTCGCGGCGAAGGAGGCGATGCGCTCTCCACTCGCGAGCTCCGGGAGAAAACGCGCCTTCTGCTCGTCGTTCCCAAAGAGCAATAGCCCATGCGTGCCCAGCCCGGCGTGCAGCCCGACGGTGGTGGCGACGGAGCGATCCTCCTCCGCCATGGCCGCGATCACGGTGCAGATCTCGAGCGTCGAGAGCCCGAGCCCACCGTACTGCTCCGGGATCGAGAGGCCGAAGAGGCCCAACTCCCGGAGCTCGTCGAGCAAGGCGGGGTCGAGCTTCTGCGCGGCGTCGATGGCGCGGGCATCGAGCCGGCCGCGAGCGAAGCGGCGGACACCCTGGACGAGCTCGTCGTCCATGGCCCTACGCGCTCTCGGTCGTGGTCATGTGCGCTTCGACGAAGCGCAGCGTGTCGGCCACGGTCTCGATCTCCATGGCCTCCTCGATCTCGAGGTCCACGTTCAATTCGCGGCTCAGGGTCGAGAGCAGCTCGAGGCTGCCCAGGGAGTCCATGCCCAGGTCTTCGCGCATGCGCGCGTCCCGCTTGATGCTCGCCGGATCCATCTCGAGGATCTCGGCGATGGAGGCCAGTACCAGCTTCTCGCGTTGGCTCTTGTCGGTCACGTTCGCCTGCTCTCTTCCTGCCCGTCACGGGGCACGTACTTCATGCGCCTGAACCACGCGTAGGCGTCGTCCAAGGTCTCGCTCAGCGGTCGGGGCGCAAACCCGAGCTCCGCTTCGGCTCGTGCCGAACTCAAGGGGATGCCCCAGGCGATGATGTCCACCAGCTCACGGGGCATGGGCACGCGGGCCCTCTGGGGCTCGGCGTCGCGCTCTTCGTCGTCGGCTCGGCGTCGCGCGGCATCGGCGTCGAGCCGTTCGACCGGCGGCTGTCCACCGAAGCGCTCGGCCACCTCGGAGAGCAGCCCGGAGAGCTGTCGTGGGTGGCCCGAGAGCACGTAGCGTGCGCCTCGAGGCGCGCTCGTCGCGGCGTGCAGCTGTGCCTGGGCCACGTCTCGCACGTCCACCACGTGCACACGGCCGTCGATCATCCAGGGCAGCATGCCCCGCACGGTACCCACCAAGAGCCCGCCGGTCCCGAGGCGTGCGTCGCCGGGACCGAGACACCCGCCGGGGAGGAGCGTGACGGCGTCGAGGCCGAGCTCTTGTTGGCGCTCGAGCTCCCGCTCCATGGACCACTTCACGGCGCGATACACGCTCTCCTTGGGCATCTCGCGCGGCACGTCGGCTTCGCTCGAGGGCGTCCCGTCCGCGCGTCCTTCGAGCGTCGCGATGGAGGATGTGTAGACGAGTCGCGCGCCGACGCTGCGAGCGGCCTCGGAGGCGGCGCGGATCTGGGCCACGCCCCGCTCGATGCTGGCGTCGCGCTGGTTCGAGTAGCGCGGATAGTGCCCGCCGGTGAGGAAGACGTGGTCGAAGCCGTCCATGGCCTCGGTCAGCGACTCACGCTGGTCGAGGTCGGCCTCGCGCCAGGCGACGCGACGGCGGCCCGCGAAGAGCGTGATGCTGTGCTTGCGGCGCGTGACGGTCACCTCGACGCCCGCCTCGATCAGCGCGTCCACCAAGGCGAGGCCCAGAAAGCCCGTCCCGCCGATCACCAGGGCGCGCTTCACGTGGGCTCGCTTTGGATGGGCTCGGCGGCCTCACGCTCGGCCAAGGTGGCGGCGCACGCGCCTCTGCGGACCTTGCCGCTGGTCGTGCGCGGCAGAGCGCCGATGGGCCAGAGGTGCACCTCGTCGACCTTCACGCCCAGGGTCGCCAGGATGTCTCCGCGTACTTGCTTCTCGAGCTCCGCGCGGGCTTCCGGTTCCAGGCTGCGGGTCTCCACCACCAGCACCAGATCGTCCGTCCCGGCGTCGGCGTTGTAGCGTCCGAAGGCGGCGGCGCTGGTCTGGGTCAGGTCGCAGGCCACGCGCTCCACGTCGTAGGGGTAGATGTTGCGGCCGCCCTTGATCACGACCTCTTTCTTCCGCCCGACGACGTAGAGCTCGCCCTCGTGCACGAAGCCGAGGTCGCCCGTGCGCAGCCAGCCCTCGACGAGCACCTCCGCCGTGGCCTCGGCGCGACCGTGGTAGCCGTCCATCAGGCTCGCGCCGCCGACCTCGATCTCGCCGACCTGGTCGACCTGGGCGAGCTCTAGGTCCGCGCGTCGCACGCGCACCTCGGCGCCGGTCACGGGCCGACCGACCGAGACCGCCTCCGTGCGTTCACCCTCGACGTGCATGCGCACCTCGCCGCGGAGCTCGAGGGCCTGTCGGTCCAGAGTCAGCGTGCGCATCGGCGCCCCCACGTCGGGGAAGGTGATGGCGAGGGTGGCCTCGGCCATGCCGTACACGGGCAGGCTGACGTGGGCGCCGAGCTGAGCCTCGGCGTAGTGCGCGTGGAAGGCCCGCACCGTGCTGGCGTGCACCGGTTCGGAGCCATTCAACGCGCGACGCAGCGAGGAGAGGTCGAGGTCGTCCTTGGTGCGCGCGCGAGAGAGGCAGAGGGCGTAGGCGAAGTTCGGGCCCGCCGTGAGCGTGGCGCCGACCTCGCTCATCAGATCGAGCCAGCGTCCGGGCCGCATGACGAAGGCCTCGGGCCGGAGCAGGTGCAGCGGATAGGGATGGCAGACGGCCGTGAGCAAGACGCCGATCAGCCCCATGTCATGGAACATGGGCAGCCAGCTGACGCCGACGTCCTCGGGCCCGAGCTCGAGCCCCTGTTGGATGGCGTAGGCGTTGGCGACCAGCGCCGCGTGGGAGATGCGCGCGCCCTTGGGGTCGCCCGTCGTGCCCGAGGTGTATTGCAGGAGCCCGGTGTCCTCCGGGCGCACCTTCGCGGGCTTCGCCATCGCGGACCCGTCCGCGTCGCCGGGCAGGAGCATGACCTCGAGCTGGGCCGAGAGCTCCGCGTGTGTGGCCGCGGCCTCGGCCATGCGGGGCGTGAGCACCATGCGCTTCGCGCCCGAGTCGGCGACCACGCGCGCGAGGTTGGCGAGGTAGCGGTCGACGCCACCGAAGGTCATGGGCGAGGAGAGGGGCACGGGCACGGCGCCGCACCAGAGCACGCCGAAGAAGGCGGTGATGAACTCGCTGCCGGTGGGCAGGAGCAGGGGCACGGGTTCGCCGCGCTCGACGCCGGCTTCCATCAGGCGTGAGGCCCAGCGAGCGGCGCGATCCCGCAGCAGGCGCGCGGGCAGGGCTTCGGGTTCGGCCTTCAGGTGCAGCGTCAGCAGCTCGGCATCGGCCTCCGCGGCCGCCTCGAGGGCATCGACCAGCGTCGCGTGCGGGGACGAGCCCGCGGGCCCTCGCAGCCACGCGATCAGGCTCGGGCTCGCGGCGCCAGCCTTCGCTGGGCTCGGTTCGATGTCGGCGCGCTCCATGAGAGTGCGCAAGTTGGACGGCTCTCCGACCTCGGGCCTTGCGTCAGATCAACTTCTATTGTGTTTTGGGCTTGCGCTGTGCGCAATCGCGTTCATTATTGGACGTATGATAAATAAGTGTCCGAAGGGAAATAAACTGATCGCCTTCCTGCGTCGAGGCGCCCCGCTCGCAAGGCGCGAGGAGCGAGCATACCGGGGGTATGTGAGCGACGAGCAACGCAGCGAGCGGGGATGGATCGGCGCAGGAAGGCCAGTTTATTTCGCGCCGGACGCTAAACTCGTGGGGTCCTCGACGAGGCCTCGTTCCGCACGGGCGGCGTGGCCCCTCGCCCTGGTGGTGCTGCTGGCCGCCTGCTCGGGCGCGCACGCGCGGGGACGCGAAGAGTATCAAGGCGTCGTGGAGCTCTCGTCCCGCAGCCTGGGCTTCGAGCTCGGGGGCCGACTCGCGGAGGTCGGCGTCGCGGAGGGTGACGACGTGGTGGCCGGCGCGCCCTTGGCCAGCCTGGACTCGGAGCTCGCGACTCTGGCCGTCGCCGCGCGCCAGGCCGAGCTCGACGCTGCTCGTGCCCGAACGTCTCTGCTGGAGGCCGGTGCTCGTGGCGAGGAGATCCGAGGCGCGCGAGCCGAGTGGCGCGCGAGTCTGGCCGCCACCCGGCAGCTCGAGGCCGACGTGGCGCGTCAGCAGACCCTCCAGGCGTCGGGCGCCAGCAACACGGCCCAGGGTGAGCGCCTGAGCGCCCAGCTCGAGGCCGCTCAGCAGCGCTCCGCCGCGCTGAACGAGCGCGTGCGCGCCTTGCGGTCCGGCGCCCGACCGCAGGAGATCGAAGCCGCCGAGGCAGGGACACGCGCCGCGGAGCAGGGCCTGGCCGCCGCCCGCCGTCAGCTCGAGCTGCATCGCCTCGAGGCGCCGCTCTCCGGCACCATCCTCGACGTGAACGCGGATCCCGGGGAGGTCGTGGGTCCGGGCGTGCCCGTGATCACGATGGCGGACCTGAGTCGTCCCTACGTCGAGGTCTTCGTGCCCCAAGCGCGCCTCACGAACGTTCAGCTGGGGGCGAGCGTCAGCGTTCGCGTCGATGGCCTCGCCACGCCTCTGGTCGGCCAGGTCGAGCACATCGGCAGGCGTCTGGAGTTCACTCCCCGCTTCCTCTTCAGTGAGCGCGAGCGCCCCAATCTCGTCATGCGAGTCCGGGTTCGCATCGACGACGAGCAGCACCTGCTGCACGCGGGGGTGCCCGCCTTCGCGACCTTGAGCCCCAGCGCGACGCCGAGCCCGGCATCGGAGCAACCTTGAGCGCGGCGGCCACAGCCGTGGAGGCGCCGGAGGAGAAGCCCGACGGCCCCGAGGTCGTGATCGAGGCGAGCCACCTGGCGCGCCACTTCGGTGACCTCGTCGCCGTGCGCGACGTCTCCCTCGAGGTGCATCGCGGCGAGATCTTCGGCGTGCTCGGCCCGAACGGCGCGGGCAAGTCCACGACCATCCGCATGCTCTGCGGCATCCTCGACCCCAGCTCGGGCAGCGCCCACGTCGTCGGCTTCGACGTGCAGCAGGAGCCCGAAGAGGTGAAGCGCCGCATCGGCTACATGACCCAACGCTTCAGCCTGTACGAGGATCTCACGGTGCGTGAGAACCTGGAGTTCTACGCCAGCATCTACGGCGTGCCGCGACGCACGCGGCGAGCGCGTATCGACGGAACGCTCGAGCGCGCGGGCCTGGCGCAGCGTAGGAAGCAACTCGCGGCGACCCTCTCGGGCGGCTGGAAACAGCGCCTGGCCCTGGCCTGCTCGACCATCCACGAGCCGCCGCTTCTCTTCCTCGACGAGCCCACGGCCGGCGTGGATCCCGTGAGCCGTCGCGAGTTCTGGGATCAGATCCATCGCATCAGCTCGGAGGGCACGACCGTGCTCGTGACCACCCACTACATGGACGAGGCCGAGCGCTGTCACCGCCTCGCCTTCATCTTTCGGGGCGAGGTGCTCGACATCGGCTCGCCCGGCGAGATCGTCGAGCGCCGCGCCTTGCGCATCGCCGAGCTCACGGTGCCCGAGCGGAGTCGTCGCGCCGCGGACCTGCTGCGCGAGCAGGCCGAGGTCGACGAGGTCGCGCCCTTCGGCGCCATCCTGCGTGTGGCGGTGCTCGGAGGGCACGACCCCGTGGCCCTGTGTCGAAGAGTCCTGGCGCAGGAGGACATCGCCGTCGCCAGCGCCGAAGAAGCGCGCCCCACGGTGGAGGACGCCTTCGTCTCCATGGTGCGAAGCGAGAACGCCCAATGAACCGCTTCTTGGCCATCGCCTTGAAGGAGCTGCGTCAGCTTCGCCGCGACCGACTGACCCTGGCCATGATGGCGGCGCTGCCCGTCGTCCAGCTCCTGCTCTTCGGCTACGCCATCAACACGGACGTGCGTCACGTCCCCATGGTCGTCTGGGATCAGGACCACTCCAGCGCGAGCCGCGAGATCGTGGAGACGCTCGTGGCCACGGGCTTCTACGCCATGGAGGGCGAGGTCTTCGGCTATCCCGAGATCGAGCGTGTCATGCGCAGCGGGCGTGGACGCGTGGCCCTGGTCGTGCCGCCCGATTACGAAGCGAGCATCGGACGTGGCCAGACGACCACGCTGCAGCTCGTGGTCGACGGCACCGATCCGCAGATCGTCGCCAGCGCCTTGAACACCGTCTCGAGCTTGGTGGCCACGCGCTCGGCGACCGCCATGGTCACACGCCTCGGAGGCGCCGGTCCGCCGCTCAGCCTGGAACCCACCCTCTGGTACAACCCCGAGCAGCGCACGGCGGTGTTCATCGTCCCGGGCATCATCGGCGTGATCTTGACCATGACCATGGTGATGCTCACGGCCATGGCCATCGTGCGCGAGCGCGAGCGTGGCACCCTCGAGGCCCTGATCGTCTCGCCCGTGCGATCCGTCGAGCTGATGGTCGGCAAGATCCTGCCCTACGTCGCCATCGGCTACGTGCAGGTGACGCTGATCCTGGGCGTCGGGCGTGTGGTCTTCAACGTGCCCTTCGTCGGCTCCGTGCCGCTTCTGTACTTGCTGACCTTCCTGTTCATCGCGGCCAACCTCGCCCTCGGCTTGGTCTTCTCGACGCTGGCGCGCACGCAGCAGCAGGCCATGCAGATGTCCTTCTTCTTCTTGTTGCCCAACATCTTGCTCAGCGGCTTCGCCTTCCCCTTCGAGGGCATGCCCGAACCGGCGCAGTGGCTCGCGCAGGCGCTTCCGCTCACCCACTTCCTGCGCATCGTTCGCGGCATCGCGCTCAAAGGAAGTACGTTCTGGGACGTGCTGCCCGAGGTCTACTGGCTCACGGGCATCCTCTGTGCGTTCGTCGCGCTCGCCTCCCTGCGCTTCCGGAAGAAGTTGAACTGATGGCGCGCCCTCGCAGCGACATTCGCCCTCGACTGCTGGAAGCAGCGCGCGAACGCTTCCTGATGGACGGCGTGGACGGCGCGTCCCTGCGCGCCATCGCCCGCGCGGCCAAGACCAGCCTGGGCATGGTCCACTACTACTTTGGCAACAAGGAGGAGCTGTACTTCGCCGTGGTCGAGGAGACCTACGCGGAGCTGCTCTCGGCCATGAAGCAAGCCGTGGAAGGCGCGACCAATCTGAGCGAGCGCATCCAGCGCTTCTCCATGCGCATCGCCGAGGCCAGCGAAATCGAGCTCGACATCCTGCGCATCGTGCTGCGCGAATCGTTGGCGTCCACGGACAGGCGCGCGCGACTGATGGCGCGCTTTCGACGCGGTCACCTCGCGCTCGTGCTCGGTCTGATCGAGGAGGGCGCGGCCCACGGTGAGGTCCGTCGCGACGTACCGGGGCCTGCGCTCGTCCCCATGGTGCTGGCCGTGACGCTCTTGCCCCAGCTGATCAAACGCCTCGCGGGTGAGACCTGGCCCTTCGCGGTCAGCCTGGGTACGCCCGCCGCCATCGCCGCGCTCTCCGCCGAGGTCCTCCTGCACGGCATCGCCGCGCCCGTGGACGCCGAGGCGGACTCGGACGACTAGCACGGAGCCACGAGTGCGGGACGCCCAGTTCGCGGTTCTAGATCGTGTTGCATTTGCATCAATGATGCGGATTGCATTGCATGAGTCGCGCGTTGCGCCGGATCAAATTGAAATCAATAATTGACAGCCGCGATTGACATTCGTGTCGAACTCGAACAGCACAACGACATGAAAGAACGCCTCGTCCTCTCGCTCGCCACGCTCGCGCTGGCCACGCTCGTCCCCGTGGCAGGCTCAGCTCAGACCGTTCAGGTCACGGCGACCGTGCCGCCACCGCCTCCTCCGGTCACCGTCACCGTGGCGCCCCAGCCCATGGAGGTCGCAGTCGCACCCATGCCCATGGAGGTCGCACCCGCACGGGAGGAGCACTCTGGCTTCTTCTTCCGCGGCACCGTCGGACCCGGTTATGGGCGCGCCGCGGTGACGGACGTCGACCTCAGCGTCGGCGGTGTCGGTGTCGGCTTCCGCCTCGAGATTGGCGGATCGGTCATGCCCAACCTCGCCATCTACGCCGACCTCGGGGGCATGGGAATCCCCAGCCCGAAGGTCAACTACGGAGGCAGCAGCGGTACCTCGAGCAGCACGCTCGGCTTCGCCGGAATCGGTGGGGGGCTCTGTTACTACCTCATGCCTGTGAACCTCTACATCGGCACGGTGTTCAGGGCGCTTCAGCTCTCCGTGGACGACGGTTCGGGCACCACGAGCAGCAGCGACATCGGATTCGGAGCGAGCCTGATGGTGGGCAAGGAGTTCTGGGTCGGTCCCCGTTGGAGCCTGGGGCCGGCGCTCGAGATCGAGTACGGCCGCGTCCCCGACAACGGCGTGACCTGGTCCGTGTTCTCCGCCGCGGTGACGCTCTCGATCACTCGCAACTGATCCTCATGACGAGGCGAGGCGAGCCCGCGCCGGCCACGAGCTCGTCGCTGTCTGCGCCGTCGGCTTCCGCGGGGTCGCCGGTCGCGCGCCGTGCGCTCTCGAGTTCCGTCGTATTCGAATCCTCGGCGGGCTGTTAGGATGGTCGGCGTCCATGGTTGCCGAAGCCGCTCGTGACGCCCTCGAGACTCTGAGCCGCGCGCTCGGGGCGACGCCGGGGTTCGCGGACGCGCTGCACGCCAACTGGCGCAGCGGTCGCTTCGCGCCGGCCGCGAGCGACCTGCCCGAGGAGGTCGCGCGCGCTGCCCAGCAGGCCGATCTCGAGCTCACGGCCTGGACGCGGAGCAAGCCCGGCGCGGCGTCCTGCACCGAGGCCTTCGCCGACTCCACGGGCGAGATGCTTTTCCTCTGGTGCGCCGCGAGTGTCGGCGCGAGCGAGCCATGCCTCGGCGCGCTGCTGGCCGCCGCGGCCAAGAACCCCACCTTCCGCGAGCGCACCGAAGCCGTCGCGCGCGCACGCATCGTCTCCGGTCCTCTGGAAGACGCGCTGGCCTGCCTGCCGCTGCTCGGCCGGGGCGGCCGCCTCGAGCTGCCCGCGAACGCCGAAGCGCGCTCGCGCCTCGAGATTCTGATCTGGGAGGCGGGCGCGGAGGCGCTCTCGCTGCCCGAGTTGGGTCGCTTCATCTGGGGTGACGAGGCGACCTTCGAAGCTGTCGTGGCGACGCCTGCGCGGGGCTCTCTGCGCGGACGTGTGTTCGCGGCCCGCTGCCTGGAGGTGGCCGTCTGCGGCATGACGCCCATGACCGATCCCCAGCTCGTGGGGCGCACGCTGCAGGTCCTGCAGCCGCTGCTGCTGCATCCCGAGCCCCTGGTGTGGATCCATGCGGCGCGATCCTTCGGTCGCCTCGCGGGCATCTTCGAGCCGCTCGAGGGCACGCTCCTCGATTGGGTTCACGGCGACTCCAAGCTGCTGCAGCAGCGCGCGCTGACGGCCTTCGCTTCGCTCCCGTCGCATCGGCTGTCGGTGCTCGGTCACGAGCTCGTGTCGATCATCGAGGACCCGCGCGAGGACGCCTGGGCGCTGGCGGCGGTGGCGGCTGCCACGCCCCATCTCTTCCACGAGAAGCGCGACGTGTGGAAGCGACTCGCCGCACGCGTGACGGCAGGTGATGGCGGCGCCGTCGCGGCTCGCGCCCTCGCCCGAGGTCTCGGTTCGCTCTGGCGTCGCGGCATCGACCGTCAGGAGATCGAGGCGCCGCTTCGTCTGCTGCGGCAGCGCGCGCGGCGCGTCGACACGGACCAGGTCGACGATTGGCGTCGTTGGCTCGAGGTCATCGCGGTCACCGATCCCGTGGACGGCGCGGAGCGCGATCCCCTCGACATCGAGCTGGGCCTCGAGAACCTCCTGCGCGTCGCGGCCCAGTACGACGACGAGGAGGCCGACGCCCGCGCCGCTCGCTTCGCGGCCACGCTCGCGCCTACCTTCGGCGAGGCGCGCCGCATCGTGCTCGGAGAGGGTTCGCTTCGGCATCGGGCCAGCGCCGTGAACGCTCTGGAGGGTTGCGCGCGCTCCCTCGCGCTCCGTCTCTGGCGGCCCATGCTGGCCACGCGGCCCGGCGGCAACCCCATCCAGGCCCCGGACCTGGGCGAGACCTGGGCAACCGTCGCTCGCGCGCCCGCGGAGCTGCTCGACGTCGTGCGCGAGCGACGCCTCGGAGGGGAGGGCGAGGCCGATCCTGGCTTCGACCTCGCGCTCGAGGTCCTGGCCCTGAAGCTCGGTGGCTACGCCCTCGACGCTTGTGGCGAAGACTCGGAGCTCGGGCCCGGGCGTGGCCCGACGGCCCACGACACCTGCCTCTGGCTGCGCAAGCTCGAGGGCTTGACAGACGCCTCGCGCGAGATGCCTCCCGCGCTGCGCGGCGCGCTCAGCTCGATCTTCTGGCGGCTCGTGGACGCCACGCGCGGCACCTCCCTGGGCGAGGTGGACGACGTCGAGTGGCTCGGACCCTTCACGGCCTGGTGGGCGCTGGTGATCGACCGGCCGGAGATCCTGCTGCAGCTGGCGACCGCCTTGCCCATGATCGCCGACGGCGCGCTCGAGACATGCTGCGCTCTGGCCAACGACACGCGCGTCGCCCTCTCTTCGGGCGCGGCCGACGGAGCCTGGGGTCCCGCGGTCAAGAGCGCGCTCGAGAACATGCGCGCCGAAGGCACGGAGCTGGCCGAGGCGCTCATGGGCTTCTCGACGGCGCTGGCCGCCTTCTCCCACGCCGCGGGTCAGAATCCCAAGCTCGAGGCCATGGGCATGGATCTGGTGCTGGCCGCGGAGCGCCTCAGAGCGGCGCTCGCGGATCCGGTGCGCGCGCTCCACTCCGCGAAGGACGCACCCACGGACGACTCGCTCACCCAGGCCGTGACCGAGAACGCGCCACGCATGGCGTCGGTGGTGGCCCGAGCGATCCGCGCGCGCGAGATCTCCCTGCTCGAGGTCTGGTTCGCCAGCCTCGGGCCGACGGCCTCCGCGCTGGTCGAGGCCGCCATCATGGCCGCCATTCGCCGCACGCCTCCGCCACCGCCCGTGCCCAAGAAGAAGGAGCCCACGGTCATCCAGGGCTACCAGCTGGTCAAGGCTCTGGGCGAGGGCGGCATCGGCAGCGTCTGGCTCGTGCGCAAGCCCGGCGCCGACCGCTACTTCGTGCTCAAGATTCCCAAGGCCGAGGCGCTGCAGAACGCCAACGACCTCGAGCGTCAGGGCATCCTCGCGTCCTTCGTCTCGGAGGCGCGCGCCCTGGCCGGGCTCTACCATCCGAACGTCGCCAACATCATCGATCGCGGCGTCGAGGGAGGCGTGCCCTTCCTCGTGCTCGAGTACCTGATCGGCGCGGACCTCAAGGACTACTCCACGGCGCGACTGATGACGCTCTTCGAGCTGCGCCGCATCGTGGTGGAGACCTGCGCGGGGCTGACGGCGCTGCACAACGCCGGCCTCGTCCATCGCGACATCAAGCCCGCCAACCTCTGGCTGCGCCTGCCCCTCGCCGGCGGCGTGAAATTCGAGCCGGACAAGCACCGGGATCCGGCGCTGGTGCCGCCCTTGTCGAGCGTGGTCATCGACTTCGGCATGGTGCGCGCCATGCGCGTGGCCGCCGACGTCGGGGGCCGCTTCGTCGCGGGCACGCCGGGCTACATCGCGCCCGAGCAGGTCCTCGACCCCGTGGAGCTCGACGGTCGCGCGGACGTCTACGCTCTGGCGGGAACGCTGTACAACGTCACCACGGGGCGCACCTTCTTCGACGAAGTGAGCGACCCGCGTGAGCGCATCCTCGCGCACATGCGGCGCGATCCGATGGAAGACGCGGAGCGCTTTCGCGAGTACCCGGCCGCTCTGGTCAAGCTGCTGCGCGCAGGCACGGCCATGAACTGGAAGGATCGGCCGACGCCGCTCGAGTTCGGCCGCGCCTTCGCCGGGCTGCTCTAGCCCTCCTCTCGAGCGAGGCGCGCGGCGTCGTGTGCGCCGTCTCACCTGCCCCGCGCTCGTGTTGATTCTCGCCATTCCCGTGGCTGGCTTGGTGAGGCAGACTGGGCCCGCAAAGGGGGCCACATGGCTGACGAAGTGGTGATCATCGGGGCGGGGTTGGCGGGACTGAGCGCGGCCGTGGAGCTGACGAGCCGAGGCGTGGAGGTGATCGTGCTGGAGGCGTCGTCGCGTCCGGGCGGCAAGCTCGATGGCTATCGAGACGCGGACGGCGATCCCGTCGAGCACGGGATGCACGGCTTCTGGACCCAGTACCGGAACCTCTTCGACGTGGTGCGGCGCGCCGGCGTGCCCGACTCCGTGTTCACGGAGCCCGTGGGCACCTCCTATCTGCACGAGGACGGGCGCATCACGACTCTGAAGACGGGTCCCGTTCCGCTACCGTCGCCGCTCTTCCTACTGCGCGAGATGTCCGGGATGGCGGGCCTCGGGCCCCTCGACATGCTCTCGGGCGCCGCCGTCTTCGCGCCCGCTTTCAGCTTCGATCACGCGCGGGACTACGCCCGCTTCGACGACGTCTCGCTCCTGGCCTACTTGCGTCGACGAGGCGCGACCAAGGCGTTCCATCGCGTCGCCATCGAGCCATTGGCGCGCAGCCTCGGCTTCACGGACGCCGGCCACCTCTCGGCGGCGGCCTTCCTGAGTGCGCTCTCCTTCTACGTCGTGGCCCGCGAGCACGACATCGACATGCGCGTCTGCACCGGCAACCCCGCCGAGAAGATCATCGATCCCATGGTGGACTACGTGCGCGCCCACGGCGGCGAGGTGCGCTACGGTCAACGCGTCACGCGCTTCGAGTTCGAGGGCGACGACGACCGCATCCACTCGGCCATCGTGGGCTCGAGCCTCGCGCCTTCGGAGCTGCGCGTGCCGACGGCGCTGCTCTCCTCCGGCCTGCCCGTGCGCGAAGAGGCGCCCGATGGAACCGCCGTGGTCGTGCGGCTCGTGGCGGGCGTGGCGACCGCGTACTCCGCGCGCTGCACGCACATGGGAGGGCCCGTCGACTATCGCGCGGCCAGCAACGATCTCTACTGCCCATGGCATGGCGGCGTCTTCGATCTGGACGGCCACATCGTCGCCGGTCCCCCGACCACGGATCTTCCCGAGCTGCCCACGCGCATCGAGGGCGACGACGTCGTGATCACCCTTGGGGGGGAGTCCGAGAGCGAGGTCGAGGGCTCGGCCTTCATCCTCGCCACCGAGGTCGAGGGCGCCCGCGGCATCGTTGGCGCGACGGAGCAGCTGCACGAGCGCGAGGAGTACCGTTTGATCCTCGATCTCGAGAGCACGTCGAGCGTGGTCGTGCGCCTCTGGCTCGATCGCGACATGCCCGAAGGCTTGGTGGCCGCGGTCTTGACCCGCCCGGAGCTCGTGGACGTCGTCTTCGTGGTCTCGCGCATGCAGGACGAGCTGCGCAGCGTGCCCGGGTCCGTGGTCGAGGCCCACTGCTACGTGGTCGACGATCGCATGCACCTCAGCGACGACGAGTGGGTCGACGCCGTCACCGACGAGCTCGGCGCGCGCATCCCGGAGCTGCGCATCGCCAGCGTGGAGAAGTTCCACGTCTCACGACACGTCGGAGACTTCACGCTCTTCTCGCCGGGCTCCGAAGGCTATCGACCGGGCGTGCGCGGGAGCATCACGAACCTCCTGCTCGCAGGCGACTGGCTGCGGAGTGATCAGCCCCACTGGTACATGGAGCGCTCCGCGGCCACGGGTCGAGCCGCCGCCGCCGCCGTGCTCTCGGGCATGGGCCTGGGCGCTCCGCAGGTCATCCCCGCAAAGGCGCCGCCCGCGTTCATTCGCCTCGCGCGCGGAGTCTCCGGTGCGGGGCAGAAGTTCGCCGCCGTCACCCGCGCTCTGCTCGGGGTCGAGCGCCCCTAGGACACAGTGCGGTGCGGGCGCGAGAGGCGCGCAGGGCGTCTGTCAGGCGGCGGGGCGCCCTGCGAGTCGGTACTTCTTGAGCTTGCGATACAGCGTCGCCGAACCGATGCTGAGCTGTTTGGCGGCCTGGGTCTGGTTCCCGTCGTTCCGCTCCAGCACCGCCAGGATGTAGTCCCTCTCGACGTCGCGCAGTGGCTGCACGCTCTCGCCCAGCGCCACTGGCTTCGGGGACGCCTGGCGGATGGCCTCGGGCAGGTCCTCGAGCTCCACGCGGCTGCCCAGGGCGAGCGCGACCGCGCGCTCCATGGCGTTCTGCAGCTCGCGCACGTTGCCGGGCCAGTCGTAGCGCAGGAGCTGGTCGGCGGCGCTGGGGGAGAGGCTCGACAGATCGCGGTTCATGCGAATGGCGGACTCCGCCAGCAGCACGCGCGCCAGCGGCAAGATGTCGTCGCGGCGCTCGCGAAGGGACGAGACGCGGAGCTCGACCACCTTGAGCCGGTAGTAGAGATCCTGACGGAAGCTCTCGTCCGCCACGCCCTGCGCCAGATCACGGTTCGTGGCGGCCAGGACGCGCACGTCCACGGCGCGGCTCTTGTTCTCCCCGACGCGACGCACCTCTCGCTCCTGCAGCACACGCAGCAGCTTGACCTGCATGGCCGGGGAGACCTCGCCGATCTCGTCCAGCAGCAAGGTGCCGTGATTGGCCGCTTCGAAGAGTCCAGGCCTGTCCGCGGTCGCGCCCGTGAAGGCACCACGCGCGTGGCCGAAGAGCTCGCTCTCCAGCAACGTCTCACTGATGGCGCCGCAGTTGACCGCGATGAAGGGCCCCAAGGCGCGACTCGACTCGTCGTGGACCAGGCGCGCGATGCGTTCCTTGCCCACACCGCTCTCGCCCGTGATCAGGACGGTGGCGTCCACCTTCGCGACTCGACGCGCCAGGTCGAGCACGGTCTGCATGCTGTGGCTGCGGGCCACGATGCCTTCGGGCTGGGCGATGTCGGGCACCGCGCGGACCAAGGCCTGCCGCTGGGCTCGGAGCTTCGCCTCCGCCGACTTCAAGGTCTGCATGACCTGGCTGAGCGAGACGTCGAGGCAGCCCTCGAGGCGTCCGGTCTCGAAGAAGGTCAGGTCCTCGACCCGTTCTTCGCCCCACTCCTCGCGGGTGCGACCCAGGAGGTGGCAGGCCGCATCTCCCTGGCCCAGACAGCGATCCTCGAGCACGTAGATCTCCTTGCCCGTGGTCTGGCTGACGTAGCCGCTCATCAGACCGCAGATGGTCCAGCAGACGGCGGAGTCGGCGCGCCCGAAGTGCAGAAGATGCTGCTCGGCCTCATAGGACGCGAGCAACATCGCCCCCTTCGCCGTGAGCATGTCCTCGGCGCCCTCCGCGGCGCGAAACAGGCCCTCAAGGGCGTAGATGCGCGGACCCGCCAGACGCCACTCGTCGTTGCTCGTCCACTCGAATTCCTTCTTCATGGCGCTGGCCATGCGCCAGCCCTGCGCGAAGCCGAACTGCGTGAGCACGGCGCGGGCCGCGGTCAGGCCGAAGTTGCCCACCAGGTACTGCCGAAGCAGACCCATGGCCACGGCATCGACCAAGAGCATACGCTGTCCAGCGAAGCGGATGAGGCCTCCGCGGGTGTCCAACTCGAGCAGCTCTTTGTGATTCAGGTCGTCGACACGCATAGCCCCCCGTCGGTCATTTCGACGAGGAGCTAATTCACTTTGGTTGGGCGCACAAGCCGCCGAGCCCCTCGCTGGAGTAGCTCGGCGGGCCAGTGTGCGTTGCCGTTTGGATTTGCGTGTGTGTTTCAGGGGTCGCCGTTCGCGACGCGCCCACGTGGACGCCCGGGCCGACTACAGAGCCGGCTGCGTCACCGTGCTCTGATCGAGCGTGACCGACGTCTGGGCCATCAGGCGACCGTTCACCGTGGCGCCCGTGCCCAGGGTGATCCCGGTCTGGCTGAGCAGGATGCCCTCCATGTGCGCGGTGGTTCCGATCTGGACCTGCCCGAAAGACTGCCAGAAGATGTTCTTGGGCAGCGCGCCGCCGCTCAAGTTGACGTGGATGCCATTGGCCAGGTTCAGCCCGCCCGCGATCTGGAATATCCAGACGTCGGTCGGCCCACCGGCGAGGGTGACATCGGTCGAGATCCCGAGGTCCGTGCCCCACTTGTACAGACCGGGCACCAAGGTCATGCCGCCGATCGCGCCTGCGCCGAGCTCCGTGAAGTCGGGCGACGTTCGGCCGGCTGCGTCCGTGTAGGCGGTCTCCATGGCGCCGACCGCGGTGGTCAGCATGGAGGGGGTGGGAGCCGCGTAGTCGGGCGCATAGATGTGCCCCGTGACTTGGGTGGAGGTCGAGAACTCGTTGCTCGCGTCCACCACGAGCGAGAACCCGGTGATGCCCGTCGAGTCGATGGGGCTCACGCCCATGTCGCCCGTGACGACGGAGGCGGGGACCGTGTCGATGCCCGACTTCGAGAGGATCACGAAGTTCCCCGCGCTCCCGAGAGCCACCGGGGCGAGCGTGCCTCCGCCGCCGTCCGGGGTCGCGCCGTCCGGGGTCGCGCCGTCCGGGGTCGCGCCGTCCGGGGTCGCGCCGTCCGGGGTCGCGCCGTCCGGGGTCGCGCCGTCCAGGGTTCCGCCGTCCGGCGTCGTCCCGGTGTCCGGAGTGGTCCCCCCGTCCGTCGTCCCGGTGTCCTGGCAGGCAGGGACGAGGAGGGCGAGCGAGAACAGCGCCGCGAGTAGGGTGAGCGAATTCGATTTATGTAGGTAATTCATCGTGATTCTCTGATCTTGAAAGTGTGTGTGAAGTGTGCGTGATGCATTCGCGCCTCGAGACTCCGATTTTTTTGCGCTCGAACACGGCACACGAGTGGTGACTACATCGCGGGTTGCGTAATCGCATTTGCGTCGAGCGTGACCGCCGTCTGAGCCAGGAGTCTGCCGTTCACAGATGCTCCAGTTCCCACGACGATGGCTGTCTGGCAGAGCACGATGCCCTCGAAATGAGCCGTCGTTCCGATCATCGTTTGACCAAAGGTCTGCCAGAAGACGTTCGCGGGGGACGCCCCACCGGTCAACGTGACTCGGGTCCCGTTGGCTTGCGTGATGTCTCCACTGATCTGGAAGATCCAGACGTCGTTGGGACCGCCGTGGAGAACGACGTCGGTCGAGATGCTGACGCCCGTGCCCCATTTGTAGAGTCCAGGGACGAGTGTCCGCCCGCCGATCTCTCCTGAGCCCAGCTCCGTGAAGTCCGGGATGGATCGGCCGGCCGCGTCGGTGTAGGCGCTCTCCATGGCGCCAACCGCCGTGGTCAGGTTCGAGGGCGTCGGCGTGGCGTAGTCGGCGGCGCGCACTTGGCCCGTGACCTGACTGGAGGTCGCGAACCGATTGGTCGCGTCCAGGGTGAGTGAGAACCCGGTCACCGCGGTCGAGTCGATGGGACTGACACCGATGTTGCCGACGATCGCCGACGTGGGAACCGTGTCGATGCCCGACTTCGCGAGGATGACGTAGTTGCCGGCCCCGCCGAGGAGTACCGGGTCGGGCCCGAGGGAAAGGTCGAGTCCGGTCCTGAAGGTCCAGACGAAATCACTCGCGAGAGCATTGCCGGCAGGGTCCTCGGCGCCCGTCGTGATCCTGGCTTCGTAGCGCGTGTCTGGATCGAGGTCGGCGAGTGGATTGAATACCGCCCGAAGTCCCGAGGCCGTGACCGTGACGGCGCCGTCGATGGCGCTTGCGCCAGGTCCGGTGAGCTGGAAGCTCGCCGTGGTCAACGTGGTCGGATTCATCGCTTCGGAGAAGAGCGCGCTGACGGTGCGGTTGGTCGGGAAGGCGGGCGCACCATCGGCGGGAACGACCGACACGACCGTTGGGGCTGTCGTGTCTCCGGCATCCGCCGTGGCGCCGTCGGTCACCGCGCCGTCGGTCACCGCGCCGTCGGTCACCGCGCCGTCGGTCACCGCGCCGTCGGTCACCGCGCCGTCGGTCACCGCGCCGTCGGTCACCGCGCCGTCGGTCACCGCGCCGTCGGTCACCGCGCCGTCGGTCACCGCGCCGTCGGTCACCGCGCCGTCGGTCACCGCGCCGTCGGTCACCGCGCTGTCGGTCACCGCGCCGTCGGTCACCGCGCCGTCGGTCACCGCGCCGTCGGTCACCGCGCCGTCATCTGTTCCACCGTCTGTTGGGGCCGTGTCCTTGCACGAGGTGCCGAGCAGGCCTGTGAGAACGAAGACGAGGCCGAGACCGATCGATTGGGATCTTGCTGTGAGTTTCATGGCATTCCTTAGGACATTGCTGACCTTTGCGCCAAAGACCCACGGAGCTTCCGTGTGAGATTGGGGCGTCGAGCATATGTTTGTCGACCTTCATGGTTGGCAGGCGATTTCGCGTCGCTACAGCCTCGGTCTGATGTGACCCAGGGTCTGCACCATCTGTGTCGGAAAATGTCGCTCCGTCTTTCTGACGGTTTGCGCCTCTTTCATGGCAGAATCTAAGCAGCATCCGTGCCAAGGTCTTAGGTGAGCAATTTCATGTACTTGAAAATTGGCCAGGTTTTGATGCACGACATTTTAGTCAAATCGGGGGCCCAATTCACTCAATCTGATGGAGTTGCGAGCCGGCGAAGCGACAGCACGAGCAGGCGGACGCCCGTGTCCCGACCCACGGGCAGGACCTCGCCTGCACGGGCAGGTCGTCGCTGACCTGGCGTCCCTCGCTCCAGGCGTCCCCACGGACGTGCGGGTCATCGCGCTGCCCACGCTGCCCACCTCTGCGCGATGCCGATCCTTTGATACCATCGCGCCATGGCCGACGCGCCGGCAGTGGAGGGGAGGGCGGGGGCCTTCGCGCGCCTCACGCGGCGTCGCGCCTTCAAGCTCCTGATCGCGGCGCCCGGGGGATTGTTCGCCCTGGGTGGGGCCGGCGCCCTCTGGCTTCGTGGCTGTCCTCCCGATGTGTCGGGGCTCGACGTGATCGGCGATCGCGCGGCTCGTACGCTCGAGGCGTTGGCGGAGCTGCTCTTCCCGCCCGTGCCCGGCTTCGATCCGGGGCTCGCCCCGGGAGACTTGGCGCGCGCCTTCGACCACTTCCTGGCGGGGGAGCCCGAGGAGAACGTGACGGGCTTGAGGCGGGCGCTCTTACTGCTCGAAGCCGGACCCTTGATCTACGACCACGGCGCGACGCCCTTCTCGCGCCTCGGCGTCAGCGCCCGACAGGCGCACTTC
>Ga0210033_1000080_pt1 | contig 80442 bp, 81 predicted proteins | sample CryGeymeta201501_FD_185465 | JGI IMG/M metagenome (GOLD analysis project Ga0210033, IMG submission 185465) | Groundwater microbial communities from Crystal Geyser aquifers in Utah, USA - Crystal Geyser metaG 2015-01 (SPAdes) (version 2) | ecosystem: Environmental > Aquatic > Deep subsurface >... | reverse complement strand
TTCCGTTCCTGCTGCCGAACGGGCCGAAATAGTTCAAGAGGTCAATCGCCTGCTGAAGGTTTATGGCGGGAATCGCTCTTTTCGTGGTTATGCAAGCAATCTTCTCGCTATGGAATGGGTACTTTACCAGAGCGACAAACCTGTTCCTGGTTACCTTGATTTTAACGACAGATATTGTTCGGAGCCATTTCAGGTTGTCTTGGCAAAATAAAACATTGGGGTCGGGTCTTGAATCTTGCATTCAGACCAAAGTGTTAATTCGTCGGTCCTGAATAATTCAATTCAGATCACGCTGCGATTCTGTTTTGGGGTATGTATTCAGTCATAATGGAAATGACTTTCCAGCAGCTATCGAGAAAGTAGCGCATAAAAGACCTCAGGTAGTTGAGGATTTTACGCAGATTGTGCCCACAAGCGCATAGGATGATATTCATCGCATCACCTTCTTCTTCTGCCTCAGCAGGCTTGACATTCCTTATTCCTTATTCCTGATTCCAGATTTTGGAATGCGGTATGTGGGAGGCACGATGGAATTAAAACAACAAGACATCTATGTAGCTCTAAAGCTGGTTGTTCTCAATGGTGAGCCTTGCTCCATGCAACGCCTGGGTGAAGCCCTCGGTATGAGTGCATCCAGAGTTCATGATTCCATTCATCGCCTGATCAAGGCGCAGCTCATACGCAGAGGCGACGCCTATCACCCTGTTTTGGCCAATTTAAAAGAGTTTATTCTGCATGGAATTCGCTTTGCTTTTGTTCCTGAAATTGGCCAACCGGTACGGGGCATGCCAACAGCATCATTTGCCCCGCCATTAAACCGGGAATTTGCACCATCCGGTGACCTGCCACAGGTCTGGCCTGATGCCATGGCTGGAGAGGTTCGAGGCATTTCATTCTCCCCGCTACATAAGTCGGCCCCGGAGGCGGCACGCAAAGATCCTGAGTTCTATGAACTACTGGCTTTGGTCGATGCCAATCGTGGAGGAAGAGCACGCGAAAGGAATATGGCGGCTGAGATGCTCAGCAAGCGCCTGAGCCAGCCATGAGGAATGACGCCCCCAATCTCGACATGCTTAAGCTTGTGGCACAGGGCTTGGGCTCACTTGTTGAAGATGTTGTCTTTGTTGGTGGCTGTGCAACCGGGCTACTCATTACTGATATGGCTGCTCCCCCAACCCGTGAAACCCGGGATGTGGATGTGATTGCTGAAATCAGAAGCCATCATGATTATCACCAGCTTTCCCAGGAACTGAGAAGCAGAGGGTTTAGAAAAGACAATGGGCCGGATGCAATCATGTGCTGCTGGCGATTCGATAGCGTTATTGTGGACGTGATGCCTACTGAGGCGTCGATACTAGGCTTCTCGAATCAATGGTGTTCGAAGGCCATGAAATCTTCCCAACGCCTTCATTTACCGGGAGGGGTAGAGATCAGAGTGGTTGCACCACCTCTTTTTCTCGCTACCAAGCTTGAAGCTTTTTATGGCAGGGGCAAAGGTGACCTGATGGCCAGCCATGATCTTGAAGATATTATCGCTGTGCTTGATGGGCGCAGCACCATTGCAGAGGAGGTCATCGGTGCAGAAGATGTTCAGCAATACCTGCGCGAAGAATTTTCTAACCTCTTATCCCAACGAGCTTTTCTCGATGCAATCCCCTGTCATTTACCCGCAGATCCGATAAGCCAGCAAAGAGCCGCAGTAGTCCTGAACCGGATACGGGAAATTGCGAAGCTCTAACCCGGACTATTCATAAATGCTGCCGCGCCCTCCCTTGTTCATTTGCCCGCAACAAATACATCGTCTGTTGTCCGTATGCACTGTTACGCACGCCTTCCTCGGAATCTGTTGCAACCAAATGTCCGGCGCGATCATCACGGCGATTCATGAATAGTCCGGGCCAAGGAACCTCTGAATAACTATGCATGGTCGTAGCTGTAAGCTATGACAGCATAGTCTTTAACCTTTGCCCTGACTTCACCGCTTTTCTTTGATTCTTTTTCCGGCGCTTTATTCAAACGTCAGATGATGGTGAACACCTTCTCGAAGGGTTTGCGGGATTTGGGGAGTTTGGCATTGAAATCTTCTTCGGGGTGATGGTAGCCGATGACCAGCGCCAGACTGCATGCATAGCCATCGAGTTCCTCAGAAAATTCCCGGGTGACGGCTGCGGCATCAATGCCTTCCATGGGGGTGGCGTCGATTTTCAGGCGCGCCAAAATGTGCAGCGCGTTGCCCAGGGCGATATAGGTCTGGGCTCTGGTCCAGCCGGATGTGGAGCCATGACTGTCGGTGTTTTTATCGATATACACACATGCGCCAAAGGCGGCATCCCGATTTTCCGCCTGGGTGCGCTTATCGGCAATGCCTTGATCCACCACCTCGGCATAATCCTCACGGCTATAACGCGGGTGATTGCCGAACAAAATCACATGGGAACCATCCATCACATGCTGTTTATTCAGCGACGGCGAATCCCCGAAGCTTTGCTGCATCCGCGCTTTGGCCTCATCGCTGGCCAGCACCACGAATTTCCACTGCTGTGAATTGATCGAAGATGCCGACAGGCGCAACGCTTCGAGGAACACGTCCATGTCTTCCTGCGGAACTTTCCGGGTGTTGTCATATTTCTTTGTGGTGTATCGCCAAAGCAGGTCTTCAATAATCGGATGATGCATTCTCAAAACTCCTTGTTAGCCCATGCTGGTTTCTACAGAGCATCATACTGATGGTCACTCAGATTCGCCATGCACGGACATGCCCAAGTGATGGTAGCGGTCGAGCATGGTTTCGTTGCCCGTCACGCCACCGCTGTGCACATAAAAGATTTCGCCATCGATGGTGTCGGCATGCTGCAATAGGGTATGCCACATCAGCGCACCATAGATCAGGTCGAATTCGATACCGGCAGTGAGTAGCTCATGGTAGATCGCCAGCAGCTCGGGGGCAGGCGCAGCAAAACGGAACGGCTGGCCTGTTTCCAGAATCCGCATGTTCTCCGGCATCGGCAGCAAGCGCTCGATCTGCTCACGCAGGTAGGCTGCATCGCCAACCGCTGGCGTCGTCAACACCGTCACTTCGGGGAGTGCGCTTGCTAACATCGCAGCTGTCGTGCCGGTGCCCGATGGCGTTACCACATGCAGCTGTGGAATCGCCGCATCGGCCTGCCATTGACGAATCTCTGCGGCCAGTTGCTCGATACCAGCCCGGGCCAGTGGATCGGCACCACCTTGAGCCAAAACCAGTGTATCAGCATCGGTATCCGTATCGATGTGGCCCGCTTCTGCCACGAATGTGGCATACGCCTTCGGTTTCACCTCGTTGAGGATCATGCCAAGTGCCAGTGCCTGTTTCAAATTACCGGTCGGATGTTCGCGGATGCGGGCCGGGATGGTTTTCGTGGTGTATTCAAAGCGCCAGTCCTTGCGTGCGCAGAGCGCGGCGATGGAAAGCATGGCATTGGACTGGTTGCCGCCCCAGGAGATAACCCGTGCGTATCGGCTGGCGGGAGTATCCAGCAGCGCCTGCAATTTGCGGAACTTGTTGCCGGAGAAGAGCGGATCGATCAGATCGTCGCGTTTGACGAAATAACGTCTTCCGCGAAGCTCAAAAGGATCGACTCTCGATGGCATTGAGAACATCAGCGTGTCAGCCGTTGGATGATAGCCCGGTGTTACGGCTGCAGGCCGAATGTTCAATCCGTTTTGCGTATGCATTCATTTTTCACCTTTACGGGAATCTTTCAGCTCCCCTTTGTATAGGTTCAGAGTATGTGAAACAGGCATGATTTCAATTAAAGATGCTCTGAATATCTGCGCATGACTGCGACAAATCTCTGCGCACATGACATGCAAGGCGCGAGGTGAAACGCATGGTGGTCCCATGTGCGAGACTCACAAGGAGAATTAGCAGAATTAGAGGCCTGATCTTGCTTCGTGGATTTATTAAGCTGGGTTTATTAGCTGTTTGTCATTGTATATATAGCTAAATAAAAACATCCTACACCATGACTACAAGATGAAAGGAGATGTGAATGCGCAAAACAAGACCCCGTCATCGTTCACATCAGGACCAGAAGCTTCCCCGCCTCAACAACAAGCCGGATATATCTATGCGACTTTTCTTGCTACGCGGGACGGACCATATATATCCCGGAATTCTGGTTCAATACATCATCGGGAAACCGGAGCTGACAGCATGTGGTTAATTATTCTCTCAGTTTTGGTTGTTGGGCTTGTTTGGGCCGGTGTTCGCTATCGTCGAATTCAACGGCGGCGCAGTCTCTTCAATAACCCATTCCCGGAAGCCTGGTTGCCGATTCTTGAGGCAAATGTGCCGTTGTATCTACGGCTTCCATTGCATTTGCAGCGGGAGTTGCAGGGGCTTATTCAGGTCTTCTTGGATGAGAAGCATTTTGTTGGCTGTGCTGGCCTTGAGATTGATGCAGAGATTAAGGTCACGATAGCTGCGTATGCGTGCATGCTTCTGCTGAATCGAGATCACCGTTACTACCCCGGCTTTATCACCATCCTGGTCTATCCCAGTGCCTATGTCGTCCAGTCGACAAAGCGCGATGGACTGGTTGAATCGGAGGGGTTCGAAGTCCGGCTGGGCGAATCATGGCACCGAGGCCCCATCGTGCTGGCCTGGGATTCCGTTCTGCACGGGGCGCTTGATATCAAAGATGGCCACAATGTGGTGTTTCATGAGTTTGCCCACAAACTTGATGAAGAGGATGGATCGGTGGATGGTGTTCCCCTGCTGGGCCAGCGTTCTCGTTATATCTCCTGGGCCCGAACCATGAGTAAAGAGTTCGAGGCGCTCAGGTTGAGATCTGATCTGGGGAAAGCCTCTGTATTGGATCATTATGGCGCAACCAATCCGGCAGAATTCTTCGCCGTGCTAACCGAGACCTTCTTCGAAAAGCCCCATCAGCTCAAAACCAGACATCCCGAACTCTATGAGCAGGTCAGCGCATATTACCGGCTTGATCCGGTTGAATGGGTGAAAAGCAGTGACGAATAGAAATATAATTACAGCTTAAGGCAGCTTAAGGGGTCAGAGCCGAATGGCACTAACTTAAGCGATTTTTGACGTGTTACCAACGTTTTTTCCGCCTCTATATTGCCCTCAGTTCTATAAACAATTCCTCTTTATTTCATCATGAATGATTGGTTTCTTTTCACCCCAGCGAAGCCAATTTATTCAGTGTTACGTTAGGCTAAGCGTGTTTTGTAATTCAATATCAATCACCCAAATACTCAGTTGCATAAAGCGTTATTTTTCAATCATTTAAGATTCACTTCCATCTTGGATGTACTTCTTGAAAAGGCTTAAGTTAGTGCCATTCGGCTCTGCCCCCTTAAGCTCCAATACGCATGCTTATAACAGCATTTTGAATCTTTTTCAGGTTAGAACAAATTTGCCGTGGGCCAATACAAGCCCAGCTACTCGCCTACTCTTTTTGCTTTTGCCTCTTCTAAAGCAAGCTCAGCCTCAATTAAGGCTCGCTCAGCATCCAAACGTTCAGCTTGAGCCGTGAAGGTGTTAATCTCGGCCTGAGTAGGGTCAGAACCCTCCTTATTCAGCGCTTCCATCGCCGCACTTCGAGCGGCTACTGCTTCAAAATAAGCAGTATCTGCTTCCAGTTGCTTCGTTGCAGCTTCATTGTGAATTTTTTTCGCCTCAACTGCCTGCGAAATAATATCGTTGAGAGCAGCGCTAACTTTTTCACCCGACCCCGTAGCTGCATGCCCCATACTCTTCAATTGTCCATTATCATCTAGTTCATAGGAACATTTCACAGATGTGAATGCGCGACTCTCGCAGGGTAAATAATATATTTCGCCTAACTGCTGCAACCGGTCTTCACGACTAGTAATCGACTTACCACTATTACTGCACCTTGATCCGACACATGCTGATACATTACCTGTAGCACCTGTACGAATGGGGATACCAAGCCTTGGATTTACAATCTCATTACTAATAGCTTTCTTATCCAGACGCGTCATTGAAAGGAATATTGTACTTTTCTGCTTCTCTGACGTATTCACATCTGGCGTCGTCCATCTTTTGAAAACTTCATCCGGCAATTCGAACTGTTTATCTAGGAGTGAACTTCGTGACGGCCAATATAAGTTTATTTCATAGCTTGTTAAATTTATCGTTTTCGACTGCCCTTTTAGGGCTTTCTCAAGCTTATCCTTAGAAGCTACAAGAGCATCAAGCGCACCCGACAACGCTTTTTTGGTCTCTTCATCCACATTATCGCCCATTGTTGCGATCTTTTCAGACAACTTCACTAACGCCTTACTGTTTTTATCTACTTCGATCTTGTAGTCCTTAACAAGCGTAGTGGTCTGCTCAACCTGAGGCAATGCCTTAACTACCTCTTCGCTACAAACTTCTTTCTTCTTTTCTAGATTATTTATTTTCTGTTCTAGAATATTCATTTTCTGTTCCGAAGATTTGCTCGGGGTGGCAGCAAACTTAACCAAGCCCACACCGACTTTGGCTATGGTCGAGATCACCTCTGCACTTTTATCGTCAATAGAGGCATTAAGAGAAACAGGTGCTCCTGATGGCAAATAGGTTACTTTCAGATCGCTCGTCTTAAACGGAGTAGAGAGGCTACGCGGATCGATCACGAACAGGTTCTCGGAATCTGGGGCAGTTTGGGGACCTTTGAACGAAACGCTTGTCTCGACCTTAAGCTTTTCACCACAACCGACCACCCGCCACCCCAATTTTGTTTCATAACGGGAATATAGAAGTGGATGTGGAATGCCGACATGCGTCTCCGGCTTATTTGCCACAACACGGGTAACAATCACTCCACTTTTACACGACGCCAGAGCGCCTAAGATTAAAGCTCCCAATGCTACCAAAAATAGATTTCTATACTTATTCCTCCTGTTCACCAAAGATATTTATGAAGTCTTATGACATTCCAATTATGAGTCTGGGATCTAACTTCTTAGCGTTTCGGACCAATTTACTTCAGTTAATGCTTGAATTTAAACAAATTGTGGCTACTGAAGATATGCTCTTATCGTACCCCAAAAACGCCAACCCTTACAGATGCCAGGTTAACGAATACTCTTACGATGCACTTCATTCATACGGTGTATAAGTTATGTTTTCTTTAAACCGCTTAACTATGGGCCAGACGCTGCACCATCTGTTTCATATTGTATGTCCCATAAACATGGGACAAAAGGTACTCAGCTGTAGAGATTGATAATACCCAGGCTTGCGGCTTCAAAAACTGCTTCTGAGCGGGAGTGAACATTCAGTTTTTTGTAAATGCGCTTAACGTAGGTTTGTGTTGTGGCATGCTTACAGCCAATAATTTCTGCTACATCATGATAACTACAGCCTTTGGCCAGCAAAAGCAGCACTTCTTGCTCTCTGCAAGATAGTTTTTCTACTTTGAAATGTTTATCCCAGGATATCTCCGATGCCTGCAGTTGTCGGGCAATGGTATCCATATTTTTGATCATGGATCGATTAAGTGATGCAAGCATCTGATATATCATTGCTAGATCATCTGGTTTACCGGCTCTATTTTCTGAATACGTTTCCAAGATTGGATCGACTTCACATCTAAAATTACGCAGATGCTCCTTAATCTTCTCAACGTTCTCCTTTGAGGCCTCAACTCTTGCCATCCGCCACCAACATGGCCCCAACTCGATTCAGCAGCATCTGCAACTCAGCGACGCTCTGATTGTTGTCCCCGCGTTTTAAAATCTGGTAGCTCATATTATTTGCCATTCAGATGCATAGTTAGCTGACATCCGGGTGATTGATCGCAGGGTCAGATGTCGTATCGTCAAACCATGAGAAATAGTGGCGTGTGCCTTTCTCACCTGATGTAGCCAGCTCTATTTTTTTTGGGTCACTCAGATCAAAATCGGTCGTTTTGACACCCAACGTGTCGATATAAACAGTCCGGTGCCAGTCATCACTATGCAGGTGCTGGTTCTGCTGAGTTTCCATGATGGTATTGATCAGTGCCCAGGTATAATCCATGAAGGTATCAACCTTTTGGTGAGCTGGCTCAGCACCGTCCCGGAATGCTGCAATCTCTTCGCCTGAGTCGAGCCTGAAACCAAGGGTCTGTTTATTATAAATGTATGAGCTAAGAGCCTTTCCTTCATCTGCGAGCCTCTGATTGTGTGCAGCATAGTAACTGGTTTCTCGCCCGAGCTTGTCGGCGGTGGCACCTGATAAATACTTCTCCCGGTCAAACAACTTGATCGGGTAATTGTTCAGCACGCCACCGTCAACAAACCGGTCACCGCGAGCATCCTTAACGGAGGCAAAAAAGAGTGGAATAGACATCGATATTCTTGCTGCATCGGCGACCCGCATACGCGGGGTATGCTCTGCCGAATACACTTCGGAAAACTTTGTCGAAAGGTTGGTTCCAACCAAATAAAGATCCAAACAGCCGTGTGCTTTGAGCTCGGCAAACGTTGCCTCAGCATTTCCGATCTTTCCTGCAATGAGATTACCGATCCATGCCCGGAAGAAATCTCCCTTGTACCAGCCGAATTCTTTCAGCAATCGCTTCGAATCACGAGCTACACCCCAACTGTCATCCATGAAATTTTTGAATTCGAGTTTGGAGAGTACTTCATTTGTTTCTTCCGGTGTGTATCCCAGACTTAGCAGTACCGCATTGATGGCTCCGGCAGAGGTTCCTGCCACACGCTGCACCTGAACAAGAATTCCTTTTTCTTGTAGCACCTTGAGTGCTCCGACATAGGCAATGCCTTTTACACCGCCTCCCTCAAACACCAGATTCCTGAATGAATATTCCATAGATACTCCCCCCCCTACAGCTATTTTGCTGCCACGATTTTATCGATTGTTTTATTGACAGCAGGTTGAGACTGACTGTCCGATGCCAACTCTGAAGTTGTTTTTCCCTTCACGGCCTGCTTTATCCGAGCCAATTTCTGGGCTACATCAAACCAGAATGGTGCTCCCAGCCCGATCAACAGGCCGGTTAGCAATACTTTGAGCATCCAGATCACAGGGTTGTCAGATTCTTTGTTGATGCCTGATGCCGTTTTCTCCACTGCTTTTGCAGCTACCGATGCATCGCAGGTAACCATGGCTTTAATGGACGGGCCCGGAAAATAATCCCAACCGATCGGCAGGCCCTGTGAACTTATCGCCGCCATCTGCCGGGAAACCTTTTCCATATCTGCATGGATAACTTCAAGCTGGTGAGCTTGATTCACAGCTTGATATGGATCAGACATTTGCTGCTGCTCAGTCTGAATCACGGCAAATTGCCTTTCCAGATTGTCCTGCTGACCAATAATTGAGGCGCGTATCAGGGGACTGTTCATCAGCGCATCGAATATTCTCAGGCCATCAATATTCGCCGCAAAGGCCAGAGCTATGCCCACCAGAAGTGAAAACAGCCTGGCCCTGCGTTTAAAATAGTCTGACATAGCGACACTGTAGGCATCATATTGATCTTCAATGCTGCTGAGTGTTTTTCTGATCTGATCTTCGCTTTCCTCTTTAAGCTTGGTAAAAGCGTCGGCGTGGTAAAGGCGATTCAGCAGGTCGGAAGTGGATACCTCGGTATGGCGCATCAAATTTTCAATCACCCGGTTGGGGAAAATCCGCGAACTGGCGTTGATTATGATGTCTCGGGTTGGATTTATAAGTACGGCCTGACAGATACGATCTTTTTCGGCGGTTGTGAGTTGCAGCTTTGAAACTAGCACCCCATCATAAAACTGATGAAACAGTGCCTCCATACCTTTGGCCCGTAAAAGAAGCACGCGATGAAATGACTCCATAATAAGGGTAACGACGCTGGCAAGCGCTGCCATGATCAAAGAAAAAGCCAGTACTGAATCCACCAATCCCATCAAAAAACTCCCGTCGGCAGTGTTACTAGTTTTACCGACCCCATCCCAGCGACAAAAATTGGCCTTCTAAAAAGGGCTTGTCATCACCCATATGGATTAAAAAGTTAACTTGTTATTTTTTCCCGTTTTTGCTGCAAACCCTGCAACAGCTGTCCAAAAAGCCAGGTAGCACAACACAACAGTGACCTTCATGAGGATTATTCCCTGTCTGTACATTACCTCGATGAATCCTTAGTTTGAAAACATGAATGAACATCCATACCTGATTTGCACGGAGGGATCATGCGCCTGAATGCCATGACTTTTCTGGGGAAAATGCGTTTTCTCTCGCCGAAAAAGCGGATGGAGTGGTATCCGTTGTTTCGTATCATGCGCATTCGTGTGCTGGAAATGGACGATCAATGGGATCACGTGCGCATTTTGTTGCCGCTGAACTGGTACACCAAAAATCATGGTGGCAACATGTTTGGCGGTGCGCAGGCCAATTTGGCTGATCCGATTCCGGCGCTTGCCATTGCGCGCCAGTTTCCCGGCTATCGGGTGATGACGAAAACTCTGCACATGGAATTTCTACGCGTCGGCAATACGGACTTAACGCTTTGCTTTGATTTTGACCCGGCACAAAAAGCCGAGCTGGCTCAGGAACTGGAATTACACGGTCGCGCTGACTCATGCTTTGAAATGAGCTACGTACGTGGCGATGGAAAAATTTGCACCCGCATCCAGAACACCGTGGCCATACGCCATCGGCACTATATCAGTTCAAAAGAGCATAAATCATGAACAAATCCAACACTCAGTCACGCCTGCAAGTCGATTTTTATTTCGATTTTATCAGCCCCTACAGCTATCTGGCCGTCGTCCAGCTGGCGGCTTTTGAAGCCGCACAACCGGTTCATTTCAACTGGATTCCGGTGAATCTGCCCAAACTTATCCAGCAGAGTGGTAACGTGCCGCCAGCTGGCAGTCGCAATAAAGGTCTGTATTTGCTGCATGACATCAAACGCTGGGCCGCACATCTGCATGTGCCTTTTCGCATGTTGCGGCCGGGGAGTTTTGATAGTCGGCCAGCACTGCGTATGGCGCTGTCGCTGCAAGGGCAGGCACGGGCTCAGTGGTGCCAATCTGTCTTTGAGGCGCTATGGTCAGGCGCGATAGACCCACGTCAGGATGACTGGCTGAGTAAGCTGGCAACGCAGCCGCCACTGGCTGAAGCCGCAGCGCTGGAAGCAACTACGGCGCAGGCTCTGCAAGCCGGTGCCTTTGGTGCACCGACGTTTGTGCTGCACCGGCCCGACAAAAAGCCGCAAATGTTTTTTGGCAATGACCGCCTTGATTTTCTTGCCGGGGCCTGCCAACGTGCAAGCGATTAATCCTGAGAATAATTCATAATCAATGCCCGCATCGCATACGTCCGGGCATACCAGACACCGCATAAGGAACCTACTGATGACCGATTCAAGCCTGTTATCCCACCTGGCCGAACCCTTGCCTGATTTTGCTGCCATCCAGCCGGATGTCATCATGGATGCGCTCAACACACTGATTGCACAACATCGCCAGCGCCTGCAAACGCTGATTGAGCATACAGGGCATGACTGGTCTACGCTGATGCTACCCATGGCCGAGATGGATGATGAAATGGATCGCCTGTGGGGACCGGTATCGCATTTGAATTCAGTGTGCGACTCTGAAACCTTGCGACCGGTGTACCAGCAGGGCGTACAGGCGCTTTCTGCCTGGCACAGCGAGCAGGCACAAAATGAAGCGCTGTATCAGGCCATCGCTGCACTGGAAACATCGCAAACTTCGCTTAATCAGGAGCAACGCGCATGGCTGGAGCAAACGATTCGCGACTTCAAGCTGGCCGGTGTCGCCTTACCCGAAGCAGACAAACAACGCTTCACCACCATCCTCATGCGACTGAGCGATCTGGGCACCCGCTTTGAACAACATGTGCTCGATGCTACCCGTGCCTTTGAATTACATCTGGATGATACCGCTGATCTGGCGGGATTACCGGAATCAGTGATTCAGGCTGCTGCCCAACGGGCGCAGGAATCACAACGGGAAGGCTGGCTGTTTACCCTCGATATTCCGTCCTACCTGCCGTTTATGCAACATGCCGCCAATCGCGATTTACGCCAGCGCATGTATACCGCCTACACCAGCCGCGCCAGCGAAGGCGAACTGAATAACACGCCGGTGATCGAAGAAACTCTGGCCCTGCGACTGGAAATGGCGCAGATGCTCGGCTTCATTAATTTTGCTGAATATTCCCTCGCCACCAAGATGGCCGATACCCCGGCGATGGTGGAATCGTTCCTGCGCGAGCTGGCTGAAAAGTCCCATTCGCTGGCCGAGCAGGAGATGACGCAACTGCGTCAGTTCGCACAGCAAGTGCTGGTACTGGAACCGCTTCAGGCATGGGATATTCCGTTCGCCTCGGAAAAATTACGCCAACAGCTACATGCGATTTCCGATGAGGAACTGAAGCCTTACTTCCCGGAATCACGCGTCATCCCCGGTATGTATGCGCTGGTTGAAAAACTGTACGGCATCCGTATCCGTGAACAGGAAGCGCCGCGCTGGCATGCTGATGCCCGTTATTTCGGCGTGTTCGATCAGAGCGACAGCCAAATTGCCGGATTTTATCTCGACCCCTATGCCCGCGCCCACAAACGTGGCGGCGCATGGATGGATGAATGCCGTACCCGCTGGCGTCAGGCCGATGGCGGGCTGAATATTCCCGTGGCCTATCTGGTGTGCAATTTTGATGCGCCGGTAGGTAACAAGCCGGCGTTGTGGACGCATGATGAAGTGATGACTCTGTTCCATGAGTTCGGCCATGGCCTGCATCATATGCTAACACGGGTAGAGCAACGCGGTGTTTCCGGTATTCATGGTGTGCCATGGGATGCGGTGGAATTGCCCAGTCAGTTCATGGAAAACTTCTGCTGGGAGCGCAGCACGCTGGACCTGATTTCCGGCCACTGGCAAAGCGGCGAGCCGCTGCCCGATGAGCTGTTCGAACGCATGGTGGCTGCCAAGAATTTCCAAACCGGTATGCATATGTTGCGCCAGCTTGAGTTTTCACTGTTCGACTTGTTGTTGCACGTGCAAACCCCGGCACCCGATGGAGAGCAAGTACAGGCTTTACTCGATGCACTGCGCCGCGACATCGCCGTGGTCATTCCACCTGCTTTTAATCGTTTCCAGAATGGTTTCTCGCATATCTTCGCCGGTGGATATGCCGCCGGATATTTCAGCTACAAATGGGCCGAGGTGCTTTCTGCCGACGCCTACGCCGCCTTCGAAGAAGAGGGCCTGATGAACCCTGAAACAGCGAAACGCTTCCTCGACTGCATCCTCTCCATCGGTGGCAGCCGCGATATTCTGCAAGCCTTCACGGAATTCCGTGGCCGCAAACCGAATGTCGATGCGCTGTTAAAACATTCGGGGATTGTCCAGGAATAGCACTTGTTGAAATGCAGGGTGCAATAACCGCAGGGCATTGCACCTTCGCAGGTATACCCTTGCGGCGCAATGCGTTTCACTTATTGCACCCTACGAAGGAAAGCCTGTTCATGGTTTTAACTGGTTGATCTTTAAACCCTGGGAATTTCTCATGCGACAAAAAAATAGTTCTCTATCGTGAGCAAGTAGCTAAATGTCGTGACTTGGAATATGCGTAACTTCAGTTGCTAAAATATTATTTTCAGGCGCTGACTCCGAGGATATATTACATAATTCCATGGCACCATGGCGCACACTTGATAAAGCCTGATTGGAATAGCTGGCTAATATCATTTCCTCCCCCCTCATCACAAACACTGAGAACCCACACATCGTACCATATACATGTTCAAGCAAATTGCCCCTGACAATTGCGACAGTAGGCACGGCCATTAAATCGATGTTTGTTGTTAAAACAGTAATTGGCGACTGTCGGATGAATATCAGCCTTGCAAGCGGCGCAGTAGTTTCCTGTGCGGTTTCCGGTTCGACTGGCTTTATACGCCTTCTCTGGCTCGGCTATCTGAGGCCTGCTTCCTTTGGGAGCCAGGTCTTCATCGGTGATGCCGAGCTGCTCCTTGTAGTTAAATGAGCCGGGTTTGTGCATGCCGACCAATTGCCGACCAAACTTTTCGCAGGTTTCTGAGGCAACAACTTTTGCAAGTGATGTTGCGACCTCGGCAAGAGAGACATTGTCCGATTTTGAATATTCTTTTACCCATCGATCCGCATGCAGCACATTGGAGGTGTCAAAATCTGATTGGGGAGGCCGATCAATTTTCGTGGCAGGGTCGATCAGTACAACATTATGATATTTAATCGGAATGGCTACGCCCAGACGACGCGGCACAATATCAGCGGCATTGATGGCTTTTCTGAGTAGATGAATATGCCGATCATTCTGTTCAATGGGAGAAGCAATGGCATAGCTTTTATCACCATAGTGAGCGATAAACGCTCCATCTTTAGTGATCTCCAGCGTATCGCCATAGGATTTGCTTTCCAGAACAAACAGCTCCAGAAATCGATTGATCAGCAGATGATCAATCTGAGCCGTGAAATCACCATACTCCAAACGCAGGTCATGAATCAGAAAGTGGTTGTTGCTATCTGCACCGTAGAAGCCGATGTGATAGGCCGCGTCTTTTTCGCCGCGTTCACCTTTCCCCAGATTTTTGAGTTCGCGATCAACGCGCCAGCGTTTTGAGTCCGGCAGATCAAACTTGTCGAGAAGCAGGTTTAACTCCAGGCGTCTGGCGCTGATGGAATCCTTTTTTTTGAGAATCACAGTATCCCTCCTGAGATATTGAATTCAATTCAGGAGCGTTGGCGGCAAATCGACCCGGCGACACGGAAAAAGCATCTCGGGTCATCGTTTTCCTGTTCAAGCCGCAAAGCTATCGACGAATGTTATGTGACACATCCACCACATGGTGGAAAACAGGAAAATAATTTCGATATTTTCACGGTTATTTTCCATCGGTTATAATTTCATTAGCTTTGATAATACGAACGATAGTTCATGGCAGGTGATTGGGATATGGCAGCTACTTTGGAAATGAATGATGAAAACCTGGTCAACAATCCATTTGTTCTTGGACAGCATGTGCGAGCTAAACGGAAGGCAAGGGTTGGCGCAAGAAGGGTGGTCGGAGAAGTCGGGGGTTACCAGCCGTCATATCAGTGACATCGAAAATGGGCTGGAAAATGTTGGCACCTATACGCTGTTTAAATCGCTCAACAGTCTGGATACAGCCTTATATATTGCCCCAACCGCTGCCGTTAACCCATGAAGAGCTGGAAGAAGCGCCTGAAAAGGAGTTTCTGACGCATAAAGAAAACAGGCGACCCGAATGAGTCGTTTGGATGTCTGGAAAAAACCTGATTGTGAAGTCGTATGACCCGTATGCGTGTCCGGCATTAACGGTGGTTGAACGTCACCGATGTATGAAGCACTTTGTACTACCGTATGGGGCGATAACCAATTGGCTCTCTACCTTGGCGGGCCAAAGGGGGGGGGGGAGCCAAAGACAAGGCGCTGGTACGCTTTGGTCAGGCGTTTTGTGGTCTGACTGCTGATGAAACTAAAACGCTGATAGCTGATATGAAAGAGGGGATATTATCAGAGTTTGGCAACATTGACCTGTATGCACGGCATACAGTGGTTTAAGGCATATTGAACTTGTGCTGGAAAACCTGAAGCAGCATCAGTTGTGCGGCTGCGGGCAGAAAGCAGAGGCGAACTTTCACTGGTCTCTATCAAAGAACTTCTTAGACAAGACAGGTTAACTCAGACTTTTAAGGTCGGGGTAGAGGCAGAAGATGAGTAAGCGAAAAACAATGGTTAATCCGAAGTCGCTATTCGGCTGTTTTGAAGTTTTGAATAAAGTGGCATGGGTACCTAAACTTGTCAGGGATGGAGCGACGGGGTGACGAGGATTCACCGGGCTTTCAGGCAAAAAAAGCCTGCAAACAAATGTTTACAGGCTTTTCAGATGGTACCGGAGACTGGACTCGAACCAGCACGGGTTGCCCCACTACCCCCTCAAGGTAGCGTGTCTACCAATTTCACCACTCCGGCATTTCGGGTTGTTATTAACTTCCCGGATTACTCAGCTGCTGGTAATGACTCGGCAGGTTGAGTTGTTTCTTTCAGATCAGCTGGATCCAGCGTTGGTGCTGCTGTATTCGATGCTGGTGCAGATTGCTGAGCCGGAGCAATGATGCTGCGGTCAACGACTGATCCCGTATTCTGTTGTGTGAAGAAAGCCAGTGTCAAGCTGGTCACCATAAATGTAGCAGCCAGACCACCGGTCAGCTTGCCCAGAAATGAACCGGAGCCACGGCTTCCGAACAATGTTTGTGAACTTCCGCCTCCGAAAGATGCGCCCATGTCAGCGCCCTGGCCGCGCTGCACCAGAATCACGCCGATTAATAATACGGCAACAATGATATGAATTACGACAATGACAGCTGTCATGAAAAAAATCTCCTATGAATTCCTGAACGGGGAATTATTTGTTAACGCTAGCAGCAGCTTCAACCAGAGCCATATAAGAATCGGCTTTCAGGCTTGCGCCTCCGACCAGTGCTCCGTTTACGCCGTCGCAGGCAAGAATATCTCTGGCATTTGCCGGGTTCACGCTACCGCCATAAAGCACGCGACAATCGTGACCCAGACGCTTCAGTTCGGCATGAACGAAAGCATGGGTTTCAGTAATTTGTTCTGTGGTAGCCGTTTTTCCGGTTCCAATAGCCCAGACTGGTTCGTAAGCCACGGTTAAGGCGCGGTCGCCAGGAACAGATGCCAGCACGCTGAGCTGATCTTTCAGAACTTCGTTGGTTCTACCCGCTTCGCGCTCGTCCAGATGTTCGCCGATACACAGAATCGGCTCGAGCCCTGATTCCCATGACGCATTTAATTTTTTCAGAATCAGTTCACTGCCCTCACCAATGATGTCGCGACGCTCGGAGTGACCGAGAATGACATAGTGGCAACCCGTGTCGCGCAGCATTTCTGGTGAAATTGAGCCGGTAAAAGCGCCGCCATGCTCATAGAAAACACTCTGTGCACCAAGGCGAACGCCTTTATCTGCCAGTGGGGCAGAAAGAGAATAGAGCAGTGTGTAAGGAGGCATTAAAGCCATTTCAACATGTTCCGGGGCAGGATTGTCAGCCAGTTGACGGACGAATTCCAGTGACTCAGCCAAAAGGCCATTCATTTTCCAGTTTCCGGCAATCAGGCAACGTACAGATCCAGACATGGCATCTCCCCAGCGTTTATTTTCGATTCGTGATGCGCCGAGTTCAACAAAGCACACGTCCACGGACAAACGGGGCGCGGATACTAGGAAAATACACCTATAAGGCAAGGGACAATGTTGGATTGGATTCCATGTGAAATTTTCGCCAACTTCAGGTTGAGAAAGTGTTGGTGATTCGTGTCTGAATCACTGTATTGTTCAGGCATGACGATGAATTCAAAAAGTAACGATTTTTCTGTAGCACGCAAATCTCTCGGGCAACACTTTTTGCGCGATCAAAAGGCGATTTCATCGATTGTAAAGGCCGTGCCGCAAGGTGTGACGGCGATTGAAATCGGCCCCGGTCAGGGCGCTATCACCAAACATCTTCTGGATCGGGTGGGCAGGCTTGTGGTGATAGAAAAAGATGATCGGTTTGCCCAATACTGGCAGCAACACATGGCGGAATTTGCCAGTTTGCAGGTGGTTCATGGTGATGTGATGGAGGAATTGGCGCAGTCGATCCAAACTTATCAGCCACAATGGATTGTCGGTAACCTGCCTTACAATATCAGTGGGCCACTGACGGCTGAGCTGGCGTCGTATGCCCTGCTCGGAGGTATGGTGCTGATGTATCAGCGCGAAGTTGCCGAGCGCATTGTCTCGGAGCCGGGAAGTAAAGTGTATGGTGGCTTGAGTGTGCTGGTGCGTCATTATTATGACGTCAAGCGATTGCTGACCTTGCCGCCGGGTGCATTCTCACCGCCACCCAAGGTGCATTCAGCGGTCGTTGTGATGTCCCCGCATGGCAGAGTACCTGAGATTGATTTCGAGTGGTTGCAACAAACGGTGCGCAAGGGCTTTGCGCATCGACGCAAAACTATCATGAATAATTTTCGTGGTGTATTTACGGAAGCTGATTTCCAACAGCTGGACATTGATCCGCGCAAACGGCCGGAACAACTGGCTTATGCCGCCTGGGCAGGGCTTGCTCAGTTAATTCGCGATAAACAGTCTGCCGAGGCTTAATTTTTCTTTCATAAATTAACGCCAAGATGCTGTCTCGGAGCCATTTTATCGGCTGCCTGTGACTTGAATGACACGGTGGGCGGCATTATATATCAGCATATATTTTACATTCAGGAGAGATAAACATGTTACGTAGCTTAAAAGGCATCGGCTTACTTATCATTGCCAACTTTTTGATTTTCTTCACGCTGGTGATCAGCGGCACAATTCTGATCAATGTGGTTTTACCGAGTTTCGGCATCGATTTGCGTGGTTCATTGACCGCTAACGAATTTGCCTGGTCGCTGGTGTTTGGTTTTGGTGGTGCTTTTATTTCATTGTTCATGTCCAAGTTTCTGGCCAAACGTGCCTATCGCATGCAGCAGGTGATCAATCCGACTACGGATAAAGAAAAGCTGGTTTATGAAACAGTGGCGCATCTGGCTGAACGTGAGGGTATCCGAATGCCGGAGGTTTGGGTGTATTGGGATGATGCTCCCAACGCCTTTGCAACCGGTCCGACCCGCAACAATGCAATGGTGGCAGTGTCATCCGGTTTGGTGATGCATATGAACGATGCGGAAGTCAGGGCAGTGCTGGCGCATGAAGTGGGTCATGTCACCAATGGTGATATGCTTGCCAGTACGCTGTTGCAGGGCTTGATGAATACCTTTGTCTATTTTGTGGCGCGTATGATTGCCCGTCCGATTATGGAGCGGAATTACTGGGCCGGATTTGCTGTGTATATGGTATTGCAGTTTGTTCTGTCGATTCTGGCGATGATTCCTGTTACCTGGTTTTCGCGTCGTCGTGAATTTCGCGCCGATGCGTATGCCGCTTCCGTTGTCGGTGCAGCATCGATGATCAGTGCCTTGCAGAAGCTTGAATATCTGTCGCAACGGCCGGTTACGCAAGAAGAGCCGGCTGAGGACGATGCTTTGGCAACTATGAAAATTTATGCAGCACATGGCAAAGTGGCCGGGTTATTTGCGACACATCCACCCATTCAGGCGCGTATTGAGGCGTTGCGGCACCCGCAAGCCTGAGTTTCTTGCTTGTGGCGTGTGGAAATTGCACGCTTGAGTGAGGTTTGCACTTTCAGGTGGTAAAAAAGACTGGTGTAGTATGCAAGTGACAGATCAATATATTCATTTTTGAAGGGGTAAAGCATGGAACTTGATCATATTGCAACCGTCCTGGCGCTGACGATGGGCGTATCATGGGCCAGCGGCATCAATCTTTATGCCGCTATTTGTATGCTTGGCCTGATGGGGGCAACGGGCAATTTAGCGCTGCCGCCGGGATTGGAAGTGCTGGAAAATCCGATGGTGATTATGGCTGCGGCCATGATGTATATGATCGAATTTTTTGCTGATAAAATCCCCGGTGTTGATACCGGTTGGGATGTCGTTCATACCTTCATCCGCATTCCGGCAGGGGCACTGATGGCGGCTGGCGCAGTCGGTGAAATGGATCCGGCGATGGGACTGGTGGCTGGTATTCTGGGGGGGGGCCTGACAGCGGCAACCCATTCGGCAAAAATGGGTACACGTGCTTTGGTTAATACATCTCCGGAACCGTTCAGTAACTGGGGTGTATCGCTGGCCGAAGATGCGGCCGTGATTGCCGGTTTGTGGACGGCCTTGAATCATCCGACAGTGTTTATTGCAATGATGGTCGTATTTATCATGCTGTTGATCTGGCTGTTGCCAAAATTATGGCGCGGTTTGAAAAAAGTGTTTTCAACGATTGCTCGCTGGTTCTCAGGCAAAGGCAATAGCGCTACAAGCGGGCAGGCTGAGCCTGTAGTACAAAACGCAGAAAGGAGTTCTGATGATCAAGCATATCGTCATGTGGAAACTGAAAAACAAGGATGATGCCAGTCAGGTGAAGCAACGCCTTGAGGCATTGGATGGCGTTATCCCATCGCTGAGATATCTGGAAGTCGGCATTGATATCAATGGTACAGAGGCTGCGGCTGATGTTGTGCTGATCACGGAATTTGAAGATGAGGCGGGGCTGGATGCTTATCAGGCGCATCCCGAGCATCAGGCGGTGCTGCCTTTTATGAAGTCGGTGGTTGCTGCAAGAACAGTGGTGGATTTCGTCGCACCTTGAAGTACGCCTTAAGATTTGCCAGCTGTTGTAGTTTTTTGCTTTTGTCTGTCGTCATCCATGCTTAGAGTTTGACTCTGGCCCGGGCAAGCAAGGACGCTACAGAATTTATGAATAATCCGGCTTAGTAAGTTTTTTGAATGGGAGACTGTATGTTTCATGGCACCATCACAGCGTTGGTAACGCCGTTTAAAGGTGGAAAGATAGATGAAGATGCTTTCCGCGCCCATATCGAACGGCAGATTGAGGATGGTGTGGATGGCATTGTGCCGGCGGGAACAACCGGTGAAGCAGCTACATTGTCGTTTGATGAGCACAAAAAGGTGATTGCTATCGCTGTAAAGCAGGCGGCGGGCAGAGTGCCGGTGATTGCCGGAACCGGCAGTAATAACACGCAGGAATCTATTGAGCTGACACAGGCGGCTAAATCTTTGGGTGCCGATGCGGCTTTACTGATTTCCCCCTATTACAACAAGCCATCGCAGGAAGGTATTTATCAGCATTACAAAGCGGTGGCTCAGGCGGTGCATGTGCCGCAAATTCTGTATAACGTGCCCGGACGTACCAATTCACATATAGCCACGGCTACCATCGAACGTCTGTCACATATTGCCAATATTGTCGGTGTTAAAGATGCCACGGGTGATATGGAATATCTGACGGCGAACATACTTGCTTGCGGTGAACGGCTGGAGTTTTTCTCCGGCGATGATGCCAGCACGCTACCGTTTCTGGCTTTGGGCGGTCATGGCGTGATTTCAGTGGTGTCCAATATCGCGCCTAAAACCATGCGACAACTCACCTGTGCTATGCGCAGCGCCGATATTGCCACCGCCAAAAGGGCTCATTTTGCCCTGCATCACTTGAGCAAAGCGATGTTTGTTGAGGCCAATCCGATACCGGTCAAAGCGGCTTGCGCGGCGCTGGGCTGGATGTCGAATGAATTGCGTCTGCCATTGACGCCCTTACAGGATGTTGATGGCTTGCTGTCAGTCATGCGTCAATTCGTTTCGGATGAGGAATCATTCAACAGCCTGTAAGTATATTCAATAAGGTGTTTGCCGAAGACCTTGGCTGGTCACACCGTCTGAATGCCTGGTTGCGGCGTCTGCTGCACTCATTTGCTTATTTTCTCGCATCACTGGTCGCACTTGGTCTGTTCTTTCTGGTTTTATTGCTTACCGAATCGTTTTGGTATGCGCTGACTTCGCAAGCGGTTTCAGCCTGGGCAATGGTGCTGGCGGCGCTGGTCGCCGTACCTTTGTTTTCTCCAGTGGTGAATGCTTTGCAACGATGGATTGATGAGATGTTTTATCGCCAATACCTTGATACACTGGAAGCTATCCGGGCTTTGGGGGCGGGCGATCTGGCGCAAATGCCACCGGAGAACATTGAGTCTGCCTTACTCAGTCGCATTGCCATGATCTGCCGACGTGAACGTGTGGCACTGGATGAGCGGGATACCGAGGATGGTGGTTTGTACTGTTTTCCCGAAGATGCACCACTGCCGCGCAAACACGGCGAAAAGCAAAATGCTTACGAATTATCGATACCGATTGAACACCGTAAAGGCACCGCATGGTTACATCTGGGCAGGCGACGTGACGGCTGGCTGGCGGATCCGCGAGAGATTAACAGTCTGGGCAGTGTGGCACGATTTGCCGTGATGAGTCTGGAGCATGCCCGGCTGAGTCATAGTCAGGCACAGGATGCACGCCTGGATTCGATTTCCCGGGTGACGGCACAGTTGCATTCGCATGATTTGAAAAACCGTCTGCACGATCTGGCGTTTTTGGCTCATCATATTCAGTCAGGGAAACTTGATGAGGATGATTTGCGACGCATGGTTGATGCAATTCGTAAGGTGGTTGAGCGCATGCAAACACTGATGCAGCGCATGGCTGATCCGAACGCGCCGATTCATCCCAGATTAAAACCGGTGGATTTGATTCAGATGATCCGGAAAATGATTGATGGTCGATTATGGCCTGAAGGTATTTCTGTGGAAATCACGCAGCAGACAGTGCCAGCTGTGGCTGCTGATATGAGTATGCTCAACGGGGTGATCGAGAACCTTTTCGACAACGCTGTGCAGGCGATGAACAAGCAGGGTAAAATCCGCGTGGAAATTGATGATCAACAAGGTGATATTGAGGTGCGTGTCATCGATTCAGGTAGTGGGATGACGGCAGCATTTGTTGAGCATCGTCTTTTTCGGCTGTTTGCCACCAGCAAGGAAAGCGGTCTGGGTATCGGTTTGTATTTAAGTAAGCGCATTATAGAGGCGCATGGCGGAAGCATTCAGGGAAGTAGCGCTGGCGAGGGTAAAGGTTCCACCTTTATTGTGCGCTTACCGGCGTGGCATGCTCAACAATCGTTGAAGGAAAAGGAGTCTGTATGAGTATTAAAAGAACCGTATTGGTGGTCGATGACAATGAAATCAATCGCCTGAATCTCAAGCTGCTTCTGAAAGATGATTATGAGGTGCTCGAAGCCGGAGACCTTGATATGGCCAACGAGGCGCTGGCCACCAGTCGGGTCGATCTGGTGGTTCTGGATCTGGCCTTGCCACCGGAGCCGGATAATCCGGAGATCGGGATGGCTTATCTGGCACAACTACGGCAGGACAGTCCGGATACTCTGGTGGTCGTGATTACCGGACATGATGAGCACGAATTGGCACATCGGGCGCGTGAGCTGGGGGCTTTGGACTTTTTCGGTAAACCTTTTGATCCGGATGAAGTGCACGACACGGTGGATCGCGCTATGGAGTCACGCTGGCAGAGCCTGCGTGAGGAAGAGCTCAAACAAGCTCTGGAATCACGTATCGGTGATCAGCTGCTGGGCGACTCCGATGCGATGTTCCAGGTTCGACATATGATTGAACAGGTTGCACCAATGCCGACAACGGTGCTGATTCGCGGCGAGACCGGCACCGGCAAAGAGTTGGCGGCCAGGCACATTCATGCATTGAGCACGCGCTCGAAAGAACCATTTATTACCATCAATTGTGCATCCATGGCTTCAGAGCATTTGGAAACGGAATTGTTCGGGCACGAAAAAGGTGCGTTTGCCGGAGCTGTGAAACGTAAGCTTGGCTGGTTTGAGCGAGCCAATGGCGGCACGCTTTTTCTCGATGAAGTTGCCTGCTTACCGATGTCGGTACAAGGTAAATTGTTGCGCGTGCTGGAGCGTGGTCAAATGTCACGCTTGGGCGGCGATGCTGAAATCCGTTGTAATGTTCGTTTGATATGTTCAACGCAGGTGGATCTGGAAGAGCATATTCGTCAGGGCACACTCCGTGATGACCTGTATTACCGCATTCAGGTACTGGAAATCAATATGCCGCCGTTGCGTGATCATCTGGAAGACATTGAAGCGATTGCCAGGCGAGTGTTGCAGCGGAAAAGCCTGAGTTGTGGCAAGCGCGTGATTGATTTTTCTCCGGATGTCTTCGAACAAATGCAGCGTTACAGCTGGCCGGGTAACGTCCGTGAGTTGGAGAATGTCATAGAGCGTGCTGTTGTACTTTCCAGCTCTGAGCTCATCGAGTCGTTGCCATCTCTGGCCGGCTCACATGTGCGGCAGGTTTCGGAAGATGCGTTGGAAGCCTGGTTTGAACAATTGCCGGATAGTGGTATTCGTGGGGAAAAAGCAGTAGCCGAATTTGAAAAGAAATTACTGTTAACCGCTCTGGATCGTAATGGGGGGATCAAAGCGCGGGCTGGTCGCTGGCTGGGATTTGGTGATCGCTCCAAAGATAAAATGCGTTACCTGTGTGATAAATATGGTGTTGAGTTGAAGGACGAAGGTTAAAGCTGCGTGCGTTATGTTTTGCGATGCTTGATGCTGTGCATCGGTATTCTGGCGGCTCCTGGCTTGCCTGTGGCCGATGAAACGCATGATTATCTGTATTATCGGGATGTGCTGGTGCCGCCCTATCAGAGCTTGCGTGAATTTTTTGATATGCCTGAGCGCCCCGGAGTTTATGAGGTGCATTTCATCTCAGAATCATTCGGGCCGCTGACGTTTCGAGTTGAAAGTGTCCATGAGGATGTGGAAACGGTGATCAAACAAACGCGAAGCTATCATGTCGATAATCATCGATTTCAAACGAATTTTTACAACCCGGACGGCCAGCTTGATTTGCGTGTTGAGGTATCAAATTCAAACCCGGTTGCAGCGGCCAAGGTCTCCGTAATTATTATAGAAGTGCCAATCCAGCGATAAGAAAGATGTCTCCTGCCGCAGTACATTTTTAAACCATAGCCTTGAATAGGTTGAGCCTGCTCCCTATACGGTAAAGCATGAAACGATCAAAGTATGATCAATAATGCCGGTTGGCTTTGATGATGAGGTAATAACATGGATATGAATCAGCTCACACAAAAAGTAAGGGAAGCCATGGCTTCGGCGCAAACACTGGCCGCCAGACTGCAGCATCAGGAAGTGGATGTTGAACATGTGCTTGCCGAGTTGCTGGCGCAGTCTGATGGATTGGCACCACGATTCATCGAGCGTGGCGGAGTCAGTCTGGATTTGTTCAAAGCCCGCTTAGAACAGGCGCTGGCAAAACGAACACGGGTTTCAGGTGGTTCAAGCGAAGCAGGCAAGGTGTATATCACCGGCCGTTTACAGCAGATCTTTGCGCATGCTGCAGATGAAGCCGGGAAAATGGGTGATGATTATATTTCGGTTGAACATGTGTTGCTGGCTGTGCAGGGCGAAGCTGATAAAACTGAAGCAGGAAAGTTATTCAAAGAAGCAGGCATCACCCGTGATGTTCTGCTCAAGGCGATTGAAGCGGTGCGTGGACATCAGCGTGTGACGACAGACTCACCGGAAGCCCAGTATGAAGCCTTGAACAAATACGGTACGGACCTGGTCGAAATGGCGCGTTCCGGCAAGCTTGATCCGGTCATTGGCCGCGATAGTGAAATACGGGGTGTGATTCGCATCTTATCAAGAAAAACAAAAAACAATCCTGTGCTGATCGGTGAACCCGGCGTTGGCAAAACTGCCATCGCAGAAGGTCTGGCACAGCGTATTGTTTCCGGTGATGTGCCGGAAGGCTTAAAAGACAGGACTATTTTCGCGCTGGATATGACATCGCTGATGGCAGGTGCCAAGTATCGTGGTGAATTTGAGGAGCGGCTAAAAGCGGTATTGAAGGAAATCAAGGAATCCGATGGTCGGATTATTCTATTTATTGATGAGCTGCATACGATTGTCGGGGCAGGCAAAACAGAAGGATCTTCGGATGCCGGAAATATGCTCAAGCCGATGCTGGCTCGCGGTGAATTACACTGCGTAGGTGCAACAACGCTGGATGAATACAGGAAATACATCGAAAAAGATGCGGCACTGGAGCGCCGCTTCCAGCCGGTAATGGTCGATGCGCCGAGCGTCGAAGATGCGATTTCCATACTGCGTGGGCTGCGTGAACGATTTGAGTTGCATCACGGTGTTCGTATTACCGATGCTGCACTGGTCTCTGCGGCGGTATTATCGGATCGCTATATTTCAGATCGATTCCTGCCGGATAAGGCGATTGATCTGGTGGATGAAGCCTGCGCATCTATTCGCACGGAAATGGATTCTATGCCGGCGGAGCTGGATGAGGTCACACGCAAGGCCATGCGTCTGGAGATCGAAGAAACAGCACTGAAGAAAGAAAAAGATGCTGCAAGTAAAGAGCGCCTGGGTGTATTGCGTAAAGAACTGGCTGATCTTAAAGAACAGCGTGATGCCATGTTTGAACGCTGGAAAAAAGAAAAAGACAGCATTGCCGCAGTGCAGCATATCCGGGAAAAAATTGAGCAGTTAAAACTGGATATGGATGCCTCAGAGCGTGCCTACAAGTTGGAGAGGGTGGCGGAAATTCGCTATAGTGAATTGCCAAAGCTTGAAGCTGAGCTGGCCGCCAGTGAACTTGCGGCTGAAGAGCGTTCGCTGTTACGTGAAGAGGTAACGGAAGAAGAAATTGCTGAGGTTGTAGCTCGCTGGACGCATATCCCTGTAACACGCCTGATGGAAGGGGAAAGGGATAAGCTATTGCGCCTTGAGGCCGTGTTGCACGAAAGGGTGATTGGTCAGGATGAAGCGGTAACAGCCGTATCCAATGCTGTGCTGCGTGCTCGTGCCGGCATAAAAGATCCGAAACGGCCGATTGGTTCATTTCTCTTCCTGGGACCTACGGGTGTTGGAAAAACAGAGCTGGCTCGTACACTGGCTCGTACATTGTTTGATTCTGAAGACAATATGGTGCGGCTGGATATGTCGGAATACATGGAAAAACATACGGTTTCACGCCTGGTCGGCGCACCTCCGGGTTACGTGGGTTATGAAGAAGGCGGTCAGCTGACAGAAGCTGTGCGTCGAAAACCCTATTGTGTGCTGTTGCTGGATGAAGTGGAAAAGGCGCATCCGGATGTGTTTAATATATTACTGCAATTGCTGGATGATGGACGCCTGACCGACAGTCACGGGCGAACAGTGAATTTCAAGAATACCATTGTGATTATGACCAGCAATATCGGCAGTGAATATTTGCTCGATGGTATTGATTCATCAGGGCACTTGAGTGATCAGGCCCGGCTGCAGGTGATGTCGACCCTGCGTGGTCATTTTCGCCCGGAATTTCTCAATCGAGTTGATGACACGGTGCTATTTAAACCACTGGTTGAATCAGATGTGGTGCATATTGTTGATCTGTTCCTTGAAGAGTTAAGAGGGCGTCTGGCCGATCAGCACATTCATTTGGCTGTGAGCGAAACCGCTAAAGTTCTCATTGCCCGAGAAGGAACGGATGTTGGCTTTGGTGCACGACCTTTGAAGCGGTTTATTCAGCAGGAGCTGGAGACTCGCGTGGCGCGTTATCTGATTGCCGGTGAAGTGCTGCCAGGAAGCGCCATGAAGGTGGATGTTGCCGGGATGGATGAACAGCAAGTGCTGTCAGTTGCCGTTGCTTTGAAGTAAATTCTGAAGCGTATTTGGCTGAATATGAGCAGTGTTTTTTGTCTTCGGAGGGGTAAACAATCCCCCTATAGGGTAGCACTTGCCTCTTGGCTATAGTGCAAAATACAATACAGTTGCACCATACACGGAATTGCTGTAGCAACCCGTTTCCAATCTAAGAGAGGAGGAATTATTAATATGAAGAAAACTTTATTAGTTGCGGCGACTGCTGCCATGATGATGGGCTTTACCGCTTCAGCGTCAGCAGGCGTTTTTTGTGCTTCTTGCCATGCAGGCCATAAAGACAAAGTAGGCCCATCATTTGCAACTGTAGTTGAAGCTTATGGATCCGTTGATGCTGTGTTCGAATTTTTGAATTCAGATGCTGATCTGGAGCCAAAAGTAGCTGCATTTGCCAGCAAGGCAGGCATGATGAATTCTCAGCTGAAGAAATACAGAGGCCTGGCTGACGACAAGAAAGCTGAAGTTCGCACATGGTTTGAAGAGCAGGTTCAATAATAGCCATCCACTGAATCCTTTGGGTTAAGTGATGTGAAAAGGCAGTCCATTCGGGCTGCCTTTTTATTTGTGGTGTTGCATTTTTGATGCATGCGCCGATGAAGTAGCTATCATGGCGCCATGGCAATGATTAATCGCAGAGCACGGCACGACTATCAAATTCTTGAAACCTATGAAGCAGGGATCATGTTGCTTGGGCCGGAAGTGAAATCCATTCGTGCCGGGCAAGCCAATCTCGCCGAAGCGCATTGTATTATCCGCTCAGAAAAGGTGTTGCTCATTGGCTGTCATATCAGCCCGTATAAACCGGCGGCGATGAATAACCCGGTTGATCCAACACGTTCACGTCAGCTGTTGCTGAATAAACGCGAAGTGAATAATTTGATTGGAAAATTAAAAACCAAAGGCCTGACACTGGTACCGTTGAAGATGTATTTTAATGAGCGGGGTTTTGCAAAGCTTCAAATCGGCCTGGCGCAAGGCAAGAAAAATTACGATAAGCGGCAGGATCTGAAGGAGCGCGATATCAAGCGGGATTTGCAGCGGCAATACAAAAAATAAACTGAATAGCAATGACTCTTAGTCCGGTAAGATCTTTATGCGCTCGATAGAGCGGGTTTTGCCGCTTTTTACATCGATGTTTAACAGCGTGGCAAATAGCGTCGCGCCACGCTCAACGGCTTCAAAGCGTTCCGGCAGACGCTGAATCATACGCTTAAGAGCACCCTCTTTTTTCATGCCAATGATGGACTGATAAGAGCCGGTCATGCCAATATCACTTTGGTAGGCGGTTCCACTGGAGTGAATGATTTCATCGCAAGTCGGGATGTGTGTGTGGGTGCCGTAAACAAACGAAACCTTTCCGTCGAGAAACCAGCCCATGCCCATTTTTTCGCTGGTAGCCTCGGCGTGTAAATCGACCAGAATGATTTTCACATCATTGGGCATGGCTTCCAAAGCTCGATCCACTGCTTCAAAAGGACAGTCCCAGGTTCCCATAAATACCTGTCCGATCAGGTTGATGACGCCAATGCGATGACCACTGGCTGTTTCCCGTATGACCCAGCCATTGCCGGGCGCATAGTCTGTAAAGTTTGCCGGGCGGATGAACCGGTCATCAGTTTCGATGATTTTTAAAAACTCACGCTGATCCCAGCAATGATTGCCATTGGTGAGTACGTCGACGCCGTAGTTGAAAACTTCTTCAGCCGTTTTCCACGTGGTGCCAAATCCTGACGCAAGGTTTTCACCATTTGCGACAACAAAATCGATCATATGCATGTCAATCAGCTTGGGTAAATGGTCTCGTAATGCTCGGCGTCCGGCCCTGCCGAGAATATCGCCGATAACTAAAATATTTATGGTCTGTGGCATGAAATCCACCCTTTTTCAGTGATGATGGCATCCAGTGGAATGTCATGAGCCTCAGCAGGAATATGAGGAACCTCCTGACAAGTAAAGGCCAAGCCAATCAGAATATCGATGTCTTGTCGATGTCGTTCAAGCCAGCGGTCAAAAAAACCCTTACCCATGCCCAGCCGGTTGCCTGTTCTGTCAAACCCGACAAGGGGGCATATCAGTATGGTTGTGCCGGTTTCAGCTTGCCATAATTCTCCCTGATCCGGTTCAGAAATATTGAAAGAGCCATGATGCCATAGGCTGTCGGGCAGAATTCTGAGCCAGTGCATGTGATGTTGATCTACTTTCGGGGCATACATTTTTGTCTGCAGGAGATTTTCAGGTAAAAACAAGCTATCAGTTGATACTTCATACGCAGTCGATCGGTAGCACAGAACACTGAGCTTATCCGGGTCGTATGTTTTTAATGTGTCCAGCAGGATTTTTTCGATGGTTAATGAGAATTGGATTCTTTCCCGGGGTTTAATGTTTGAGCGGGATTGCAGGCATTTCTTTCTGAGATCGGTTTTTATGAGATGGGAATTTTCGAGGCTGGCTTTATTCATTAGAAAAAAAGCACCCCCGCACTGACGTATGGACTATGAGTTGTCGAACCCTCATTTACGAGGTGGGCGCAGCACTCTGAGGTCAGGTATCCCAAACTTGAGGGACGCACACAGACAGAGTAGCAGGACTCCCGTTCGACGCACATCGGCTCAGGCAACTAGAAAGCCACTCGATCAGCGCAGGGGTGCTTTGGCTAAACCTTCTGCTTGTGAGACTAGAGTTTCAAGTGAGGAAATCAAGCCCCCAAGTTCAGTCGACTGGTTGACTTTCTGGTTTAATAATTGACCGGCCAGATTGAGTGCGACCAGTGCCATCAGACGATCTGTTCCGACAGTGGAGCCAATTTGTTTTAACTCATTGAGTTGTGATTCAATCATCGCAGCAGCAGCCTGTACGTGCTCAGGGTTATCTTCTGTGCGGATGGTGTAGCTGCGACCGGCAACGATGACTTCGACTTTATGCATCGCTACTTTCCTGGTGGGTGGAAGCAATGACTTGGTCAAGCTTATCAATGGCATGATCTACACGCGCTTGCACTTCCTGTTTGTTGTCGGCTTCAGCAGCAATTTTCTGTTCCAGCAGGGTCACTTGCTGGCGGCGTTTGCGCAGTTCAACTTCGGCCAGACGAACCACTTCACGCAGGCGGTTATTTTCAGCCATGATCCTTTCCATATTCCGACGGATTGTCGACAAATGTTCAGCAAGCATTTTAATTTGCAGTTGCAGATGCTGATTATCACCTTTATCACTCATAGCAGCATTGAAGCACTACTTGAGGCAGTGGTCAACTGGCATTGATTATGGCTCTATGTTTTCAGGGCTGAAAGCTTGCCTCAATCTCAACTAACCATGGTGCATATTCTATCAATAGAGAGGAAAACACACTGAAACTACCAAAAAAGATGAGTGCGCCAACAAGCATGAGTAAAACGCCGGAAATAATTTCAATCATATGCAGGTGGCGCTTGAATTTTTGTGACCAGTTCAGGAAAGCATCAGTAGCTAATGCGGCCAATAAGAACGGGATAGCCAGCCCTGCGGAATAAGCGGCAAGCAGGAAAATACCCTGAGATATATGTTGCTGAGCTCCGGCAATGGCCAGGATCGCACCGAGAATAGGGCCAATGCAGGGCGTCCAGCCAAAGGCGAATGCTGCACCTAAGGTTAAAGCTCCCAAGCCTTTGCCCGCATTAATCTGGCCGGTATCAACACGTGCATCGACCATCAGCAGAGGAATTCTGATTAAACCGGTGTAGTGAAGGCCAAACACAAAAATAATCAGACCGGCAATTTTTCCCAGAATACCGATGTTACTCAGCATCCAGCTGCCAAGCCAGGTGGCTGATGCGCCCAGCATAATAAAGACCAGACTGAAACCGGCGACAAACCATAGTGACTGTTTTATGGCTGTGCGCTGAACGGAAGTGCCGCCTTCCTGTTGGCGAAGCGCATCCACCGACACGCCACTGATATAGGAAAGATAGGCTGGCACCAGCGGCAGCACACAGGGAGAAAGAAAAGAAAGTAGCCCGGCAATGAGTGCGCCAATCAGAGAAACTTCAGTCATAGGGAATCCTTGGCAATGATGTTTGTGGTTTTGTCTGGAAGCTGTTGCAAAGATCGGCAAGAACCAGCTACCCAGCGAGCATAGTCAGTATTGGCGCTGGCATCCAGCAACAGGATTTCAGGCGTATCATACGGGTGATGTTGAGCCAGCCATGTTATGAGCATATCTGCTAAAGCGGGGAGCGTTTTGATGTGCAGAAGAAATTCCTGCTCCTGAACGATTGCGCCCTGCCAGCGATAACAGGAGCTGGTTTCACTGATCTGTACACATGCAGCCAGCTGGTGTTCAATCAAATGACGGGAAATGTGCCGAGCATCTTCATGGCTGGCAACACTGCTGATGATTAAAGCTATGGAATCAGTCATGAGCTCAAGGCTATCAAGCGTTCAGTGAAAAGGCAGGGGGATTTTTTCCAATAAGCGGTGGCACAAAGCATCATCGGTGACTAATATCGACGGGATCAATCAGGAGGGAACATGTCAGAATCCATTTTATCCGTACTTGATGAAACACGTGTGTTTCAGCCGCCTTATAATGACCGGACCGCTTTTCAGTCGATGGCCGATTTGCAGGCCATCCAGCAGGAATTTTCAGAGAATTTCGAAGAGAAGTGGCGGCAACTGGCTGAGCAAAACCTGCAATGGCGCAAGCCGTTTTCAGTTGTCTTAAATGAGAGTAAAGCTCCTTTTTACACATGGTTTGAAGATGGGGCATTGAATTTATCCGAGAACTGTATTGATCGTCATGTGCAGCAAGGACTGGGAGATCGGACTGCCATTATCTGGGAAGGGGAGCCGGGAGATGTGCGCCGGATCAGTTATCAGCAACTGCTGGATGAAGTATGCCGGGCTGCCAATGGCATGAAACAGCTTGGCATTGAATCCGGCGACAGAGTGGTGATTTACATGCCGATGATACCGGAAGCGGCTATTACCATGCTGGCATGTACTCGCATCGGGGCGATTCATTCTGTGGTGTTTGGTGCATTTTCGTCGCATGCATTGCGGGAGCGGATTCATGATGCCGGAGCCAAACTGGTGGTAACGGCAGATGGTGGTTACCGACGTGGCGCAGTTCATGCGTTAAAGCCGAAAGTGGATGAAGCATTAGAGTGTAATTGCGATACTATTGAACATGTGCTGGTAGTGAAGCGAGGCGAGAATCCGGTAGATTGGCAGGCAGGGCGGGATGTGGAATGGCGTGCACTGCTTGATGCGCAACCTGCTCAGTGCGAAGCTCTGGCCTTAAATGCTGAGCATCCGTTGTTTATTCTCTACACATCAGGCTCGACCGGTAAGCCGAAAGGTATTGTTCATTCCACCGCTGGATATTTGCTGTGGGCTCACCTGACCATGACATACAGTTTCGATTTCAGGCCAGCAGAGGATGTCTTCTGGTGCACGGCGGATGTGGGCTGGATTACCGGTCATACCTATTCGGTATATGGCCCGTTATCCAACGGAGGTACAACCTTGATGTATGAAGGTGTGCCGACTTATCCGGATGCCGGACGTTTATGGAAATTGTGCGAAGATCATGCTGTGAGTGTGTTTTACACGGCACCAACAGCGATTCGGGCTTTGATTAAGGCCGGTGATGCTTGGCCGGAAAAGTATGATCTGAGCCGGTTAAGGGTACTTGGTACAGTCGGAGAGCCCATCAACCCGGAAGCATGGATGTGGTATCATCGGGTGATTGGTCAGGACCGTTGCCCTATTGTTGATACATGGTGGCAAACTGAAACCGGTGGTCACATGCTTGTGCCAATGCCTTTTGCCGTACCAACCAAACCGGGTTCTGCGGCATTGCCGTTGCCGGGCATATATGCGGCAGTGGTAGATCAGGAAGGAGAGCCGGTCACTGAAGGTGGTGGCCTGCTGGTGATCACCAGACCATGGCCATCGATGCTGCGGGGTATCTGGGGCGATGATCAGCGCTATATCGACACGTATTGGAGGAAGTTCAACCACCGCTATTATTTTGCCGGTGATGGAGCACGTATCGATCAGGATGGCTATTTCTGGATCATGGGACGGGTGGATGATGTGTTGAATGTTTCCGGTCATCGATTGGGTTCCATGGAAATAGAATCGGCGCTGGTGTCTCATCCGGCTGTGGCGGAAGCTGCTGTGGTGGGGCGGCCAGATGAATTGAAAGGGGAGGCTGTTTATGCTTTTGTAGTGTTGAAACAGCCAGCCACAGAAAATTTGAAGTCTGAGCTGCTAAAGCACGTTACTCAGGAAATTGGAGCGATAGCCAGACCTGACGACATCCATTTTGCCGAAAACCTGCCGAAAACCCGCTCTGGAAAAATTATGCGCCGGCTGTTGCGTGATATTGCCGCCGGTCGGGATATCACTTCGGACACATCAACCCTGGAAGATCAGCAGGTGATTCAGCAATTGCGGGATCAGCCATAAAGATATCACCTGGAATCAGCGCATGAGCCTTTCACATATTCCGCAGGTTTTACGTCATCCTGTCGGACGTATGTCGGTTCGTGCGCGTTGGTATCTGGCGAGCATGGTCGTGTTGATGGCGGTATTTCTGGCGGCGCATTTTTCGGCTCAGATATATAGTCAGCAACAGGCGGAAATACGTGTTCAACAGTGGGTGGATGGTTTCAATGTGAAGCATAGCGATGCTGAACCATTGAAAGTGGGTCTGGTTCGATTTCACATGATGCGTGGTGCCCTGACACTCAGAGATGTACGCTGGTCTGATGGCGAGCAAGCTATGAATATCCCCTTTTTGCTGTTGCAGGGCACATTTCTTGAAGGGCCTGAAAGGGTTTTTATCAGTCTTATTCAGGCGAAAGTTAATCATCTGACGCTGCGCATACATGACTGGGATTTAACAACCTTTTCGAATATGCCCGAGTTCTGGCAACAGCTTTGGGGTGATGCGCGACGGATCGAGTTTGATATTCAAACATTGGCGATACTTAATGCCAACGGGGATGCCTGGCCGTACCAGCAGATATCGCTGAGTGGCGTGCATGCCCTTTCGCGGGAGCCAATAGCACAACGCGACTGGCAGATAGAAGCCCGCAGCGAGGCGGGGCGAATTCAGCTGACATTGCAGAGCGAAGGTGGACACATTCAGTGGCAAGCATTGGATAGTCAGACTTGGTTTCCAGTGATGGGATTTCGTTCTGTGCCCGGTACGCTACGAGGTGATGCAACGTGGAAACTTGGCCAATTGTGGGGCGAAGTCATGCTCCGTAATGAAAGTGAAGAAGGGTCTATTCGCTGGCAGGGAATTTATGGGGAAGATCAGCAGCCGCTACGTGTGCAATTAAAACAGTGGCCGATAAGAAGTTTGATTGCCCATACAAATGCCAGATTGTTTGATGTTCAGTCCGGACAGTTAAATGTTGAATTGAGTATTGCGCCTGACAACGATGGCTGGCTGGCTTCAGCTGCACAATTTCAACTGGCAGAGCTTTCAGCGCAACAGGGCCAATACCATATCGCCGATGCTGCCGTGAGCGGCGAGGGATTGCAGCTGCACTGGCCGCAGAGAACGATGGAAATTCAACATCTCGGATTCACTGGCGGCGAGGTCAGAGGAGATGATGAAAACTGGCCATTTTATCTTCAATGGGCCGTTACAGACTGGCATGCGCATGTGAATAAGCTGGACCTGAATCAAATGACATTTGCGATGCCCGCACGGGGGCTGAAGATTGAGCATATTTCGGGTTCGGGATCATGGAATGGCGGCGCATTTTTCATGAGTCTGGAGAATGACACCGCAACAAACGATGCTCAGTCGCCATCCGGCTCCTGGTCCATGCAGCTGAATTATGGCGGGAAGGCTCTGACTCAGTTGGCATTGCAGGCAGAGCATTTGCCGCTGATGTATTTCCGTCAGGATTTGCCGACGCGAATATCAGAAGCGGCCGCGTTGAGTGGCGAGTTGGATATCGATATGCAGGGAACTTGGGATCAGCAATGGGCATTCAGCGGAGATGTCCGTGCGCGAGATCTGTCATGGCAACGCGGCGGATGGCAATGGCAAGCCGATGCGCTGCTTGCCGATGGCGTGACTGCTTTTATTTCGGATGAATATTCAGGGCGCGACAAGCGGCAATGGTCAGTCAAGCAACTGACGGTCAGTGACTGGCATGTGCTGGCACCACTGGTGCCTTTTTCCGTCTCAACCGGCAGGCTGGATGCGGATCCGTATCAGCCAACTGACATGGGTAAGGCAGCGGAGACCGAAAAGGCCGCCGCGATTGAAAGAGCCACAGCGATTGAAAGTGAAACAGCATGGCTGGCGGGCTGGCAAGTGAATCAGCTACTTTTGCGCGATGGCACTTTTTCTTTAGGTCAGGCGGAAAGCATCTGGGGCGACAGCCTTGATGCGGAGATGAATTATATCGGGGCAGGTCAGGATACTGATGTGTCTTTGACGGGAAATATCTCCGCTGGTCGGTTGAATGTAAGCGGAAAATGGAATCCTGCTGAATCCTCTTCCCCCTTTGCTCTGCGGGCGACGCTGGATGCTGCATTACCTTTCACGTTGAATGACTGGCTTCGTTTTTCATCGTTACCGACCATGATTCACGGGCGAGTGTCAACAACCCTTCAGATACAGGATTCAATGATCGATGAAAAGCCCGCTTATCAAGGTACGATAGAGATACGTTTGGATGATCCCGCATTTCAGCAAAGTATCAATTTTCTGGAAGGCTTTGTGGATATGACAGGTTACTCTCAACAGGCACTTCTGGATCGATTGAAAGACAGAGCGTCGGTTCAGCTGCTGGCTGAGTTTGCAGAGCCTCGAACAACTTTTCATGCAGGTGTTCTGGGAGAGGCGCTGATGCAGCGTTTGAAGCAGTCCGAAAGTTTATCGGATGTCTCCAATGTTAAGAAAAAAGTCAATGTGTTGAGCCGAATGCGCTTGCATATGTTTCAGGCAGGGCAGCGGGTCGCTGGCTATATGGAGGGCTTCTCGCACAACGAGCGAACACGCTTGCGGCAGGTGATTAGTCAGCTCAATGAACAACCGGAAAGCTTTGTTGAACTGGTGCCACAACTGGGTGAATATGACATCGATGCACGCATGATTGAACTCATCAGGCAGGAGCAACAACGGATAGAGGCTTTTCTTTCCAGACGGGGAATTGCCAGCGACAGAATCATTCCACTCTGGCCGCAAGCTGAAAATCGTAATCGGGAATCCGCCGGGATACGGATTCAGGCGGTAACATTTCAGCCTGCTAGCCAATAAGCGTCAGGCAAATATGGCGATTCATCGGCTGTAATCGATGCTCATACAAATAGATGCCCTGCCATGTGCCCAGAGCCAGTCGTCCATGCTGAACAGGAACCTGAAGCGACACCTGCGTCAGCGCCATGCGAATATGCGCCGACATGTCATCCGGCCCCTCATCAATGTGACGGAATTGAGGGTCACCGTCGGGAACCAGTCTTTGCATGAACATTTCCATGTCGCGCAGCACATCAGGGTCGGCATTTTCCTGAATGATGAATGAGCAACTGGTGTGTTGTACAAACAAATTCAATAGCCCCTGCTGCACCTTTTGCTCGCGTACCCAATTCTGAATCTGGCGGCTGACCGGATAGATGCCGCGCCCCCTCGTGGCGATGCTGAATGTATGCTGATGAATATTCATGCGAACTCCACGCATACGGGCGCATGATCTGATGGACGTTCTTTTTCCCTGAATTCGCTGCACACCCGGCCATCAAGCGGGCGCATGGCTGGCGTGGCGAGAATATGATCGATACGAATGCCCCATTTTCTGCGGTAGGCATTCATGCGGTAATCCCACCAGCTATGCATGGGTTCGTCCGGATAAAGCTGGCGAATGCTATCAATCAGGCCCATCTCCAGCATGGATGAGAACCATGCACGCTCGGGCTCGGAGCACATAATTTTGCCGCTCCAGCGTTGTGGGTCGTGAACATCGATATCGGCCGGAGCGATGTTGTAGTCACCCAGCAGTACCAGCTTTTCGTGGTTGGCAATTTCACTGCGCAGGTAATTCCGCATGGCATGCAGCCAGCGGAATTTGTAGCGGTATTTATCCGAGTCAACTTCCTGTCCGTTGGGAATGTATACGTTGACGATACGGACGCCTTCAATGCTTACAGCCAGCAGACGGCGTTGCGGGTCGTCAAAATTCGGGATTGAATCGATAACATCTGAAATTTCATGGCGGCTGACAATAGCAACACCGTTGTAGGTTTTCTGGCCGGAGAATACGACGTGGTAACCGGCCGCCTCGATGTCAGCTTGCGGGAAATCTTTGTCCTGTTGCTTGGTTTCCTGCAAAGCGAGGACATCCGGTTTCACCTGCTCAAGAAACTCCAGCACATGTGGCAAACGAACATTCAGTGAATTGACATTCCAGGTAACGATTTTCATAGGCCAAGCATACAAGCAAGTTGATGTGGCTCAAGGGTGTTGCGTGATAGCAGTCACAGCGACGCTGTGACCCGCTGGTTATGGTGAGTTGAAACGTAATCAGGGAGGTGCCGCGATGACGTCAACCAGAGCTCAAACCATTGCCAAAGCATTCAGTACGATCCGTACATTTTCAGTGAATTCAGAGAAGCGCGGTCTTTATGTTCAGTATCCGGGACGGACGGCTTATTTTGTGCGCGAGGCATGTTTCTGGTCGTTTATATTTTCTTTAAGGCATGCCGGTCAGACGCAAAAAGAAATTAGCAGAATTGAAAGTCAGCTGATGATGTGACGCTTAGTCAGACCTTTTTTCGTGATAGATAGATAAACCATGCTCCGCCCACCAGAATCATCGGCAGCGATAACAGCATGCCTTCAGTGACAAAACTGAATAAAAAGCCAATGTGGGCATCAGGCTGACGGAAGTTTTCGCAAATTGTTCTGGCGACACCGTAACCGAGTAAAAACAATGCAACATGTGAGCCGGTTGCCCACGGCCGATTTCTGGTAAACCATAACAGTAAAAACAGAACAACGCCTTCTAACGCCATTTCATATAACTGGCTGGGGTGTCGTGGTTCGGGACCGGCGCCGGGAAAAATCATCGCCCAGGGCACATCTGCCGGACTGCTGACGATACGCCCCCATAATTCACCATTGATAAAATTGCCGATGCGGCCGGAGGCAAGGCCAATCGGCGCGACGATAAAGAAACGATCCATCAATTGCATGAAAGGCAGCTGATGCTTTTTGCAATACCACCAGCCGAGAATAATCGGTCCGATCAGGCCACCGTGAAAAGACATGCCGCCCTGCCAGACGAAGAAGACTTCAATCGGGTGATGCAGGTAGTAGGAAAAATTATAAAACAGCACGTAGCCCAGTCGGCCGCCAAGAACGACGCCGAGAATCAGCGTGGTGAACAGGCCTTCAAATTGCTCGGCTGAAACAGTTTTACCCCACAGGCCAGCTTCCATCAATTGCTTGCGTACCAGGTACCAGACTGAAAAAAAACCCAGCACATACATCAGGCCATACCAGTGGATGGCCAGAGGCCCGATTTGCAGGGCGACTGGATCGATCTGAGGAGCGTCCATGCTTTACATCAATCCCAGCAACAGCAGGCCAAACAGGATGCGGTAGACACCGAAAGCAACGAAGGTGAAGTGTTCCAGAAAACGGATGAACAATTTCATCACCAGCCAGGCCGATAAATAGGCAATAACAAAACCGGCAGCCAGCACCATGAAACTGGCACCGCTGAAATCCTGATAATGTTTCAGCAGATCAAAACCACTGGCGGCAAGCATCACCGGTAGTGCCAGCAGGAAGGAAAATTCAGCACTGGCTTTGCGGCTCAGGCCAACCAGCAGGGCACCGACAATTGTCGCACCGGCACGACTGGTGCCCGGAATCAGGGCAAAAATCTGGGCGAAACCAATCCAGCCCGCTTGCTTGTAGCTCATCTCGTCCAGTGATTGCGTTGGTTGTTGTTTGTTTTTCATGAAATATTCGATGATCAGGAAAACAATGCCGCCGACGATGAACATCACCGCAACAATTTCGACAGAGAACAATTCCTTGATTTGTTTGTGCAGTAGAAATCCCACCGCACCGATGGGAATAAATGCCAGCACCACTTTTTTCCACAACTCGATATTGGCGTCGTTCAGCACGAAGCGGCTGCTGTAGTTGGTAACGACGGCAAGAATAGCCGCCAGCTGAATGATCACTTCAAAGGCTTTATTATCATCGGTTTGCGATAAACCCAGCCAGTCGCTGACCACGATCAGATGTCCGGTCGAGGAAACGGGCAGGAACTCGGTTGCCCCTTCAATAATGCCAAGAATAATCGCCTGAATGATATCCATGAATGTGAATCCTCTGATAATGGCCTGCAGTAGAGAAATCTAACTATTGCCCGGCGGACTCTAGGATGGCTGGCTGACAACACAAGTCGCATCCGTTGATTGATATCGGAACCTTGATCAGGCCCTTGATGTGAACCACAATGGAAGACGCAGGCGCAAGTAGCTTGCCATGTTTGACAAAATCCGCTTGCATGAGTCTATTCAGAGCTTCCCTCTCCCCGGGAAGCAAGGAGCAGCAATGAGGCAGCTATTTTCCAGAGTGTTCGGTTTTTTCGATGTGCTGCGGCGCATCATCATCAATGGTGTGTTCGTTTTGATGATGCTGGTGCTGATTGCGCTGATATTTGTCAATCGTCCTTCCGTCCCGGTCAATGCGGTGCTGGTGATTAATCCGCAGGGTAAACTGGTGGAGGAGCTTGAGGCACAAGTGCCGAATTTCCTGGCGCTGGGTATGCCAACCGTACATCAGGCGCGGGTGCGTGATATTACCGATGCGATCAAGGCGGCGAAAGATGATGAGCGCATTGTTGCCATGCGCCTCGATCTGGATGCGATGGGTTCCGCCTCACTGGCCAAGCTGCAAATTATTGCTCAGGCGGTTGAGTCATTCAGGCAAAGCGGCAAACCGGTGCTGGCCGAGGGCTACAGTTTTTCACAGGGTCAGTATTATCTGGCGGCCACGGCCAATAAAGTTTTTCTCAATCCGCTGGGGGTGATCGAATTATCCGGCATAGCGGTGTATCAGAATTATTTCAAAGATGCACTGGACTCTCTGGGTGTGGATATGCACATATTCCGGGCGGGACGCTATAAAGCGGCCGTGGAACCGTTGATGCGCAATGATATGTCTGCCGACAGTAAATCCGTCAATCAGGCATGGATGGATGTGATGTGGACGGCCTATAAGCAGGACATCGCAAAAATGCGCGGCATTGAAGCGGAAAACATTCAAAAGGTCCTCGACCGACCGGCAGACTACATCAAGCGTTATCATGGCGATGTGGCGCAAATGCTGTTGCAGGAACATCTTGTGGATGTGTTGGCCGATAGCGTTGCGGCTGACCAGTATCTGGCGGCAGAGGTCAACTGGGCCGAAGAAGAGCCTATGCCTGAGATTGATTTCCAGAATTATCTGCATGCGGCAAATCCTCAAGCTGAGCAAGGCAGTGGTGGTCAGATCGCCGTGATTACGGCCAGCGGTACAATTCTTGCGGGTGCTCAACCATCCGGCAGCGTCGGTTCGGATACGTTGTCGGACATGCTGCGTCAGGTGCGCCTGGATGATGCGGTGAAGGGTGTGGTGTTGCGGGTTGATTCACCGGGTGGTTCTGCGCTGGCATCGGAAGTGATTCGTCAGAGTCTGATTCGCTTGAACGATTCAGGTAAACCGCTGGTGGTGTCGATGGGTAGTGTGGCGGCATCCGGTGGCTACTGGATTTCTGCCGGAGCCAAAGAAATCTGGGCTCAGCCGACAACCATCACCGGTTCAATTGGTGTGTTCGGTATGATTCCGAATGTCACGCGCGGGCTGGGTAAGCTGGGTATTCACACCGATGGTCTGGGCACCACCGCCACTGCCGGAGCCATGCGTCCGGACAAACCGATGCCGGATCAAATGAAAGCCATTATCCAGATGGGGGTGGATCATACCTATCAACGCTTTCTGACACTGGTCGCCGAAAGCCGCAATATGGGTGTCGAGCAGGTGGATGAACTGGCGCAAGGGCGCGTCTGGAGTGGTCTGCATGCACAGCAGAAAGGGCTGGTCGATAAGCTCGGTGGTCTGGATGAAGCGATTGCTGCAACCGCCAAATATGCCGGGCTCAAAGAAGACTACAGCGTGAAATATGTGGAACCCCCTAAAGGCCCGAGAGAACTTCTGGCTGAAGCACTGTTCGGCGAAGCAGACACCTTACACCGGATGCTGGCGATGGTGGGCGTGGACACGCGCAGCAGCGCTGCACCCTGGTATGCCAAAGCCATGCTGCCGATGCTGGAGCAGGTGAAGTCAGTCTTGCAGCTGAATGATCCGAATCATGTGTATGCGCTGGTGAATATTGCTGAGTAGTTCGGGGCGGACTTTTCCCGTTTGTCGTACACGCTTGCTTTTACGGCTTGGATATCAGGTGCTTAATAAAAAAATCTAAAATTAATTGCGCATTTTCATTCATATGGATGATGCGCTGCATTTTGTGCGCTGTACTGTTTGCAGCTATGCAGCTTTCATGCTGAGGAGGTTCGCAATTCCGTTTTTGCATGCTTCTATTGGAGGGAATATGTTCATCTATAGAGAGAAAAAATTAGCAATGCATTCTCTGTGTTATCCCTGCTTCACAACAGGTGCCGGGTCATGAAGTGCCCATGCTGTAGCTCTGACAGCATGAAGGCCGGACGGTTAGAGACCGGATTGCCGGGTTACATTTGCCAAACGTGTTCAGGTAGCCTGCTATCCCTGTCCACATACCTTGACTGGGCACATGCACCGGGCGAACTAAGTTCCCGAGTCAGTGAGCCTGACAACTGTGCGATAAATCCGACGGACAGTAAGCAGGCTCTGAGCTGCCCGCGATGTCAGCGGCTGATGCTGAAATACCGGATATCAGCAGACTCAGATCACAAGCTTGATTATTGCTTTGGCTGCCAGGAGGTTTGGTTCGATGGTGGCGAATGGGATTTTCTGAAATCGAAGGGGCTGGCAAATCATGTTACCTGCATTTCCACCGATGTATGGCAGCGTAAAATTCGAGAGCGGGCTTCAGAAGAAAACAGCCGCTTACGTTTTGAAGCGCTGATGGGGCCGGAAATATTCTCGTCCGCAAAGGATTTCAAAACATTGATAGAAGGACACAAGAATCGCGATGCTATTCTGGCGTTTATTTCAGCCTCAAACTTGGTGGAAGGTGAAACAGATCAATAACAAGTAGGGCGGAAAAGCGAAGCGTCATCCGCCAGACTATTTACATGTGCCGTATGTCGGTGCATTTTCAGGTTTTACAGTATTGACCGGGCAATAAAAAAAGGGAGGTAAAAACCTCCCTTTCTGCAAACAAGTCAAAGTAAAATTAAAAGTCGCGCAACAACTCGGTGATACCGGTTTTGGAGCGGGTTTGCTCATCCACTTTTTTAACAATGACAGCGCAATACAGGTTCGGACCACCGGATTTGCCCGGCATCGAGCCGGATACGACGACTGAATACGGCGGCACTTCGCCATAAAAGATTTCGCCGGTTTCGCGGTCAACAATGCGGGTGGATTTGCCGATGAACACGCCCATTGAAATCACGCTGCCTTCGCGCACGATGACACCTTCTACCACTTCCGAGCGGGCGCCGATAAAGCAGTTGTCTTCAATAATTGTCGGGGTTGCCTGCAATGGCTCCAACACGCCGCCAATGCCGACGCCGCCGGACAGATGTACGTTTTTACCAATCTGGGCGCACGAACCGACGGTGGCCCATGTGTCTACCATGGTTCCTTCATCAACATAGGCGCCGATATTCACATACGAAGGCATCAGCACCACTTTCTGGCCGATAAACGCACCACGGCGAACTGTCGCTGGCGGAACAACACGCATACCGCCCTCACGGAACATTTGCTCGCCCCAATTGCAGAACTTGGTTGGAACCTTGTCGAAATAATTGTTGTCGCCACCATGAATCAGCTGATTGTCATGTAGCTTGAAATACAAAAGCACAGCTTTTTTCAGCCATTCGTGGGTGACCCAGTTATTGCTGTCGTCACGTTCGGCCACACGTACGCCTCCGGCATCCAGCAACTGGATGCTGCGCTCAACAGCTTCGCGGATTTCAGCATCAACGGTGTGCATGTTCCAGGAATCACGGCTTTCCCATGCGGTATCAATAACACTCTGTAAATGATTCATGATAAACTCCTTAAACGAGGGGCCACTCTACATTCTGAAACAGATGATGCGAGGGCCGATTTCTAATAATTTAATGCTCTGAATTTTTCCTGATAACAATTTCCTGCGGTGGCTCATGGCTCAGAAAAGCCTGGTTGGACATGGTTAAACCATAAGCACCAGCAAGGCCGAACACGGCAATATCACCGACATCGGCAGATTCGATGTAGACGTCATTGGCCAGCTTATCGGCACCGGTACAAAGCGGCCCGCCAAAATAGACCGACTCCTGACGTACATGCTCCTGTCCGTCAAACAGCGGTTCGTGATTGTTAGGGACAATACACATCGGATGATTGATCGATAACGCAGCAGGTCGGCGGAAATGATTGATGCCACCGGCACAGACGACCTGTTTTTTACCGCGTGATTCCTTGATGTCGATAATCTCGGAGCAAAAATAGCCGGAATCAGCAGCCAGATAACGCCCCAGTTCCAGTACGAAATGACGATCGGAAAAGTTAAATTGATCGATCATCAACTGCAAACCATCGGCCCAGTCGTTGGGTGAAAAATCGTGGCCGGTTTCCAGATAATCGACACCGAAACCACCGCCGAAATCGATAATGTCACAACGCACGCCATCGTAGTATGCTTCAATCCGCCGTGTCAGATCAAACACCAGCTGGCAGTTTTTCAGCAGGTCACTGACGCGTAATACACCCGATGCGGCATACACATGCAGACCACGAAAATTGAGCCGATCCAGTGCCAGTATCTGAGGTAAAACAGTATCAAGCTTTTCTTCATCAACGCCGAATTTTTTGGAGCCGCCGGAAAATGTTGTTTGCGCTTCATGGATGTCGAAATTGGCATTGATGCGCAGCAAAATGTCTTGTGACTGATCGAGTTGTTGGCAAATTTGCTGTAGTCGATGCGCTTCGGTCAGCGATTCAATGTGGATCGTGCGTACGCCCTGGGTGACACTCCAGGATAATTCTTCTTTGGATTTGCCGGGGCCAGTGAAAATAAGTTCACTGCCGGAAAAACCGGCAGCAACGGCCTTTTTAGCTTCACCAAGGCTGGCAATCTCAATGCCTTCAGCGCCACTTTCACGTGCCTGATGCAAAAACTCAGGATGCGGATTGGCTTTCATGGCATAAAAGATTTCGACGCCGCGTGGCATGATTTTCTTTAAATGCATGAGTTTATCACGCATGGGCGCTGTATCGTAAATGTAGCAATTCAGTGTCTGCGGATCGCAGGCCAGCGAATGGATTTTTTGTTCGATATGTGTCGGCAGCTTCATGGGCCGAAGTTCAGCACAGATCTGAAGCTTTCTCCAGCGATTTAGCCTGCGACTTCATGGCTTCCGCTAACGTCGTTAACGCTGCCAGAGTTTTGCGGTCGTATACATGCGCTGCACGGCGGCCAATGACGCAGGGCTTGAGTCAATGGTCCAATTGGCTTCGCCTGCGCCTGATTTGTCCACATTAAACCAGAAAATACCGGCCATGTTCGGATATCCATTGAGCAACTGCACAGTCATATCATCAATCCATGCACCCTTGCTGCCGCCGGACTCGGCACTTGAAACGCCACCAATAAAATACGGCAGATTCGGGTGGAGCGTGGTAAGTGTGTCATAGGTGAATTTGTGGATGGTATTAAAGCTTTCCCAGACGAGGGCAGGATGCAGTGTGGTGTTGGGGCCGAAGTTGAAACCGGAAACGCTGATCATATCGGTATACGGGTCACCCGGATAATAAGCGCTGAAATTATCGGTTGTCCATACATTGGGTGACCAGACCCATTTGACCATAGCGGCAGGGAGTCCGGCATTGCGGAAGCGGGTCACCACATGTTGAAAAGCATCAATGTAATTCTGGGCGGTGTTGGCGTTATGTCCGTTTAAACCGCCCCATGGATACCAGTCGCCGTTCATTTCGTGGCCAAAGCGCATCCAGATGTCTGCGGCTGGCCAGGCGGCTTGTAATGTCTTTATTCCGGCGATATGTGCATCGATGTAGGGATCGAGCGAGCCGTTGATGATTTGCGGTAGCATGCTGGTGTAATTGTCGCCAAAAGTAGGTTCCAGAGTCAGCATGACCGAGTAACCGGCCGTCAGTGATGCGCCAACTTCAGTCCAAATATTGTTGTTGCCGCTGGCGGCCATGTTGAAATCAAAGAAACGATGCACACGGTGAATGCGATGTGCGGCTTTGCCTTCCCAGGCCGTGTACAGGGCAGGCTGAAGAGACAAAAAGCTTACACCAACAAACATTTTGCCAGCCGCATTGCCGCCGCTGGCGGTTGTATTGGCTGTGTTGGCATTGCCGCAGCCTGACAGGCCCAGGCAAAGCGTGAGGATAAGTAATATGCGATTCATGATGATGCTCCATGCGAGTTGTTTAAAACGTTTTGGGTCAAATGATTGGTTGAAATGTTATTTGTGCGAAGTTGCTCAGCGCGAGTTTGCACAAACCAGATAAAACGGCCTGTGAGTGTTGCTGCACCCTCTTCATTCTTGACAGTCACGCTGACTTTTATCAGTGCGAAGCCCTTGCGATGCAGCGTGGTTTCAAAGGTGGAAATGTCAGCTTCACGGATGCTCGGGTAAGCGGTTAAGCCGGAAGTGGCGGGCTTGCGGAACGTGGTCTCACTGCTGCGTAAAACGGGCAGCACGTGCGGCGCAAGAGCGGGGAACTGTTGGTGCAAAAACATGCCGCTGGCTGTTTCTGCCAGTGTGAACTGGGCGCTGGCATGCACTGTTTGCAGATGATTATGGACTTGCGGGCAAAAGGGCAGCTCAAGCAAGCCATCAGCCCGTTGTCTGAGTCCTGCCTGAACGGCAAAAGGAATATCACCAATCGCAAGTTGTCCTTTCAATAGTAAATTCATGGGCAGGGGTTGGGGTGTAGCTTGTGAATACGCTGGATGCCTTCGTTCACCGCTCCGCTCAGGTTGAGATCGGCACTGGCAATGTTGCTTGTGAGCTGCTGCATGTTGGTTGCGCCGATAATGACCGATGTAACAAAGGGCTGGGCGCGAATAAAAGCCAGTGCCATTTGCGCCGGGTCCAGTCCATGTTCCCGTGCTAATGCGGAATACGCATGGGTAGCGGCGATACCTTCGGCGGTACGGTAACGCTGATAATTCTCAAACAATGTGATGCGCCCGTTTGCTGGAAGAGCACCGTTGTCATATTTGCCGCTGAGCATGCCAAAGCCGAGGGGTGAGTAGGCGAGTAAGCCGACATGTTCACGGTAGGCGCACTCGGCCAGGCCAATTTCAAAGCTGCGATTAAGCAGTGAGTAAGGGTTTTGAATCGATACGATGCGCGTAAGGTCTCGCTCTGTCGCAGCGCTCAGGTATTGCATGAGTCCCCATGGCGTTTCGTTGGAAATGCCGACGTGTCGAACTTTTCCGCTTTGCACCAGTTCATGCAGTGCAGACAGGGTTTCGTCGATGGGTGTGATATCAGTATCCTGTGAAAAATTAACGCTGTCCGGTTCAAAGCCCAGTCGTCCGAAGAAGTTGGTAGGCCGTTCCGGCCAGTGTACCTGATACAGATCGAGATAATCGGTTTGCAGTCGCTTCAGTGAATCTTCGCAAGCCTGAACAATCTGTTGTCGCGTGAGGCGCGCCTTACCTTGCCGGATGTGCGGCACCCATGCCGTAGGGCCGCATACCTTGCTGGCTAAAATGATGTTTTGGCGCTGCCCTGATTGCGCCAGCCACTGGCCGATGATGGTTTCGGTTTTGCCATAGGTCTCTGCCGTAGGAGGAATGGCATATAACTCAGCGGTATCAATGAAGTTAATGCCCTTATCCAGCGCATAATCCAGCTGTTCGAATGCTTCACATGCGGAGTTCTGCATGCCCCAGGTCATGCTGCCCAGGGTGATTGTGCTGACGCGGATATCGGTGGAACCAAGTTGACGGTATTCCATGGTTGCTGCCATCCCTCTTGTGATGCATTTGTCTGTTACGCCATCGTTGCAGATTCAAATGTACGTAATTTAACAGGTGATGCCAGCATTTTAATTCTTTGGTTTTTTGTTACAGTGCCGCCTCTTTTAACGAATTGATATTGAACTTGAGGAATGCCGACCATGACTATTCGTACACGTTTTGCTCCATCGCCCACTGGTATGCTGCATATCGGTGGTGCTCGTACCGCTTTGTTTTCCTGGCTCTATGCCCGCCATCATGGTGGCGAATTCGTTTTGCGTATTGAGGACACCGATCAGGAGCGTTCAACCGATGAGGCGACGCAAGTCATCCTCGAAGGCATGCGGTGGCTGGGTCTGGACTGGGATGGTGAGCCGATTTATCAAGGGGCCAGAAAAGACAAGCATGTAGCGGCTGTTGAGCAAATGCTGAGCGAAGGCAAGGCCTACAAATGTTATTGCAGTAAGGAAGAACTGGACGGCATGCGTGAAGCGCAGCGGCAGGCGGGCAATAAACCGATGTATGACGGGCGTTGCCGGGGATTGACTGAAACACCGGATGAAATGCCGTATGTGGTGCGCTTTCGCTCACCCGATGAGGGCGAAACCTGGGTGCGCGATAAGGTGCTGGGTGATGTGTGTTTCCCCAATGCGGAACTGGATGATTTAATCCTCATGCGCTCGGATGGTACGCCGACTTATAATCTGGCCGTGGTGGTGGATGATGCTGAAATGGGTATTACCCACGTCATCCGTGGTTCCGATCATCTGAATAATACGCCAAGGCAAATTCAGCTGTATCAGGCTCTGGGTCTGGCGGTGCCGGAATTTGCCCATATTCCGCTGATTCATGGCCCGGACGGTGCCAAGATGTCCAAACGTCATGGATCGGTAGCTATTACCGAATATCGAGATCAGGGATACCTGCCGCAGGCGGTGGTGAATTATCTGGCACGTTTGGGTTGGTCACATGGCGATGATGAGACGTTTACCCGTCAGCAGTTGGTTAAATTATTTGATATCGAGCAGGTCGGCAAGTCAGCGGCGCGTTTCGATCAGGCGAAGCTGGACTGGTTGAATGGCTACTGGTTGCGAGAAACACCTGCCGCAGAGATGGCGGCAGAAGTGGCGCGACTTTTGGCTGTTGATGTTGCGTCGGGTCCGGATTTGGTGTCGGTGATTGAATCACTCAAGGAGCGTTCTAAAAATCTTGTTGATCTGGCTGAGGGCGCAAGGTTTTTTTACTGCCCGCCGGAGTCTTATCAGGAAGCAGCTGTGAAGAAGAATTTCAAAGACGCAACATGGCCATTGCTGGAGCGGTTTTTGGGTGAGGTTGAAGCTCTGAGGGCGTGGAGCGGTGAAGCCGTCCATCATTTAATTGAAAGCGTTAGTGAAGAGGCACAGGTCAATATGGGCAAGCTGGCGCAGCCGATTCGGGTGCTGGTTTCCGGTGGTCCGGTTTCACCGCCGATTGATGTTACGCTTGATTTACTGGGTAAAGAAGAAACCCTCCGCCGTTTGAAAGTTGGAATATCAAGATTAAGAAGCCTTGACTAATACTTTCTCCAGCTTGGCTGCAAACAGCGGGTTGTTTTGACGTTCAAGCAGGATCTGCGCCATCGGAATGGTTGCGATTATGGTTTCAGAGACAGACGATGCCCGCCATGAAACCTTGTGTCCTGATATGGCTTCAGCAGGAATCAGGCATTGACCGTGCTCGGCTTCAATCTCAGTGCCATTGATGTGAGCCATTTCAAGCATGCCGGAAAGTAAAATGTAAAAGGTGTTCAGTGTGTCGCCGGGGGAATACAGGCGATTGCCTGCGGCAAGTATCCGATAGTTGCTGTGCTGGATGAGCTTGGCAATGTTCTCTTCAGATACGTCATGAAACAAATCAAGCGTGTTCAGCAGGCTTGCCACCCAGCGCCGAGTACCAAGTGATTGAAGAAAAACGTAAAGATCATCAGAGGTGCGAATAATTTCCTCAGCCTGTTGTGGCGACAGGCGATAAACGGTTGAGGGCTCAATGGCGACGACAGAGGCGATACGCTGTGATCCATAGACGAAATTAATTTCTCCGAAAATATCACCGGGCTCCAGTAAGGTGACAGTTTTTTCGGTACCTGAATCATGTCTCTTGGAGACTTTCAGGCGCCCTTCGGCAAGCATATACAGGCTGCGATCATAATCGCGTTCTTTACAGATAACACCGCCCTCAAGGTATTTTAGAGGCTCTGCCAGACTTAAAAATGATGCTCGTAGCGTGTCCGGGATGTGTGAAGCTTTGGGGGAAATTTTCATGTTGTGCGGGCTCCTGAAGGTCGGCGTGAAAATGCCTTGCTTAATGTCACGCCAACAGCTTAACAAACCAGAGCAAACATGCAAAAAAGAGTCGTGAATATTAAACGCTTGAGTTTAGGATTCTATTGGGTAAGATGCGCCGCCCATTGTTGTTGGAATGGCCGGCATAGCTCAGCAGGTAGAGCACCTCACTTGTAATGAGGATGTCACGGGTTCGATTCCTGTTGCCGGCTCCAGTTTTATTTTGAAGTATTTTAAGACTTTCAACAACATGGGTTAAGGAGAGGTTCCCGAGTGGCTAAAGGGGGCAGACTGTAAATCTGCTGGCTCAGCCTACGTTGGTTCGAATCCAGCCCTCTCCACCAGTTAAGCACTGAAGATGACTCGCCCCTGAGCGTCTTTCGGTTGAAGCGGGCGTGGTACAATGGTAGCACCTCAGCCTTCCAAGCTGATGACGCGGGTTCGATTCCCGCCGCCCGCTCCAGATGTCGCAGGTTCGGCATTTGGCCCAGGTAGCTCAGGGGTAGAGCACATCCTTGGTAAGGATGAGGTCGCGGGTTCAATTCCCGCCCTGGGCTCCAGTTTGTTTTGTGTGAGTGCGGACTGGTTTTGCAAGAAGCATTTGCAGAAGATTATTGAGAAAGAGAGGAAGAAAAGATGTCAAAGGCAAAGTTTGAACGTACCAAGCCACACGTTAACATTGGAACCATCGGTCACGTTGACCATGGAAAGACCACGTTAACCGCAGCAATCACAAAGGTTTTATCCATGACCGGCGGCGCAGTATTTAAAGATTATGGTGATATTGACGGTGCGCCGGAAGAGCGCGAACGCGGTATTACGATTGCAACGGCCCACGTAGAGTATGAAACCGCAGCGCGTCACTATGCGCACGTTGACTGCCCTGGCCATGCTGACTATGTGAAAAACATGATCACCGGTGCGGCTCAGATGGATGGTGCTATTCTTGTAGTATCAGCTGCTGACGGACCAATGCCTCAGACTCGCGAGCACGTGTTGCTGGCTAAGCAGGTAAACGTTCCTTACATCGTTGTTTTCCTGAATAAAGCGGACATGGTTGACGATGAAGAGTTGCTGGAGCTGGTTGAGATGGAAGTTCGTGAACTTCTGGATTCTTATGGCTTCCCGGGCGATGACACACCGATTATCAAGGGTTCTGCGCTGAAAGCACTGGAAGGGGATGATTCAGAAATTGGCTCGGTAGCAATTCACGCATTGATGGCGGCAGTAGATGACTTCATTCCAACGCCAGAGCGCGCAGTAGATAAGCCATTTTTGATGCCGATTGAAGACGTCTTCTCGATTTCAGGTCGTGGTACCGTAGTAACAGGTCGTATTGAGTCCGGCGTAATCAATGTTGGTGACGATATTGAAATCGTTGGTGTTAAAACAACAGTAACCACCAAGTGTACCGGTGTTGAAATGTTCCGTAAGCTGCTGGACCGTGGTGAAGCAGGCGACAACGTGGGTGTATTGCTGCGTGGTACGAAGCGTGATGACGTTGAGCGTGGTCAGGTTCTGGCTAAGCCGGGTTCAATCACACCGCACACAACCTTCAAGGCTGAAGCATATATTCTGACCAAGGAAGAAGGTGGCCGTCATACGCCATTCTTCAACGGCTACCGTCCACAGTTCTACTTCCGTACCACTGACGTGACCGGTTCTGTTACGTTGCCTGAAGGAACAGAAATGGTGATGCCTGGCGATAACATCTCTATGGATGTTGAGTTGATCACACCGATCGCCATGGATAGAGAGCTTCGTTTCGCCATTCGTGAAGGTGGACGTACGGTTGGTGCCGGCGTTGTTACCGAGATTGTTAAGTAATTAAAAGACTAAGACGCATTTAGCGGCGGCAGTTTTGTACTGCTGCCGCTTTGTTGTCAATGAGGAATAGATATGCGTGATTTATTGGCTTTGTCCTGTGAGACCTGCAAACGTCGCAATTACACCACAGATAAAAACAAGCGGACGATGACTGAAAAGCTGGCTCTGAAAAAGTATTGCAGCTCTTGCCGCCAACACACCCTGCATAAAGAATCAAAAATCAAATAAAGCAAATAGGCCAGTAGTTCAATTGGTAGAGCACCGGTCTCCAAAACCGGGGGTTGGGGGTTCGAGTCCCTCCTGGCCTGCCATTTTGCAGTAGATGCAGAGAAAACAGTAAGTGATTGGTGAGAGGATAATATGAGCGCAACGTCGATAACCCGATTTATGACTGAGGTTCGTGCTGAGGCGCGTAAAATCGTATGGCCAGAGCGCAGGGAAACCATTCAGGCAACTATAATGGTGGTGGTGATGGTTCTTGTATTGTCACTGTTTTTGTGGGCGATTGATTCAGTGTTCAGCTCGCTTGTGCAGGCGGTGATCTGATGGCGATGCGATGGTATGTAGTTCAGGTATACTCAGGCTTTGAAGATAAAGTTGAGGCTATGCTGCGCGAGAATGCCGAGCGATCCGGGTTGGCTGACAGCTTCGGGCAGATTCTGGTTCCGCGTGAAGAAGTCGTGGAGTTGAAAGAAGGTCAGAAAGTGACCTCGCAGAGAAAGTTCTTTCCCGGCTATATCATGGTTGAAATGGATTTGAATGACGAAACGTGGCATGTGGTAAAAGATACACGTCAGGTCAGTGGTTTTCTTGGTTCCGGTGGTCGTCCGCGCCCGGTTACACAGGCAGAAGTTGACCGCTTGATTCGTCAGATTGAAGAAGGTATTGAACGTCCGAAACCAAAAGTTTTGTTTGAAGTCGGTGAGCCAGTGCGTGTGATCGATGGCCCGTTTGCTTCGTTTAACGGTTTGGTTGAAGAGGTTGATCAAGATAAGGGTAAATTGAAAGTCAGTGTTTCGATTTTCGGTCGCCCGACACCCGTAGAACTCGACTATGTCCAGGTCGAGAAGGGTTAATAAAGAGAGGACACTATGGCTAAGAAGATAAATAAATATGTAAAACTGCAAGTTCCTGCAGGCAGCGCAAATCCGGCACCACCAGTGGGTCCGGCGCTCGGTCAGGCTGGTTTGAACATTATGGAGTTCTGTAAGGCATTTAATGCACGGACTCAGGATATGGAAAAGGGTTTGCCTTTGCCGGTTGTGATTACCGCTTACGCAGATAAAACCTTTGACTTTGAAATCAAAACTCCGCCAGCAGCAGTGTTGTTATTGAAAGCTGCCAAGATTCAGAAAGGCTCTGCTGAGCCGAACAAGAAAAAAGTTGGCACTGTAACTGCAGCTCAGATTCGTGAAATCGTTGAAACCAAAATGCCGGATCTGAATTGCTATGACGTTGAGTCAGGTATGAAGATTGTTGAAGGAACAGCCCGCTCGATGGGTCTGGAAATTGAGGGCTAAGGGGGCGATCATGGCTAAGACATCAAAAAGAATGCAAGCCGCTCAAGCGGCAGTTCCACAGGCAAATGTAAGCGTAGCTGAAGCAGTTACAGCTGTAAGAGCACAACCAGCAGCAAAATTCGATGAATCTGTCGACGTAGCAGTAAAATTGGGTGTAGATCCCCGTCATGCTGATCAGATGGTTCGCGGTAGTGTTTCGCTTCCTAACGGAACAGGTAAGACAGTTCGCGTTGCAGTATTTGCACGTGGCGCAAAGGCTGAAGAAGCTGAAAAAGCCGGCGCTGATGTGATCGGCGCTGAAGATCTGGTTGAGAAAATTCAGGGTGGATTCCTTGATTTCGACCGTGTTGTGGCTACACCGGATATGATGGCTCAGGTAGGACGTCTGGGACGTGTACTGGGACCTCGTGGTCTGATGCCAAATCCAAAGCTCGGTACTGTGACCATGGATGTAACGGGTGCTGTAACAGCTATTAAATCAGGGCAGATTGAAGTTCGTACTGATAAGGCTGGTGTGATTCATGCGCCAGTTGGTAAACGTTCTTTCGATGATGCCAAGCTGGTTGAAAATATTGAATTTCTGTTGTCGGAATTGAATCGCATGAAACCTGCTGCGGCAAAGGGCCGTTACGTACAAGGTATTGTTGTATCTTCTACGATGGGCGCGGGTATTCGTGTTGAAGTTTCCAGCATCTGATAAAAGTTAACCTCCAAATTCGCACGTTCGTATTTGGAAGTTGAAGAATGATCCGTCCAAGACTGCAGGAGCGAAGTATGGTTTATCTTTGCTTAATCGGGTAACTGTCCTGCATAGATGGAAGTGAGTCTCACTTGCGCGGATCGAAAAATAAAGCAAGGAGGTGAAAGTGAAAAAGGAAGATAAGCGTCGCGTCGTCGAAGACCTGCACGCTGCATGGACCGAATCAACTGTTGGTATTGTTGCTGAATACCGTGGTTTGACCGTTTCACAGATGAGCGAACTTCGCCGCAAACTGCATGAGGCCAATGTGTCTATGCAGGTTGTGAAGAATACGTTGGCTCGTCGTGCAGCAGAAGGCACTGGCTTTAAAGCGGCAAATGAACTTTTCACCGGACCTGTTGCGATTGCTTATGGATCCGAGCCTGTAGGTATGGCTAAAGCTATTTCGGATTTCGCTAAGAAGCACAAAGCCCTGGAAATTAAGGGTGGTGTTCTTGACGGGAAAGCAGTTGACGCATCCGGTATCATGGCTTTGGCAAATCTGCCATCGCGCGAAGTTCTGCTTGCCAAGATGCTTGGTAGCATGCAGTCGCCGATCAGCGGATTCGTTCGTACATTGAACGAAATTCCAGGTTCGTTTGTACGCGTATTGGCAGCAATCCGCGATCAAAAAGCATAAGCAAATTAAAAATTAACTATATAAAACGCAAGGGAGTTATTCATGGCAATTTCTAAAGATGAACTGATCGAAGCGATCGAAACAATGACAGTACTTGAACTGTCTGAGCTGGTTAAAGCTCTGGAAGAAAGATTCGGCGTATCTGCTGCAGCTCCAGTAGCTGTTGCTGCTGCCGCTGGCGCTGCTGATGCAGGCGAAGCTGCTGAAGAAAAGACCGATTTCGACGTGTCTCTGGATGCAGCAGGCGACAAGAAGATTCAGGTAATCAAGGCTGTTCGTGAAGCAACAGGTCTGGGCCTGAAAGAAGCTAAAGAATTGGTAGACAGTGCACCTTCAATTGTGAAGGAAGCTTTGCCAACAGCTGAAGCTGAAGCACTTAAAGCCAAGCTGGAAGAAGCAGGCGCTAGCGTATCTTTGAAGTAATTCGCGCTTTTGCGCAATTTCATTGCACGTAATAAGACTGAACCCCGGCAGCCTGGCTGCTGGGGCTTTGTCCGTGATGCGCAAAGATAGGTGCATCACAATATTTGACGCCACAATATTATTCGACGAATTAGCAATAAGTTCATTTCATATCGAGGTCTTCAGGCATGGGTAAGCAAACAGCTGTAAAAAGGATTCGCAAAAATTACGGACGTATTGATTCAGTGATCGGAATGCCGAATATGCTGAATCTGCAAATAGATTCGTACCGTGACTTTATTGGAGTCGCCGGAGGCCAACAAGATATTAACGGTTCCCGCCTGGCTACCGTGTTCAGAAATATTTTTCCTGTGCGCGATTATGGAGGAAATGCCGAGCTTGATTTTGAAGGTTTGGAATACCAGAACCCAAGATATGATTTGGAAGAATGTTTGCGTCGTGATCTGACCTATGCATTACCGGTCAAGGTCAAGATGCGTCTTAAGATTTTTGAGAACGATGGCGAAAAGCCAGTCAAAGGTGTCAAGCGCAAAGTAAAGGAAGTACGTGATCAATTTGTCTACATGGGTGAAATCCCTCTGATGACTGAGCATGGATCTTTTGTCATCAACGGCACTGAGAGAGCAATCGTTTCTCAGGTTCACCGTTCACCGGGCGTGTTCTTTGATCACGATTCTGGAAAAACTCACGCATCCGGTAAATTCCTGTTTAAAGCAAGAATTATTCCCTACCGTGGTTCCTGGCTCGATTTTGAGTTCGATGCCAAAGATAAGATTTATTTCCGCATCGATTTACGTCGCAAAATGCCCGTCGGTATTGTGCTGAAGGCACTGGGTTTATCGACTCAGGATATTCTCGACAGATTCTATCAGCGTCGTACCTACCGCTTCCACAAAGATGGTGTACAGGTGAAATTCGTTCCTGAGCTTTTTGTCGGAAGTCGCGCTGTTACTGATATTCGAATAGACGGTAAACGTATCGTTGCTGAAGGTAAGAAAATTAATCCGCTGGCCATTAAAAAGATGGTTGATGCGGAAATTAAATGGCTGGATGTACCATCAGAAAGTTTGCTTGGCGAAGTTATTGCTGAGCCGGTCATGGTTGGAGATGGTGAAATCCTCGTCGATCACAACCATGAAATGACAGAAGATACAGTTGCTGCATTGCATGAAGCGGGCATCAAACAATTTGACTGTCTGTTTATTGATACCTATCGCCGTGGCCCGAGTCTGAGCGAAACATTGCGCATGGATATGGTGCAGTCAAAAGAAGAAGCTCAGGTTGAAATTTATCGCATGATGCGCCCTGGCGAACCACCAACAGTGGAAACAGCCAAGTCATTGTTTGAATCAATGTTCTTTGATCCGTCACGCTACGATCTTTCTGCCGTTGGTCGTATGAAGCTGAACAGTCGCCTGAATATCAGCAATGATGATGTGCCATTGGATCAGGGTGTTCTGCGCGTTGAAGATATTCTGTTGACGCTGGATACCTTGCTCGGTCTGAAAGATGGCATTGGTGAAGTTGATGATATCGACCATCTGGGCAATCGTCGCCTGCGCTCTGTTGGTGAATTGCTGGATAACCAGATTCGTATTGGCCTGATTCGTATGGAACGTGCTATTCGCGAGCGTCTGACTTCCGGTGATCTTACCGAAATGATGCCGTCTGATTTGGTTAATGCAAAACCACTGATTGCATCTGTGAAAGAGTTCTTTGGCTCTTCTCAGCTGTCTCAGTTTATGGACCAGACGAATCCGTTATCTGAAGTTACACATAAGCGTCGTTTATCCGCACTGGGTCCCGGTGGTCTTTCACGCGAACGTGCAGGCTTTGAGGTACGTGACGTACATCCGACTCACTACGGACGCTTGTGCCCGATTGAGACGCCTGAAGGTCCGAATATTGGTCTGATTAACTCACTGGCATGTTTTGCAAAAGTGAATAATTTCGGCTTTATCGAGACACCTTATCGTAAAGTGGTTGATGGCAAAGTGACACGTGATGTCTTTTATCTGTCAGCCATTGAGGAGTCCGGTCTGGTTATTGCGCAGGCTAACGCCAAAGTTGATGACAAAGGTGATTTTGAAGCCGACCTCATCCAGTGTCGTCAGGATGGTGAGTTCCTGATGATGACCAAAGATGCCATTGATTATATGGATGTTTCACCATCTCAGCTGGTATCTGTTTCAGCTGGTCTGGTTCCATTCCTGGAGCATGATGACGCGAACCGTGCATTGATGGGTTCGAACATGCAACGTCAGGCTGTGCCATTGTTGCGTTCTGAAAAGCCTTTGGTTGGTACAGGCATGGAAGCTGCCGTAGCCAAAGATTCGGGCGTTTCACTGGTTGCCAAGCGCGCCGGTATTGTTGAAAGCGTTGACGGAAGTCGAATTGTTATTCGTGTGAATGAAGATGAGCAGGTTGAAGGTGAACCCGGCGTCGATATTTATCGTTTATTTAAATACCGTCGTTCAAATCAGAATACGTGTTTTAATCAGCGCCCTACTGTCAAGCAGGGTGATGTGGTTGCGCGTGGTGATATTATCGCTGACGGACCATCCACTGACCTGGGTGAGCTGGCGTTGGGTCGTAACGCACTGGTAGCACTGATGCCATGGCGTGGTTACAACTTTGAGGATGCTATAGTCATTTCCGAAAAGTTGGTGAAAGACGATGTTTATACATCTGTGCACATTGAAGAATTTGAATGTGTAGCACGCGAAACAAAGTTGGGCTCGGAAGAAATTACACGCGACATCCCGAACGTCGGTGAAGATGCATTACGTCATCTGGATGATTCCGGCATTGTGTATGTTGGCGCTGAAGTAAAGCACGGCGATATTCTTGTCGGTAAGATTACACCTAAGGGTGAGTCACAATTATCGCCGGAAGAAAAATTGCTGCGGGCAATTTTTGGTGAGAAAGCTTCAGACGTGCGTGACTCGTCATTGCGCATCAAACCGGGCGATGAGGGTGTGGTTGTAGACGTTGAAGTGTTTACCCGTCGCGGCGATGAAAAAGATCAACGTGCCAAAGCTATTGAAGAAGAAGCTGTTGAACAGTTGTACGCAGATAAGGAAGACGAACGTCGCACTTTAGAAGCCAACGTTAAAGAGCGACTCAAGGCTCTGCTGGATGGCCAGAAAGCAGTCAAAGTGAAGGGACTCAAAAAGGGTGATGTGGTTTCAATCGCCGATATTGAATTGCTTCCATTCCGTGATTTATCTGCGCTGTCTGTTGAAGATGATGAAACCAATATGCGTATCGGTGAAATCCTTAAGAGCATGGATAATGAACGTGCACGTCTTGAAAAACGTTTCGAAGAGAAAGTAGCCAAAGTACGCGAAGGCTCTGAACTCAAGCCCGGCGTAATCAAAGTGGTGAAGGTTTTTGTTGCTGTGAAGCGCAAGCTGCAGCCCGGTGATAAGATGGCTGGACGTCATGGTAATAAGGGTGTGATTTCGGTCATCGTGCCTGAAGAAGACATGCCATTTACCGAAGATGGAACACCGGTTGATATTTGTCTGAATCCATTGGGTGTACCTTCACGTATGAATATCGGTCAGATTTTCGAAATTCATATGGGTTGGGCTGCCAGTGAGCTGGGTCGTCGACTGGATGAGCGCGTTCGTGCCGGTCAGTCTTTGGACAAACAGCGCGAATTTCTGCTTGATATTTATCTGGAAGATAAAAAAGCCTGTGCTCAGATCACCGATATGAATGAAGCCGAGCTGGTTGAACTTGTCTCAAACCTGAAAAAAGGCGTGCCAATCGCTACGCCGGTATTTGATGGTGCGCATGAAGATGATATCCATCGTATGCTGGATCTGGCCGGTGTCTCAAGAACAGGTCAAACCACGTTGTACGACGGCTATACCGGTGAAGCATTTGATCGTCCGGTAACCATTGGTCAGATGTATATTCTGAAACTGCATCATCTGGTGGATGAAAAGATTCATGCTCGTTCGACTGGCCCATACTCGCTGGTGACACAGCAGCCGCTGGGTGGTAAAGCCCAGTTCGGTGGCCAACGTTTCGGTGAAATGGAAGTTTGGGCGCTGGAAGCTTATGGCGCTGCATATACGCTACAGGAAATGTTAACAGTTAAGGCTGATGATGTGCAGGGACGTACCAAAATGTATGAGTCGATTGTACGCGGCGATCTGCATTTCAAGGCCGGTATTCCGGAATCATTCAACGTCATGACCAAGGAGTTGAATGCGCTTGGAATTGAGCTTGAAATGGTCAAGAAGCCACAGGGCGGAGGAGAATAAGTCATGCAAGAACTTCTTAAGATGTTCAAAAAACCAAGCAGTATCGAAGACTTTGATGGCCTTCGTGTTGGCTTGGCTAACCCTGAGAAAATTCGCTCATGGTCATTTGGTGAGGTTAAAAAACCAGAAACCATTAACTATCGTACTTTTAAACCTGAGCGCGATGGCCTTTTCTGCGCCAAAATTTTTGGTCCGATCAAGGACTACGAGTGCTTGTGTGGTAAATACAAACGCCTGAAACATCGTGGTGTTGTATGTGAAAAATGTGGCGTTGAAGTCATTCAGTCCAAGGTGCGCCGCGAGCGTATGGCACATATCGATCTGGCTGCACCGGTTGCGCATATCTGGTTCCTCAAGAGCCTGCCATCACGTATTGGCTTACTGCTCGATAAAACGCTGAAAGAACTCGAACGCGTTCTGTATTTTGAATCTTATATTGTACTTGATCCAGGTCTGACCAGTCTTGATCAGTATCAGGTGCTGACTGAAGAAGAATACATTGAAGCTTTTGAAGAATACGGCGAAGAATTCCGTGCTGGCATGGGTGCTGAAGCGCTGCGTGAAATGCTTGCCCATATCAATCTGGAAGAGGAACGCCAGAGCTTGCGGGCGCAGATTAATGCTACCAAGGCCATTACCAAGCTGACCAAGTTGAGTAAGCGTTTACAGACTATTGAAGCCATCATTGATTCGGGTAACCGTCCGGAATGGATGATCATGGAAGTTATTCCTGTATTGCCACCGGAAATCCGTCCATTGGTGCCGCTTGATGGCGGCCGTTTTGCAACGTCTGACTTGAATGATTTGTATCGCCGCGTGATTAACCGTAATAACCGTTTGCGTCGTCTGCTCGAATTAAACGCGCCTGAAATTATTACGCGCAACGAAAAGCGTATGTTGCAGGAGTCTGTCGACGCTCTGTTCGACAACGATCGCCGATCCAAGCCGATTACCGGTAACAATCGCCGTCCGCTGAAATCTTTGTCGAACGTCATTAAGGGTAAACAAGGTCGTTTCCGTCAGAACCTGCTGGGTAAACGCGTTGACTACTCGGGTCGTTCGGTGATTGTGGTTGGTCCTGAATTGAAACTGCATCAGTGCGGCTTGCCTAAGAAGATGGCGCTGGAGTTGTTTAAGCCATTTATTTACCACAAGCTTGAGCTGCATGGCCTGGCATCGACCATTAAAGCTGCCAAGAAGCTGGTTGAGCAGGCAATTCCTGAAGTATGGGATATTCTGGCTGAAGTGATTCATGAACATCCGGTGATGCTTAACCGTGCGCCAACTCTGCATCGTCTGGGCATTCAGGCATTTGAACCTATCCTGATTGAAGGCAAGGCTATTCAGTTGCATCCGCTGGTATGTACAGCTTTTAATGCTGACTTCGACGGTGACCAAATGGCCGTGCATGTCCCATTGTCGATTGAAGCGCAGACCGAAACGCGTGCGCTGATGATGTCCAGTAACAATATTCTGTCGCCAGCAACCGGTAAACCGGTGATTGTACCTACGCAGGATATGGTATTGGGACTTTACTACCTGACGCGCGAGAAGCCTTTTGAAAAGGGCGAAGGCATGGCCTTTGTTTCAACGGATGAAGTGCTTAGAGCATACGAATCAGGTGCAGTAAAAATCCACGCCAGAATTTTGTGCCGTATTCGTGGCAAACGTGAAAAAACAACCGTAGGTCGCGCTATTCTGTCGACTGTATTGCCGGAAGAAATGTCCTTTTCACGTATCAACCGTGTATTGGGCAAAAAAGAAATGGCCCTGCTGATTGAAGAGTGTTTCCGTTTATCCGGCAACAAGGCGACCGTACTTCTGGCTGATCGATTGAAGATGCTGGGTTATCAGTATGCAACAAGATCCGGTGCATCATTTGCTTTGCAGGATGTGATTATTCCTGACAGTAAATATAAGCTTGTTGAAGCAACTGAGCAGGAAGTTCTGGAAGTTCAGGAGCAATATCGCGACGGTTTGATTACGGCCGGTGAACGTTATAACAAAGTCATCGACTTGTGGACGCACACAACAGAAAAAGTTGCGGGCGCAATGATGGACAACCTCTCAACTGAGGAATTGACATCAGCGGATGGTACGAAAAAAGAGACAACGCAAACGTTCAACTCCGTGTTTATGATGGCTGATTCAGGCGCTCGTGGTTCGGCGCAGCAGATTCGTCAGTTGGCTGGTATGCGCGGTTTGATGGCAAAGCCGGATGGCTCCATTATTGAAACACCGATTACCGCTAACTTCCGGGAAGGATTGAGCGTTTTACAGTACTTCATTTCGACTCATGGTGCACGTAAAGGTCTGGCTGATACGGCGCTGAAAACGGCTAACTCAGGTTATTTGACGCGTCGTCTGGTTGATGTGGCTCAGGATGCTGTAATCCGCGAGCATGACTGTGGAACCAACAATGGTATTTCCTTGTCTGCACTGGTTGAAGGTGGTGAAGTGATTGAGCCGCTGGCAGAGCGTGCACTTGGCCGTATCCTGCAAGAGTCCGCTATCGACCCGGTAAGTGGTGAGGAAATTGCTCCTGCCGGCACCATGGTAAGTGAAGAGCTGGCTGATAAGATTGAAAAATCACTGATCGAGCAGCTTAAGATTCGTTCCGTTCTGACGTGTGAATCTGAAGATGGTGTATGTGCAGCTTGTTACGGACGTGATCTGGCACATGGTACGCCGGTGTCCTTGGGTGAGGCTGTGGGTGTAATTGCTGCGCAGTCGATTGGTGAGCCGGGTACACAGCTTACCATGCGTACTTTCCATGTGGGTGGTACGGCTTCCCGTTCGGCAGAGCAGGCCAGTGTGGCATCCCGATTCAATGGTGTGGTTCTGCTTGAGCAGGAAGTTGTGGTTCGCGATAGTCAGGGATCAAACATTGTAATTAACCGTCACGCTGAAATCATTATCAATGATATTCAGGGCAAAGAAGTGGAGCGTCATCGTTTGCCATATGGTGCGCGTTTGCTGGTAAGTCAGGATGATTCGGTCAAAGTTGGTACAACACTGGCTGACTGGGATCCATATACCATGCCGTTGATTGCTGAAGTTGATGGTAAAGTGCGCTATGTTGACCTTGAAGAAGGTCGATCCATGCGTGAGAAAATTGACGAAGTGACCGGCCTTTCCAGTCGCGAAGTCACGCAGGCATCCGACACACTGAAAACAGCATTACGCCCGCAGGTTCAACTGGTTGATCCTAAAGAACCGGAAGGTGACCCGATTGTTATTCCACGTACGCAGGTGCCGGCACGTTACTTCCTGTCTCCGGGGGCGATTTTAAGTGTTGATCATGGTATGGAAGTGAAAGCCGGTGATGTGATTGCCAGATTGCCGCGCGAAACGTCTAAAACCAAGGATATTACGGGTGGCTTGCCACGCGTGGTGGAATTGTTTGAAGCGCGTAAGCCTAAAAATCTCGCCTTTATTGCTGCAACAGATGGCACGATCTCTCTGGGTAAAGATATTCGTGGTAAACGTCGTATTTATGTTGAACCGGATGATGGTTCTGATGCCATTGAATATCAGATTCCAAAAGGCAGTCATCTGATCGTTCAGGAAGGTGATCGCGTACGTCGTGGTGAGCGTTTGATGGAAGGTTCACCGGCGCCGCAAGATATCTTGCGCGTGTTGGGTGTTGAGGCTTTGGCAAACTATCTGACAGATGAAGTTCAGGAAGTTTACCGACTGCAGGGTGTGAAAATCAACGATAAGCACATTGAAACGATCGTGCGTCAGATGATGCGCAAGGTTCTGATTATTGATCCGGGTTCTTCGCACTTTGTTGCCGGTGAACAAATTGAGCGTAAACAGGTTCTGGCAATCAATCGCCAGCTTGAGGCCGATAATAAAGTGCCTGTTCAATTTGAGCCTGTGCTTCTGGGTATCACCAAAGCATCGTTGAATACCGAGTCATTTATCTCTGCGGCATCATTCCAGGAGACAACCCGCGTAATTACTGAAGCGGCTTTGGCAGGTAAAATCGACTGGCTCACCGGATTGAAGGAGAATGTGATTCTCGGACGTCTGTTGCCAGCCGGTACCGGCTTTGCTGTTCGTGCTGCGGCGAAAGCATCAGCGTCAGCAGAAATCGAGCCTGAAGCCATCGATGAGGCGATTCTTGCCGAAATTAAGGAAGAACTTGCTGATGTTGTGGTCGATATAGACGTCGATGACGTTGAAGAGATGGAAGAGGAAATCTGACCTCTGAAATTGATTAAGCTAACCAAGGGCACCCATCGGGTGCCCTTTTGCATGAATAGGGTATATTGTTTGTTCGGGTCAGCGTTTCAGGACCGGAATTAGCACCAGAAGATGTATCGGAGAAGAATCCATGAAAAGAAATATAATCATAATATGGGCTGTTGCATCAGTCATCTTGGCAGCTTGTCAACAGGAACCACGAAAAACAGCAGAACTTCCGCTGGCGACAACCCCGCAAGCGGTAACACAAGTCGAGCCAATTGCAGAAGCTTCTACGACGATGAGCAGCGATGCGGAGCCATCAGGTGAAATAGCGCAGGTTCATAGTCAATCTGTTGAGGATTCACTGTACGGTAAAGCCGAAAGTGGGCTGTCAGAAGTGAAAAACGAAGTGTCGAATGAGCAAGAGCAGGCTTCAAGTGTGACGGATGCAGCAAAAACAATCGAGGCTGCCCAAAACGGAGCTGAACAGGATGTTGTTATGGCAAAACAGAGTGTTCAAAGCGAAGCGCTGAGCCAACAAGTTAAAGTTGATGAAGTGAAAGTGTCAGCCAGCGAAACCGTTATGGACACGTCTGTTGAATCATTGCAGGAACAAAGCAAACAGCTTGTTGCCGCTGGTGATGCCGCACGTGGCAAGCCGTTGGCAAGAAAATGTTTAGCATGTCATAACATGGACTCGGACCGTAAAAAAGTAGGTCCCGGATTGCAAAGCATCGTAGGTCGTAAAGCGGGATCTATGGCAGATGCGAAATACGGAAATTCATTGAAGCAAGGCAACTGGCTGTGGGATGATGCGAATTTAAGTGTATGGCTGTGTGACTCAAAAGAAGCTATTAAATCACTAAGCGGTGACCCATCGGCCAAAACCAATATGCCAGCGCAAAAGGTTTGTGATTCAGATGCAGCAGATGTCATTGCATATTTGAAGACGCTATAAAAAAAGAAGGTAAAAAGTTGAGGTGTGTCAAAATGATACAGCGGTGTGTCAGTTGTCTTGACCCTGTGACCGGTGTCACGCATTGTTGGCCATGTCTTCCCGAAGGGGGGGGTATTTGATCGGGGATTCGTCCCGAGAAGATACTCAAATCGGAGGGGGCAAAATTCTGGTTTTTCGGAACCAAATCTAAATTACGAGGATATTAACACATGAAGAAGTCCATTCTTTCTGCTGCAGCATTCGCTGCTGTTGCTGTGTCAGCGGTAGCTGTAGCTCCAACGACATCTGAAGCGATTCCATCATTCGCACGTCAAACTGGCGCTGCTTGCTTGAGCTGCCATTTCCAAACTTTCCCGGCTGTAAACTCTTTCGGCCGTGCATTTAAATTGGGCGCGTTCACCGACGTTGGTGAGCAGGCTCTGATTGAAGATGAAGCATTGTCACTACCTTCAGTATTGAACGCATCTTTCGTACTGCGTGCACAATACACTAACACACGTACAACAACTGGTGCTACCACTGTTGGTACTACCGCATGGGGCGTACCTGCTGACGCAGTATTGCTGATGGCTGGTCGTGTTGGTTCAAACACAGGTGCATTCGTTGAATATGATGCTGGTGCTGCTAACTGGCAGTTGTTGAACTTTATTGACTTTGGCGGCATCAAGGGTGGCTTGAACATTCAGAATACCGGTTTCGGTCCAACCGCTGCAATCGAAATTTCTAACGTTTTCGGTCAGCATGGTGGTAAGTTGAACGGTAAGCAGGTCTCTTCTGTTGAGCAGATCCTGAACAAGGGTAACGTAGTAAGTGGCGGTCAGTCTACTTCAGTTGCAGCATGGGCTGGTAACGAGTCTTTCTTGCTGCAGGTTGGTGGCGTAGCTTTGGCTGACGCAACAACTGTAACCTCTCCTTCATTCGTACCATTGGTTCGTGCTGCATATATCGCTTCTTTGGGTGATGCTGAACTGATGATCGGTGGTGGTTTGATTTCTGGTACACAGACAGCAACAGCTGGTGCATGGGGCGCAAATGCAATGTTCCTTGACCTGCAGGCTCAGGGCGAAATGGGCGACATGTCTTATGGCGTTTATGCTGACTTCACCACAACCAAGGCTAAGACAGCTAATGGCGTTGCAACTAACATCTTCTCTGCTGGCAATGGTAAAGCTGATGGTAACTCAATCCGTTTGGAAGTTAAGCCTACTCACGCTCTGATGTTGGGTGTCGGTGTTGGTTCTGTGAAGACAACTCCGGCTGCTGGCTTGTCAACCAAGCGTACTCAGACTCAGGTTGCAGTATCGTATGAAATTTACCAGAACATGGAAATCAATACATTCTACCTGAATGACGACGACAAAACTGCTGGTACAAAGACCAAGACTTTGTTCGCAGAAGTTGAAGCATTGTTCTAAGTTTCACTTAACGTGATGCTGAAAAGGGAGCCTTCGGGCTCCCTTTTTTTGTTTATAAAATCATGCAATGGTCGCTATCGGTGTTTTGGAAATAGCATGTATTTAAAAGAAAAACGATCAGCAGGTTGCAGGTCATGCGAGCAATGTAAGAATTGATTAAAACCTATATCGCTGCACTTATGCTGCTACTGATTGCTTTCGCAGACCTTTTGTTTGCGGAACCGGTGTTGCGTTTACCTTTATTCGAGGGGAATCATCCCACAATCACCCGGGTTTTCCGGAGTCGTACATGACCACCCTCTTCTGGAGCGGAAGCAGACTTGGGTATGTGCGAATCTGGGTGGGTGAATTAGGCCTCTAAGCGACCTGACGTATCGCGGTACAAAGTTCCTCAAATAAGCCGGAACGTAACAATAGAGTCATCACGAATTTATCGCAGAGATAGATGCACTTAAAAAAAGAGTTCAAGACAATGCAGGATGAGCTTTGCTTTCATGTGCCACAGTCATTGGTCGAAGTGCTGTATCATCTGATAATGCATGGTGAGTGGGTTGAAAAAAAGTTGCAGTTGAAAAATAAGAACGGCTACCAATGGGTAGCCGTCTATATGGGCGGTAAGACGTTTTGAATGTCTATTGGCCTGCAGGGTCACTCTCAACATTGGATTCGGATTGACGCTTTTCCTTTTCAGCTTTTTTGGCTTTCTTTTCTTCCTTTGCTTTTTGTTTCATTTCCTTTATTTCTTCTTTGGTCGCAACACCATCACCATTTAAGTCCATCATTGCAAAACGTTTGGCAGCCGCTTCAGCATGTTCAGCTGCAGAAATATTGCCATCACCATTGGTGTCCATCATCTGCAGTTTGCTTTTACCAGCCATGGCTAATGGCATAGAAAAAGCCAAAGCAAGCACAGTGATTAGTAAATTCATTTTAAGGTGTTTCAATTTCATAAATCCTCCTTGATACAATGATCGTGTTCAGGGATATATCCCGGATACAAGGAAAGAAATTATTCAAGTGGGTGAAAATAGCTATAGGAATAAATAATGATTTTACCCGTGAAAAAGGCGACCCGTGGGTCGCCTTATCAAAAGTGAGAAGAAAATTATTCGTCGTTGAGTACACCAAACAGGTACAGTAAGTTTTCAAACAAAAGAAATACATCCAGATACAGCGTCAAGGCAGCTGCGATATATTCGTTATTCGGATAATCGCGTAAAATGCTTGATGTGTCATAAAGAATGAAAGCGGAAAACAGCAACACACTCATACCGCTGATCGCCAGTTGTAAGGTGCCGGATTCAAAAAAGAAATAATTCGACAGGCCCAGTACGATCATGGCAATCAGTCCGGTCCAGATAAAGCCTTTGAGGAAACTAAAGTCTTTACGTGAATAAAACACATAGCCGGTCAGTGCAACAAAAGAGACCGCAGTGGTCATGAATGCCTGAGCAACCAGAACACCGGATTTATCAGCAACAAAGCCAACAAGTGGAGAAATGGCAAGTCCGGTTAATGCGCCAAAACCAAGTAAAGCAGCAAAGTTGATGCCCTGCATGTGGCGAACAGCCTGTACGCCAAAGATGCCTCCGATCATCAGAAACAGCATGATAAAAGGGTGCTCATGCGGAAATGCAGCTCCCATCGAAAAATACGCACCGACACTGCCTGCGCCAATACAAAGGGCCAGCATGCCATAGGTCTTGCCAAGAAAACCTATGCGTTCATCGGCCAGTTGCGTCGATGAAGAAACAGATTGCGGTGAAATAAACGTGTCAGACATAAAACCTCCAGAGTAAAATGAATGCGTAAATATGAAGCAGTTACAGGGAAGGGTCAACCACTGTCAGGTCAGGTTATACGTTTGTCCGGAATAACTTCTGCCTCAATAATTGTCGAAGCATTACCTCTACGGTTAGTGGTCGGGTGAAAGGAGAAAATGCGACGAATAAGAACTCTGCGTAACATCGGTATAAGCAGCAGGAAGCCAAGTGAATCTGTAATAAACCCGGGAGTGAATAATAAAAGACCGGCAAGCGCCAGCAGAAGTCCGTGCACGCCCTGATCAGCCGGAAGTTCGCCAGAAGCCATGCGCTTACGTGCATCTATCAGTGTCATGATACCTTGCAGGCGAATCAGAAAACCACCCAAAGCAGCAGTCAACAGGCATAAAGCAATAGTCGTAAGTCCGCCAAGACCGGAACCGACTTCGATAAGTACATATAATTCGAGCAGTGGAAGGGTGATGAAAAGGAGTAGCAGGATTTTTAACATGCTGTATTTATAAGGCTTAAAGGTGAAATTTCAAGGGTTTCGTGGAAAATAGAAAAGTGATGGGCATAATGCGCCGATGCAAATTCGAACAACACACACAACAACCCTGCTGCGAACATTGCTGATGCTTTTGCTGCTTAGCGTGGTCAGTGGTTGTGCGACGGTGCAGAACGATTATGATCCGATTCAAAAGGTCAATCGCGTTACCGATAGTTTCAACAATAACCTGGATAAGATGACACTGAAGCCATTGGCCAAAGGTTATCGTGTGGTGACGAATCAACCGATTCGCGACGGGGTGTCGAATTTCTTTGATAATGCAACGTACATGAATACGGTGCTCAACAGTTTTCTACAAGGCAAGGTGACGCAGGGTTTTAGTGATTTTGGCCGTTTTGTGGTTAACACAACTGTAGGTATTGGCGGTATAGCCGATGTAGCGACGTCGATGGGCATGGAAAAGCATCAGGAAGATCTGGGTCAAACACTGGCAGTGTGGGGATTCACTCAGGGTGCATACATCGAATACCCGTTATTAGGCCCGAACTCTGTGCGTAACACACCTGATTTTGTCACTTCAACAGGCACCGATGCGTTATTCTGGGCATCGTTTGCACTGGCACCTGTGGTGACAATTCCCCTGACTGTGCTGAAGTTTGTCGATAAACGTAGTCGTCTTGAGGAAGCCGCAAATATGCGTGATGAGCTGGCATTGGATTCCTATATCTTTACACGTGAAGCATGGCGGCAACATCGCCAGTATTTAATTTACGATGGTCATCCGCCTGAAGGCAAGCAACAGAAGGGACAAGTTTCTGATGACGATTTTGGCTTTGATGATTAAAGCCTGAACCGCTTCAGCTCACTTAGCGGATAAAACGTTCCCCGCCAGTAGATGCCACGATGGATGATTGTTTTTGCCGTCGCATTCCACAAGCTGAACAGCATCACAAATGGCACCAGCGGAGCCCGGATGAGGCTTGAATACGGAATGGCGGTTCGACGGGCCATGTGCAGGTTGAGTGTAAAGCGCAGCGTCACGATGGCAGCATTCAGCATCCATGTCGCACCGCTGGTGAGGATCAAAGCCAGTAACGGCCATATACCGAAAATCAGCAGCATCGTGGTTGCGGCCAGCACTGCACTCAGACGGTAGTCGAGATAAGCAAAGGTGTTTTTCTCCAGTCCCCGGATCATCGCCCGCGCCGATGTATACCACGCAACCGATACTTCTCCAGACCCGAGCAACATCTCTTGTTTGAAGCCGCTGTGCTTAAGCAATTTGCCAAGCATCACATCATCGACCGGATGCATGGCGATGCGCTCATGCATGCCAACATCGTGATAGGCTTCGCTGCGAACCAGATTAAAGGCACCAACACCGACAAAGTGCCGTGAAGCGGGATCACTGACGCGCCACGGACGCTGTAGAGAGAAGAAGGTGATGGCGAAATCGAGAATCATCATTGCGACGAGTCCGCCGCTAATGATTGCATCCGGCATGACAGCCAGATGATCCAGCTTGCGCTCTGTCATCCGCTGCATCGCCTTTTTCAGGGCGGTCGGCTGAATCACCACATCGGCATCGGTAAAGAGCAGATAGTCACCCTCAGCTTTGCTTGCTGCCTGTTGCATGGCGTGAGACTTGCCAAGCCAGCCGTCAGGCAAGGTGTCGATATGGATCACCTTCAGACGTGTGTCGCTGGCAGCCAGCCGATCAAGTACTGCTCCGGTATTGTCCGTTGAGCGGTCGTTCACAGCAATGATCGCAAGCGCCGGATAGTCAATTGCCAGCCATGAGTGAATGGCTGGCTCAATGGTTTCAGCCTCGTTGAGCGCAGAGGCAATAATGGTTACCTTCGGGGAAATCGCATCAGAAAGCGCAGGCAACGCAGTAAGCAAAGCAAGTTTACGTGTTCCGAGCACAACATCGGTCAGGAAGCAGATCGTTAGCAACAGCGTAACAACAGCTAAAATAGAGATCCAATCCATTCCGTGCTACTTCCTTCGAACATCCGTCAGGGGGCGTAATTGAGGTCAGATGGTGCCAGCAGTGGTTCCCTAAACTCTGCTGGCGCGGTGACGCAGCAGGTGATCAGCCAGAACCAGCGCCAGCATAGCCTCGGCAATAGGCACAGCACGGATACCGACGCAGGGGTCATGACGACCTTTGGTGATAATTTCGGTTTCATTGCCCTGAGTGTCGATGGTTGGGCGCGGTGTGAGAATCGAGGATGTCGGCTTCAGTGCCATGCGGGCACGGATGGTGTCACCATTGGAGATGCCACCGAGAATGCCGCCGGCATGATTGCTAAGAAAACCCTCATTGCGAATGGCATCGCCAAACTGACTGCCACGTGTGGCAATGCAGTTCATGCCATCGCCGATTTCCACGGCTTTGGTGGCAGGAATATTCATCAGGGCTTTGGCGATATCGGCATCAAGACGGTCAAACACCGGTTCACCGAGACCGGCCGGAACGCCGCTTGCCTGCACACTGAGACCAGCGCCGATGGAATCGCCTTGTTTGCGTAAATCATCCATGAAGACAGCCATTTCAGCAGCGGCCATGGCATCCGGGCAGAAGAATGGGTTCTTGGTGATTTCAGCCGCATCAAATCGCGCCGGGTCAGCTTTGATCGGACCGATTTGATCGACCCAGCCCAGGATGGAAACGCCTGCGCCAGCCAGCAGCTTTTTGGCAATGGCACCGGCGGCTACGCGCATAGCAGTTTCACGAGCCGACGAACGACCACCACCGCGATAATCGCGGATGCCGTATTTGCTATAATAGGTGAAATCGGCGTGGCCGGGACGAAATTTATCTTTAATGTCTGAGTAATCTTTGCTGCGCTGATCGGTATTACGAATCAGCAGACCTATCGGGCAACCCGTAGTGACGCCTTCAAAAACACCGGAGAGAATTTCAACTGCATCGGCCTCGCGGCGTTGGGTGGTGTATTTGGATTGGCCGGGTTTACGGCGATCCAGATCGGGCTGTATATCCGCTTCGCTGAGTTGAATGCCAGCCGGGCAGCCATCAACAATCGCCACCAGCGCCGCGCCATGTGATTCACCAGCCGTGCTGACGCGAAAAATATCACCTGTGATAGAACCGCTCATGCCAGAAAGTCCGTTTAACCTTCCAGGCCGGGGTCGCCTGCTCCAACGTGGAAGCCCGCATCGACATAGTGAACTTCACCGGAAACGCCGGAAGACATGTCAGACAGCAGATAAGCGGTGGTGTTGCCGACTTCATCCTGCGATACATTGCGCCCGAGCATGGAGCCGCGTGCACTCTTTTCCATCAGCTTACGAAAATCGCCAACGGCAGAGGCCGCCAGTGTGCGGATCGGACCGGCGGAAATCGCATTGACACGAATGCCGTGCTGCCCGAGATCTTGCGCCAGATAACGTGTCGAAGCTTCAAGCGCCGCCTTGGCAACGCCCATCACGTTATAGCCGGGAACGGCACGTTCAGCACCAAGATAGGTCATGGTCACGATGCTGCCGCCGGCTGTCATCAGTGGCGCTGCGCGCTGGGCACAGGCGATGAAGGAATAGGCGGAGATATCAAGCGCCAGCCGGAAATCCTCACGTGTGGTTTGAGAAAAAGGATTGCGCAGGGCATCTTTATTGGCAAAGGCAATGGAGTGTACGAGGAAATCCAGCGAGCCCCATTTTTCCTGAACCTTGGCAAAAAAAGCATCGATTTGAGCATCGTCACTGACATCGAGTGATTCCACCAGTGTAGCGCCAACTTTTTCTGCCAGTGGACGAACACGTTTCTCCAGCGGTTCGCCCAGATAATTCAGTCCCAGTTCAGCGCCTTCGCGCTGGCATGCCTGAGCCACGCCCCAAGCGATGGATTTATCATTGGCAAGGCCAAGAACAAGGCCTTTTTTTCCTTTCAGAATTCCCACGAGAACCCCCTTACAAACAATCATTCTTGCAAAATTTAACGGCTGCAAGTGCTGTGAACACTTTGCAAGCCGCAAGTTGTGGCGAAGCCTACCAGTGCGCTTGAGAAAGCGCACGTAATCGGCGGCGCAAGCGACTGAGCGAAGGGCGAATGTCAGAAGCCGTGGATGCTCGGTAGATTTCGCTTTCACATTCGGTAATCCAAGTATTCCAAGTCTCCGCAGATACACCGGATGGCTGTGGAATATGGCGAAGCGGGCAGGATGGATGTCTCACATAACCACGTTGCAACAGCCATTTGTCAATAAGTTGCATGCGGCGCGAACGTTGTTGTCGTCGATCAGCAGAATCTCGGGAGCGCAAAACGGCGCGTAAATACCAGAATACTGCAAGAAAAATGCCGAAAATAACGAGCCAGCCCAGGGATTGTTGAAAAATCCTGAGCAGGGTTTGTAATAATTGTGCACGATCCTGATTCTCGAATTCAAGCACGTAGCGATACCAGCTCAGGCGCACGGATTCCCATAAGGTATCCCATGCAGGAAAACGGATGGAAGACAATTCCCAGCGTGTTGACGGGGTAGCATCAAGGCGACGCCATTGATTGTTAAGCCAGACCTCGCTCCAGCTATGGGCGTGCTGTTGACGCAGCAAAAGGAATTTGCCGGTATCGTTCCATTCCCCGCCAAAGTAGCCGTTGACGATGCGTGCGGGAAAGCCGAGTTGACGCGCCGCCAGCGTCATGGTTGTAGCATAAAGTTCACAGTGCCCGCGCTTGTTTTGCAGGAATGAAGCAATCGGATGATCATTATTGACGGGAGCATTCAGATCATAAGTCCAGGAACGTAATTCCTGATGCACTTTGTTCAATGCCTGCTCTGGCGAAGCTTCATTTATGGTTAGCTGTTGCAGCCAGGTGATCAGTGCAGGCGGCATATGATGCAGAGCTGATGCGGAGGAGTCCGACTCAGCAAGATTGATCGGGCTATCGGTACGGCGAGCCAGATCCATCATGATTTTAAGACGCCGGGATGGTGCTCTATCGAACATCAGGCTGCCGTGTATGTTGCCGTGAATATTGTCAGGCAGATCATTGATACGCAGAAGCCGGTCTTGCGGATAAAAGATATAGGCATGATCGGTAGCCTCGCGATAGACAGCGATGTGCAGGGACGTGTTACCGTGATTAAAACGTGCACTTCGATTGCGTTGCCAGTAAAAGGCATCTCTCGCAGGCGTACGTTGCCAGCCTTTGCCGGTAAAACGATTAAGCACAGGCCCGCGCCAGTATTGCCCGATCAGCAGTTGTTGAAGGGCCGGGTCATCCGTTAACGGCTCAATACGCATGACCACCGTCGGATCGAGTTCGCGGGCGAAGTCACCCAGATTTACCTGGTCGGTAAAACCGTTGGTCATCATGCGTGGTTGGGCCGCTTTAAGCTTAAAATGAAAATCAAAACGCGGCAGCAACACAAAAAACGCCAGCGTTATCAGCAGCATCGCAGGCATGATGCGCATATCCTGTTTGGCCGGTGTTACCGGCAAATCGTCACCGTGATCGTTAATGCTGTAGAGGCAGGCACCGGCGCGCCAGAAAAACCACATCATGGCAATGATCGGGATCATGTATAACACCGAATCGGTCAGCACAGCACCGGCCAGCACCAGAAAGAAACCCGTCAGCATGCGGTGCAGGTGATTACGTGGCGTGGGTGTTTCAATGGTAACGGCCAGAGCCAGAATCAGTAAGAAATCGGTAAAGGCAACAATCCAGGCGCGCCCCAGAATCAGTTCAAGCCCGACCCAGAAAAAGCCGAACCAGCCGATAAAGCTGGCTTGCATTTCACTCAGGCTGAATGAAGTGCCGCGTAGCACGCGTGCGATGCCAGCGATAACCGGCAGACTCCAGTAGATCGGACTGACGAAATCAGACAATGCCAGCGCTGCCACGCCGCACATCAGAACGGCAAGAGTCAGAGGCTCGGTACGCAGATGCTGACCTGCCGACATGACAGATTGCACGTTCACTTGAGTGATTCCACGAGTGTTAACAGAACGCTATCGCGAGGTGACTCAAGTGGTGGTGTGGATTCCGGTTGTGCGGCGGCAATAGCACAAATCGCACGGTACAAACCTTCATCATGGCTGGCATCGATGTGTTGCTGACCGAGGGTTAGATCAAGTAAACCAGAGGCGGTTTGTCGTTGGGATTGCAGCCACCACCAGGCCTTACCCAGCAATTGCTCAAACGCGTCATGTTGCATCTTGTCAGGCAGGCGCAGATCAACAATCAAATGATGACTGCCAGCTTGCTGAGCCGGTTGGTGAAATTGTTTCACGCGCCACTGCCCGGCCGTTGGCGCAACTTTTCGCCAGTGGATGCGTGAAGGGGAATCGCCGCGTGCATAGCTGCGCAAATCGCTGTATTCGTCACCTTCAATACGTCGGGTGAGATGGGAAGATCCCTGCGCACCACCATGCCATGTTACCGGTTTGGGGAGAATGTTCAGGGTGGCGGGATCGTTGCGGCGACGTTGAATAGACCAAAGGCCCAAAGGTGCGGATGTGCTGAGAAACTGCTGCGATAATGCCAGGCTGCAACGCTGGTGGCCCATTAGCCGGCCTCGCAGTTGCATGCTGTTATGACCCGCAGTCGTGCGCAATTCGAGCCTGCTTTCAAGCTCAGGCCAGTGGACATCAACTGCCGCAGCAAAAGCTGGAATACCGAGCGGCAGTTTTGCTAACGTAACACGGTGATAAAGCGCGTGCGGGATATTGATTTCAATCCAGTCGGGCAGTGTTGCAGCCAACGGCGGAATACTTTTCAGCAGCGCGATACTTTGCGCGATACTGACCAGTACAAGAGCGCTGAGCATGCCGCCGCAGAGATAAAGTAAATTATTGCTGGAATACAGTGCCGCAGCCCAGATGCCGATCAGAGCTGAGATCATTAAAATGCCCGGTCGGGTCAGCCCGAAACGCCAGCCGAAACCAATGGGGATGTGCAGTTTAACCAGCGTATCCAGTAGCCGAAGTAACCAGCCCGGAATACGCAGGTCGGCGGGATCATAGGCCATGCTTAGCCCGGAACGGGGACGTGTTCGAGCACAGCCTGCATGGCCGCTGCAGTATCACCGCGTGCCATGACACGATGTGTCAGGCAAACATGCCAGACTTGTTGCACATCGGCGGCAGTGACCAGATCGGAGCCGGATAACCATGCATGCGCTTTGGCAGCGATGAGTAGATGTTGTCCGGCACGTGGTGAAATGCCTTGTTGCAACCACTCGCCATTTCGACTTTCTTCCAGTAGATCGAGAATATAGTCCATCAGTACATCCGGGGTGGCCATTTGCCGGATACTCTGCCGGGCAGCTTCAACTTGTTCCCACGACGCAATGGCCGTGAGACTGGTAAGGTTTTGTCTGCCCGCTTCTCCGGTCAGTACCTTGCGCTCATCGTCGCGGCCGGGGTAACCCAGCATAATACGCATAAAGAAGCGGTCGAGCTGTGATTCCGGCAAAGGGAAGGTGCCGATTTGTTCCAGCGGGTTTTGTGTGGCGATAACGAAAAAGGGCTGCGGCAACATATGCGTTTCGCGCTCAATACTGACCTGCTGCTCGGCCATGGCTTCGAGCAAAGCCGACTGAGCCTTGGGGGTGGCCCGGTTGATTTCGTCGGCCAGCACGATGTGATGAAAAATCGGGCCGGGATGGAAGGTGAAACTTTGTTTGGCCGGGTCAAAGATTTCAACGCCGACGATATCCGCCGGAAGCAGGTCGGCAGTAAACTGAATACGTCCGAAATCGGTGTGTAAACTGGCCGCCAGCGCTTGTGCCAGCGTGGTTTTACCAACACCCGGCACATCTTCAATCAGGACGTGGCCACCACCGAGCAGGCAGATGATGACCTGCCGTACGGCGTCAGGTTTACCCGCCAGAATTTGCAGTAACTGCTGCTCCAGATGGCGGAAGGTGTTTTGCAGGGTGCTAATATCAGGCATGCTTACTCCAGGTTGATTCTGACCGTGTTCATAAAGACCAGGTTCATACAGACATAAGGGATGACTCTACCTTTTCAAAGGCGTGACGAAACGTTGGATATTTGAGACTGATGCCAAGCTCGTGCTTTAATCTGTGATTGTCGATGCGTTTATTGTCACGGAAAAAAGAGAGGGCCGCCGCAGACAGATACTGTTCGCCTTCTGCAGGAGTCAGAATAAGTGGTGCCGGAGCACCAATCAGGGCTGCGACTTCCTGAACATAATCGGCATGTGGCAGGGGTAAATCATCGGCAACATTAAGGATGCGACCCGGTCGTGGCTTCTCGATTGCAGCGAGCAGGGTTGTGACAATATCATCGACGTGGATACGGCTGGAAGCATGCGGTGGTTGCCACTGCACGGCTTTGTAATCACCGGCTTGCAGTTTGTTGATGATGTTCCGCTCGGGCCCATAAATGCCAGCCAGACGGAAGACTTCGGCAGGCAGTCCGGAATTCAGCCATGCGGCTTCAGCAATCAGTCGTTGCTGACCACGCTGACTGTCCGGCTGGCACATGGAATCTTCATTGACCCATGCGCCGGCGGCATCGCCATACACTCCCGTGCTGGAAAGATAAGCAGCCCAGCGGAGTTGTGAACAGCGTTCGGTAAGCCTGGGTAGCCAGTCCGCTTGCGAGGCGACAAGGCCGGAATCACGCATGCTCAGAGGAATAGAATCGACCAGATGGGTGACACTGGCCAGCAAATCATCAGCAAGTTTAGCGGGCTGATCAGCGACCACGCCCTCGATATGCATCTGGCTCAGGTGACGGGCATGGGTATCGCTGCGACTGCTGCCGGAGACGCGGAACCCACGCTGTAAGCAGGCTTGTGCCAGACGAGTGCCGACGTAACCGCAGCCAAGAATCAAAAGGTGCCGGCACATATCAGGATATTGTATATTCGTTGCATGTCACCAATCATTGCCCATTGTTTTTCGCTTGTCATCGGTTTGATGTGTGGTTTGATGAGGTAATGGAGGTGATACATGCCGGATATTTTAAGTCCGCAGGAGTTGGCCCGTTTTAATCGGCATATTATTTTGCCGCAGGTTGGGCTGGAAGGTCAGGAGAAGCTGAAGTAGGCAAAGGTGCTTTGTATCGGTACGGGTGGTTTGGGCAGCCCGATTTCGTTGTATTTGTCTGCCGCTGGTGTGGGCTCCATCGGTCTGGTCGATTTCGATGTGGTGGATGACAGCAATCTGCAACGGCAGGTGGTGCATTCCACGGCCGATATCGGGCGTCCGAAGGTGGAGTCGGCACGTGATACCTTGCTGGGCATCAACCCGTTTGTGCAGATTAACCTGCATGGCGACGGCATCACCCGTGATAATGTGCGCGATATTGTGCGCGGCTACGATATTGTGGTCGATGGTACGGACAATTTCCCGACCCGTTATCTGGTCAATGATGCATGTGTGCTGGAAGGTAAGCCGCTGGTGTATGCCTCGATTTTCCAGTTTGACGGGCAGGCAACGGTGTTTAATTACAAGCAGGGGCCGTGTTATCGCTGCCTGTATCCTGAACCGCCACCACCGGGATTGGTGCCGTCGTGTGCCGAGGGTGGAGTGCTGGGCGTGTTGCCCGGTGTGATCGGCGTTATTCAGGCTACCGAAGTGGTGAAGATGATTCTGGATGCCGGAAAAACGCTGAGCGGACGCCTGCTTCTCTATGATGCGATGGAAATGGTCTTTCGCGAAGTGAAATTGCGCAAAGATCCGGCATGTCCGGCCTGTGGTGATCACCCGAGTATTGGCGATGTGCAAGCTTATGAACAATTCTGCGGCTTGCCGCCGACGGAATGCAAAGAGGAAGAACAGATCTTGGCTGAGTTTGATATGACACCTGCTCAACTTAAATCGATGATGCATGCCGATCCGGATTTATATGTGCTGGATGTGCGTGAGCCGTTTGAAATCGCCATTTGTGCTATTGCAGGCACAGTGAAAATTCCTCTGGGTCAAATTGGCGAGCGCTATCAGGAAGTGCCTAAGGACAGGGATGTAGTGGTGCATTGTAAGATGGGTGGCCGTTCGGCGCAGGCCGTTGAGTTTTTGCAGGCTAAGGGCTACACACGCGCCAGAAACCTTGCCGGGGGCATTTTACGCTGGGCCGATGATATCGAGCCGGACATGACGCGATATTAATTACCTGATCAGAGATGCTTATTCACCCGGCTGAATGCGGCCAGTGTCTTCAATGGAACGGATAAATGTGAGCCATTGCTCGGACTTTGCAATGATTTCATCGGGCTTTGTGCTTGCGATTATATCGCTTTCCAAAGCCTTGCCCTGTAGCACCAGAGGCTTGTTTTTGAAATTCTCAATTAGCGCTGCACTCACACGTTCCCATGTGTTGCTCATGTCGGCTTTGCGAAACTTCAGCAGGTCAGCATTGCTATGCGGGTCTTCCATCATCAGCAACTGAATATCCCGGCCCAGATAATCAAGCCATTCAAGATCACGCTCCATCATGGTGGGGAAATTCGATGCCTGAATAATCATGCCGGTTAGCTGGTTGGCACCGATAGCCGCTTCAACCCAGGCTTGTCTGGCTGCTTCAATATCGATGATGCGAAGCCATGAATATGCCATCATTAATTCACGCGAAAGCTTTTCGTTGTATTGTTTTTCCCTGGCTGAGTTCTGGAGTTGATGAATGAGAAGCGTCAACTGGTTGTAGTGTTGGCGGGATGTTTCGGTGTTTTTGGTAAGCAGCGTTTCGACGATGGTTTTTGCTTCGACTTCCATCTGATTCAGGGCTTTCACCTGTGTGGTAGTGAATTCGGCTGCGAAACTTTTGGCTGGCGATAGTGCAAGGCAAAGGCTGATATAGAAACCAAAGGTAATAGCTTTGATCAGAACAGACGGTGTTTTCATGGCATGGGCTCCTGTAGCAAGAAATGCGACAGTCTCAAAGGTAAATGAGAAATATTACATAATCCTGAAAGCCTCCAGAACCACGGGATTGTTGGAGTGTTTTTTGCTGTGATATAGACGCGGCTGTTCTGATGTGAATTTGCGGCTATGCTTGGCGCATGACTGAATCATTTGCCTGGCTGACCACATCACTGACCAGTTACCTGCTGATCGTTGCTGCCGAGATTGGTGATAAGAGCCAGCTGGTGTGCATGGTGCTGGCGGCGCGGCATCGACCATGGCCGATAATTCTGGGCGCGGTGGCGGCATTTGCCTTGCTTAATGCGCTGGCGGTGATCTTCGGCATGGCGATAGCCAACTGGTTGCCGGAAATCTTTATCGCATTGGCGGTAGCGATACTGTTTGCGCTGTTTGGTGTCCACGCTTTGCGTATGGGCAGCGAAGATGAAGAGGAAACCGCTATTACTGAAAAGAGCAATCGCAGTGTGCTACTGACAACTTTTCTGCTGATCACCGTGGCTGAATTCGGCGATAAAACGCAAATTGCCGTGGTTGCCCTGAGCAGCACCAGCATTCCTCTTGCTGTCTGGTTGGGGGCGACGCTGGCATTGGCCACCACCTCGGCGCTGGGCGTCTGGGCCGGGCGCACTATTCTGCAAAAGATACCGCTCAAGCTGCTGCACAAAATCAGTGGTATTCTGTTTCTGCTGCTTGCTGCGTATGCGGCTTACACGGCCTATTTGGCCTATTTGGCCTATTTGGCCTATTGAGTCGAAATTGCCCTCCAAGCGGACTATTCCTCGCATCATTCGAATTAGCGGGACTCTTTGCCGCGCTCAGAAGGTTCGCTGGTAAAGGCGCATCGATCTTCTGAATCGTATGCTTTCCGGTTCCCGTTGCGCACATTTTTTTCCCCTCAATAATCATAAACTCACCATAGGGTGCCGCAATCGAAAAGTAATTGGTTTCATCTCATTGCGTTAAGTCAGCGCACCGTATAGCGAACTAAATATTCAAAGCGTTTTTTATTGGCAGGGAACGCGGCGGCAATGACTACCTCGCTGCTGTCAGCACGGACCTGAGCGGAGAAATGATCGCCATCCACCTGTAGCCAATGCCATTTCTTACCATCGATGACGGCAACCTTCAGTGCATTTGGCACGTGAATAGAAAAAGCATATTCGCTTCCCCGCTTAAGCGTTGTTTGATGCGGCGAGAGTAATGCACCGCCACTGCTGAGAAAGCCTTCCATAATATCCGGGTAGCCGGAGCGATCCCCATTTTGCGCATGTATCTGGTGTTTCAGAATGGTATCCGACATTCCGCACCCATAATTTTTAATTTCAGGAATAACACCTGAGATAGCGAGTTCCCATTAGGCGCAACAGTTTCTCATGTTGATTATTGATATTGAGCACAGCGGTCTTTGTTTGCTTCAAATAGATCACAGGAATGTTTTGGAAATACTGAAAAACCCAACGGACAGTTGGATTATTGATCATTTTTCCGGTTTGATTTGGAAACGTTGTATCAGTATCTGCAAGGCTTTTGCGTATGCGGTGCTCAAGGGCTGCATAGACCAATAAACAGA
>Ga0210033_1000077_pt1 | contig 82244 bp, 78 predicted proteins | sample CryGeymeta201501_FD_185465 | JGI IMG/M metagenome (GOLD analysis project Ga0210033, IMG submission 185465) | Groundwater microbial communities from Crystal Geyser aquifers in Utah, USA - Crystal Geyser metaG 2015-01 (SPAdes) (version 2) | ecosystem: Environmental > Aquatic > Deep subsurface >... | reverse complement strand
GTTGGTCAAGGCGATCTCCCGCATGGGTACTTGCACACCGGGCAGCGCACCAGGCACATGGACTTTACGCGACTGCGGGAACGGCTCACGGGTGAGCGTGAGCAACTGCTGGAACTTGTCGGGTGCGTTCATGGCGGAGGTCTCCAAAATAAAAAAAGCTGTTGCAAAAACAGCTCCGGAGGACCGCCCGGCTGGATCGCGATGAAGGTGGATTTACCCCGTCTGCGGAACCTTTAAGGCATGCGCTCTTCTTTCGCCGGTACTAACCGGATCAAGTTCACGGGTTCGGTTTTTCAACCATCTCAGCAGTCGACCTCGAAAGGTGCTTGCTCCCCGGAGCAGTGTGTGACAGTTTAGCCGCTTGTGCTGACTTAGGGCTTGTTCATGAATAAGCTATGCATTTGGCCGTCGGAGTTGGGATGCAATGCTAGGCGCAAAGCGCGCCGTGCAGCTCTGCTGCACAAGCAATTTGCAACGACGCAGTGCGCCCAAATCCGGCGAGCCAAATGTATATGTTATTTGTGAACAAGTCCTTACCTCATTGCGTCGTCGTACAAGGGAATCTGGACCAGCATCAAGCGTGTGAGCTCAGTGGATGAGTACAAATCCAGCGTGTCGTTCAAGGATCGCTTCATTGGCTAAAGCCGCTTGCATCTGAATCGCACCAGGGTGGCCATGTGCCACCCCATTTTTTTGCACAGTGGAGCCTAGCTTGATGCATTCAACTATCGTCTACTCGGCAAGCTGCACACCGCCCCTTCATGAACGCTGGCGTCTCGGGCCTGTTTGCGTCGTACGCGTAGCGGGAACTGACCCAAGGGTTCTATCCATGATCATCAATAGTTGCACAATTGGCAGTGCTTGGGGGATCAGCCCCAGAACACCCTGGCAAAAAATTTCAACCACAATCCCAACGTAATCATTTCAACGCATGACACACACTTCCAACTCTTCTCATCCACCCTTGCCCGTAGCTGTTGTGACCGGCGGCGCGCGAGGCATCGGGCTGGCCATTGCACAGTGGTTTCTGGCGCACGACCACCGTGTGGCGTTGCTAGACATCGACGCCACCACACTGGAGCAGACCAACGAGCGTTTGAACGACCCCGCCAGTGTGTTGGCGCTGCACTGCGACGTCTCCAAAGCTGACCAGGTGCAGGCCGCCGTGGCGCAGGTGGTGGCACGCTTTGGGCGCATCGACGCGCTGGTCAACAACGCGGGCATTGCCATCTTCAAGCCGATTTTGCAAACCACGCTTCAAGAGTGGCACGAGGTGCTGGCCACCAATCTCGACGGCCCTTTCATCTGCACCCAGGCGTGCGCCCCGGTGATGCTCAAGACCGGCGGCGGCAGCGTGGTTAACATTGCGTCGATTTCGGGCTTGCGCGGCAGCACCTTGCGCGTGGCCTACGGCACCAGCAAGGCGGCGGTGATCCACCTCACACGCCAGCAGGCGGTGGAACTGGGCGTGGTGGGCATCCGCGTGAACGCAGTAGCCCCCGGTCCGGTCGATACTGAAATGGCCAAAAAAGTGCACGCGGTGGCGATCCGCAAGGACTACCACGACGTGATCCCGCTGGGGCGCTACGGCACACCGGAAGAAATTGCCGCCGCTGTGGGCTTTTTGTGCAGCCCCGCTGCCAGTTACATCAACGGCCAAGTGCTGGCTGCCGATGGCGGGTTTGACGCGGCAGGGGTTGGGTTGCCCACCTTGCGGGCCAATGCCCAGACTTGACGCCGCTAGCGGGCTTGGGCAGCGTCAGGCGCTTGTCGCCCAGCCCGTAAAATCCGTCCATGACTGTCCCCCAGACCTTGCCTACAGCGGGCTCGGCGCCGCACCCGCGCGCCGTGCTGTTTGATGCCTACGGCACGCTGTTTGACGTGTACAGCGTGGCCGAGCTGGCCGAGCAACTCTTTCCCGGCCAGGGTCAGGGCTTGAGCGTGTTGTGGCGCGACAAGCAGATCGAATACACCCGCCTGGTGACCACCAGCAACCACGGCGCGCACTATCAGCCGTTTAGTGCTCTGACCCGCGCAGCGCTCATTTGCGCTCTTAAAAAGATAACTGCTCGCCCAGGTGAATCAAGGTCTGCAAGCCAATTTCTTATAGATTTTGAGCCTCAGATCGAACGGTTGCTGGCGCAGTACCAGCACCTGGACGCGTTCCCGGAAAACCTGGGCGTGCTGCAACAACTCAAACAACGCGGCATCGTGATCGGTATTTTGAGCAATGGCGACGCTGCCATGCTGCAAGCCGCCGTGCACGCGGCCGGCTTTGATGGCTTGCTGGACCACGTCATCAGCGTGGACCCGATCCGCACCTACAAAACCGACCCGGCGGCCTATGCGCTGGGCGAGCAAGCCACCGGCCTGAAGGCAACAGAGATTGTTTTTGTCAGCTCCAACGGCTGGGACGCGCTGGGTGCCACCTGGTACGGTTACCAGACGCTGTGGATCAACCGCTACCATCTGCCGTTTGAAGAGCTGGGCACGCAGCCGCACCGCATCGGTGGCGATTTGCGCGCCGTGCTTGAATTTTTCCCGTCCTGATTTTTCAACTCTCATTTCATCCAACCATGACTGAACGCATCAACCGCAATGGCCTGCAAGTGGCGGCCAACCTGAGCCAATTCATCGATACCCAGGTGCTGCCCGGCACCGGCGTCAGCGCCGACACCTTCTGGCAGGGTTTTGCCCGCCTGGTGACCGACCTGGCCCCTAAAAACATCGCCCTGCTGGCCGAGCGGGATCGCCTGCAAGCCGAGCTAGACGGCTGGCACAAAGCCAACCCCGGCCCCATCACTGACATGCCGGCTTACCGCGCTTTTCTGGAGCGCATCGGTTACCTGGTGACACCGCCCAAAAAGGCGCGCATCAGCACCACGCATGTGGATGCCGAACTGGCGGTGCAGGCCGGCCCGCAACTGGTGGTGCCGATCCTGAACGCGCGCTACGCGCTGAACGCCGCCAACGCGCGCTGGGGCAGCCTGTACGACGCGCTCTACGGCACCGACGTGATCAGCGAAGACAAGGGTTGCGAGAAAGTCGGCAAGAAAGGGGGGTACAACCCCAAACGCGGTGCCAAGGTGATCGCATACGCGCGCTACGTACTGGACCGCTGCGCGCCGCTCAAGAAAGGCTCGCACATTGACAGCGTGGGCTACCGCGTCAAGGGCGGCAAGCTGGCCGTCAAGCTGGCCGACGGCAGCAGCACCGGCCTGGCCGATGCCAAACAGTTTGTGGGCTACCAGGGCGACGCCAAAGCGCCCAGCAGCGTACTGTTTGAGCACAACGGCCTGCACCTGGACCTGATCATCAACCGCACCACCCCCATCGGTGCCAAAGACCCCGCGGGCGTGTCCGACCTGGTGGTGGAGGCTGCGCTGTCCACCATCCTCGACCTGGAAGATTCCATCGCCGCAGTCGATGCCGACGACAAGGTGCTGGCCTACAGCAACTGGCTGGGCATCTTGAATGGCACGCTGACCGAGACGTTTGAAAAAGGTGGCAAGACACTGCACCGCGGCTTGAATGCTGACCGTATTTACACCGCGCCGCACGGCAAAAAAACCGTGCGCCTGCACGGCCGCGCGCTGCTGTTTGTGCGCAACGTGGGTCACCTGATGACCAACCCGGCTATTTTGTACACCGACGCAACAGGCAAGGTACGCGAAATTCCCGAAGGCATTTTGGATGCGATGGTCACCACCACCATTGCGCTGCACGACCTGCAAAAACCCAAAAAGGCCGACATTCGCAACAGCCGCAAGGGCTCGGTCTATATCGTCAAGCCCAAGATGCACGGCCCCGCTGAAGTGGCGTTTGCCAACGAGCTGTTTGGCCGTGTGGAGCAGGTGCTGGGCTTGCCCGAGGCCACTGTCAAACTCGGCATCATGGACGAAGAGCGCCGCACCAGCGTGAACCTGAAGGCCTGTATTGCCGCCGCACCCGCGCGCGTGGCCTTCATCAACACCGGCTTTTTGGACCGCACCGGCGACGAAATGCACAGCGCCATGCAGGGTGGCCCGATGATCCGCAAGGGCGACATGAAAACCAGCGCCTGGATCCAGGCCTACGAACGCAACAACGTGCTGGTGGGTCTGAAATGCGGCCTGCGCGGCAAGGCGCAGATCGGCAAGGGCATGTGGGCCATGCCCGATCTAATGAAGGCGATGCTGGAGCAAAAAATCGGCCACCCCAAGGCCGGTGCCAACACCGCCTGGGTGCCCAGCCCGACCGGCGCCACGCTGCACAGCCTGCACTACCACCAGGTGCGGGTGAAAGACGTGCAAAAAGAGTTGGAAAAACAAAACGCCGACAAACTGCGCGACGAACTGCTGGCCGGTCTGCTGCAAGTGCCGGTGGCCGCGCAAGCCAATTGGAGCGATGCCGAGAAGCAGCAAGAGCTGGACAACAACATCCAGGGCATTCTGGGCTACGTGGTGCGCTGGGTGGACCAGGGCGTGGGCTGCTCCAAGGTGCCTGATGTGCACGACATCGGCCTGATGGAAGACCGCGCCACGCTGCGCATCAGCAGCCAGCACGTGGCCAACTGGCTGCTGCACGGCGTGGTGCCCGAGGCACAGGTGCGCGCCACCTTCGAGCGCATGGCCGCCAAGGTGGACCAGCAAAACGCCGGTGACCCGGCCTACAAGCCGATGGCCGGCAACGTCAAGACCAGCATGGCCTACCAGGCCGCGCTGGACCTGGTGTTCAAGGGCGTGGCGCAACCCAGCGGCTACACCGAGCCGCTGCTGCACGGCTGGCGGCAAAAGGTGAAAGCGGAGGTTTGAGGTATGGATCGCTATTTATGTCATCGCTGCTTGCACAAGTTTTTATTGGGCTAGAGCTGCCTGATTTAGCTTGTAATTTTTGAGAACGGTACCTGCGGGTGCCGTTTGTCAACTCACAAATTTCTCCGGCTCATCATATTTTTTGGCTGTGTGCCCAGCTGGAAGCGAAGCATCGTTGCCTTCAGCGGTTACCGGGCGCGTCCATAATACGACACCGTCGTGCGTCGGTGATCCGCTGACCACACCCAGAGCAAAAAGGTCGCTGTCAAAACGCTGCGCCGTCCAGGCGCTGCGCGGTAACCAGAGTGTCGTGGCCAGCGCCAACGTCTGGTGTAGCCAATGGCGTCTGCCGGCGTACGGATGGCGCATTCAACCGCCGTTGCAGGTGGCGGGAGCAGGCAACTCGCAAACCGCTTTGGCAAATGCCTCCACGCGGCTCCAGTCGGTAAATTCAATCACCGTCTTGGGGTCGGTCGGGCCTTTGGTGATGAGCATGATGAAACGGATCATCAGCCGGTCCAGTGGTCCGTAAATGGGGTAGTTGAGCTTGCCGGCAAAAACGTCCAGCAACTGGGGCTTCCAGCTGATGGTCTTGAGGTATTTGATCAGGTAGGGGTTGTTTTCCGGGCGGTTCTTGTTGGGCTTGCGCGCGACGATGTTGACGGTAAAAAACGCGTTGGGTTTGCTCTCCAGCACGGCCTGATGTTTGGCGATGAATGCGGCCACCTGCGGCTGGTGCTTGCCGTAGCGGATGCTGGCGCCAATCACGATGCGGGCGAAGCTGTTGAGGTCAAGTTCGTTGGCCTCGGCCAGCGGCAACAACGTCACGGCCAGGCCTGCCTGTTCCAGCACCTGCTTGATGCGCTCGCAAATCTTGATCGTATGGCCGTCGGTGGTGGAATAGGTCAGCAGGGTCAGGTGCGTCATGGTGAGTTGGGGCTGGGGCAGTAAGGTATGGACAATGCGCTTGGCAAGGTGACCATTTTCGCCTCGTCCGGCTTTTCCTTGCGCAACAGGAGCATTTTTGTGAATCGCGGCAGAGACGCCCATGACGGAGCGCCCCCGCACAGATCCGGACGTGCCCGGCGCTGTACCAACTGTGCCTGCCGCACAGGCGCGCTTCAAGCGTCCCAAGGTTGACCGCTTTGTCGAAGCTTTACTCAAAAATAATGACGGCAAGGTGCTCAACACCGAGTTGCGCGACTGGCTGTAGACGCGAACGTCGTCGACTTGTTCCGCATCCCTTACAGCGGGTGCTCGGTGTAAAACTTGCCACCGTGGTAGAGCAGCGGCGAGGCGCCGGGGCGGGAGTCGCAGTGTTCCACTTCGCCGACAAAAATCACGTGATCGCCTTCCACATAGCGGCTGCGGTTAAAGCATTCAAAAACGGCAACGCTACCCGCAATCAGCGGTGCACCGCTCTTGCCCTGCGAAAGTGTGAGGTTGGCAAACCGGTCCGCCACCGGGCTGGCAAAGCGCTGCGCCAGAGCTTGCTGGTCGGCCGCCAAAATGTTGATGGCGTAATGCGAGCCGCGCTGGAAGGCCGGCATGGAGCGCGCCGCCTGCGCCAGGCTCCACAACACCAAGGGGGGCGACAGCGACACCGAGTTGAAAGAATTGGCGGTCAGGCCCACCAGTTGGCCGTCGGGCGCACGGGCGGTGACGATGGTCACGCCCGTGGCGAACATGCCCAGGGCAGTGCGAAATTCAGCGCTGGAAAAGCCTGGTTCTCGGGCTTGGACGATGGGGTGAACGGCAGACATTGCCCCGATTTAACCCCAAATGGCGCGTGCGCGTGGTGGTAGAGGCCAATGACCTGCAGGGCGAATAAGGGTAAACCCTTAAACATAAAAAGATTTGAACAAATATAATTTGCCTGCCGTTCTTTTTTAGCGATCAGAACAGCAAGCGAGTTCAGGAGCCCTTCGGGGCTCCTTTTTTTACGCCGGTTTGTTGCTGTGGTGCGGTGGCAACCGCTGCAACTGCAATTGCGCCAGCGCTCCATAGAGGGGTTTGCAAATCAGCCGCGACACCCCGCTGGCGACCATGGCGGTGGCCATCAGACTGAGCACCAATCCGTGGCCGTCCACCATTTCCATGACGATGATGAACGACGTGAGCGGCGCCTGCGTCACCGCCGCCAGAAAACCTGCCATGCCTAGCGCGATCAGCGTGGGCGCGTTGACGTAGCTGGTGAATTGCGCCACGTCGTTGCCCAGAGCGCCACCAATGGACAAAGCCGGCGCAAAGATGCCACCGGGTACGCCCGCCCAGGCGGTCACCCAGGTGGCGACAAATTTGAATAGAACGTACAGTGACGAGGTGTCGTTGTTGCCCTCAAGCATGGCGCGGCTGTGCGCGTAGCCGGTGCCAAACGTGGTGCCGTTGCTGACCAGGCCAAGCACGGCAATCGCCAGCCCGCAACCCGCCGCAAACACCACCGGAGACTGCCTGCGCCAGCGGCTGAAGCAGTCTGCCCCGTCACTGCGGATCGAAATCAGCAGCAAGCGCGCGAACAGGCCACCCGCCAAACCGCTCAATATGGCGACCAGCAGCGCGGGCATCACCAACGCCCAGCTCAGGTTTTCAACGCGGATCACGCCAAAGTAGGTGGCGTTGCCGTAGATCGATATCGCCATCAGGCCGCTGAGCACAATGGCCGCCAGCAGCAGGCCGCTGGAGCGTTGTTCTGGTTTGCGTGACAGTTCCTCAATGGCAAACATCACCCCGCCCAGCGGCGTGTTGAAAGCGGCCGCGATCCCGGCCGCACCGCCGGCCATCAGCAGTCCGTGCGCCGACACCTGAGACTTGTCGGGCAAGTAGCGCCTGGCATGGTGCATCACCCCGGCGGCAATCTGCACCGAGGGCCCCTCGCGCCCCAGCGACAAGCCCGCCAGCAACCCCCAGGACGCCAGCGCCATTTTGGTCAGCGTCAGTTTGAGCGACACAAACAGATCACGATGCCCCGGCGTCACCGTGGTGTCGAGCGCCGCGATCACTTGCGGTATGCCCGAGCCCGCGCTGCCCAAGGCGTAGCGGCGCATCAGCCAGATGATGGCTGCGGTGCACAAGGGAGTAAAGATCAGAGGGGCCCACCAGTAGCTGCCCTGGACATGCTCAAAGACAGCAAAAGCGCGTTCGGTCATCCAGGTAAACAGCACCACGGTGAGCCCGGCCAACGCTGCAAACGCCAGCACGATGGCACGCCCGGTCCAGAGTTGCCAGTCCACCAGTTCGGTGTGAATGGCGCTCAACACGGTGGAGCTGTCTTCTTCGTTGGTCATGCGTTGCGGCGACTTGTCATTACGCATTGTGCGGGATTATTTGTTTTGTGCAAATCTATTTTGTTATATTGGGTCGCACCAGCTAGCGGACTGGCGTGACATAACAACGGATTGACCGGAGGGCACCATTATCAAAGTTGGATTGGTTGGGTTTGGCAAAGCAGGCCAGGCCGTGGCGCAGGTGCTGCACGCGGACCCTGAGATCGAACTGTGCTGGGTGGCCCGCCGTTCGATGGAGGACACCAACGACACTGTGCCCGAGACTGCGGTTCCTGTTGTAGGTGTGGCTGCGGATGCCTGGGGGCCTTGGCTGGACGCGCACCCGGTGGATGCACTGGTGGATTTTTCACGACCCGAATCGTTGCACAACTACGGCGAGGCGCTGCGCCAGCGCGGCGTCATGCTGGTGAGCGCCATTTCAGCCTACAGTGCGGATGACTTGGCTTACGCCCGGCAACTGGGGGCAAGCACGCGTGTGATGTGTTCGCCCAATATCACGGTGGGCATCAACTTTTTGATCATGGCAGCCAAGTTGCTCAGGCAAATCGCGCCGTTTGCCGACGTGGAAATTCTGGAGCAACACTTTCGGGACAAGCCCGAGGTCTCTGGTACGGCGCGCAAGATTGCCCAAAGTCTGGAGGTAGAAGACAGCCGTATCACTTCCCTGCGGCTGGGGGGCATTGTGGGGCACCATGAGGTGATCTTTGGCTTTCCGTACCAGACGGTGCGGTTGATCCATGAGTCGATCGAACGGCGCGCCTTTGGCACCGGCGCAGCGTTTGCGCTAAAGCAGCTGGCGCAGTGCGACAACGGTTTTTACACGTTCGATGACCTGATGATGCAACTGGTACGGCATGAACTGCTGAATGATCGTGCCGAAAAGCCTGGCGCATGACGACAGTCGGCGGGTCGTTCTATGATGCTGCCCATCGCCACCATTCAACCGTCTTCATGCCAAGCCAACGTGCATTGTCGAGTTCCCCCAGCCAGGTTTTGCGCCGCTTCAGGGTGGTGTTCAACGCCATTCGCAATCATTTCCATCAGGTTGAGAAGCAGGTCGGTATCAGCGCCGCGCAGGTCTGGGCGCTGAGCGCGATCCGCGCTGAACCCGGCATCGGCTTGGGCGGATTGGCCGGGCGTATGGACATTCACCAGTCCACCGCCAGCAATCTGGTCAAAACCCTGCTGCGCAATGAGCTGATCCTGGTCGAGAAAGACGCCCATGACAAGCGGCACGTGCACTTGCAGGTCACGCCCAAGGCGCTCATACTGCTCAAAGACGTGCCAGGGCCGTTTGAGGGCGTGTTGCCTGACGCGCTGGCCAAGCTGGATGCCCAGACGCTGGCGCGACTTGACCATGATTTAAGCCTGCTGATTGCCCTGATCCAGGCGGATGAAACCGCTGGCCGGTTGCCCCTGGCACAGATGTAGCAATGGCTACTCGCGTCGCCTGCGCAGCAACAATGCCCCAAGCCCTAGGTTGATCATCCTGTAGCCCATGGTTTTGCCCGACCCCGCAGACACGCCTGTCCACGCCGCGCCGCGCGTGATCATCGTTGGCGCCGGTATTGTGGGTGCGGCCACGGCTTTTTTCCTGTCGCGCGCCGGGGCACAGGTGACCTTGCTAGACGCCAAAGTGCCCGCCAGCGGGGCCTCCGGTGCCAGTGATGGTGCCGTGTCGGTGGCCAGCAAGCGCCCCGGCCCCATGATGGCGCTGGCCTGTGAGGCGCGCACGCTGTACCGACAGTGGGTGGCGCAGGGGGTAATGGACGGCACTTACCACGCCCGCCCCACCTACCTGTTTGCCCGCACCGAAGAAGAAGTGGCGGTGATCGCCCGCCAAGGCGCCGACCTGATGGAGCTGGGCGAGCGCATCCTGCCGCTCACGCACGACGAACTGATGCAGCGGGTGCCCGGACTGGGCCAGCATGTGCTGGCCGGCATGAAAGTACCCGACGACGGCCACGCGCTGGGTTACCGGGTGGTTGATCGGCTGCTGCAGATCAGCGCGGCGCAGGTGCTGCGCCACACACCGGTGCAACGGCTGGCGCTATCGGATAACCGGGTGGTGGGCGTGGTCACGCCGCAGGGCACACGGGTGGCCGACGCGGTGGTGGTTGCAGCCGGTTTGGGCAGCGGTGCTCTGACCGGGCTGGACGACGTGCTGATACCCCGCAAGGGGCAACTCATCGTGACCGACCGCGCCACCTTGAACGGTGCAGCGTTGCCCGGGCCCTTGTTGTCGGCCGGATATCTGGCGGCCAAGCGGCGCATGGTGCTGGGTCAAAGCAGCACCAGTCTGGTGATTGACCCGCTGGTCACCGGTCAGTTCTTGATTGGCAGCAGCCGTGAAACCGGGTTTTCAGACCGGCAGACCGATGTGTTGACGGTATCGAAGTTGTTGCGTGAGGCGTTGGCGGTGTACCCGGCGCTGGCACGCCAACGCGTGATTCGCACCTTTGCCGGTATCCGCATTGGCACCCGCGACGGGCTGCCCATCGTGGGGCCGCATCCATCCTTGCCCGGGCTGTTCATTGCCACCGGAATGGAGGGCGATGGCATTTGCCTGTCACCGGTGGTTGGCGCGGCGGTGGCTGACATGGTGCTGGGCAACCCGGTGCGTTATGACGTGTCGGTGCTGAACCCGGCGCGCTTTGGCGCTTTGCCTTTGTCGCAAGGCAGTTGACGTGGCCAACTCTTGCACATCAAGCTGAATTTTCCGGTACGCGCGGTGGTCAATCTGTTATCGTCACAATACATTTGTACAAAATAATCATGCCTGACACTGAATCGTCCGTGTTGTATTGGGGTAGCGATCCCGTTCGTTTTTCTCCCGGCGAAACCATTGCAGCCGCCCTGCAGCGCCATGGTGTCACCGACTTGGGGGCCGGCGTAGGCGAGCTGCACGGGCGCTACTTTTGTGGCATTGGCACCTGCCAGGCGTGTCTGGTGTCGGTGAGCGGCGCCAGCGCGGTCGAAGCCTGCCTGACGCTGGCGCAAGCCGGTATGCGTTTGAGCCCGGCGCTGCTGCCGGGCCATCCTGACGCACCGGGAGCTGGCGCGTGAGTGCCACGGATGTTCTGGTGATTGGTGCCGGCCCTGCCGGGCTGGCCGCTGTAGTGGAGCTGGCGCGCCTGGGGCTAACCAGCCAGCTGGTCGAGCAGCGCGACCAGGTGGGCGGGGCCATCTACCGCCGCCACGCTGGCGCGGGGTCCCATGTGTTGTTGCTGCCCGAGTCGCACCGCAGGCGTCGCGACGCCTTGCTGCAAAGCTACGCAGCCGCGCAAACACGCGTCACGCCCTTGATGTCGTCGGTGTTCGTCGGGGTGGACCAGGACCAGCGCTTTTTGATCGACAACCGCGCTCTGGGGTGCGTGCAAAGTGTGCGCCCACGCGCGGTCATTCTGGCCGTGGGCACGGTCGAGCAGGTGTTGCCGCGCGAGGGCTGGGAACTGCCCGGCGTGGTCACGGCCGGTGGCATGCAGGTGCAGTTCAAGGAAACCGGGCAAGCCCCGCAAGGCCGCGTTTTGCTGGCCGGCAGCGGCCCCTTGCTGCTGGCGTTGGCTGCGCAGTTGGCGGCAGCGGGCAACCCGCCGCTGGCGGTGCTGGAGCGCGCGCAGCCGCTGGCATCCGCCTGGTGGCAAGCGGGCGCGGTGTTGCAGGTGCTGCGCAGTTGGCCACATGTGCAAGAAGCCGCGCTGTACGCGCGTGAGCTGTGGCGCGCGCGCGTGCCGTATCTCACGGGCTGGCAGGTGCAGTCCGTGCAGCCTGCGGCTGAGGGTCTGGTGGTGCAGGCGTGCCACAGCAGCGGCGTGACACGCCAGTATCAGGTGCAGCATGTCGCGCTGCACGACGGCCTGTTGCACAACAACACCGGCTTGCCCGCGTGCGCGCAGTCGGATCAACGTCTGGTGGTGCATGCCGGTGATTGCCGCGAGGTGCTGGGCGCTGGCGCAGCCATCGACGACGGCCGACGCGCGGCGCAGCAGGTGGCGCGCCATCTGGGGCAGCGCTGTGACAGTGCCGTGCTGGAACAAGCCCTGGCCCGGGCGCAACGCACGCAAAACGCGCTGGCGCAGTTGTTCCATGCCGCGCCCTTCACGCCCACTGCCAACGCAGTGGTGTGCCGCTGCGAGGGCCTGCGCCGCAGCGACTTTGACCAATTGCAGGTGGCGGCTTCGGCGCATGAGATGCGTCTGAGCGGACGCTTTGGCATGGGGGCGTGCCAGGGGCGTTTTTGTGCCCATCACCTGAGCGAACTGGCGCATCAGCGTGGCATAGACTTCGACCCCGGCGCGCTCAACGGCGACGTGCCGCGCTGGCCGCTGCGACCGGTGGCGCTGACGGCGCTGGCGGCGTATGCAGAGCCAGAGGGTGATGCACCCTGCGCTGCCTGATCAGCCCAGGCTGCCCAGGGCGTCCCAGCGCTCCAGCGCAGCCATCAATTCGTCTTCAATTTGCGCGCTGCGCGCGGCCAGTTTGAGCGCGCGGGCATTGTCAATGGCATACAGGCTGCCGTCAGCCAACAGGTCGGCGGCTTCTTTTTGCTCGGTCTCCAGTCGCGCAATCAGGTCAGGCAGGGCGTCAAGCTCACGCTGATCCTTGAAGCTGAGTTTGCGAGGTTTGACCGCGCTGGCGCTGGCTTGGCCGGTGGACAAGGGCACGTCGGGTGCCTTGATTTGCTCTTTGTCTGATAGCTGCTTGCCCTTGTATTTATTGGGCTGCAAGCCATTTTTATCATTATTTCTGGCAAGCTCTGCGGCGCGGCGGCTTTGCGTGAGCCAGTCGGTCACGCCGCCTTCGTACTCGCGCCAGCGCGCGTCACCCTCATAGGCGATGGTGCTGGTGACCACGTTGTCCATGAAGGTGCGGTCGTGGCTGACCAGAAACACGGTGCCGTCATAAGCTTGCAACAGGTCTTCAAGCAGCTCCAGCGTGTCGATGTCAAGGTCGTTGGTGGGTTCGTCCAGCACCAGCACGTTGGCGGGGCGGGCAAACAGCCGCGCCAGCAGCAGGCGGTTGCGCTCGCCACCGCTCAAACTGCGCACCGGGGAGTTGGCGCGCGCCGGGGCAAACAAGAAGTCGCCCAGGTAGCTTTTGACGTGCTGGCGCCGGTTGCCGATTTCGATCCATTCACTGCCCGGGCTGATGAAGTCTTCCAGCGTGGCGTCCAGGTCCAGCGCGTTGCGCATCTGGTCAAAGTAGGCCACCGTCACGTTGGCACCCTGGCGCACCGTGCCCCAGGGGCTGTGGCCGGGCTCGGGCGCCGGGGAATTGGCGGGAGCAGGATCGGCTTTGAGTTCACCCAGGATGAGTTTGAGCAGCGTGGTTTTGCCCGCGCCGTTGGGGCCCAGCAGGCCGATTTTGTCGCCGCGCAAAATGGTGGCAGAAAAATCGCGCACGATGCAGTTGTCGCCAAAGCTTTTGGACACGTGGGTCAGTTCCGACACCAGCTTGCCGCTGGCCGCGCCGCTGGCCACGTCCATCTTGACGCTGCCCTGCGTGTTGCGCCGCGTGGCGTGCTCGGCGCGCAGGGCTTGCAGGCGTTCGATGCGCGCCTGGGCACGCGTGCGGCGTGCCTCCACGCCCTTGCGGATCCAGATTTCTTCTTGCGCCAGCAGCTTGTCGGCGCGCGCGTTGATGACGGCTTCTTGCGCCAGCTGTTCGGCTTTTTGGCGCAGGTAGGCGGCAAAATTGCCGGGGTAGCTTAAAAGCTGGCCACGGTCGAGCTCGACGATGCGCGTGGCCACGTTGTCCAGAAATGATCGGTCGTGCGTGACGCAGATCATCGACCCCTTGAACTCGCACAGCAGGCCTTCCAGCCACTCGATGCTGTCCAGGTCCAGATGGTTGGTGGGTTCGTCCAGCAGCAGCACGTCGGGCGCGGCTACCAGCGCCTGCGCCAGCGCCACGCGTTTTTTGTTGCCGCCTGAGAGCGTGCCGATCAGCGCGTGGGCGTCCAGGTGCAGGCGTTGCAACGTCTCACCCACGCGCTGCTCCCAGTTCCAGCCGTCCAGCGATTCGATCTCGCTTTGCATGGCGTCCAGATCGCCATGACCCTGGGAATACTCATCAATTAAGGCTCTAGCCCTTGCCATACCTGCGCTGACAGCTTCAAAAACAGAAGCATCTGCGGCCAGTTGCGGCTCTTGCGCCACGTAGGCGATGCGCAGCCCCCCCTGCACCTGCAGCAAGCCGTCATCGGGCTTGTCCAGCCCGCCCAGAATTTTGAGCATCGACGATTTGCCCGCACCGTTGCGCCCGATCAGGCCCACGCGCTCTTGGGTTTCAAGTGAAAAATCCGCGTGGTCAAGCAGGGGAACGTGCCCAAAAGCGAGTTGGGCGTCAAGCAGGGTGATCAAAGCCATAGGGGCGTGATTATCCGGGAAGGGCCGCGCCCTGGGCGCGCAGATTGTCACGGGCGCGGTGATAAGCTACGCGCCATGAAACCACCTTACATCCCCCAACTGCGCCTGTATCAAAACTGGCTGATGGAGCAGCGACAGCTGCAATTTGACGACTACCAAGCGCTGTGGCGCTGGTCGGTGACCGACCTGGACGCTTTTTGGCAGAGCATCTGGGACTACTTTGACATTCAGTCGCCCACGCCGCACAGCGCCGTGCTGGCCGACGCGCGTATGCCCGGCGCCCAGTGGTTCCCGGGGGCGCAATGCAATTACGCGCGACAGGTGTTTCGCCATGTGCAGGCCGCTGACGCTGCGGGCATGCCAGCCTTGATCAGCCATGGTGAAAAGAGCCTGGCTGCTGGCAGCCCCGCGCGCACGCTGAGCTGGGCTGAGCTGAAGCGCCAATCCGCTGCGCTGGCGCTGCATCTGCAAGCACTGGGTGTGCAACCGGGTGACCGCGTGGCGGCTTACCTGCCCAATGCGCCCGAGGCGGTGATTGCGTTTCTGGCCACTGCCAGCATCGGCGCGGTCTGGAGCGTGTGCGCGCCCGACATGGGCTCGCAGGCGGTGCTGGACCGTTTCAGGCAGATCGAGCCCAAGGTGCTGATCGCGTGTGACGGCGTCACCTACGCCGGGCGCGACATCGACCGCAGCACGGTGGTGAACGAAATCCGCGCCGCCCTGCCCACCGTGACGCACCTGATCGTGCACGACAACCTGGGCACGCACGCCGCCATCACCGAGCACGCGTTGTTTGCGACCGTGTGCGCGCGTGACGACGCGCAGACCGCTGCTTTTGAGCCGCGCTGGGTGGCGTTTGACCACCCGCTGTGGATTGTGTATTCCAGCGGTACCACCGGCTTGCCCAAGGCGATCGTGCACGGGCACGGCGGCATTATTCTGGTGGGGCTCACGCTCAAGACGCTGCACGACGACATCGGCCCCAGCTACGCCGACAACACCCGGGGTGAACGCTTCCTGTGGTACAGCAGCACCGGCTGGATGATGTGGAACGCGCAAATTTATGGCTTGCTCGACGGCACCACCTGCTGCACTTTTGACGGCAACCCCGGTGGTACCAAAGACAAACCTGACTGGACCACACTGTGGCGCTTTGCCGCCGCAACCCAGGTGACGTTCTTTGGCGCGGGCGCCGCGTTCTACGCCAGCTGCATGAAGGCCGGCATCGATCTGTCGACATGTGGCGACTTGACCCGCGTGCGTGCGCTGGGCACTACCGGATCGCCCTTGTCGGCCGAGGTGCAGCAGTGGGGCACCGACCAGTTCCACCGTGTCGGTTTGAAAGAAGACATCTGGTGGTGCAACATCTCGGGCGGCACCGACTTTGCCAGCGCGTTCATCGGCGGCAACCGTGAGCTGCCACTTCATCCGGGCGAAATGCAGTGCCGTATGCTTGGCTGCGCCGTGGAGGCCTGGAGCGAATCCGGTCAGGTGGTGGTCGATGAGGTGGGTGAACTGGTGTGCCTCAAACCCATTCCGTCGATGCCACTGTACCTGTGGGGCGACAAAAACAACGCGCGCTATCTGTCGAGCTACTTTGACACCTACCCCAACGTGTGGCGCCACGGCGACTGGCTCAAGGTGACGCCGCAGGGCGGCTGCATCATCTACGGCCGCTCGGACGCCACCATCAATCGCTACGGACTGCGCATGGGCACGAGCGAAATTTACAACGCAGTCGAATCATTGCCCGAGGTGATTGACTCGATGGTGGTGGACCTGGAATACCTGGGGCGCGACAGCTACATGCCGTTGTTTGTGGTGCTGCGTGAAGGCGTGACGCTGGATGACGCGTTGCGCACGCGCATCGGGCAAGCCATCCGCAATGCGCTGTCGCCACGGTTTGTGCCCGATGACGTGTTTCAGGTGGCCGAGATTCCACGCACCCTGTCGGGCAAAAAGCAGGAGCTGCCCATCAAGAAGTTGCTGCTGGGCCAACCGATCGACAAAGTCGTCAACCGCGACGCCATGGCCAACCCAGGTTGCCTGGACTGGTATGTGGCGTTCGCCAAGAACCGCGCCGAGCACAAGACCTGAAGCTGGCGCACCGGGTGTGGGTGGCACTCGGTTGCGGCCTTGGGCAAGCGTGCGGTCATACGCGGGATTGCACATTCACTTTGTGAAACATTTGCCACTTTGTTGAGAATGGTTCGCATTTGCTGGATAATTCAAACCTTCCCAAACAAGACGCAATTTCCTTATGAACCGCTTTTTCATCGTAGTGGCACTGGTCCTAACAGGGTCGATGTCGCTGGCCAGTGCGCAGCCGGTGGTGGTTTACTCGGCGCGCAACGAGCAACTGATCAAACCGCTGTTTGACCAGTACACCAAAGAAACCGGCGTGCCGGTGCAATTCATTACCGGCAGCGAAGGCCCCCTGCTGGCACGGTTGCGCGCCGAAGGCGCCAACACGTCGGCAGATGTGTTGCTGACAGTCGATGCCGGCAACCTGTGGCAAGCGGCCAATGAAGGGCTGCTGCGCCCGTTGCAGTCGCCGTCACTGCAAGCCAGCGTGCCAGCGCATTTACGCGACCCCGGCAACAGCTGGTTTGGCTTGTCGGTGCGCGCGCGCACCATCGTTTACAACACGGCACGGGTCAAACCCACCGAGTTGTCCACCTACGAAGACCTGGCTGCCCCCAAATGGCACGGCCGCCTGTGCCTGCGCACCTCCAAAAAAGTCTACAACCAGAGCCTGGTGGCCATGTTGATCGCCGAGCACGGCGAGAGCGCCACCCAAGCCATCGTGCAGGGCTGGGTGAACAATCTGGCGGTGCCGGTTTTTGCCGACGACACCAAAGCCATCGAAGCGGTGGCGCAGGGGCAATGCGACGTGACCCTGGTCAATACTTACTACTTTGGACGGCTGTTGCAAAAGTCGCCCCAGTTGCCCGTGGCGATCTTCTGGCCCAACCAGAACGTGGCCGGGCGCCAAACCGGCGTACACGTGAACGTGTCTGGCGCTGGCGTGACCCGTCATGCCAAAAACCCGGCGGGGGGGCAGAAGCTGATCGAATGGCTGGCATCGGGCAAGGCGCAAAGCCTGTTTGCCGACAGCAACCTCGAATACCCGGTGAACCCCCAGGTGGCTCCGGCACCTGCCGTGGCGGCGTGGGGCACCTTCAAGCACAACCCGATCAACGTGAAGGAAGCGGGCAGCCGTCAGGTGCAGTCGGTTCAATTGATGGATCGGGCGCGCTACAAGTGATGGCAACTCTCTGCCTGACGGAACGGCAAGGTTGACGCATGCGCTTGGCATGGCAATGGCCCCATCCGTGGTTGCTGCTGGTCAGCGCGGTCGCAGCGATGGTGCTGGTGCCGGTGGTGGTCAGCGCGCTGGCGTTTGCTCAGGTGGATGCCAGCATCATGCGGCACTTGCGCCAGTACGTCCTGCCCGATTTGCTGCGCAACACTCTCTGGCTTTTGCTGGGCGTGGGCGTGGGCGTCACGCTGCTGGGGGTGTCGCTGGCCGCGCTGGTGGCGCTATGCGACTTTCCGGGGCGGCGCTGGCTGCAGTGGGCGCTGCTGCTTCCGCTGGCCGTGCCCGCGTACGTAAGCGGCTTTGTGATGATCGACCTGCTGGACTACGGCGGCCCGCTGCAGACCTGGCTGCGCGAAGGTTGGGGCGTGTCACCGTTGCCAGACATTCGCAACGGTACCGGCGTGGTGCTGGTGCTTTCGCTGTCGCTCTACCCGTATGTGTACCTGATTGCCAAAAATGCGTTTGCCTCGCAAGGCAGTGCGGCGCTGGAGGCCGCACAAGCGCTGGGCGTGCCGCCCTGGCTGGGGTTCTTGCGGGTGGCGCTGCCCATGGCCCGACCGTGGATCGGCGCCGGGTTGCTGCTGGCGCTGATGGAAACGCTGGCCGACTTTGGCACCATGGCGGTGTTCAACTTTGACACCTTCACCACGGCCATCTACAAGGCCTGGTACGGCATGTTTTCGCTGCCCGCAGCGGCTCAGCTCTCAAGCATTCTGTTGCTGTTTGTGCTGGTATTGGTGGTGCTGGAACAGCGCTCGCGCCGGGGCATGCGCTTTGCCGCAGTGGGCCGCAGCGGCAGCACCCGGCGCAGGCGCTTGCGCCCCTGGCCGGGCGTGCTGGCTTTGGCCTATGCGCTGGCGGTGCTGGCGCTGGCGTTTGGCGTGCCGGTGACCCAGCTGGTACGCTGGAGCGTGGCCTCCATGGCACTCGATCTGGATACACGCTACTTTTCTTTTGTATGGCATTCGGTGTTGCTGGCTGCGCTCGGTACCGCGCTGGTGGTGGCTACCGCACTGCTGCTGGCGTACGCTGGACGGCAACGCCCCGGGGGGCCAATGACTTGGCTGCAGCGCCTGGCCACGCTGGGCTACGCGTTTCCGGGCGCGGTGCTGGCCGTGGGCTGGTTCATACCCGTGGCGGGGCTGGATGCCTGGCTGGCGGAGTTGGCACAGTCATGGCTGGGCATCGACACCCATGGTTGGCTCAAAGGCACGTTGCTGGTGATGCTGCTGGGTTATCTGGTGCGGTTTTTGGCGGTTTCTTTTGGGCCACTGAACAGCGGATTGCAGCGCATGGGCCGCAACGTGGACGAGGCCGCGCACAGCATGGGCGTACACGGGCTGGCGCTGCTGCGCCAGGTGCACTGGCCGGCCTTGCGCGTGAGTGTGCAGACCGCTGCGGTGCTGACGTTTGTGGACATCGTCAAAGAGATGCCCATCACGCTGATGACGCGCCCGTTTGGCTGGGACACGCTGGCGGTGCGTATTTTTGAGATGACCTCTGAAGGCGAGTGGCAACGTGCGGCACTGCCAGCGGTGGCGATCGTGCTGGTGGCCATGGTACCGATCGGGTTGCTGGCCAGCCGCAAGGAGCACGCAGATGAAACCTAGACCAATTGAACTGGAGTTGAAAGCGGTCACGCAGTCGTACGCCGACAAACGCGTCATCGATGGTCTGTCGCTGGCGCTGCATCAGGGCGAAATCGGATGCTTGCTGGGCGCTTCGGGCTGCGGCAAGACCACGGCGCTGCGTTGCATTGCAGGGTTTGAAGCGATCGACGGCGGCGAGATTTGCATTGCTGGCCAGTCGGTCAGCGCTACGGGGCGATTCGTACCGGCGCAAGAGCGCCAGGTGGGCATGGTGTTTCAGGACTACGCGCTGTTTACCCATCTGAGCGTGGCAGACAACGTGGCCTTTGGTTTGCGCCATCTGTCGCGTGAAGCCAGGCGCGCGCGGGTACGGCAATTGCTGGAGCTGGTCGGGCTGGCGGACGAAGCCGACCGCCAGGTGCACCAGATCTCGGGCGGTCAACAGCAGCGCGTGGCACTGGCGCGCGCGCTGGCACCCAAGCCCAAACTGCTGCTGATGGACGAGCCGTTTTCCAACCTGGACGTGGCGCTGCGCGAGCGCTTGTCGGGCGAGGTGCGCGACATCCTCAAGTTGGAGGGCTCCACGGCGCTCATCGTCACGCACGACCAGCACGAAGCATTTGCGCTGGCGGACCGGGTGGGCGTGCTGCACGCCGGGCGCATCATGCAGTGGGACACACCGTACAACCTGTACCACCAACCGGTCAATCGCTTTGTAGCCGACTTCATTGGCCAGGGTGCCTTCCTGCCGGCCGAAGTGCTCAGCGGCCATCAGCTGCGCACCGAGTTGGGGGAGCTGGAAGGCGAGGTGCCATCCAGTTGCAATCAGGGGGGCTGTCAGCAATGCCAGCGGGGTTGCCGGGTGGAGGTGCTGCTGCGCCCGGACGACATCGTGCACGACGACGCCAGCCCCTTGCTGGCAGAGGTGCAGAGCAAGGCGTTTCGGGGTGCTGAATTTTTGTACACGCTGGGTTTGCCCAGTGGTCAGCGCGCGTTGTCGCTGGTGCCGTCGCACCACGACCACGCCATTGGGGAGAAGATCGGCATCCGGCTGGCGGCCGATCACGTGGTGGCGTTTCGGCGTGAAGATGCGCGCCCTGGCGGGTTCACAATACGGTGACTTTTGAACGAAATTGGCAACACGCCAATCAGGGATTACCGTGCACAAGAACAACCTGTCTGAAAGCGACATCTGCGACAAATTTGTACACCCGGCTATGGTGCGAGCCGGGTGGAGCGCGTTGGATCAGATTTACGCTCAATACCCCCTGCGTGCCGGGCGCGTAGTGGTGCACGGCAAAACCGCACGGCGCGATCCCAGCACGGTGCTGCGTGCCGACTATGCGCTGTTTTTTAAGCCCAACATCCCGCTGGCTGCCGTCGAGGTCAAGGACAACCAGCACGCTGCGGGGGCTGGTATGGCGCAAGCCATACGCTACGCCGAGTTGCTGGACGTGCCGTTTTGCTTTTCCAGCAACGGCGATGGTTTTGTGTTCCGCGATGCCACTTTGGCCACCGGCGTGCTGGAACAAACCCTTGGCCTGGATGAGTTCCCCAGCCCGCACACGCTGTGGCAGCGCTACTGCGCTTGGAAAGGCTGGACGACAGACGTGCAGCGCGTGGCCGAGATGCCCTACGCCCCTAGCAAAACGCCACGCTATTACCAGCTCAGCGCCATCAACCGCACGGTGGAAGCCATTGCTGCCGGGCAGCACCGCGTGCTGCTGGTCATGGCCACCGGCACGGGCAAAACTTACACCGCGTTCCAGATCATTCACAGGCTCTGGAAGTCGGACTGGCACGCGCACAAGGCCAGCGGGCAAAAGCGCATTTTGTTTCTGGCGGACCGCAACATCCTGATCGACCAAACCATGGTCAACGACTTTCGCCCCTTCAAAGGCGCCATGGCCAAATTGAGCCCCAATGCCAAAGGCATTGAGCGGGTCGATGCGCACGGCCAAGTCACGGTTGAAGACATCGATCTGGCTGTGAACAAAACCACCAAAGAGGTCAACAAGTCGTATGAAATTTACCTGTCGCTGTACCAAGCCGTGAGCGGAACAGACGAAGACAGCAACATCTACAAGCAGTTCAGCCCCGATTTTTTCGACCTGATCGTGGTGGACGAATGCCACCGTGGCAGCGCCGATGAAGACTCCGCCTGGCGCGACATCCTTACGTATTTCAGCAGCGCCACCCAAGTCGGGCTGACGGCCACGCCCAAGGAAACCAAAGACATCTCCAACAGCGACTACTTTGGCGATCCGCTCTACACCTACAGCCTCAAGCAAGGCATTGAAGACGGCTACCTGGCGCCTTACAAAGTCATCCGGGTCGATCTGGACAAAGACACCTTTGGCTGGCGTCCGACAGCGGGCATGATCGACAAGCTGGGCCATGTGATCGAAGACCGCATTTACAGCGGCCCCGACATGAACCGCAAACTTGTGCTGGAAAAGCGCGACGAGGTTGTGGCCAGCAAAATCACCGACTACCTCAAGGCCACCGACCGTTACGCCAAAACCATCGTCTTTTGTGAAGACATCGACCACGCCGCTCGCATGCGCCAGGCGCTGAGCAACGCCAACGCCGACCTCTGCGCCACGCAGCCCAACTACGTGGTGCAGATCACCGGCGACAGCCCGCAGGGCAAGGCGCAGCTCGATAACTTTATCGACCCCGAAAAAGCCTTGCCGGTGATTGCCACCACCTCGCGCCTGATGAGCACCGGTGTCGATGCGCAAACCTGCAAGCTCATCGTGCTGGACCAGACCATCAAGTCCATGACGCTGTTCAAGCAGATCATCGGTCGCGGCACACGCCTGCGTGAGGACCTGGGTAAAAGCTGGTTCACCATCCTGGACTTCAAGCGCGCCACCGACAACTTTGCCGACCCCACGTTTGACGGCGAACCGGTGCAAATTTACGAACCCCAAGCCGACGATCCGATGGACCCGCCAGAGCCCGGCGCAACGGATGGTCGCACGAACGAGCCAGCGAGCGACCCACTGGGCCCCTTTGCCCCCGCAGGCCCCGATGAACCCAAAAAATACATCCTCGGCGGCATGGTCACCGTGGCCGTGGCGCGCGAACGGGTGCAATACCTCAACGCCCAGGGCAAACTCATTACCGAGAGCCTGCGTGACTACACCCGCATCAACCTGGCCAAACGCTTTGACTCACTCGACCAGTTTTTGCAAGCCTGGAGTCATGCCGAGCGCAAAGCTGCGCTGATCTCCGAGTTGGAAGCCCAGGGCGTGCTGATCGAAGCACTGGCTGACGAAGTGGCCAGCACCGGGCTCAAAGACCTTGACCCGTTTGACCTGCTGCTGCATGTGGCCTACAACCAGCCCCCACTGACCCGGCGTGAGCGCGCCAGCCGCGTCAAAAAGCGCAACCTGTTCACCCAATTTGGCCCGGTGGCGCGCAAGGTGCTGGACGCGCTGCTGGACAAATACGCCGACGAAGGCATCGCCACCATCGAGAGCAGCGACGTGTTCAAGGTGCAACCCTTTACCCAGATGGGCAGCGCCAGTGAACTGATCCAGAGCTTCGGCGGCCGCTCAGACTACTTGGGCGCTTTGCAAACCCTGGAGCGCGCCCTGTACACTGTTTAAATGCTATACCAGTTATAGCTGCTTGCGCTTTCTATATAAGGGATAGAGCCCATTTTCTTATATATAACTCACGCTCCCATGTCCAACCTATCCAGCGTCATCAAATCCATCCAGGACATCATGCGGCAAGACGCGGGCATCAACGGTGATGCCCAGCGCATCGAGCAAATGGTCTGGCTGCTGTTTCTGAAAGTGTTTGACGCGCTGGAAGAAGAGCTGGAACTCACCCGCGACAGCTACATCAGCCCCGTGCCAGAGCGCCTGCGCTGGCGCAACTGGGCGGCCAACCCCGAGGGCATCACCGGCGACACGCTGCTGAACTTTGTCAACAACGACCTGTTTACTACGCTCAAAAACCTGGGCGGCGACGCGCAGCGCAACCCGCGCGGCCATGTGGTGCGCAGCGTGTTTGAAGACGCCAACAACTTCATGAAAAGCGGCCACCTGCTGCGCCAGGTCATCAACAAGCTGGGCAGCATCGACTTCAACCGCAAAGCCCAGCGCCACCAGTTCAACGACCTGTACGAAAAAATCCTGCGTGACCTGCAAAGCGCCGGCAACGCGGGCGAGTTTTACACCCCGCGCGCCGTGACCCAGTTCATGGTGGACATGGTCAACCCCCGCCTGGGCGAAAAAGTGCTCGACCCCGCCACCGGCACCGGCGGCTTTCTGGTCTGCGCCATCGAGCACCTGCGCCGCCAAGTGCAAAACACCGAGCAAGAAGCGACGCTGCAAAACTGCATCACTGGCGTGGAAAAGAAGCAGCTGCCGCACATGCTGTGCGTCACCAACCTGATGCTGCACGGCATTGAGGTGCCCAGCCTCATCACCCACGGCAACACCCTGGCGCGCCCGCTGCGCGAGGTGACACAGGCTGACCGCGTGGACGTGGTGCTGACCAACCCGCCCTTTGGCGGTGTGGAGGAACCCGGCATTGAGCAAGGCTTCCCAAGCGACGTGCGTACCAAAGAAACGGCGGATTTGTTTTTGGTGCTGATCAAGCACATCCTCAAAGCGCATGGCCGCGCCGCGCTGGTGTTGCCCGACGGCACGCTGTTTGGCGAAGGCGTCAAAACGCGCATCAAAGAACAGCTACTGAATGAATGCAACCTGCACACCATCGTGCGCTTACCCAACGGCGTGTTTGCGCCCTACACCGGCATCAAGACCAACCTGCTGTTTTTCACCAAAGGCACGCCCACCCAAGAAGTCTGGTACTACGAGCACCCGTACCCGCCGGGCGTGAAGAACTACAACAAAACCAAGCCGATCCGCATTGAAGAGTTCGACGCCGAGAAAGCCTGGTGGGGCAGCGAGGCCGATGGCTTTGCCTCCAGGCAAGAAAGCGAACGCGCCTGGCGGGTCAATCTGGATCAAATCAAGGCCGCAGGCTACAACCTCGACCAGAAGAACCCCCACGCCGAAGACGCGGTGAGCCACAACCCCGAACAGTTGCTGGCCGACTACGCGCGACTGCAAGGTGAGGCACAGGCGCTGCGCGACGAGCTGCGGGACATCTTGGCAAAGTCCTTGGCGATTTGCCAAAATAACCAAGTAGGTTAATAATCATGGAAAAATCAACTCCCCATTGCAAGCTGTCGGTCGTGAAAGCCTTGCTGGATGGCGGAAAGTTTCAAGTCACGCGCACTGCGCGAATCGGTGCAGTGGCATTGGGCTTTGACTATCCCGGCATGTTGGCGGTGGTTGCTGGATTGCAGTCGTCAGACTTTTACAAAAGCATGACTACGCATGCCAACCACACCGTTTGGCAGGACGTTTACCACGCGGCCACGCCCCTGGGCGACGTGTACTTGAAGCTGACGGTGGTGGATGATTTGTTGATCGTCTCTTTCAAGGAGCTATGACATGAAATGCCCAAGCTGCGGCGCTGCCGAACTGATCCACGACACCCGTGACGAAACCTACACCTATAAGGGTATGAGCACAGTCATCCCCGCAGTAACCGGGGACTTTTGCCCAGCCTGCGCCGAGTCGATTCACGATGGCGCTGAAACGGAACGCGTGATGAAAGAAATGAGCGCATTTCAGCGCCAGGTCAACGCTGCGTTCGTTCCCCCCAGCTTCATCACCGACATCCGCAAAAAACTAGTCCTGGACCAACGCGAAGCCGCCGAAATCTTTGGCGGTGGTGTCAACGCCTTCTCGCGCTATGAAACCGGCAAAACCAAGCCTCCGCTGTCCTTAGTGAAGCTGCTCAAGGTACTGGACCGCCACCCGGAGCTACTGGCCGAAGTGCGGGCATAGATGAAATTGGGGTCTAGCCCTTGTGTAATTTTGGTTTGATGCTATTACATTTGAACCTATTGGCCACCGCCCCCGGTGGCGTGGCGCGTCTGCGCGAGCTGATCTTGACGCTGGCGGTGCAAGGCAAACTGGTGCCGCAAGACCCCAAGGATGAACCCGCGAGTGCGCTGCTGAAGAAGATTCGGGCGGAGAAGGACCGGCAGATTCTTGAAGGCAAGATCAAGCGGGACAGGCCGCTGGCGGAGATTGCGGCGGAGGAGAAACCGTTTGGGTTGCCGACGGGGTGGGAGTGGGTACGCCTGAACTCGCTGCTCCAAAAAATTGGCGCGGGCAGCACGCCACTTGGCGGCAGGGAAGTCTATGTTCCGTCAGGCGTGAAATTCTTGCGTTCGCAAAACGTCTGGGACGATGGGCTGCGCCTCAATGCTGTCGCGTACATCAAGCCAGCAACGCATGCAAAGATGGCTGGGACAGTCGTTGTCGCCAATGACTTACTGTTCAACATCACCGGTGCCTCAATCGGTCGCTGCGCCATCGTGCCAAGCAATTTCGATGAAGCCAACGTCAGCCAGCACGTCACCATCGTTCGCACGGTGTTGCCAGCATTGAATGCCTTTCTGCATAAGGTGCTGGTTTCGAGGCATGTGCAGCAAGCGGTCATGGACGTTCAGGTCGGCGTGTCGAGGGAAGGCTTGAGTATTGCCAAGCTCGGCCAATTCCTGATTCCGGTGCCCCCTCTCGCCGAACAATCCCGCATCGTCACCCGCGTCGAAGAACTCATGCGCCTGTGCGACTCGCTCGAAGCCAAAGGCCAGCTCGAAGCCACGCAACACGCCCAACTCGTCAGCACCCTGCTGGCCACGCTCACCGACAGCGAACCCCCCGCACAACTGGCCGACAACTGGCACCGCATCGCCACCCACTTCGACCTGCTGCTAGACCGCCCCCAAGCTGTGGACGCCCTGGAGCAAACCATTCTGCAACTGGCCGTGCGCGGCCTGCTCGTCCCCCAAGACCCACAAGACGAACCCGCCAGCGTTCTCCTCAAGAAAATCCGCGCCGAGAAAGACAAGCTGATCGCCGAGGGCAAGATCAAACGCGACAAACCCCTGCCGCCGATTGCGGAAGATGAACAACCTTTTGCCTTGCCGAGCGGGTGGGCGTGGGCGCGTGTTGAAAATCTTGGAGTAACGCAGACTGGCGGAACACCTGCATCTAGCAAGCCTGAATACTTTGACGGCAATTTCCCGTTCATTGGTCCTGGGCAAATAACTCCCGCCGGAAAAATTCTGCCTCCTGAAAAGTTCATTTCTGAGCGTGGTCGTTTGGAATCCACCGTTGCAGAGCCGGGAGACATTCTCATGGTTTGCATTGGCGGATCTATTGGCAAGTGCGCTGCTGCGTCCTATGCAACGGCATTCAACCAACAGATCAACAGTATTCGTCCGGTGCTGGTATCAAACGAGTACGTTTTGAATGCCATGACTGGAAGTGAATTCATGGCGATGGTCGTACGTACGGCAACCGGCTCCGCGACTCCGATCATTAGCAAAGGCAAGTGGGACTTGCTGCTGTTGCCGCTCCCACCCCTCGCCGAACAATCCCGCATCGTCACCCGCGTAGCCCAGTTGCGTCGCCTGTGCTTTGAGCTGCGCCAGCGCCTGGCCGCCAGCCCATCCACCCAAGCCCATCTGGCCGAGGCGCTGGTGGCAGAAAATCCGTGAACACCGTTTAGCAGGAACAAGCAATGCACGTCACCGAAGCCCCCGCAAAGGAGAGTCAAGCACTGATGCGCTTGTTGATTTCACGGGCCGAATCGCGCAATCTGAAATTCAAGCGTGTTTCAGGAAAGATGGTGCACAAGGCGCTGGAGACCTTGTGCGCGTTTGCCAACACGGACGGCGGAATACTCGTGCTTGGGATTGCCGATATGAAGGACTTTCAGGGCACCTCGCGCATTTTTGGGGTCAATGAAAACCCGGAAGCATTTGACGAGCTACAACGCAAGCTGCTCACTGATATCCAGCCTTCACTGGCTGATGTGCGGGTACAGCGCTTGCCGACATCGCTGCATAACGGCCCGTGCACAGGTCAGCAGGGGGACGTGGTGATGCTTTCCGTGGCGCGTAGTCAACGGGTGCATTCCATCGTTGGTGGCGGCACTTATCTGCGCATGGACGCGGGCAATCGCATGATGAGTGCTGCGGAAGTGACAGAGCTGTCGTACCGCCGTGGTGAGCGCAGCGCGACTTCAGAGCCGGTGGCCATTGCTTTGGAGCGATTACAAACCACCGCCTGGCTGCGTTACCAACAAGGCCGGGGCGCACTGACCGGAACCTTTGAAGATCAACTGTTGCGCATAGGTCTGGCAGATCGTGTGAATGGTACGGTGATGCCCTATCGCGCAGCCGTTTTGTTATTTGCTGATGAGCCAGGCAGTTTGCTGGCGGCAAGCGGCAGTCGCGCCGATGTGCGGGTCATGGTGTACGACGGCAAGCAAGCATTGACTGGGGCAACCCCTAATTTCCGTAAGCCCCCAAAAACCGTGCGGGGGCCGCTCATTGACCAAATAGATGTCACGGTAAGGCTGGTCTTGGACAACTTGGCAGCAGGCGTCACTTTGTCAGGTAGCGGGTTCAAGACCGTGCATGCTTACCCGGAACGCGTGGTGAAGGAAGCCATCGTCAACGCCATCATCCATCGCGACTATCGACTCAATCGTGATGTGTTTATTCGGATATTTGACGATCGGATTGAGGTAGAGAGTCCTGGCGCGTTCCCCGGAAACATCACGCCCAGCAATATCTCCAAAGCCGGCACCAAGGCACGAAACCCCTTGCTGGCACTGAATTTGCGGGAATTTCCCGTTGCGCCCAATCTGGATGCGGGCGAAGGCGTGCGCATGATGTTTGCCGAAATGGCTTTGGCTAATTTGTATCCGCCACAGTATCGACAAAGTTCAGATGCTGTCGTGGACAGTGTGACCGTCACTTTGTTCAATGCCAAGCGCCCCTCGGCTTGGGATCAGGTGAGCGATTGGATTGACCGCCAGGGTTCCATTGCCAACTCGGATGTGGTTCGTATTGCCAGTCTGGATACCCTGAAGGCATCAAAACTGTTGACTTCGTGGCGGGAGCAAGGGCTTCTTGTACCCCTGCCGGGGCGCGCCAAACGGAACATGGCATATGCCAAACCAAACGGTACGCAAACAGAACTGAGTTTGTTATCTGCCTTGGAAGATAACAACGGCACGAAAGAATAAAAGTCAAACAAAAACAGACACTTAGGCCAGCCATTGTTTTCTGTTTGACCAATAAGCAAGCGACTTTGTTGGCTCAGGACAAGATACAGAAAAAGAAAATGCCCCCACTAGCTGGCGCTGATGCGTCGCTGCCGGGGGCTGCTTTGAAGCAGCGTTTGCCATAACTTACCGGCTACTCGGAAAACTAAACACCGCCCCCTCGCGCACGCCCGCACTCGGCCAACGCTGGGTAATGGTTTTGCGCTTGGTATAAAAGCGCACCGCGTCGGGCCCGTAGCCGTGCAGGTCACCAAACAGCGAGCGTTTCCAGCCGCCAAACGAGTGGTAGGCCACCGGCACGGGCAGCGGCACGTTCACGCCCACCATGCCGACCAGAATGTTGTCGCTAAAGTAGCGCGCCGCCTCGCCGTCGCGGGTGAAGATACAGGTGCCGTTGCCGTATTCGTGCGCATCGATCAGATCCATCGCCTCTTGCAAGGTTTTCACGCGCACCACGCCCAGCACCGGGCCAAAAATTTCTTCCTGGTAAATGGTCATGCCGGGCTTGACTTTGTCGAACAGGCAAGCACCCAAAAAGTAGCCTTGCTCGTGGCCGGGCACGCGGATACCGCGGCCATCGACCACCAGCGTCGCGCCCTCGGCCACGCCTTGATCCACATAGCCCTTGACCTTGTCAAAGTGCGCCTTCGTCACCAGCGGGCCCATGTCGCAGGCCGCCTGCGTGCCGGGGCCGACCTTCATTTTGGCGATCTCCACTTTCAGCCCGGTAATCACCGCGTCGGCCGTGGCGTCGCCCACCGCCACCACCAGCGGAATGGCCATGCAGCGCTCGCCGCAGGAGCCATAGGCCGCGCCCATCAAGGCGTTGACGGCGTTGGGGATGTCGGCATCGGGCATCACCACGGCGTGGTTTTTAGCGCCACCCAGCGCCTGCACACGCTTACCGTGGGCACAACCCGTGGCGTAGATGTATTCAGCAATGGGCGTGGAGCCGACAAAGCTGATGGCTTTGACGCGCGCATCCGTCAGCAGCGTGTCCACCGCCTCTTTGTCGCCGTGCACCACGTTCAATACGCCTGGCGGCAAACCGGCTTGCAGCGCCAGCTCGGCCACCAGCAAGGCGCTGGACGGGTCGCGCTCGGACGGCTTCAAAATGAACGTGTTCCCGCAGGCCACCGCCATCGGCCACATCCACAGCGGCACCATCACCGGAAAGTTGAACGGCGTGATGCCCGCGCACACGCCCAGTGCCTGGAACTCGCTCCAACTGTCAATGGCGGGGCCGACGTTTTTGCTGTGCTCGCCCTTGAGAAGCTCGGGCGCATAAGAGGCGTATTCGACGTTTTCGATACCGCGCTGCAACTCGCCCAAACTGTCGCTGAGCACCTTGCCGTGCTCGGCCGTGACCAGCGCGCAAATCGCATCGGCGTTTTGCTCCAGCAGCACCTTCAACGTGCTCATGACGCGCGCGCGTTTGAGCGGTGGTGTGGCGCGCCAGGCCGGGTAAGCGGCTTGCGCGTTGGCTATTGCCCCTTCCACCGTGAGCTGGTCGGCCAGCAGCACGCGCTTTTCAGCCTGGCCGGTGGCGGGGTTGAATACATCTGCCGTGCGGCTGCCGCCGGGTGTGCGCTGGCCGTTGATCAGGTGGGTGATGGTGGGGATGGTGGGGATGGTGTTGGACATGGTGATGACCTTGAAAATGGTTGTGGGCAGGGGTGTGAAAATATAGATGAAATAGGGCTCTAGCGCTTGTGCAGCAAGCGCAAGCAGCTATGCTTTAGAGAGTGATTCAGCAACCAGTTCAGCCATCCCGGTGGCCTGGTCGCCCGGTTCGTGGGACAGCCCCAGCGCCACACCCGCACGATCCGCTTCATTGCGATTCTGGCTGACTTTCCATTTGCCGTTCAGCGACTCGACGGTGACTTCAATGCCCACAATGGCACGCAACATCTGCGCCGCGTAGTCAGCGGGCGCGTCGCTCACCTGCCACGGCGCAGCGCGCGCGTCTTCGCGCGAGCGCGTGAGCGCCTCGACCTGTGCGCGCAGCCACTCGGCGTCGTCGATCACCCGCAGCGTGCCAAGCGCTTGCACGATGACGTAATTCCAAGTGGGCACCACCTTACCGTGCTCGGCCTTGGCTGGGTACCACGACGGCGTGATGTAAGCCTGCGGCCCGCGGAACACCACCAGCACCGGCGTGCCCGCAGCACGCTGCCACAACGGGTTGGCGCGCGCCACGTGCGCCTGCAAGGTGGCTGAGCCGTCGCTGCCTGTCGCCAGCAAGAAGGGGATTTCATCGGCGCACGGCAAGCCGTTTTGCACCGTCACCAGCGTGGCCAGAGGGTGTGCAGCCATGGCCGCGTGCAGCACCACAGGGCGGGTTTCTTCAAAGTGTTTGGGCAGGTACATCAGAATAACTCACAATGAAATTCAGTTGGTCTGTACAAGCCGCAGAATGGGGGTCAGAGCCCAAATCGGTGTTGCGTTGTTGGCTGGCTTGAAGACTTGAGCCCGAATTGGGATCTGACCCCCATTCAGCTCCAGTAACGTTTAGCGGCGTGCGTTGGGTATCTGACGCAGCGTGGACTTGGGGTTTTGCCAAATAAAGGAGGAGACTTGGGCTTGTCCCAAGTCGGGGGACATCCGCGGAGACGGAGACCCAGCGCGCGCTGCGGGTTCAAACGGAAAGAGCTCCCATGGATTGCGGATCGAGGTCCGCAATGACTGCCTTCTTTCATGGCTCGGAGTGGTCTTGCAGTGGTCTTGCTTCCACAGAAATCAGGCCGTGGCGTTGCAGGTTTCACCCAGTGCATTCAGCAGGCTGTCGAGCTGCGCGGGGGTGCTGATAAAGGGCGGTGCCAACTGGATGGTGTCGCCGCCGTAGCGCACATAAAAGCCCTTGGCCAGCATCGTCTTGGCAATCTCATACGGCCGTTTGGCCGGTTCACCCGGCAGCGCGTCGATGGTAAAGCCCGCCGCCAGGCCCAGGTTGCGGATGTCGGCCACGTGCTTGCAACCTTTAAGGGAATGCACCGCGTTTTCAAAGTGCGGCGCCAGTGTTTTGACGCGCTCCACCATGTTTTCGCGCACCAGAATGTCCAGCGTGGCCAAGCCCACCGCGCACGGCACCGGGTGCGCCGAGTAGGTGTAGCCGTGGGCAAATTCCAGCAGGTAATCGGGCCCACCTGCGGCCATGAAGGTGTCGTAAATTTCCTTGCTGGCCAGCACCGCGCCCAGTGGCTGCGCGCCGTTGGTGATCTGCTTGGCGCAGTTCATGATGTCGGGCGTGACGCCAAAATATTCCGCGCCGGTGTACGTGCCCAGGCGGCCAAAGCCGGTGATCACTTCGTCAAAAATCAGCAAGATGTTGTTGGCGGTGCAGATGTCGCGGATACGTTTCAAATAGCCTGCCGGTGGCACCACCACACCGGCTGAGCCAGACATCGGCTCCACGATCACCGCCGCAATGTTGCTGGCGTCGTGCAGCGCGATCAATTTAAGCAAATCTTCTGCCAGGTTCACGCCACCGTAGCCGTTGGCTTGAGCCTCGGCCGGCGGCAAACCCCGGTAAAACGAGCCTGCTGGTGGCTGGGTGTGCGGCAGGTGATCTGCGGCAATGCCCTGGCCAAACACCTTGCGGTTGCCGCCCAGACCACCGACCGAAATACCGCCAAAGTTAACGCCGTGGTAGCCTTTTTCGCGCCCGATCAACAGCGTCTTGCTGCCCTGCCCCTTGGCGCGCCAGTAAGCGCGCGCCATCTTCAGCGACGTGTCGGCGCTCTCCGACCCCGAACCAGTAAAGAACACGTAGTCCAGCCCGGCGGGGGTGAGCTCTTTGAGCTTGTTGGCCAAGGCAAATGAGAGCGGGTGGCCAAACTGGAATGCGGGCGAATAGTCCAGCGTGGCGAGTTGTTTGCGCGCGGCTTCCACCAGCTCGGCGCGGCCATGGCCCAGCCCACAAGTCCACAGACCCGACAAGCCGTCAAAAATCTTGCGACCGTCAATGTCGGTGTAATACGCGCCCTGGGCGCTGGCCATCATGCGTGGGTTGGCTTTGAAGTCGCGGTTGCCGGTGAACGGCATCCAGTGTGCGTCCAGCCAAGCGGCGTCGGTGCGGGGGCGGGTCAGGGCTTGGGTGTCGGGCATATTCATGGGGCTGTCCTGGTTCAGGATGTGGACTGATGCAAAACCGCCCCAGCGTCGTTGTACCGCCTTGCCGTACTGGTCGTACTGGTCGTACTGTCTGCGGCGATACGCCTAGCTGGGACAATTTTGCGTCAGTCCTAAAGATAGAAGTCGCGCATTGTGGGCCGATCTGTTACTCTTATCAATGATCAAGTATCGCCACGAAGTTACCAATTTATGCAAGTAAATACCCGCGCCGCGCTGGGCCAGCTCAGCGACATGGACTTGCGCCTGCTGCGCGTGTTCAAGACCGTGGCCGACTGCGGTGGCATGGCAGCAGCCGAGCTGGCGCTCAACATTGGCACCAGCACCGTCAGCCGCCACATCAAAGACCTGGAAACACGCCTGGGCCTGACGCTGTGCCGACGCGGCCGCGCGGGGTTTGCGCTCACCCCCGAAGGCCAGCAGATTTACGCTGAAATGCTGCGCCTGCTGGCCAGCGCCGATGCGTTTCGCAGTCGCGTCGATGAAATTCACCAGCGCATGGGCGGCGAGCTGCATTTGGCCGTGTTTGACAAAACCGCCAGCAACCCACAAGCGCACATTGGCGAGGCGATTGCGTTGTTTGCGGCGCAGGCACCCGGCGTGGCCTTGCACCTGCACGTGGCACCGCTGGACGCGATCGAGCGCGGCGTGTTGGACGGCCAATTCCAAGTCGGCATCATCCCCGGCCACCGCAACTCCGGGCTGCTGGCCTACGACGAGCTGTTTACCGAGACCATGTTTTTGTACGCCAGCACCACGCACCCACTGTTTGACGCACCACCGGCGCAGCAACCCGCCGACTGGCAGGCCTTGCAAAGCTATGCATTTGCCGGGCTGGGCTACCACTCGCCCAACATGGAACTGGCGCAGCAGGTGCAACTGGCGCGCGCGGCCACCGGCTACGACCAGGAGTCGATTGCCACGCTGATTTTGTCCGGGCGCTTTCTCGGCTTTTTGCCCGACCACTACGCGCAGGACTTTGTGCGCCCAGGCCGTATGCGCGCGTTGCAGCCGGAGCTGTTCAACTACCGCTGTAGTTTTTTTGGCACTGTGCGTGCGTCACCGCAGCCCGCGCGCACCACACTGGCGTTTCAGGCGTGCTTGCGTCGTGCGCATGGCGCGGCCGGATAACATCGCGCGCATCATGCCCCGCTTTGCCGCCAACCTGTCATTGCTCTACCCCGAGCACGCCTTTCTGGACCGTTTTGAAGCCGCGGCGCAGGACGGTTTCACTGCGGTGGAGTATCTTTTTCCCTACGCCTATGCAGCTGCCGATCTGGCCGCGTGCCTGCGTACTCACGGCTTGCAGCAGGTGTTGTTCAACGCACCACCGGGCGACTGGGACGCGGGTGAACGCGGCCTGGCTTGCCTGCCCGGGCGCGAGGCCGAATTTCGCCAGGGCGTGGCGCTGGCGCTGACCTATGCGCAGGCGCTGGCCTGCCCGCGCGTGCACCTGATGGCGGGTGTGGCGCCCGCAGACATGCCGCCTGAGCTGCTGCGCGCCACCTATGTTGACAACCTGCGCTGGGCGGTGCGCCAGGCGGCTGCGCAGGGGGTACAGGTGCTGATCGAGCCGATCAACCCGCGCGACATGCCCGGCTATTACCTGAACCGGCAAGACGTGGCGCATCAGGTCTTGGCCGACGTGGCCGAACCGAACCTGCGCGTGCTGATGGACCTGTACCACTGCCAGATTGTGGAAGGCGACCTGGCCAGCAAGCTGCGCCGCTACCTGCCCACCGGGCGCGTTGGCCACATCCAGATTGCCGGTGTGCCGCAGCGCCACGAACCCGATGTGGGCGAGGTGAACTACGCCTACCTGCTACCCCTGCTGGACGAGTTGGGTTACACCGGCTGGGTGGGCTGTGAGTACCGCCCCCAGCAGACTGACCCCGGTGGAACGCATGCTGGACTGACGTGGTTAAAACTGGCTCAAGCCCAAGTCAAGCAAGCGTGATGTGCTATCAACAATATATCTATTTAACGCCGGGTACCGGACAGCTTGAGCACCACCATGCTTGACCACAGCGGCCTGGACTGGGGCGTGGTGGCGGTGTTTGTGCTGGTTTATCTGGGCATGATTCTGGGCGGGCTGCCGCGCGTCAAGCTCAACCGCTCGGGTGTGGCCTTGCTGGGCGCGATTGCAGTGATCGGGCTGGGCGCTGTCAGCGTGGAAGATGCCGCGCGCTCGGTGGACTTGCCAACTATCTTGTTGTTGTTTTCCTTCATGGTGCTGTCAGCACAGATGCGGCTGGGCGGCTTTTACACCGCCGTCACGCAGCGGGTGGCGGCCTTGGCCCTGGGCCGCCCTGCGTTTCTGGGTGCGATCATCTTGGTGGCTGCTGCGCTGTCGGCGGTGTTTTCAAACGACATCATTTGCCTGGCCATGACCCCGGTGGTGGCGCGGCTGTGCCAGCAGCGGCGCGTGGACCCGGTGCCGTTTCTGGTGGGGCTAGCGTGTGCGGCCAACATCGGTTCGGCCGCCACATTGATCGGCAACCCGCAAAACATGTTGATCGGCTCGGTGCTACAGCTGCCGTTTGGCGCTTATGTGCGCCAGGCTGCACTACCGGTACTGGGTAGCCTGGCCGTGTTGTGGGGCTGGCTGGTGTGGGGGGGCTGTGGCGGACCATTGCGGCCGTTTGAAGACCAGCCCCCACCCCTGCCCTCCCCCGGCGGGGGAGGGAGCAAAACCGGGACTCACACTTTCGACCCGAGCGACTCGGGTTTCGGGCCCATGCAAACGCCACCGTTTGATGCCTGGCAAACCGCCAAGGGACTGACCGTGGCGCTGGCCTTGCTGGTGGTGTTTTTATTTACCGACTGGCCGCGTGAGGTGGCCGCACTGGTGGGTGCGGGCGTGCTGCTGCTGAGCCGACGCTTTCATTCATCGCACGTGATGGGGTTTGTCGATTGGGAATTGCTGGTGCTGTTTATGGGGCTGTTTGTGGTGAACCACGCCTTTGCCGCAACCGGGCTGGCCACGCAGGCGGTGGCGGCAATGGCCACGCACGGGGTGCATCTGGGTGAGCCGGGGTCCTTGTTGCTGATTGGCACGGGGCTGTCGAATCTGGTGTCCAACGTGCCCGCAGTGATGTTGCTGCTGCCTCACGTGCAGGGGTTTGAGGCTGGCCTGCTGCTGGCGCTGGTGAGCACACTGGCGGGCAATCTGTTGCTGGTGGGGTCGATCGCGAACCTGATCGTGGCGGACCTGGCTGCCCGCAGCGGCGTGCTGATCGACTGGCGCACGCACGCACGCATCGGCGTGCCGGTGACGCTGCTGACACTGGCTGTGGTCTGGGTGACGTTGCCCGCGCCCTGATGCACGCCGAGCTGTTGCGGGCTGGGTAGCGCAACGCATCGCATCGCTTAGCCCGCAGAGGGCTATCGCGCCGGTGACACACGGCACACGTGCGGTTGCGTTAACCTGCCGGGTGACGGCCATCTGCCAGCACTCAGAACCACATCATGACCCAGAGCAGCCATTACCGCATTTGTCCCCTGTGTGAAGCCTGTTGCGGCTTGCAGATCACTGTGCAAGACGGCGCGGTCATCAGCGTGCGCGGCGACGCCAACGACCCCTTCAGTCACGGTTACCTCTGCCCCAAGGCGGTAGCGCTCAAAGACCTGCATGAAGACCCCGACCGGTTGCGCACGCCGATGATCAAACGCGACGGCCAACATGTGTCAGTGTCTTGGGACGAAGCGTTTACGTTCATCGGCCAACGCTTGCCCGCGCTGATGCAGCAGCACGGACGCGACGCCGTGGCGCTGGCAGTGGGCAACCCGGCGTCGCACAAGTTTGGCCTATTCACCTATTTTCCCAAGCTGGCGCGCGCATTGGGTACGCACAACGTGTATTCCGCCTCCAGCCTGGACCAGGTACCCAAGCAACTGTCGTGCGCGCTGATGTTTGGTCACTGGATGAGCGTGCCGCTGCCCGACATCAGCCGCTGCGATCTGTTGCTGGTGATCGGGGCGAACCCGCTGGCCAGCAACGGTAGTCTGTTTACCGTGCCTGACTTCAAGGGCAAGGTGCGCGCGCTGCAGGCACGCGGTGGGCGCGTGGTGGTGATCGACCCGCGCCGCTCGGAGACCGCAGCGGTGGCCGACGCGCACCACTTTATCCGGCCGGGCAGCGACGTGTTTCTGCTGGCCGCCATGGTGCAGACGCTGTTTGCGCGTGGCTGGGTCAAGCTCGGCCGCGCTGCTGGCTGGGTGCAAGGCGTGGACGAGGTGGCGCAGGCGGTGGCGGCGTTCACCCCGCAGTCTGTGGCCGCGCGTTGTGGCGTCGCAGCCGAAACAATCGTCGAACTGAGCAACGCACTGGCGCATACGGAGCGTGCGGCGGTGTACGCGCGCATTGGCACCTGCACGCAAACCTACGGCACGTTGGCCAGTTGGCTGGTGGATGTGCTCAACGTGCTGACCGGGCATCTGGACGCGCCCGGGGGCGTGATGTTTGCCAAGGCGCCGGCATTCGCCAGCAACACGCAAGGCGCGGCCGGTGTGGGGCGCGGGGTGGCGACCGGCCGCCACCATGCGCGCGTGAGCCACGCGCCCGAGGTGATGGGCGAATTGCCCATGACCTGTCTGGCCGAAGAAATCGAAACGCCCGGCGCGGACCAGGTGCGCGCGCTCATTACCGTGGCCACCAACCCGGTGCTGTCGGCACCCAACGGGCAGCGGCTGTCGCGCGCGCTGGAACAGCTGGACTTGATGGTCAGTGTGGATATGTACCTGAACGAAACCACGCGCCATGCCGACGTGATCTTGCCCGCAGTGTCGCCGTTGCAGGATGACCAGTACGACGTGGTCTTTTCGCAGCTGTCGTGGCGCAACCAGGCGCGCTACAGCAGCGCCGTATTGCCCCCCGACGCGCGCCCGGCGGAGTGGCAGATCTTGCTCAAGCTCGCAGCGCTGGCGCAGGGCTTGCCGAGTGACGTGGACGTGAATGCATTGGACGACGCGCAGTTTGCCCAGGAGGCGCAGCGCCAGTGGGGCGACCAGTCCAGCGCGGTGCTACAGGCCACGCAAGGCTTGCGCGGGCCGCAGCGCTTGTTGGACGTGGCCCTGCGCGCGGGTCCTTACGGCGACTCCTTTGGTATGCGCCCGAACGGTCTCACCTTGCAGCGTGTGATGGACGCGCCCTCAGGCATTGACCTGGGCGAGCTGCAACCGCGCCTGCCTGAGGTGCTGCGCACACCCAGCGGCCACATTGAACTGGCGCCCGCCCTGTTGTTGGCCGACGTGCCGCGTGCCTGGGCCGATGTGACGGCGCCGGTGCCTGATCTGGTGGTGATCGGGCGGCGCGACGTGCGCAGCAACAACAGCTGGATGCACAACCTGCCCACGCTGGCCAAGGGGCCGCAGCGCTGTACCTTGCTGGTGCACCCGCAAGACGAGGCGCGTTTGGGTTTGACGGATGGGGGCATGGCCCAGCTTAGCGGGGCATATGCCAGCGTAGAGGTTCAGGTGCAAATCAGTCCCGACATGATGCCTGGCGTGGTGAGCCTGCCGCACGGCTGGGGCCACGACCTGCCTGGCACGCGGCTGGCCTTGGCCAGCCAGCGCCCCGGCGTCAACCTCAACGCCTTGCTGGACGATCAATGGCGCGACCCGCTGTCGGGCAACGCGGTGCTCAGTGGCGTACCAGTGCGGCTGGAGGCGATTCCTTCGGCTGTTGAGGCTGCGCACGCCTCGCTCTGCGCCCGCTGACCCGCTGGTTACTGCGCCAGTCGCTTGCCGTGCGGCAACGTGGGCAGGCGCGCGAGCATGTCGCGACAGTAGCCGTTGATCTTCAGACATTTGTTGATTTCATCCACTGGCAACGGCCCGGACACCACCACGATGTCGTTGGCACGCTCAATGGCGCCACTGGCACGCAAGCGTCTGCGCGTGTTGTTGGCCCAGCAGTGGATGCGCAAGGGGCTGCCGTGTTCACGAAGTGCGCCGGTGCTGGCTTCAAAGGCAATGGCCACGCTGTCCGTACGCAGGCGCAAGCGATGTTCGCCGGTCAATTTGCTTGCGGGTGTACTCAGGTCGTAGAGATGGTAGTGGCCTTCTTTGAGCCGGTACTGCAGTGTCATGGAACCTCCTGTCATTGACCTACATTTTGACAAATGTAATCGCTCTTGAAAGCCAAAAAACGCCATCAATCCCCCGGAATTCGGCGCATCGCGGGTAAACCCCGAGAGCGCTCGCTGGCGTATAAACTCGCGCCCAGTCAACAGCACCGCAAAGGCCTTATGAGCACGTTTGATCCCGACGCACTGGAGTGCCTGGCCGCCATCGTGGAAGAAGGTGGCTTTGAGCGCGCGGCGGTGCGCTTGTCGATTACCCAGTCGGCGGTGTCACAGCGCCTGCGCTCGCTGGAAGAACAGGTGGGCACAGTGCTGATCGTGCGCAGCCGCCCGCTCAAGGCCACCACGGCGGGCCATTTGCTGCTCAAGCACGCCATGCAGATGCGACTGCTGCGCGCCGACCTGGAGCGCGACCTGAAAGAGTTGGCACCGGGCGTGGCCACGGCTGCGGGTGAGGACGAACGTATTTCGATTGCCGTCAACGCCGACAGCATTGCCACCTGGGCCTTGCCCGCGCTGACACCCCTGGTGCACCAGGGCATGGGGCTGGAGATCATCACCGATGACCAGGACTTTACCTTTGACTGGCTGCGCGAAGGCCGCGTGTTGGGCTGTGTGACCACGCTGCGGGCAGCGCTGCGCAGTTGCAAGGTGCAGTCACTGGGTGCCATGCCCTATGTGGCGGTGGCGGAGCCGGGTTTTGCCGCCAAGCGGTGTCCGCAAGGTTTGCACGCGCACAACTTCAGCCAGTTGCCCTTTATTGCCTTCAACCGCAAGGACGACCTGCAGTCCGAATTTGTGGCGCGCGTGTGTGGCCTGAAGCACGTGGCGCTGAGCCAGGTATATGTACCCAGCTCTGAGGGCCAAGTGCGCGCGGTGCTGGCGGGCTGGGGCGTGAGCGTGTTGCCCGAGCTCAAGGTGCGTGAGCACCTCCAGAGCGGCGCGCTGGTGGAGCTGATGCCGGGGCGCACGCTGCCGGTAGACTTGTATTGGCATTGCTGGAACCTGAATTCGGTGTTGCTCGATGCGCTGACCGCCGCGCTGCAATCTGAAGCCGCCAAAGTGCTGGTGAGCGACCCCAAAGAGACCCAACAGTAGCCGAATAACCCGCTGCACTCATTTTTTGAACGAGTCGGCTAATATGCAGACATGAACTCTGCTGTCGTAACCAAGCCTTCTTTCAAGCAACGCATGTTGCAAGCGCGTGAAGACGCGATCGTGCACACCGTTAATCGCCTGCTGGCTGAAAAAGGTTTTGACGCCATGACGGTGGACGAAGTGGCTGCACAGGTGGGCATTGCCAAGGCCAGCTTGTACAAACACTTTCCCAGCAAAGAAGACCTGGCCGCGGCGGCGATGGTGCGGCTGATGCGCCAGGCGCAGGACTTCATCGCGCAATTGCCGTCAGAAGCGAGCGCATTGGACAACCTGCGCGCCGTGGTGCGCTGGGTGTTGCAGCTCAAACTGGCGGGGGACATGCCCACCCTGCCCAGCCAAAACTCCAGTCTGCGCGCCACACTGATAGCCAACCGCGACTACATGGACGGCCTGATGGACGTGAGCGATCGCATGGGGGCGTGGATCGAGGCTGCGCAGGCACAAGGACAGCTCAACCCGGCGCTACCTGCCATTGCCATCCTCTACACATTTTTTGCGCGTGCCTGCGACTCGGTGGTGGAGTTCTTGCAGACCGGCGGACTGTTTACCGACGAGCAGATCATTGAGCTGGTGCTGACCACCTGTTTTGATGGCCTGAAACCACGCTAGTGCTTGTCAATCAAGCGCCAGCAGCTATCCATAACCTAGCGAACAATCAGCACGGGCACCTTGCAACTGGCCAGTACCTCGGTGGCCACTGAGCCCACCACCAGATTCATCAGCGCGCCGTGGCCGTGCGAACCCATCACCACCAGATCGAACTTGCCGTCGCTAGCGAGCTTGGCGATGATTTCGCCGGGTTTCCCGGTTTTCCAGAGGCACTTGGAGGCACTGACGCCGTGGCGCGCCAGAAATTTGCAAACAGGTGCCGTCACGCGCACGCCTTCGTCTTCATAGTACTTTTGCACCAGCTCTTTTCCCAAGGCAGCACGCGCTTGCGATGGCAACACCACCTGCGCGGTCAGCACGACGTACTCATTGTTGGGTGAAAACAGGTCATTTGCAGCCAGATAGGCCAGCATTTTTTTGGTGTATGCACTGCCGTCAACAGCCAGAAGGACTTTCATTGCAAGACTCCTTGAAAAGTTCGTTGCAGTTTACCCAAAGCGCGCTGCACCGTGTCGTCATTTGTCAAGAAAATGCGCAACACCCGCCACGTGCTTGCCAAACCAGTCATGACAGCACCACCGCCGTCAAACCTGCCTGGAGCAATGCACCCAGCACGTCCTGAATGTGCTGCGGGCCGCGCGTCTGGATCACCAGCTCGACCTCCACGTTCTGTGCCGCCAGAGTGGTAAACGCGCGCTGGTGATGTACCTCATTGATATTGGCACCCGCCGCAGCCACCGTGGCGGTGATGGTGGCCAGCGTGCCGGGCACATCACGCGCGCTCACACGCAGGCGCGCCAGCCGACCCGCGCGCACCATGCCGCGCTCGATGATGGCCGCCAGCAGCAGCGGGTCGATATTGCCGCCGCACAACACCAGTCCCACGGTCTTGCCCTTGAAACGCTCCGGAAAGCGCAACAGCGCCGCCAGCGCGGCAGCGCCCGCGCCTTCCACCAGGGTTTTTTCCACTTCCAGCAGCAGCACGATGGCTTGTTCAATGTCGCCTTCATCGACCAGCAGCAAGTCGGTCACCAGCCGCGCAATGATCGCCTGCGGTAGCTGACCGGGCGTGCCGACCGCGATACCCTCGGCGATGCTGCTGTTGCCCAGTGGCAGGTGCGTGCCCTTGATGGCGTTGTACATGCCCGGGAAGCGCGTGGTTTGCACCCCGATGATGTCGATTTCGGGCTTGAGAGCCTTGGCTGCCGTAGCCATGCCAGCGATGAGACCGCCCCCGCCTACTGCCACCACCAAGGTGTCGAGATGGGGAACCTCGGCCAGCATTTCCAACGCCACCGTGCCTTGCCCGGCCACAATGTCCGGGTCGTCGTAGGGGTGTATGAAAACGAGTTGTTCTTGCTCGGCCAGCGCCAGCGCGTGGTTGCGCGCTTCGTCCAGCGTGTCGCCGTGCAGTACCACCTGCGCGCCAAAGCCGCGTGTGCGCTCCACCTTCACCCCGGGCGTAAAGCGTGGCATGACGATGACCGCGCGAATGCCCAGGCGCTGCGCGTGGTAGGCCACCCCTTGCGCGTGGTTACCCGCGCTCATGGCGATCACGCCGCGCGCGCGCTCGGGCGCCGTCAGTTGTGACAACTTGTTGCACGCACCGCGCTCTTTGAATGAAGCGGTGAACTGGAGGTTTTCAAACTTCAGGTACACATTGGCACCCGTGATGTCTGACAAAGTGTGTGACGCCACGCAAGGTGTGCGCAGCACATGGCGCGCCAGGCGGACGGCGGCTTGTTCGATGGAGATCAGATCAATCATTTCGGGGTTTGGCGTCCTGGGCATATCACTCAACCAGAGATGGGTGAGAGATCATGACCCATTATGGCAACTGCGGTTCGCTCACTTCGCATGGACTGGCGGAGCCGGACCGCTGGCGCGCCTGCCCAACCAGGCCGCCGTGATGATCATCAGTGCCGCGACCACAACAGATACCGTCAGGCGTTGGCCATTCACGGTCATCAACAAGGCCGTGGACAGCAGGGGCGTGAGGTAACTCAACAGGCCAATCTGGCGCGGGTCACCGGTTTTGAGCGCTTTGTCCCACAGAAAAAAAGCTGCACCCATGGGCCCCAGGCCAATCAGCGCAATCAGCAACCAGTCACGGGTGCTGAGTACGGTAGCGGGTTCCATCAACGCATGGCACAGCAGGGACAGCAGTCCGGACAACAGCGCAAAGCCGCCAATGGCGGAGGTGGCAAACGGTGCCACCCGGGTGGTCAGCAGCGAGTAGCTGGCCCAGATAAAGGCAGCGGCTACCGCAGCCAGATAGCCCCAGGACCAGTGCACATCCAAGGCCGCACCGTTGCTGGGGTTGCCCCCCAGAATGACGACCGCAGCGCCGCCAAAACCCAGCGCTGCTGCACCGATGTGCAGCGGGCGCAGCGTCATGCCAGGCAACAACACCGGCGCCAGCACCACAATCAGCAGCGGCCACAGGTAGTTGAGCAAGTTGGCTTGTACCGGGGGTGCCGAGCGCAGTGCCACAAACAGCAAAAAATGGTAGCAAAACAGTCCATAGACGCCCAGCGCCAGGGTCGTTGCGGGCACACGCCAGCGCGCTGGTTTAAAGCCCGACAGGGGCAGCGCAATCAGGCTGCCCACCAGCAGCGACAAGCCGGTGAGCAAAAAAGGTGGCACATGCTTCAGCGCCACGCCCATACTCGCCAGTGACCCCCACAGCCCGATGGCCGCCAGCGCCAGCAAGGTGGACTGCGAAGTGTGCTTTTTGGGTTCTGTCAAGCGCGCCCCTGCGACGCGTCGGCCTGGTCGTTCATGTGGGTAAATCAGTTATATAAAAAAGTGCCTCCAGCCCTTATTCAATAAGCGCTAGCAGCTATTTAAGGCGTAGCAGTCAAGCCTTCATGAAAGACTTGTACCTGGTTGCGCCCCGCCTCTTTGGCATGGTACATGGCCGTATCTGCATTCTTGAGCAAGTCCGCTTCGCTGCCGCCGTGCTCAGGGTACATGGCGATGCCCAAACTGGATGAAATGCTGACCGTGTGCGCTCCCAGATCAAACGGTTGTTCCAGTGCATGGCGGATTTTGTTGGCCACCACCATCGCGTCCTGCATGGATGCCACATCCAGCAGCATCACGACAAATTCGTCGCCCCCAATGCGCGCCACGGTGTCGGAGTCGCGCAGCACGCACTGTTGGAGGCGCTCAGCCACGGCCTGCAGCAGCAGGTCGCCTACCGGATGCCCGAGCTCGTCATTGACGGGTTTGAACTTGTCCAGGTCGATGAACATCAGCACCAAGTGTTGCTGTTCGCGTTGGGCTACCGCCAGCGCCTGCGCCAGTCGGTCCCCCAGCAACGCACGATTGGGCAGTTCGGTCAACACGTCGTAATGCGCCAGGTGGTGCATACGCTCTTCACTGGCCTTGCGCTCCGAAATGTCCGAGAACACCGCCACGTAATTGGTCAGCACGCCCTGGGCATCGCACACGCGTTTAATGGACAGCCATTCCACGTACAGTTGCCCGCTCTTGCGTCGGTTGCGGATTTCGCCATGCCAGCCGTTTTGCGTGTTGATGCTGTTCCACATGGCTTGGTAAAACGCGTCGTCATGCGTGCCAGAGGCCAACAGGCTGGGCGTCTTTCCAATCGCTTCATCCTCGCTGTACCCGGTGATCACGGTAAAGGCCGGGTTGACCGAGATGATGGTGTTGCTGGCGTCGGTCACTGTCACCGCTTCGTCCATGGTGTGCAGCACGGTGGAAGACAGTTGCAAGGCTTGTTCGTGTTCGTGGCGCTCAGTAATGTCGCTGTGCGTGCCGATCATGCGCAGCGGGTTTCCTTTTGCGTCGCGGCTGACCACCATGCCACGTGACAGGATCCACTTCCAGCTGCCGTCTTTGCAGTGCATGCGCCGTTCGCTGACGTAAGTGGAGGTGGCACCCCGAAAGTAGGCTTCACGGTCGGCAATCACCTGGGGCAGGTCATCCGGGTGCACGCGCGCGTCCCACGGCTCAGTGCGGTCTTCAAGTTCTTCGTCGGCAAAGCCATACAACGACTTGTAGCGTTTGGAAAAAACCACTTCACCCGTTTGCAGGTTGCGGTCCCAAACGCCGTCGCCGGCGCCTTCCAGGGCAAACTTCCAGCGCTCTTCACTTTCAGCCAGTGCCGCCTGGGCGCGCTGGCGCGCTGCGCTTTGCGCAACGAGCCGGTCTTGCGCGCGTTTGACGATGGAAAACACCGTCAGGTACAAAAGCGCCAGCAACACGACCACAGACCCCACCAGCTTGATCTCACGCTGGCGGATTTGCTGCAACACCACCGTGGCGTCGCGGTAAATTTCAAACACACCGGTGACCTGGCCTGTGAGGGGGTCGTGGCGAGGAATGTAGCTTTCAACCATGTCACGGTCGGTCAGCTCGCCTTCAAACGTGCTGATCTGGGCGTTATGTACCAGTTGGGAACTGCTGTTGCCTTTGATCGCGGCCTGTACGCCGACGTTACCGCTCTTGTCCTGACCGATCTGGCTGCGATCGCTTGAATAAACGGTGCGCCCGCGCAGGTCATAGACCTTGATCTTGAAAATGCCGGTGCCTTCGAGCAACTTCTGGACGTGCAGGTAAATTTCGGGGATGTGTGGGTTGTTGGCCAGCTCGGTGCCAGGTCGATCCGCTGCGTCGCGAATCAGCGGCCCAAAGTGTTTGTCCCAGGTTTCATTGGCAATGATGCGCGCGTGGTTGACGTGCTGGCTCTGGTAGTCGTTGATCAGGTTGTCCACCGACAGCACGCGAAACACATAGCCCAGCAGTGCAGCAACCACCACAAACGCCAGCAAGCTGGCCACGGCAAAACGCCGCAACAGCGATAAGCTGGTGTCGTCCGGCGCGTGCGCGTGTGGTGTTGTCATGTTCACCATGTTGTGGTTAGGGGCGCTATGGTAACGCGCACACGACGAATAGAATCGCCCCCTTATCCGCACGGCCACAACGCTACCCTGTCAGGGGCAGGTCGTTTCATCGGGAAAATTCCATGTTCAAGAGTTCGTTGTTGCTGCTGTTGCAGGGCTGGCCCAGTCCTCTTGGTGCATCTGGTGTGTTTATTCTTGTCTTGAACTGTCTTTGACCCATGGACGAGCCAAAAAGTGTTCGGGTGTCCGATGAGGTCCGGGGTGGCGTGGAATCAAGCATCCACGGTTTTTCTACTTCCATCGGACCGTTGCTTATTTTTGGCAGTTTTTTTGGTGCTTTGGCGCTGCCGTCTGCCCTTTGGGCGATGTTTGTCACAGCCACCGTTGTGCCAATGTTGGCTTGGGCCTTCAGGTCTCACGCGGCGCTTCATTTTGGCAGCAGGGCCGCATCGTTGACCGCTTATGCGGCCTTGATCCTGCAACTGGGTTTCGCCAGTTCCGGCTCGGTCGGGCACGGGTCGCTGCCCACCGCACAAGAATTCATGACCGGGCTGGCAGCAGGCAGTTTGTTGTATGCGTTGGCCAGCGTCATGGTCTTGTTGGCCGGCGTGTTCAAGCTGGGGCATCTTTTCAAGATGATTCCAAGTACCGTGACGGCGGGTATCAGCAACAGCACGGCGCTGTTATTGGTTTGGCTGGCAGGTCGGCAGCTTTGGGGAAACACCTGGCGCGCTGATGTGGTGGCCGCCGTGATGGTGGTCGCTTTTTGGCTCTGGAGCCGGTGGCAAGTGCAATCGGGCTTGCTGCGCCTGGTACCGAATGTGCTGGTCGCCGTGTTGCTGGGCCTGGTCGTCAACAGTTGGGTGGGCCCGACGCTGGCAGGGCAAGCTATCGGCGTGGGGGCTGACGCGATCCAAAGCAACTATGGGCTATGGCCTGCCTTGCTGAACCATGAACACATCGGGCATCTGCTGGTGCAGGGATTGCCGGGCGCTTTGACGTTGGCGTTGGTGATGATTCTGGAGTCATTTACCGCCGTGCATGTCATGGAGTCTCGCTTTGGATTACGCATGCATGCCAACCGCGAGCTGATGGCTTTGGGCGGCGCCAATCTGGTCAGCGCGCTCGTGGGTGGCGTACCGGGTACGCCCAGTCCGATTCGTTGCATCAGCAACCGCCTGGCCGGAGGGCGCGGGCCGGTTGCGCTCTGGGTGGCTTTTGTCATGACCGGGCTGGGTTTGCTGGTGTTGATGCCATGGCTGCTGGCGCTGCCCGCCGGGATCGTTGCTGGATTATTTTTGTTGCAAGCCCCGTTGCTGGTAGATCCAGCTTTCAAAAGGCGCCTGACTGAAAGTATTTCAAAACGTCGGTGGCATCACGAGGGATCGGCAGATATGGGCTTCTGGATCACGACGTTCATTACACTGGCTGGCTTTTTTGGCAACCTGGTCTGGGCTTGCTTCCTGGGGATTGGGCTGTCCTGTCTGGCGGTTTTGCGGCGTGTATCGCACAGTTTGACATCTGAATGGCGTTATCTGGATCAATACAGGTCCCGCCGCGTACGCAGCATGAGTGAGATCTCCGTGCTGGAACAGTCCGTTCATCAAATAGGCATCTTGCAATTGACTGGGCACTTGTTTTTTGGCAACAGCACGCGCCTGACACAGTTGCTGGATGAATTGAATCCGCAAGTTTGTGCTGTGGTTGTGGATGTGAGTACGGTCAATGATGCCGATCCCAGCGGCCTGGACGCATTGAGCTGGCTGATCCGGGCGTTGTTGGGGCAAAAGTTGATGGTCGTCCTGACCGGTCATCAGCAAACGCCGTCTTTCAACTTGCGCCAAGTGCTTTCGGTACAACCTGGGGTGTTGTTCAGTTCTGACCTGGATCGGGGCCTGGAACGGTGTGAAGAATTTGTCTTGCAACGTTCACCTTGCGCCCCAACCAAGTTGCAACGAGTGCCTGTAGCCAGCAATTTGCTACTCAAAGGGTTCGACGACGATGACCTGCACGTTGCCCGGTTGATGCTTGAACCGCGCCAGTTGGCGCAGGGTGTTGCGTTGTTTCACCGGTTTGACGAAGCCGACGGCATTTGGCTTTTGGAAGAGGGAATGGTGAGCATTTTGTCGGGTGCGACAGATGCCTGCAGGCTAGCCACTTTTGGACCAGGGCAATTTCTGGGTGAAATGGGTTTTGTGGATGGGCAGTCGCGCTCGGCAACAGCCGTTGCTGACACGCCATTGAGCGCGGTTTTTGTGAGCAATCAAAATCTGTTGATGTTGGCGCGCAGTCGCCCCCATGCCGCGCTGAAATTGACATTGAACATTGCGCGCGAGTTGTCAAACCGGACGCGCAACTCGTCGGCCAAACCGAACGAGGACAACAACGGTGATGTGGAAGGTTGGGCGAACAGTCAGTTGCTCAGTACCTTGTCGCGCTTCTGATTTTCAGGCCGACCAAAATCGGGCGTAAATCTTGCTTTGCTTTGGTGCGTTTTCAATAATTTGATGAAATACGCACCATTTAAAAACAATTTACACCCCGAGGTTTTCATGGATGCACTGCAACAGGGCGCAAACACGCTGTTTATTCTTTTAGGCGGCGTCATGGTGTTGGCCATGCACGCTGGGTTCGCTTTTTTAGAACTCGGTACCGTGCGTCGCAAGAGCCAGGTCAACGCACTGGTCAAGATTCTGGTGGATTTTTCAGTCTCGACCGTGATGTATTTCCTGATCGGCTATGGCGTCGCTTACGGCACACATTTCCTGGTGGGTGCCGAACAATTGGCGGCCAAAAACGGCTACGAACTGGTCAAGTTCTTCTTCTTGCTGACGTTTGCCGCCGCCATTCCCGCCATCATTTCGGGCGGTATTGCCGAGCGTGCACGCTTTTGGCCGCAATTGATCGCTACCGCGGTGATCGTCGGTTTTGTCTATCCGTTTTTTGAGGGCATTGCCTGGAATCAGCATCTGGGCGTGCAAGCCTGGCTCAAGAGCCTGACGGGCGCGGAATTTCACGACTTTGCCGGCAGCGTGGTGGTGCACGCCGTCGGTGGCTGGATCGCGCTGCCCGCGGTGCTGCTGCTGGGTGCGCGCGCCAACCGCTACCGCAAAGACGGTGGCATGTCGGCGCACCCACCGTCGAGCATCCCTTTTTTGGCGCTAGGGGCCTGGATTCTGACGGTCGGCTGGTTTGGCTTTAACGTCATGAGCGCGCAGACACTCGACAAGATTTCCGGTCTGGTGGCGGTGAATTCACTCATGGCGATGGTGGGCGGCACGCTGGCCGCACTGGTAGCAGGCAAAAACGACCCCGGCTTTGTGCACAATGGGCCGCTGGCCGGTTTGGTGGCCGTATGTGCCGGATCTGACGTTATGCACCCAATCGGTGCTTTGGTGGTGGGACTCATCGCCGGTACCTTGTTTGTACGCATGTTTACCCTGACGCAAAACCGGTGGAAGATCGACGACGTGCTGGGTGTCTGGCCCTTGCACGGCCTGTGCGGCACCTGGGGTGGCTTAGCCGCCGGGCTGTTTGGCAGTCAGGCGCTGGGTGGCCTGGGTGGAGTCAGCCTCGGTGCACAGCTGATCGGCACGCTGATGGGTGTGGCCTGGGCCCTGGGCAGTGGTGTACTGGTTTATGGTGTGCTCAAAGCCACTTTGGGTATCCGCCTGAGCCAGGAAGAGGAATACAACGGCGCAGATTTGTCGATCCACCAGATTAGCGCCACACCGGACCGCGAAGTCAACTGGTAGCGCTGGGCGCGGCCGCAAAGACTACCCGGTTGCCAATTTGGCCATCCATTGACTCGCCAAACCAACGGTTTTTCAACAAAGCGCAAATAAATCATTGCAAATCAGAAACTTGACGTATCATGCGCCCCGTATTGTCTTTTCAGGCAATACATGGTTTGCGGTGAATTCAGTCTCGCGTGTAATCTAAGTCTTCAGTGAATTGGTTGTTGCGGAAATGGACTCCATCGCGTTTTGAGTTATTTAGAGGAGTCCTTTCATGGGCAACAAACTTTACGTAGGCAACCTGCCTTATTCTTTCCGTGATGACGATCTGCAACAAGCGTTTGCAGCACACGGTACCGTCACCAGTGCCAAAGTCATGATGGAACGTGACACCGGCCGCTCCAAAGGTTTCGGCTTTGTCGAAATGGGCAGCGACGCTGAGGCCCAAACCGCCATCAACGCGATGAACGGCCAACAATACGGTGGCCGTGGCATCGTCGTCAACGAAGCCCGTCCGATGGAACCGCGTCCCCCGCGCTCGGGTGGCGGCGGTGGCTACGGCGGCGGTGGCCGCTCAGGTGGTGGTGGCGGCTACGGCGGCGGCAGTGGTGGTGGCGGTGGTTACGGCGGTGGCCGCAGCAGCTACTAAGCTACAGCGTATTGGCTTTTGGCCAGTGCCAAATCAAGGGTCCTTCGGGGCCCTTTTTTTGTGCCGAATTTATGCGCTGGCTCGCGGCTTGCGCGGTCGGCCCGCAAAGACCCGGTCGAACAGCACGTTGGGTAGCAACCGTAACAGTTTGGCCACCCAACCCATCTGCCACGGTATGACGCAGTAACTGTCGGCCGATTCAATGGCCGCCAGTGCGCGCTGGGCAAAGGCCTGCGGCTGCATCAGAAACGGCATCTTGTAGCGGTTGTTTTGCGTCAGCGGCGTGGCGATGTAGCCGGGGCAAATCGTGACCACCTTGACGCCGCTGGATCGCAATTCACCACGCAGACTTTCACAATAACTGATCAGTGCTGCCTTGCTGGCGCAATAGGCACCGTGCCCGGGCAAGCCACGAATACCCGCCACGCTACCGATACCCACCAGCGTGCCCGAACCGCGCTCCACCATGGCGTTGATGAACGGGCCAAAAGTAGCCGCCGCGCCCAGCACATTGGTATTCAATATGCGCGCCATCACGTCCAGGTCGCCGCGCTGCGACGAATCCACACCAACGCTGATCCCGGCGTTGGCAATCACCACATCGGGCACGCCCTGGCGCGCCATGCAGTCTTGCGCCATGGCTGCCATGGCGTCTGCATCGGACACGTCAACACTATAAACAACGTAGCTGTCTGCGCTTATTCCAAGAGGGCCAAGCCACGATTCGATGGCCTTTTTGCGGCGTGCCACCAAGGCCAGTCGCCAGCCTTGGCGGGCATACTGTTTCGCCATGGCCTGCCCGATGCCACTGGACGCGCCGGTGATCAGCACCAGCCTGGAGGCCTGTGGGGTAGCAGCCATGTCAGGGGCTCGCAGAGGGCACCAGCACGCCCTGCACCCGGCCACCGAGCTGGACAACGCGCTGGCGGTTGTCAAAGTCCATGCGCTGCGCGCTGAAGCGGTCGGCCCCACGCGTCAGCACCACGGGCTGATCCGACACCACACGCTGTGCGTCCACAAAAGCGTGCAGAAATTCGCCCGCAAAGGTCAGTTCGGGCTGCGCCTTGCCCTGCGGTGACACCGTGGCCGCGCGTACCACTCGGGCACCCCCCATGAGTTTCACCTCAGAGCCATCGCCATTGCTGATGGCCTGACGCGCGCTGGCGGTGGTCAGCGCACCTTGCGCGTCATAGGAGCGGATCTGGGCCTGGTCAATTTCCAGCGTGTCAGTGTCAGGAAAATGGCGTGCCTCTTTCCCACTGACTTCACTCTTGAGGCGACCCTGCGCGTCAAAGGTCTGCACCGCAAACTCACGCATGAAGTAATCAGGCAAATGGCGCACCGCGGGCGCGGAAGCGGCTGCGCCAGCCACCGGGCTGGTACGCGCCAGCCAGTAAGTGGACATGGCCAGCGCACCCATCAACACCACGGGCAAATACAGCGTCAACCGGTCCAGCAACAGGCGCAACCAAGCCGTCATGACACATAGTCCTGCAGCAACTCAGCGTAGCGGCCACTGGCCACCAGCAGCAGGTCGCACAACTCGCGCACCGCGCCACAGCCGCCCGCCAGTTGCGTGACGTAATGGGCACGCTGACGCACCTCCACCTGGGCGTTGGGTGGGGCGCAGGCGAAAGCGCAACGCGTCAGTACCGGCAGGTCGGGCCAGTCGTCGCCCATGGCGGCGGCTTGGCTCCAGTCAAGACCCAGCGCATTCAGGGTTTGCTGCGCGGCGGGAAGCTTGTCTTCGGTACCAAAGTGCGTGTGCGTGATACCCAGCGCCTTCAGGCGAACACGCAACGCGGGGGAGTCCCGCCCGGTAATGACCACCGGCGTGATGTCGGCTCGTTGCAACAACTTCAGGCCGTGTCCGTCGAGCGTGTTGAAGCGTTTGAGCGTTTCGCCAGCTTCTGAAAAATACAGACCGCCGTCGGTCAGGACGCCGTCCACGTCAAAAAACACCACACGTACGCCCTGCGCCTGTAGCAGCAACTCGGGGGAAAAGTTCAGCGCCGGTGTCATCAGATCACCTTGGCGCGCATCAGGTCGTTGCTGTTGAGCGCGCCACACAAATTGCCTTGCGCGTCAAGCACCAGCACGCTGGTGATGCGCCGTTGCTCCATCAGTTCGACAGCGTCCACCGCCAGCGCGTCGCTGCGGATCGTGACCGGGTTGGCGTGCATCACCTGAGCGGCGGTGGCACTGCGCAAGTCCACACCTTTCTCAATCAGGCGGCGCAAATCGCCGTCGGTAAAGATGCCGCACAACACGCCCTGCGCGTCCACCACGGCGGTGGCACCCAGCCCTTTGGCGCTCATCTCGCGCATGATGTCACCGAAACCGGCTTGTAGCGGCACGCGCGGCACCTGGTCTGCGCTGCGCATGATGTCGCTCACCAGCGTCAGCAACTTGCGCCCCAGCGCACCCCCGGGGTGCGAGCGGGCAAAGTCTTCGGCCTTGAAGCCGCGCGCATCCAGCAGCGCCACTGCCAGCGCGTCACCCAGCGCCAGTTGCGCGGTGGTACTAGCCGTGGGCGCCAGGTTCAGCGGGCAGGCTTCTTTCTCGACGCTGGTGTTCAGGAACACACTGGCATGGCGCGCCAGCGTGGACTGCTCATTACCGGTCAACGCCACCAGCGGCGCGCCCAGCCGCTTGAGCATCGGCAAGATGGCGTTGAGTTCGTCCGATTCACCACTGTTGGAAATAGCCAGCACGACGTCCACTGGCTTGATCATGCCCAGGTCCCCATGGCTGGCTTCGCCCGGATGCACAAACATGGCCGGCGTGCCGGTGGAGGCCAACGTCGCCGCCAGTTTGCGCCCGATATGGCCGCTTTTGCCCATGCCCATCACCACAACCCGCCCCTGTACCTGCAACATCAACCGCACGGCGCGTACAAAGTCGTCGCCCAGCCAGCGCTTGAGGCCCAGCACGGCGGCGGCTTCGACGTCAAGCGTCTCGTGCGCCAGCGCCAGCACGCGCGTCGCATCGAGCGACACCGGTTTGTCGGAGGGATTGGTCATGCGTGAATTTTATCGATGCCTGCGCTTGGTAGTATCCGGGGGTGAACTCCCTCGACCTGACCCTGCTGTACCTGCTCGCCGCCGTGCTGGGCGTGGTGGCTTGCCGCACCCTGAAGCTGCCGCCGATGCTGGGCTACCTCGCCGTGGGCGTGGTGATTGGCCCCAACGCGCTGGCGCTGGCCAAGAACGCAGAGGGCGTGCGTCATCTGGGGGAGTTCGGCGTGGTGTTTCTGATGTTTGTCATCGGGCTTGAATTCAACCTGCCCAAACTGCGCACCATGCGCCAACACGTGTTCGGGTTGGGGCTGTTTCAGGTGACGCTGACGATGCTGATCACCACCGCCGCCAGCATGGTATTCGCGCTCATGGCCCCCACGCACTGGGGCATGGATTGGAGAACGGCGCTTGCATTGTCCAGCGCGATGGCCATGAGCAGCACCGCCATCGTCGTCAAACTGATGGCCGAGCGCATCGAAATGGAGAGCGAACACGGCAAACGGGTCATGGGCGTGCTGCTGTTTCAGGACTTGGCGGTGGTGCCACTGCTGGTGCTGATCCCGGCATTGGGGGCGTCCGCTGAACAGATGGTCGAGACCATGGCTTGGGCGATGCTGAAAGCCGGTGCGCTGATCACCCTGCTGCTGGTGGGGGGGCCGCGTGTGATGCGCTGGTGGCTCACGCTGGTGGCACGCCGCAAGAGCGAAGAATTGTTCGTGCTTAACCTGCTGCTGGTCACATTGGGGTTGGCCTGGTTGACTGAATTGGCGGGCCTGAGCCTGGCACTGGGCGCGTTCATTGCCGGGATGCTGATTTCTGAAACGCAGTACAAGCACCAGGTGGAAACCGACATCCGGCCGTTTCACGACGTGCTGCTGGGATTGTTCTTCATCAGCATTGGCATGATGCTGGACTGGCGGCTGGTGCTGCAGCACTGGCCACTGGTGCTGGTGCTGGTCACGCTGCCAGTGCTCTTCAAGGCAGCGCTGATCACCTTGATCACCCAGCTCATGGGCGCCAGCACCGGCGTGGCTTTGCGCGTGGGGCTGTACCTGGCGCAAGCAGGTGAATTCGGCTTTGTGCTGCTGGCGCTGGCGCAAACCCATGCACTGGTGCCACCTGAGCTGCTCAACCCCGCGCTGGCGGCGATGGTGCTGTCGATGCTGGCCACGCCTTTCATCATCATGCGCAGCAACGACATCGTGCTGCGGCTGGTCAGCAACGAATGGCTGATGGAGTCGGTGCAGATGACCACCATTGCCCGCAAATCGATCAAGACCAGCAAGCACGTCATCATTTGCGGCTACGGGCGTTGTGGCCAGAACCTGGCGCGCATGCTCGACAAGGAATTGATCCCCTACATGGCGCTGGACCTGGACCCGGACCGGGTGCGCCAGGCCGCTGCTGCCGGTGACTCTGTGGTATTTGGCGACGCGGCGCGTCTACAGGCGCTGATGGCCGCCGGCCTGGCACGCGCCAGCGCCGTGGTGGTGACGTACCTGGAAACCGCCAGCACGGTCAAGGTACTGGCCCACATCCACGAACATGCACCGCAGGTTCCGGTGGTGGTGCGCACGCAGGATGACCACGATCTGGAGCTGCTGCAAAAAGCCGGTGCCACCGAAGTGGTACCCGAGGCCATTGAGGGTTCATTGATGCTGGCCAGCCACGCGCTGGCGCTGGTGGGCGTGCCCATGCGCCGGGTGATCCGTATCGTGCAGGAGCAGCGCGACGCGCGCTATGCGCTGCTGCGTGGATTTTTCCGCGGGGCTGACGACGGCGAGGTGGACGAAACCGAACAGGAACGCCTGCACACCATCCAGCTACCCCTGCACGCCAAGTCAATCGGCCGCACCAAGTCCGACATGGCGTTTGCCGCCATGGGCGCCCGGCTGGTCAGCGTGCGCCGCGAAACGGGGCAGGTAACGCCGCTGACCGACGACCTGGTCTTGATGGCCGGTGACACACTCGTGCTTTCTGGCAAGGCACAGGCACTGGAACAGGCTGAGCTGCGGCTGCTCAAGGGCTGACACAATAGCGTCCCCGCGATCCAACACCACGTTCAACCATGCAAGACACCGACGTCATCGCGTATTTGCGCAGTCACATTCGCACCGTACCGGACTGGCCGGCTCCGGGCGTGCAGTTTCGCGACATCACGCCCTTGCTGCAAGACGCGCAGGTGTTTCGGGTACTCATCGATGTTTTTGTGCACCGCTACATGGACCCGCAACGCCGACCGGGTGTGGTCGCCGGGCTGGACGCGCGGGGTTTTATTTTGGGCGCGGTGATTGCCTACGAATTGGGCGTGGGGTTTGTTCCAATCCGCAAAAAGGGCAAACTGCCATTTACCACAGTGGAAGAAACCTACGAGCTGGAATACGGCAGCGCCACGGTCGAATTGCACACCGACGCCGTCAAACCAGGGGACCGGGTACTGCTGGTGGATGACTTGATCGCCACTGGGGGCACCATGATGGCCGGTAAAAAACTGCTGGAAAAACTGGGCGCCACAGTCATCGAAGGCGCGGCCATTGTGGACCTACCTGAGCTGGGCGGGTCAATGCGCCTGCGCGAGGCCGGCCTGCGCCTGCACACACTGCTGGATTTTCAGGGGCTTTGAGCGCAGTCAGCCCAATCCGCCAAACTAGGTTTGGCCTAACGGGAAGACGTGGGCATCAGGCTCCAGCAGTCGGGTGTCTTCAAAGCCGGGGGGTGGCGCAGCACGGCACGGGCCACTGTGCACCAATTCGCCAGCCGCAGGCGTTGCACGCTGGTTGCGGGCGCAGCCAAACAAAACGGAGAACTGCCTTTGGATAGGAGGTATCAGGGGCTGATTTGCTTCAGCAAGGCTTTGGCTTCAAGCTTGCGCCCTGCATCGGCCACGTCACGACCCGGGCGTGGGGCGGCTTGCAATGCGGTCTGCAGGTGGCGGATGGCATCGGCTTGTTGACCTTGGTCAGCCAGAAAGTCAGCGTACAAAAAATTGCTGTCAAGGCCTTGCGGATTCAGCGCCAGGGCTTTTTTAAACAACTCGTTGGCTTTGGCTTTGTCGCCAAAACCCAGCGGCCAGCCAGGGACTTTGGCGTACAGGGTAGCCAAGCTGGTGTAGGCAGAACCCTCCAGTGCGCTGGCATCGAGCTGCAAGGCTTGTTCAAACAGCAGTTTGGCGTGTTTGGCCAGTGACAGTGCGCCCAGGCCACCTTTGGCACCCGCTTCACTGGACACGGCAATGCCTTGCCAGATCAGCGGCTCGGCTTGGGTTGGGTGGCTTTGTGCCAGTTTGCCAGCAAGTTCTGCCAGCGCATGATAGGCATCGGCGTGCTGTTGGGCATCTTGCCTGTATTTGATCTGGGCCCATTGGTCTTGAATGGGTCGCACCAGGGATTCGTCATTGGCGGCAAAGCACAGGCTGGCGCTCAGGCACAGGGCCAGCAGCGGCAGGTGGAGGTGGTGTTTTTTCATGGCTGGCGATCAGGGTTGAGGGTTTGTGCATGCAGTTCAATGGTGCGCAGTTGCTTGGCTACACCATGGTCGATTAAGCCGGGCGCAAACCCGTTGAGCCAGGCAAACAAGCGCTCAGGGAAGCCGATGTGCACTTCTTTGCGGTCTTGTGCCAAGGCCTGTAGCAGACGGGTGGCAACTGTTTCAGGGCGGTCACTGGCGTTGCCCAGAGCCCGGTTGAGGGCGTTCACTGCCGGGCTGTTGAGCGGGGTCTGGATGGCGCGTGGGGCTACGTACAACACCTGAATGTGACTGTTGGCCAGCTCCCGGCGCAAGCTTTGTGAAAACCCGCGCAGTCCGGCTTTGGCGCTGGAATAGGCCACAAAACCGGCAAATGGCAGGCTGCCAAAGACCGAGCCGACGTTGACAATGCGGGCCTGTGGTTGGCTGCGCAGGTGCGGCAGCAGGGCCTGCGTCAGGCGCATGGGGGCCAGCAGATTGGTCTGTAGCACTTGCTCGACGCTGTCCCAGGGCTGCGTTTGCAAAGAGCCAAAGGCGCTGATGCCCGCGTTGTTGATCAAGGCGTTCACCTGGAAAGCCTGAGCTGCTTGCACCAGCTGCGCCACGCCCGCAGCTTGGGTCAGGTCGGCCACGCACAGGCTGACGGCGCTACCCAATTCGGTTCGCAGCGCCTGCAGCTTGGCCGCATCACGTCCGCTCAGCAAAACCTGTGCACCGTGTTGCACCAGTTGATGCGCCAACGCGTGGCCCAAGCCACCGCTGGCCCCGGTGAGCAGCACGCGGGCGGTGTTCAGTTGCATGCCATCACCTGCGGGTCAGACAGGCCATGAAACACATCACCATAGAGTTTGTAGAACACTTTGGCGCAGCGCAGCACCTCTTGCTGGTCAGCGGGTTCCATTTGATCCAGCAATCTGGCCAGGTATTGGGTGTGTTCTTGATCCAAAGTGCCGTGTGAGCGCAAGTATGAGAAGGCTGCGTTGGGCAGGGCCAGCGCTTGCTGAATTTTGTCGGCAGCCAACAGCGCCAGGGCCACGCTGGTGCCCTCCAGCACAAACACCATACCAAAAAAGCCGGCTGGGTTGCCACGTGCAATCAAGTCATAGGCGTAGGCCACCATGACTTCAGCCGGCAGAGCCGGGCGGCTGGCGCGCACGGCGGCGGCATCGCCACCGGCGGCCGTGATGTCGTTCAGGATCCATTCTTCATGGCCTATTTCTTCTTCAATGTACTCGGCCACTGCCCGGCGCAGCCAGGCCAGCCGATCGGGGAGCCGCCCACCCAGCGTCATCAGCAGCGGTGTGGTGTGGCGCACGTGGTGGTAGGCCTGGCTGAGAAAGGCCAGGTAGTCTTGGCGTTGCGCCCGTCCTTGCAGGCAGTCAGTCACCAGCGGGGCCGACAGCAGGTAGCCACGGTTCACTTCGGTGGCGGTTTGGAGTTGTTGGTAAAACGTCATGCGGTGGCTTCTTCGTTGTTGTAGAGGGTGTCAATGGTCGGCGCAAAGTGCTGAGCGATGGCCGTGCGCAGCGGGCGGCCGTTGCCGGTGGCCAGGCCATTGGCCAGAGTCATGGGTGGGCAGCTGTGCCAGCGTTTGATGCGGGCGTAATCCGGTAATTGGGCGTTGGCTTGCGCCATAGCGGCCTCCATTTGCGTTGGCGTGGTACCGGGCAGGGGAACCACCAGCGCCAGCAGCCATGGCCGGGCTTCGCCCAGCACCACGGCTTGTTGTAGCGGGGCTTGGGCCAGCAGCACGGATTCGACCCATTCAGGTGAAATGTTCCGTCCAAAACTGGTGATCAACATGTTTTTGCGGCGACCCATCAGGTGCAGATGCCCTTGTGCGTCCAGGCGTCCCAGATCACCCGTGGCCAGGTCGTGTCGTCTCTGGCTGGACTGGGCGGGGTTGCCGGTATAGCCCAGAAAGGCAGCAGTTTGCAGGTGCACTTCGCCATCAACCAGCCGCAGCTGCACGTGCGGCAGGATGCGCCCGACACCGTTGCCATCATCACCGGGCAGGTTCAGGCTGACCACGGAGCCGCATTCGGTCAGGCCATAGCCTTCATAAGCCGGAATGCCGACTTGTCGCGCTTGTGCGATCAACGCCGGGGCGACGTGTGCCCCGCCCACGGCCACAAAGCGCAGGCTGTCAGGCGCGCGTTGCCTGCTAGCTTGCAGAAACAGCAGCCAGGCCTTGAGCAGTTCGGGTACCAAAATCAGACTGTGAGGCTGGCTGGTCATGGTGTGTTGCTGCAACGCAACCGGGTCAAATCCGGCCATGCCACGCCACCCCAGGCTGGCCAGACCGGTCACATGCACGTGCACACCATTGAGCAGCGCCGCGTAAATGCCGGCGGTGTTTTCCAGCAGCAAGCTCAGGGGCAGCACCGCCAGGTGTTGGGTCAGACCCAGCGGAGACAGCGTGCTTTGCAAGGTTTTGGCCGTGGCCATCAGCCCGGTGGCGCTCAGGCAGACCCCTTTGGGCGAGCCGGTGCTGCCCGATGTGAAAGAAATTTTGGCGCAGCCTGTAGGCAGCGCCACCGTGCCTTCAACCGGGCGGCACATCAAGCTGAGCGCACCACAGGTGGTGCGGCATGCAAAGCCCAACCCAAGCGCGGTGATGCGCTCGGGTTGGTCAGTCAGTACCGCGTCGGCATCGGTTTGTGTCAGAGCGTTGACAAGTTGTGCGGCACTGAAAAAGGTAGGCAAGGGCAAGTGCACCACACCGAGCATCAACGCCGCCAGGTCAGACAGAACCCAATCGATACTGTTGTCCGCCAGAATGGCGATCACCCGACAATGCGCCAGCCGTTGGGTCATGTTGTCAACGGCTGCCAGTACTTCTTGCCCACTGAGGGTTTGCGTTTGGTCAGAGAGCGCTGGCTGAGCGGCGTGGGCTGTCAGCGCTGACCATAGCTGTGCCGCCTTCATGCCGGTGTGCCCATGCGTTGCAAGGCGGCTTTGATTTTGCCGACGGCCACAATGGGTTGGGTGTCGTAATAGCTACCCCAGCTGCTGGCTTGTTCATACAACCGTTCTGGGTTGGCTGCCGCCAGCGCCAAGGGTGGTAAGCCCAGCCTGGCAAACAGGCCAACCAGTTCCTGGGTGGCGGTGGAGGCCACCCATTCAAAGCCTTGCGCGTGCAGGTGACTGGCCAAGGCGCGAAACAGGTAAATGCTGCTGCCTGGTTTTTGCGCCGCCAGGTGGCCCACTTCAGCGATGTGACGGCGTTCGATCGGGCTGGGCGCAAGGTGTGCCATGGCGTGTTCAATGGGCGTGTCCAGGTAGCGTTCCAAAAAAAGTGGGGTGGCCTGGGCACTGCGCCAACCTGCGGCGGCAACGATGCTGCCGCGTTGTTCCAGTGCGACCAGATTGGGGGCAAAGGTGGTTACGTGGGCGTTGTAACGGTCTGCAAAGATGCGCTGGATGAAGGTCTCGGCCTCTGGTCTGCGCTGCGATTCCCGGGAAATATGGACCACCTTGACCGTTGGCGGGTTGGCAGGGAAAACTTGGCGCTGGGCTTGAGGCATGGTGGGAATTCAAAAACAATTCGCATTGGATGGGCTGCGCGCAGTCTAAAAATTCATTCTTAATTTCTTCTTAAGGAAGGGGTCAGCCCGGTTATCAAAGAAAAGCCGGCAAAAAATCCAACCGTATGAAGCCAAAACGGCGCCTTGCTGGAGTTCAGCCCGCCGACCGTGCAAACGGCACCGACAGCATGACGATCAGCATTTCGGTCAGGCGCTTGAAGTTCAGTGGCTGCTGGCGGTCAGCGGCGTTTTGAAATCATGTGGTGTTGAGTAAAACTTTTGTTCGCTCCTCACCCGGGCGAGCAATTTGTCGATGTCGTATCCGGCTTCGGTATTGATGCGCTGTTTAGTGCGCCAAAGTTCCGCTGACGTTGCCAATAAAGGTGATTTATGGCCCCAGCGCTTGTGACCCGTCACGCACGGGATCGGATGGCTGAGCGAAACATTTATGAGGTGATGCTGATGGACGTTATTGACTTTGGTGAAACGCGCTACCGTGACAGCACGCATCTCTGGGCGTACAAGGATTTTCCGTAGCGACATGACAACCTGCTTTGTGCTGTTCTCGTTTTGGAAGATGCCGTGGTAGTCAAAACGGTGATGCACCATTTTTTTGATCTGAGGAGACCCCATGCGCACGACGTATTACAACGAAGACGACATCATGGTCACCCATTTGTCCGACAAGCCCATCGTCCGCGAGGTGTCGCAAGACTGGAACACGCATATCAGCTACGCCGAAGATGGCACCACCGTTGAGGTGGTGGTGCTGGACGCGCGAAGCAGCGGTGCGTATCCCTTGGCGGTTGAACACGCGCTGGTGGCGTGACCTGTGGCGTGATTTTTGAGCTTCACCGCACTCTCCCGCCAAGCGTACGAATCGCTATTAAAAACAGTGCTACCCACGCAATATCAGTAAGCGCTAGAGGCCTAAAACGTTGTGAATCTGCAGCGCTGATCAACATGGACAAAAGGGGGGCAATCACCCCTCCAGCCCCCGCGCCAGCCGCCACTGCTTGACCAAGGCGTAAATCGCCGGAATCACCGCCAGCGTCAGCACGGTGCTGGAAATCATGCCGCCAACCATCGGCGCGGCAATTCGGCTCATCACTTCAGAACCCGTGCCGGTGCCCCATAGGATCGGCAGCAGGCCGGCCATGATGGCCACCACGGTCATCATCTTCGGGCGCACGCGCTCTACCGCGCCTTCCATCACGGCGGCGTAGAGGTCGGCCACCGTTGGGGCACGTTTTTCTTCCTGGCATTTTTCTTTGGCTTCCTGCCACGCATGGTCCAGATAGATCAGCATGATCACGCCGGTTTCCGCCGCCACCCCGGCCAGCGCGATAAACCCGACCGCCACGGCCACCGACAGGTTGTAGCCCAGCCACCACATCAGCCAGACGCCACCGACCAAGGCAAACGGCACCGAGAGCATGACGATCAGCGTTTCGGTCAGGCGTTTGAAGTTCAGGTACAGCAGCAAAAAGATGGTGAGCAGCGTCACCGGGATGACCACCTTCATCTTTTCGATGGCGCGCTCCATGTACTCAAACTGGCCGCTCCAGGTGACGTAATAACCCGGCGGAAAGGTCACCTGCGCGGCCACCGCTCTTTTGGCATCGCGCACATCGCCGTCAATGTCGCGGTCACGGATATCGACAAAGATGTAGGCCGACAGCAGCGCGTTTTCGGTACAGATGCCGGGCGCGGCCTTGGCCACCACTACTTTGGCGAGTTGGCCCAGCGGAATCTGTGCGCCGTCCATCTCGGCTACAAACAAGGCTGTGGTCAGACCGTGCGTCTGTATAATTATTTATACACACATGAAAAACCCTACTGAAAAATCCATTGATTGGCGCGGAAGTGCGCTCAAAGACTTGCAAGCGTTTCCTGACGATGCCAAGCACAAAGCGGGCTTTCAGTTGCGCAAAGTTCAAAAAAGTGAGCGGCCTGACGATTTCAAGCCAATGCCAGACATAGGTGCTGGTGTGAATGAGATCATTGTGGATGTTGTCACCCCGGCGGACGGCAATGTTTTTGCCGATTTGGGGTTCGCCCCCGATCAGGCAAAAGTGATGCTGATGGAAGCTGATGCCAGTATTGCTCAATCGCAAAAACTCAAACAAGAGGCAGCTAATGCTATTGCGCACTGGATGAAGTCAGAAAAACTCACCCAGTTGGCAGCCGCAGAAATACTTGAAGTGTCACGCCCGCGCATTTCAGACCTGGTGAATGCAAAGCTGAGTCGCTTTTCGCTCGACACCCTGGTAGCCATGCTGTGCCGAACTGGCAAAAACGTTGAGCTTGTGGTGCGCTAAGGATGTGGCGGGGTGCGGGATTGGGGTTTCATACTGCCCCTGTTTGCCACCCCTGAAGAATTGCTTGAAGGAGCCCAGCCATGATAAATCAACCCCTGCCCATGCAACATCGCCTGCGCCCGTTGCCCCGCGTTAAAGGCATGACCCGGTGCTGGCCATGAAAGCGGCAGGACTTTTGGTGACTGGGGTGGCGCAATAGAGTGATCTTTCTGTTTCGCAAACTTTATACTGCCAGATATGCCCACGGTTCTTAGAATTTCAGGCTTTCGGTTTCATTTTTATTCTGATGAAGGCAATGAACCGCCCCATATTCATGTGGAAGCTGGTGATGGTGAATGCAAGTTTTGGCTTACCCCCGTTGTTCTGGCAAAAAATCGGGGGATCAGCGTTGTCGATATTCGCAAAGTTGAACGCTTGGTTTTTGAACACCAACTCTTTTTGTTGGAGAAGTACGATGATTTTCAATCCCAATGAATTTGAATTTGTTGCCACCCGGGCCTGGGTAACCAACCGTACCGTTTTTATGGAATTGACCGATGGGCGGCAGATTGGTTTTCCGGCGGCCCGGTTTCATCGCCTGGCAGCGGCGACGGATGAGCAATTGGCAGAAGTGACCCTGCGCTTGCAGGGCTCAGCGCTGCGTTGGGAGGCTTTGGATGAAGACATCACCGTGACAGGTGCTGCACTTGGGAGATTTCAGGCACCGTTGCCGCTGGCTGCTTGAAGTGCTTTGGAATAATAGGAATCTGACCCCAATTACTATCGATTGAATTCCCCCCATCTTTACCGACAAGCCAACGTGACTCCCATAGCCACTTTATCAAGTGACGTTCGCCGCTACGGCCAGGAATACGCCTGTCATGCGCACGACTATGTGCAGATCATGTTTGCAGTGCAGGGGCGCATGGAGTTGGAGCTTGACGGCCACAGTGCATTTGCCGATACGTCTTGTGGTCTGGTCATCCCGGCCGGTGTCGAGCATGGATTCATGACCACAGCCAACACGCGCATGTTCGTGCTTGAGCTGCCGAATGTGGCGAAGCTATCCAAAGTGCGGCGCTTTGCCGTGACATCTGTTTGCCGCCAGGCCATCCACCAGGCAGATGTTGGCCTGCAGTTGTCGCAGGTGCTGGATGCCCCCTCCATCCTGCTGCGCCGGGGAATCGATCTGACGCGCTTGAACGACGCGCTGGATCAGCACCTGCACGAAACCTGGAGCACCGCACGCATGGCCCAGCTCTTTTTTCTGAGCGCGCAGCACTTTCATTCACGTTTGCTGGAGTTGACCGGGCACACGCCGCAAGACTACTTGCGCAATCGCCGCTTTGATGCCGCGCAGCACCTGCTGCGTCAGGGCATGTCACTGGAAGCAACAGCCTCGCACGTCGGCTATCGCTCTGCCAGTGCCTTGAGTTTTGCCCTCAAACGAGACCGGCAGTGGAGCACCCGGCAATTGCGTCGACGCTGAATTTCAAGGGCAAGTGTTTCTCGCAAGTCGGCGTGGCCATGCTGGCTCATCATGGCGGCATGAAACATTCTTCACTACCCGGCATCATCATGGCGCTCGCTGCGGCCGTTCTGTGGGGCACCACCGGCACGGCACAGTCATTGGTCGCAGCCCACTTTTCCCCCTATTGGATTGGTGCCTGGCGACTTTTGATCGCCAGCGTTTTCTTTGCCATGGTCGTGGCTCGGTCGAAGGACCCACTGGCCTGGGCTTGGGTTCGTACGGCATGGCGGTGGGTGGTCCTGGCTGGTCTGGCGATGGCGGCCTATAACCTGTGCTTTTTCGCCGGTGTCAAAGCTGCAGGTGTGGCCACTGGCACCGCCGTAGCCATTGGGAGCGGGCCGGTATGGGTCGGTTTGCTACAGGCCTGGTTCACACGGCAATCGCCCCGACCGGTTTGGTGGCTGGGCACCACACTGGCCGTGCTGGGCATTGGCTTGATGTTCTCAGGTGCCAGTCACACGGCCAGTTTCAGTGCAACCGGCTACGTGCTGTGTCTGGCCGCTGGCCTGGCCTACGCCAGTTTCACGCTGCTGAGCAAACACCTGGTTGGCGTGACCACGCCTGAAATGGCCACCTTGACCGTCTTCACCGTGGCCGCGCTGATTGCGTTGCCCGTTGCTGCGCTGGTGTCGAACACCTTTGTGGCGACGAGCGCAAGCTGGCTGTTGGTGAGCTACCTTGGGGTCGTCGCGACCGGTATCGCGTTTTTGCTGTTCAGCCATGCACTGCGCCATATTGCTGCGGCAAGCTGTGTCACGCTCTCGCTGGCGGAGCCCGTAACCGCCTTTGGTCTGGCGATCTTGGTGGTTGGCGAACGCCCGGATGCCTTTGCTTTTGGCGGCCTGGCCCTGGTGGTTGCCGGTTTGTTACTGGTGGTGTGGGTTGAAACCAGAAAAAAGGGGGGACCAAGTTTGCGAATACCAACGGCATGACGATTAGCATCCTGGCAATGCGCACGGCGATCAATTTTCAGATGTTGCAATTTATAACACCTGGTGCTATATTAAAAACGTGCATTCAAAAACACGAGCATTCAAAACACAACATTTCAGCAAAGCCTCTGCCAAACAGGGTATTGCGGATATTGACCTGCGCCATGCCGTGGCCGAGCTTGAGTTGGGGCAGGGTGACAACCTGGGCGGCAATGTATGGAAAAAACGATTGCGAAACAATTTGAGCCGCTCCATCGTCCTGACAAAGCCAGCCGATTTCTGGATATTTGTCCACCTTTTTGAAAAGCAGGACAAAGCCAACATTGCGATGGATGAGTTGAGTTCGTTCAAAAAGCTGGCCAAAGACTATGAACGCGGTGGCATCGATGGAATTGCGGTTGGTCTTAAAAATGGATCTTTAAAGGAGCTATGCCATGACCAAAAAATCTGAAATCGGCACGGCCAAAAGCGCTGCCATGGCTTCAGTCCTGAGCGCAGCGCAGGGCCTACATCAATCAGGCGTGATTGACAAGGCAACCATGCGCGATTACGAGGCACTGTGCCAGGCCCCCGTGCCCGATTACGCCGCCGCTGATGTGGTCCAACTGCGTCACAGAGCCAAGGTCAGCCAAAACCTGTTTGCGCGTCGTCTCAACGTCAGCCCCTCAACCGTGCATCAATGGGAATCCGGTCAAAAGCGCCCAAGCAAACTGGCCGCCAAATTGTTGTCGGTGGTTGAAAAACACGGTATCGCGGTATTGGATTGATAGCCCAAGGGTCTGTAATTCCGCTCTCACCCCTCCAACCCCCGCCCCAGCCGCCACTGCTTGACCAGCGCGTAAATCGCCGGAATCACCGCCAGCGTCAGCACCGTGCTGGAGATCATGCCGCCGACCATCGGCGCTGCGATGCGGCTCATCACTTCAGAGCTCGCTCCTGTGTCCCACAAAATCGGCAGCAAGCCGGCCATGATGGCCACCACCGTGATCATCTTGGGGCGCACGCGCTCCACCGCACCTTCCATCACGGCAGCGTAGAGGTCAGCCACCGTTGGGACACGTTTTTCTTCCTGGCATTTTGCTTTGGCTTCCTGCCACGCATGATCCAGGTAAATCAGCATGATCACACCGGTTTCTGCCGCCACCCCGGCCAGCGCGATAAAGCCGACCGCCACGGCTACTGAGAGGTTGTAGCCCAGCGCCCACATCAGCCAGACACCGCCGACCAGCGCAAACGGCACCGAGAGCATCACGATCAGCGTTTCGGTCAGGCGCTTGAAGTTCAGGTACAGCAGCAAAAAGATGGAAAGCAGCGTTCGTGCCCTTGCACGGTGCTGGTAACCATCTCGCTCCTCGAGCTTGTGCTTATCCTTGTATCATGTTGGGAAAAACTGAATTTGACCATCTGGGGGTTTGAAATGCGAACGACTTTGGCAATTGACGACGATGTGTTTTCTGCGGTCAGGTGCTTGGCAACTGTAGAGAGACAAAGTGTGGGCCGTATTTTGTCGGCCCTGACAAGACAAGCACTTCATGCCAAGCGTCAATCTTTGCGTATGCGCAACGGGGTGTCACTGCTGCCCGTACGTTCTGCTGCCAAAGCAGTGACACCAGAGTTGGTTGCCCTTTTGCAATCTTGCTAACTAACTTTATCTGAGGTCATTCCTATGGAAACCATTGCTGTTTTTGAGGCGAAGTCCCATCTCTCCAAAATTCTCTCTTCCGTGCAATTGGGGCAGGAGTTCACAGTGACAAAGCGTGGGGCGCCCATCGCCAAAATTATTCCCTACTCGCTGGTAGAAGACCCGGCTCTCACCAAATTAGCGCGACAAACACTGGTGAGCCAATGTTTGCTGGCGCGTGCTGCCGCACCGGTGTTTGATTTTGATGCCCGCGCAGCCATCGAAGAAGGCCGTAGATAATGGCTTTTGTAGTGGATAACTCAGTTGTCGTTGGCTGGCATCTCAGCAGTCAGACGACTGCTTATTCAGACTCGGTTCTGAAAGCCATGGTCACGAACACGGCTCACGTTCCTGGTCTGTGGGTATTGGAATTTTCCAACGTCATGCGTAAGGCGTTGCTGGCAAAGAAGATCACGCAATCGCGCTGTCAAGAAATTTTTCTGATGCAGAAAAGCTTAGCGCTAAGTGTCCACCCTGACGTTTCCGATCCGGCTGAAAACCTGGCGCTAGCCATGCGCTACCAGCTCAGTAGCTACGATGCAGCCTACCTCGAACTGGCCATGCGCCTGCATTTGCCTGTAGCAACTTCTGATGGTGCGCTGAGAGACGCATCTGTAGCGGCTGGCGTTGGCGTATTCACACCGAAATGATCTGTAGCTTATTCACTTGAAAAGTGGATGAAGTCGCGGATGTCAACAAAGATATTGCCAAACGCCGATACGGTTCGGTATTGATCGAAAGGACAAAAAAATGAAAAACACGCACCTGAATGATGATCTGAAAAGCAGCCACGTCACACCGGTTGGTGGCAATGTTTTTGCCGATTTGGGGTTTGCCCCCGATCAGGCAAAAGTCATGCTGTTGGAAGCAGATGCCAGCATTGCCAAATCTCAAAAACTCAAACAAGAGGCAGCGAATGCTATTGCGCACTGGATGAAGGCAGAGAAACTCACACAGTTGGCAGCCTCTGAAATACTTGAAGTGTCACGCCCGCGCATTTCAGACTTGGTGAATGCAAAGCTGAGCCGCTTTTCGCTCGACACCCTGGTATCTATGCTGTGCCGAACTGGCAAAAACGTTGAGCTCGTAGTGCGCTAAGGGGTGCGGGGTGACGGGAGTTGGAAGGCTTTGGCTTGTCGTTTTTCACATGCTTTTTAGCCTGTAGTGCACGTCGAATAAGCGTAACGCGCATCTTATTTGGTAGCAACTTCGGATGGTGATTTCGCAGAAACGGGTAACGTCTTTTTTTCCAGCCCCGGGGGGTGATTTGTGGAGGGTAGACGCTGTGACGCGTCATCGGAATTCTGATCGGTTCCTGCTTGTATGATGATGCATCACTTGAACTTGCCTATTTGGAGGTTTTGAAATGCGCACAACTCTGGCAATTGACGACGATGTGTTTGCTGTTGCCAAGCGGTTGGCTGCGGATGAGCGGCAAAGCGTGGGCAGTGTTTTGTCAGCACTGGCGCGGCAAGCACTGAAAGCCAACCCGCAAACTCCGCGTGTACGCAATGGCGTACCACTGTTGTCGGTGCAGCCTGTCTCCGCAGCGGTCACGCCCGAGTTGATCAAGCAATTGCAAGACGATTTGCCATGACACGCTATTTGCTCGATGTCAACGTGCTGATTGCGTTGATCGACCCGGCGCATGTTCAGCACGACAAAGCACATACTTGGTTCGCATCAACTGGACGAGATGCCTGGGCTACTTGCCCTTTGACTGAAAACGGCGTGCTTCGCATCGTCGGGCATCCAAAATATCCGAATTCACCCGGCAAACCATCGACGGTTGCACACTTGATGGACGGGTTGTATGCCTTGTCCGGCCATGTTTTTTGGCCCGATGATGTCAGTTTGCATGACCCACAAATCGTTGATCAAACCCAACTGAAAAGCTCGGGACAGTTGACGGATACCTATTTGTTGGCGTTGGCGTGCGCGCATGGTGGTCAATTGGCTACATTCGATGCGCGTTTGGTGACTTCCGCTGTGCGCGACGGGGTTGCTGGACTGTGTGTTTTGAAGTAATTCGATGTAGAAGTGAATTCAATTTTGGAATTCGTCAGCAGCAGCGCGCAAAAATGACGCGCAGCCTTCACCCCTCCAACCCCCGAGCCAACCGCCACTGCTTGACCAGCGCATAGATCGCCGGGATTACCGCCAGCGTCAGCACCGTGCTAGAGATCATGCCGCCGACCATGGGCGCTGCGATGCGGCTCATCACTTCAGAGCCCGTGCCGGTGCCCCACAAAATGGGCAGCAAGCCGGCCATGATCGCCACCACCGTCATCATCTTCGGGCGCACGCGCTCCACCGCACCTTCCATCACGGCGGCGTAGAGGTCAGCGACCGTTGGGGCACGTTTTTCTTCCTGGCATATTTCCTTTGCATCTTCCCATGCATGATCCAAGTAAATCAGCATGATCACACCCGTTTCAGCGGCCACCCCCGCCAGCGCGATAAAGCCCACCGCAACGGCCACCGACAGGTTGTAGCCCAGCCACCACATCAGCCAGACGCCACCGACCAGCGCAAACGGCACCGACAGCATGACGATCAGTGTTTCGGTGATGCGCCTAAAGTTCAGATACAGCAGCAAGAAGATGCTCAGCAGCGTCACCGGGATGACCACTTTCATCTTTTCGATGGCGCGCTCCATGTACTCAAATTGCCCGCTCCAGGTGACGTAATAACCCGGCGGAAAGGTCACCTGCTCGGCCACCGCTTTTTTGGCATCGCGCACGTAGCCGCCAATGTCGCGGTCGCGAATATCGACAAAGATATAGGCCGACAGCAGCGCGTTTTCGGTGCGGATGCCGGGTGCGCCTTTGGCCACCACCACTTTGGCCAGTTGGCCCAGCGGAATCTGTGCGCCGTCCATGGTCGGCACCAGCACCTGGCTGGCAATTTGTTGCGGGTCGGCGCGCAGCTCGCGCGGGTAGCGCACGCTCACGCCATAGCGCTCGCGCCCTTCGACCGTGGTGGTGACCATCTCGCCGCCCAGTGCGCTGCCCACCACGTCCAGCAGGTCGCCCACGGCCAGGCCGTAGCGCGCCAGTTGTGTGCGGTCGGGTTCGATGTTCAGGTAAAAGCCGCCGGTGATGCGCTCGGCAAAGGCACTGGTGGTGCCGGGCACTTTTTTCACCACCGCTTCAATCTGGCGCGCCAGCACTTCCATGTCGTCCAGGTTTTTGCCAAACACCTTGATGCCGATCGGCGTGCGGATGCCGGTAGAGAGCATGTCGATGCGCGCCTTGATCGGCATGGTCCAGCTGTTGGCCACACCGGGGAATTGCAGCGCTTTGTCCATCTCGGCAATCAGCTTGTCGGTGGTGAGACCGGCACGCCATTCAGACTCGGGCTTGAGGTTGATCACGGTCTCAAACATTTCCATCGGCGCGGGGTCGGTGGCGGTGGCGGCACGACCCGCTTTGCCATAGACCGAAGCCACTTCAGGAAAGCTCTTGATGATCTTGTTTTGCGTTTGCAGCAGCTCGGCGGCCTTGGTCACCGACATGCCCGGCAGCGACGCGGGCATGTAAAACAGCGTGCCTTCGTTGAGCGTGGGCATGAACTCCGAGCCCAGCTTGGAAGCCGGGTAGTAGGACACGCCCAACACCAGCAGCGCCAGGAAGATGGTGAACTTTTTCCAGTTCATCACGCCGGCGATGATGGGGCGATAGACCCAGATCAGAAAACGATTCACCGGATTTTTGGCCTCTGGCATGACCTTGCCACGGATGAACAGCAGCATCAGCACCGGCACCAGCGTCACCGACAGCAAGGCCGCGCTGGCCATGGCAAAGGTCTTGGTGTAGGCCAGCGGTGAGAACAGGCGGCCTTCCTGGCCTTCGAGCGCAAAGACAGGCAGGAACGAGACGGTGATGATGAGCAGCGAAAAGAACAGCGCCGGGCCAACTTCTTGGCAAGCCTCCAGCATGGCATCAAAGCGTTGCAGTTTGGTGTGTTCATCGGGCAGCCGCTCCAGATGCTTGTGCGCGTTTTCGATCATCACAATCGCCGCGTCAATCATCGCGCCGATGGCAATGGCGATGCCGCCCAGGCTCATCAGGTTGCTGCTCATGCCCAACAAGCGCATGGCAATGAAGGCCATCAAAATGCCCACTGGCAGCATCAATATCGCCACCAGCGCACTGCGCACGTGCATCAAAAAGATCACGCACACGGCCGCCACAATCAAGGATTCTTCCAGCAGCGTGCGTTTGAGCGTGTCGATGGCACGGTTGATGAGTTCCGAGCGGTCATAGACGGTTTGCACGCTCACGCCTTCGGGCAGGCCGGGGCCAATCTCTTTGATCTTGTCCTTGATGTTGGCAATCACCTCCAGCGCGTTCTGGCCATAGCGAGACATCACGATGCCCGAGACCACTTCGCCCTCACCATTGAGTTCGGTCACGCCACGGCGCTCGTCGGGCACCAGTTCCACCCGCGCAATGTCGCGCACCAGCACTGGCGTGCCGTTCATGGCCTTGACCACCAGCAGCTCAATGTCAGACTTGCCGCGCAGATAACCCATGCCGCGCACCATGTACTCGGTCTCGGCCATCTCCACGGCACGCCCGCCCACGTCACGGTTGGAATCACGAATCACCTGCGCCACCTTCATCAGCGGGATACCGTAACTGCGCAGCTTGACCGGATCGACAGTCACCTGATAGGTCTGCACAAAGCCGCCGACCGAGGCCACCTCGGCCACGCCGTGTGCCTTGGTGAGCTGGTAGCGCACAAACCAGTCTTGCACGCTGCGCAGTTCAGCCAACGTTTTGTCTTTGGCGATCAGCGCGTATTGATAGACCCAGCCCACGCCGGTGGCATCGGGCCCGATCTGCGGCGTGATGCCTTTGGGCATGCGACCAGCGGCAAAGTTCAGGTATTCCAGCACGCGTGAGCGCGCCCAGTAAATGTCGGTGCCGTCTTCAAAAATGATATAGACAAACGACGCACCAAAGAACGAGAAGCCGCGCACCACTTTCGACTTCGGGACAGACAGCATGGACGTGGTCAGCGGGTACGTCACCTGGTCTTCAACCACCTGCGGCGCTTGGCCGGGGTATTCGGTATAGACGATGACCTGCACGTCGGAGAGATCTGGCAGTGCGTCGATGGGCGTGCGCAGCACGGCAAACACGCCGCCCGCCACGATGAATAACGTGGCCAGCAGGACCAGAAAGCGGTTGCGGCCGGACCAGTTGATGATGTTCGAGAGCATGGTTTTTCTACTTGTTGGATAGTTTGTGCTGTTAACCCGCAGAATTGGGGTCAGAGCCCTGGACTTGGGGTTTTGCCAATTCGGTGATGCGTTGTTGGCAGGTTTGAAGGCTCGAGCCCGAATTGGGATCCGACCCCAAATCTGCTACCGTCATGCCGGACTCGATCCGGCATCCAGTGCATTCAGGGTCATGGATTGCAGATCGGATCCGCAATGACAAATCGTTCATGGCTTGACGCTGGTAATGACCCACTCGCCCGGGGCGCGTTCGACAAATTCAAAGTCGATCACCGCGCCGGGCTTCAGGCCTTGCAGCAGCGCCGCGTTGGCAACCTTGAACTCCATCGTCATGGCTGGCCACTTCAGGCTTGGAATCGCGTCATGGGCCATGCTGATCGTTCCTGCGGCGCTATTCATTTCTTCCACCTTGCCGTGTGCCTGATGGCCCGTGGCCGCTGCTGCGCCAGGTTTGGCATCGCTCGCCTTAACGGTTGGCAACGGCCCCACCGTGCTGGTTTGAGCAGTCTTGGCATCAGCCGTCCCGCCTGAGACGCCAGCAGCAGGCAACGCCGGCGCCGCAAAACCACCCACAGCGGCCTTCAGGTTGCTCTCAGCATCTATCAAAAAGTTGGCGCTGACGACCACCTGCTCGCCTTCGCTCACACCACTGAGCACCTCAATATAAGTGTCGCTGCGCGCGCCGGTTTTGACCTCGCGCGGCTCAAAGCGGCCTTCTTTGACCTGCACCAGCACCAGTTGGCGCGTGCCACTGTCGATCAGCGCCGACAAGGGCACCGTCACGCCCGGTGTCCGTACCGTCACCTGTAGTTCCACCTGTGCAAACATGCCCGGCTTGATCAAACCACCCGGGTTGGCCAACTCCACGCGCACCGGCACGGTGCGGGTTTCGGCTTTCAGCGTGGGATAGACATAGGTCACCACACCGGCAAAGGTCTTGTCGGGGTAAGCGTTGATGCTGACCCGGGCCTTGGCCCCGTTTTTCACCTGTGCCAGGTCTTGCTCGAACACGTCGGCAATGACCCACACGCGTGACAAATCGGCCACCTGGTAGAGCATCTCACCTGGCATGAAGCGCATGCCTTGCACCGCTTTCTTTTCCATCACAATGCCCGATGCAGGCGAGCGAAAGATCAGCGTGCGCTGCGTGGCACCGGTACTGCTCAGCGCCTTGATCTGCTCGTCGGAGATGTCCCAGTTTTTCAGGCGCAACAGGCTCGACTGCGCCAACTGTTGCATACCCGCCTGCGCCTGGCTGCCCGCATCTTTGAGTGCCGTTACACCTTGCGCGGCAATGGCGTATTCACGCTGGGCGGATACCAATTCAGGGCTGTAAGCTTCAAACAAGGGTTGACCTTTGGCCACGCTCTGGCCGGTGGTGTTGACCAGCAGGCGCTCCACATAGCCTTCAAACTTGGGCGCAATGGTGTGCAGGCGGCGCTCATCGGGCTCGATGCGCCCCGCCGCGCGCACGGTTTTGTCCAGCGCACGCTTTTGCGCGGTCTCCACCCGCACGCCAAGTTTTTGCACTTTTTGTGTGTTGATCGAAACCTGTCCAGGTGCATCGGCTTCTTGCGCATCACCGCCTTCATAGACCGCAATGTAGTCCATGCCCATCGGGTCTTTTTTTGGCGTGGGCGAGGTGTCAGGCAAGCCCATGGGGTTGCGGTAGTACAGCAGTTTTTTGCCGGGTTTTGTCGCCGCACCGGCTCCCGTGCCATCCGGCGTGCTCGCCACGGACACCGCACTGCCATGGCCAACCCAATAGCCAGCCCCCGCAGCAAATAGTGCGAAAAAAATGATCAGTGTGATGCCGGTTTTTGTTTTCATCATCAATCAATCCAGTGACTTGTTATAAGAAAAAGGTAGGGGAAAAGAGGGAAAAAGGGGACGCTACCCTTTTCCCGCTTTGATGCCGAAAAGGAAAAAAAGGGGACGCTACCCTTTTCCCGCTTTGATGCCGAAAAAGGGTAGCGTCCCCTTTTTCACCTTTTTTCATTGCGCATAAACCGGGATGTAGTCCATCCCCATCGAGTCTTTTTTGGGAACCGGCGAGGTATCGCTCTGTCCCATCGGGTTGCGGTAGTAAAGAATTTGCTTCTGCCCACTGCCCTGGGCTTGCACTGCATTTCCGATCGTGCCTGCCTCGCGCCCGCAAGCCGTCAGCAGCAGCGCCAGCAAGCTGGTGCAAAGCGCAATTGTCAAAACATTTTTCATAACTCTTCTCCTAATAATTTTTCAATCTCTGCCAACCGCATTTGTGCTTCCAGCTGGGCCTTGAGCTGGCTTTGTTTGGCTCCTCGCACCTGGCGCTGGGCTTCGAGCAGCGTGGCAAAGTCGAGCTTGCCGTTTTCATAACCCGCCAGTGCCGCCTGAAAAGTCAGCTCGGCCTGCGGCAGCAAACTGGTGCTGGCCAGTTGCGCGGTGCGCTGCGCGGCTTCGATACCGGCCAGGTTAGCTGACAAGTCGGATGCCACTTGATGTTCTAACGCAGCACGGCGCGTCTGCGCGGCATCCAGCATGGCCTGCGCTTCACGCTCTTGGGCGCGGCGCGTACCTTGCTGTAGCGGGATGTTCAGCTCCAGCATCAGGCTCCACTCGCTGATGCGGCTTTGCATTTGCGTCGGGGTGATGGCCAGCGTGAAGTCGGGGTAGCGGTTTTTCAGCGTCAATTCACGGGAGAGTTCTGCGGCCTTGATGCGCGCGTCTTGCGTGGCCAGCAGCGGGTTGCGCTGGCGTGAGCGCTCCAGTAGTGCATCGGCATTTAGTCGGTCCGCAGCAGGCAACGCGGGCAAGGTCACAGCGGCCGCCAGCGCCGCCCCGGGTGGACGCGCCAGCAAGGCGTTCAGGCGTGCGTCGGCCTGACGTGCCTCGCCATCTAGGGCTACCAACTCGGTCTGCATGGCGGTTTGCTCCACCTGCGCGCGAATGGCGTCCTGCTGCATCGCCAGGCCACCGGCGTAGCGCACCTGCGCCACACTGGCCAGGCGCTGGGTCAGGTCCAGCAATTCTTGCGTGAGCTTTTGGGTGGCGTGCAAAAAATAGCGCTGCGCGTGCGTGGTTTTGACTTGTGCTGCCAGTTCCACCCAGCTGCCCTGTGCCTTGCCTTCCACCGCCTGTGCCTCTTGCGTGGCAATGGCACGCTTCAAGTCGCGCTTACCCCACCACGGCAGGTCTTGCATGAAGGTGTATTTGGTGCTGCCGGTGTCACTGGGCCACAGCGTGGGTGCTTGCGAATCACCCTTGGTGATGTCCATCCATTCGACGCGCAGCTTGGGGTCCATCAGCGCGCCGGCCATGGTCACCCGCTCCTTGGCAGCCTGCGCCTCGTGGCGCATGCTGCTGTAGTCGGGGTTGTTGGCTTTGGCCAGCGCCAACAGGCCCGGCACCTCGGCACCTGGCAGTGCCTCTTGCGCCAACGCCGACACAGCACCACCCTACACCACCAGCGCCGCCAGCGTCGTGGCTTGTAAAAACGTGTTCATGGGATTCCTATCGGGCGTTAGCGAGCTCTTCGTCCACCAGTGTCTTGAGCTGCTCAAAACCAAAGCTGGGCAGCGGCTTGCCGTTGACAAAATACTCCGGGGTCATGGTCACGTTCAGGGTTTTGGCATCGGTCAGATCACGCGCCACCATGGCCGCCACATCCGGCGCGTTGGCGTCGTTTTGCAAACGCGCCATGTCCATGCCCACCTTTTCAAGAATCGGGCCGGTCATCTCGACATGCGAGGCGTGGTTGATGACCCAGTTGTCTTGCTCGGCAAACAGCGCTTGCAGTGTTTCTTCAAACTTGCCCTGCCGACGCGCCGCTTCCAGCACCTTTACCACTGACTCCGAGCCCTGGTGAAACGGCGCGTAGCGCATGGTCAGCCGCACCTGGTCAGGGTGCGCGGTCATCAGCGCCTTGACCAGCGGATAAAACTCGCGGCAGGTGCCGCACGCCGGGTCAAAAAACTCAACAATGTGCACCGGTGCTGCCGGGTTGCCAAAGCTGGGCGCGTCGGCACGCACCAGCGAGGCCAGATTTTTCTGCGTCAAAGCGGCAGCCTGTTGCGCCTGCTGGTTTTTGTAAAAGTAGGCCCCACCTGCAAACGCCAGCAGCAGTACCGCAACAACAACGATAAACAGATTTTTTTGTTTCATTTGGAAGCACTCCGGTAGGCCGCCAGCAGCAGGCCGTTGATGGTTAAAAAAGCCAGAAAAGACAGCAGGGGAATCGTCACAAAACCAAACCATTCAATCTGGATGGTCTTGCATGGAATGCCTTGGCGGCAGGGGGCCAGCGCCTCGGGGATGATGCCCATGGTCAGCAGCACATGAAAGCCCGCCACCAGCAGCCCGATGCCCGCCAACGGCAAGGCATAGCGCAGCACCTTGGCATCCAACGGAAACAGCCCCAGCGCCAGCAGCAGCACCAGCGGGAACATGAAGATGCGCTGCCACCAGCACAACACGCACGGCGCAAAGCCCATGATCTCGCTCATGAACAAGGCCCCCAGTATGGCCAGTGTGGCCACCAGCCAGGCGGCAAAGACCAGCGGCCAGCGGTGATCAGTGGCTTGCGTCATGACAGGTGTGATGCAAAGAAAGAGTTATCACCCCGGACTTGATCCGGGGTCCAGAAAGACCTGGATTGCGGGTCGGAGCCCGCAATGACAGCCTGCTCATGGAAAAGGCGGACAGTTGACATTTCTTACTTGACCAGTACGATTTTTGTTACCGTCATGCCGCCGTCGGCCGGGTCGGTGGCAAAGCGAATTTTCTGCCCCGGCTTGAGTTGATCGAGCCAAGCCTTGTCCTTGACCCTGTAGGCCATGGTCATGGGCGGCATGCCATTGGGCAACGCACCGTGTTGCAAGATGACTGCGCCTCTGGTTTTGTCGATGCGCTTCACCACAGCATCACCCAACGCCGCATCGGCGAGTGCTACGGTTATGGCTACTGCGGGTCGCTGCGTATTGGGCACGCCGTACAGACTGTTGCCTTGCCCATAGGCATGTTGTGAAAATGCAAACGTAATAGCAATAACAAAAGGTGCAATAAAGGTTTTCATGGGATTTTCCGACAAGGTTGAAGTGGATCAAAAAGAACCAAGTGGCGCAATTGTGCCCACTCGCCACCCACGTCAAGTTGACCGGCAGATTATTTTCAATCGCAGGGTTAAAACCACCGGCTTCCAGCCGGTCAGCTTCAGCCACGCTGCTTCTTGGGGTTCGGGAATATCCGTAAAAGCGCGAGGACGAGGTATTCAGCGCGGTTCGCGTATCGGGTGGACTTCCAGTCCTCTGCGAACCGCGCGAACCCACCTACTTCAGTAGGTGGTAGTTCAGTTTTTTGTTATCTGCCGACGCCAGAGATGGGCCCGTTGCATGATGCCCGCGATAAAAGGGGACGCTACCCCAATGGCACTGACTTAAGCCAATATTGCTACAAAAACAATCACTTAAGTGCTTGAAAAAGTTGGGCTGATTGCTCCAAATTGCTACGATGCGGGTGTCGAATCCGTAACACGTACCAAGAAGGGAATCAGCCCGAAATGGATACTACCAAAACCTGCTCGATTGGTGTTGGATCTTTGCAGTCGCAAGTGCGCCAGTTTCTGGGACGATTTGCTCAGACTGGTTGCGACGCTTTGAGTGGCTTGTTGACAGCCGGGCAACTGGAGTCTCTGGTACGCCAGCATTGCCCGGATCACCGAAATCGCATTTACGCACCACTGACCACCGTGGGCCTCTTTCTTGAACAGGTTCTGGGTGCCGACCACAGTTGCCAAGACACGGTAGCGCGGAGCCTGAGCAACCGGGTAGCTCGTGACCTTAGCAAATCAAGTCTTGACACGGGTGCCTACTGTAAAGCGCGCCGACGCCTAAGTACTCCCGGCACTGTCCAAGGCGCTCGCCGCGCGTTTGTGCCAAGCCCAGTTGAATTCATGGCGCTGGCGTGGGCGTGAGATCAAACTCATTGACGGCACGACCGTCTTCATGCCCGACACCGATAAGAACCAAACCACTTATCCACAGAGCAGCCAACAAAAGGCTGGTTTGGGCTTTCCAATGATGCGTATTGTGGGTATCGTCTCTCTGGGCTGTGGTGCTGTGCTGGACTGGGTCTGTGGAGCCTGTGCAGGCAAACTTACGGGCGAAACAGCGATGATGCGCCAACTCGATGCAACACTAAACCCGGGCGACATTTTGCTCATGGATCGCTACTACGCGGGCTACTTCACGGTGGCCAGACTGCTTGCACGCGGGGTGGACTTTGTCAGTCGTCAACATCAGTTACGGCACACCGATTTCGAGCGAGGTCAGCGCTTGGGCAAGGGTGATCATGTGGCGCAGTGGCGTCGTCCGGTTCGACCGAAATGGATGACGCCCGAAGAATATGAAAAAGTACCGCTGAGCCTACAGGTGCGCGAGACCCGCGTGGGTGAGTGGACATTGATTACCAGCCTGAAAGATGCCAAGGCAGTCAGCCGTTTGGAACTGAACGAAATTTATGGCTGGCGTTGGCATATAGAGTTGGACTTGCGCTGCATCAAATCGGTCATGCAGATGGAGATGCTGCGCTGCAAGACACCTGAGATGGTGCTCAAAGAGGTGGCGGCACACCTACTGGCATACAACCTGGTGCGCGCGGTGATGGCGCAGGCAGCCAATAAAGTCAACTGCACGCCACGCCAGCTCAGTTTCAAGGCGGCACTACAGCAACTTCGCGCTTTCGAAGAGCGATTGCGCCACGGTGCCTATGCAAGCGTTGTGTGCCTGTGCGAGGTGCTGATTGGGGGCATCGGTCAGGTAAAAATACCGTACCGACCCGGCCGGATTGAGCCTCGTGCGATCAAGCGACGCGGCAAAAATGTTCCGCATTTAAGGCAACCGCGTGCTGTGATCAAAGCTCAATTGCAGGCACAACATGAGCTCATTATGGCCGCCGTATATGCTTAAGTCAGTGCCATTGGGGACGCTACCCTTTTCCAAGAGCTCAACCAACCGATGGGCCGCGACAGTGGCCCAGTCGACTGAGGTTCACACACCGTTTTACCGTCGGCCAACGACAGCGCTGCGTACTTCGCCAGCATGTCGGTCAGCACGCCAACAGGTACGTTGTTTTTCTCTACACTTGGCGCTAGGATATTTTTCAGGATCACACCATGCCAACCATCAGCATGTTTTACGGTGTCATCATCTGCCTCCACTTTTTTGATGATGAACGACATAAATTGCCGCACATTCAGATTAAAAGAACCAATTGGGGTCTGACCCCAATTAACTCCAATTAACTCTGAGACCGCAGACTGAGCAATATCGAGATCGATTCTGTGTCATCGAACCGCTTCAGACCCCTTGCGCCACTGGCTGCGCCGATCAGCGGGGGTTTTGCCCCTGCACCCAGGCGCGCACCGCTGCGTAGGGGTACTCCTCCAGCGCAGCAAAGCCGCCGAAACTGCGCGCTTTGAGCCGCGTCAGCAACGGGGTCGAGATGCCGCACAAAAAACGGGTCAGCAATTCAGCGCTGGGCGCCGCACCTTGCACGCTCTGGTAGTGTGCCATCCATGCACCGCACAGGGCCATAAAGTTCATGCCGGCCAGCGGCGGCCGGGGCGTTGGTGCGGGCCACTGCGCTGGCTGGCCCCAGCACACCGAACAGTGCCCACAGCGTTGGGGCGCCTGACGATCGCCAAAGTAAGACGCCAGACGCTGGCTCAGGCAGGTGTTGCTGGCAAACAAATCCAGCACCGCCTGAATGCGCGCCACCTCGCTGCTTTCCTTGCCTTGAAAATAATCGCACAGGTCGCGGCAGACTGACGCAACTTCCAAGCTGGGTTGCCGCACCGCATAGACCTCGGTCATCTGTTTGGACTCCAGCTCGATCCAGCCTTTTTCGGCCAAATAATCCAGCGCCTTGACGACGCGGCTGTGGTCACTGGGATAGCTGCGCTGCAGGGCCTCAAAGTCCAGCGTGCACCAGCTGCGGGCCTGGGGAGCGGCGTGCAGCACTGCCTGTAAAAATTGCAGTCGCTCGCCGCTGAAATGCGCCAATATTTCTTGCGGCTGTACCAGATGTTTGAACCGGTACTCGGCAAAATAAGAGTAGCTTGCCGCGATGATGCCGCGCAGCTCCAGTTGCACCAGCAGGGTTTTCAGCGGCAGCACGCGGATATTGCTCTGGTTTGACAGCGCGCTCAGCGTCAGCTCCCAGGGCTGGCCGGGTGGCACGGCCAACAAAGTGTTGAGCACCTGGCGTATGCCAGCGGGCTCGGGCGTGTCGCCATAGACAAAATTTTCCAGCACCTGCAGACTGTCCTGATTGGCCAGCACCAGACAGTGGGCCGGCGCGCCGTCGCGTCCGGCGCGACCAATTTCCTGGCTATAACCTTCGATCGACTTGGGCAAATCAAAATGCACCACGTTGCGGATGTCGCACTTGTCAATGCCCATGCCAAAGGCGATGGTGGCCACCACGCAGTTGACCTGGCCGGCCATGAACTGCTGTTGAATCACGCTGCGCAGATCATTGCCCAGTCCGGCGTGGTAGGCCTGCGCCCGCACGCCATGGCGACTCAAGTGCCCGGCTACCTGCTCGGCCGTTTTTTGCAGCGTCACATAGACAATGGTGGGCTGCCCGATCCGCTCGGCCAGCCAGTCCAGTAAACGCGCCAATTTGTACGCGCCACTCACCGGCGCTACCGTTAAGTTGAGGTTGGGGCGGTAAAAACCGGTGCACACCACGTCGCGCGGCTGGATAGCAAATTTGGCCTGCATATCGGCCACCACCGGCGGTGTCGCGGTGGCGGTCAGCAACAGGGTTTGCCGGATCGACAGTTGCTGCTGGTAAAGCGGCAGTTTCAGGTAATCGGGGCGAAAGTTATGTCCCCACTCCGAAATGCAATGTGCCTCATCGACCACCAGCAGCGAAATCGGCACCTGGGCAATGAAGTTGCGAAAGCGCTCGTTGTTGAGCCGCTCCACCGAAATCATTAGAATTTTTAACCTGCCCGCGCGTGCCTCTTGCATCACCGCCTGGGTGTGTTCCCGGCTTTGGGTTGAGTCGATGCTGGCCGCAGCAATGCCCAGGCCCTGCATGTAGGTGAGCTGATCCTGGATCAGCGCCAGCAGCGGCGACACCACCAGCGTCAGGTGCGGCAGCAGCAGCGCTGGCAATTGGTAGCACAGCGACTTGCCCGCCCCGGTGGGAAAAATCGCCGCCGCCGAGCGCCCGTCGAGCAGGGTCGAGATGACCGCTTGCTGGCCGGGCCGAAACTGGCTGTAGCCGAAGACGCGTTGCAAAGTGGAATCCATCGGGGAACATTCGGGGTTGGCTATACAAGTGCGCGCATTTTCGACCAAAACCCGGGTTGACCCTGCCCTTGCGCACCCCTAAGCGCATGGCAACTTCAGTCGTGAGCGGCTTCCCTGGCAGAAATCCGCTCCAGCACATCGGCCATGGTTGCGCGTGCGGTTGCCATAGCAAAGTCGGCTTGCAGGCCCAGCCAGAATTCAGCGCTGGTGCCAAAGTATTTGGCCATGCGCAGGGCCGTGTCCACGGTCACGGCGCGGCGCTCGCGCACAATGTCATTGATGCGCGGTGCGGGAACTTGCAGCGCTATGGCCAGCGCGTTGGCAGTCAACCCCATGGGCTGCAAAAATTCCTCGCGTAGCACCTCGCCGGGGTGGATCGGGCGCATCCCGTTGATGATGGTCGTCATCGTCATACTCCTTCAGTGGTCATCCACAATTTCAACTTGCGTGGCATCACTGCCAGTCCAGACAAAGCACACACACCAGGGGTCATTGATGCGAATGCTGTGCTGACATTTGCGCTCACGCTTCAAAGCCTCCAGCTTGTTGTTAGGTGGTATCCGCAAGTCGTCAAGCCGGGTGGCACGATGAAGCATTTGCAATTTGCGCTCGGCAACCGATCGCATGTTGGCAAACCGTGCCACAGCCACACCAGAAAACAGGTTGTGTGTATCGGAGCATTTGAAACTCTGGATCATGGAATCGACTGTATAACGTCAAACGTTAAACATCAAGTGATAACTAAGACGAAAGTCACCCCAGCACCAGCACCACGTCGCACACGGTTTTGCGGTCGGCTACCGACCGCGCGGTGTACTTGGCCAACATGTCACGGTCTTGCATGGTAAGCACCGTGCTGTCAAAACTGCCCGTTGCGGATTTGACGGCCAGCGTCAACGTGCCCAAGCGCAGCTTATCAGCGCTGTTATGCAACCATTCGGCCAGCACGCGCAGCTTGTCCTGCATGGGGATCGTTCAGGGCATCATCCCTCTTGGCCACAAGGTGAAATCGATCCAGGATATTGCGTGCGTTGCTGCAGCGCTCACGGATTGATGTAAGAGCGCATCGATGGCGGCAGTGCAAAGCTGAGGGTGTTTTGACTCATGATTCGTGGAGCGTAAAAGATATGACAACTGTTGTCAAAGCCAGAACAACTGCAACTGTGACCGGATACGACCTTCAATTGAATTTCATCGTGTCTCTGGCCTGAGCCTGCTCCAGCGCGGACGGCAATGCCGGTTGCGGGGCCTTGGAATAGGCCGCACGGGCAGTTTGCAGCCCGGCGGTTTGGGCTTGCAGTCGAACGAGTTCGCCGCGCCTCATGGCGCATGCTGGCGTAGTCGGGGTTGTTGGCTTTGGCCAGCGCCAACAGGCCCGGCACCTCGGCACCTGGCAGTGCCTCTTGCGCCAACGCCGACACAGCACCACCCTACACCACCAGCGCCGCCAGCGTCGTGGCTTGT